>Ga0247727_10005490_pt1 | contig 25673 bp, 22 predicted proteins | sample WisWelCaveWW1625_FD_202498 | JGI IMG/M metagenome (GOLD analysis project Ga0247727, IMG submission 202498) | Biofilm microbial communities from Wishing Well Cave, Virginia, United States - WW16-25 | ecosystem: Environmental > Aquatic > Deep subsurface > Groundwater > Cave microbial mat | place...
CGGCGACGGCACGGGCCGGTTCGGGGCCGCTCCCGGTGCTGGGCGATCTCGACGGCGACAAGGCGCTCGACGCCGTCATTAGCCACGATGACGTCACGCTGGTGACGGCACTTCTGGGCGACGGGCAAGGCGGCTTCCAACCCGCTAGTTCTCCGCTGGACGTCGGGCGACGGCCATGGAAGGCCGTGCTTCACGACATGGACCGGGACGGCCGGAAGGACCTCGTCCTCGGCGCTGGGGGCGCGGTGGTCGTGATGCTTGGAAACGGCCGGGGAGACGTCGCCACGGCCGACCTCGAATCCGGGACGATCAGCGTCCTGCTGCAGAAGTGAGCACCACCGCGTGTCGAGGTCGTGCAGCTCACCCCGACGACGCCACCCCGTCGCCCGTCTTAGGCCGGCCACAGCGGCGTCGTAACACGAAATCCTGAACCGGGCGCGACTGTCCTTGACAGCCCGACCCCTCATGCCGAGACTCCCATGGGTGCCCTGTCGTCCTAGGCCGTCCAGGCGCCCGCGCTAGGCCGGTCGACCTACTCAAATTGTTGGACCGACCTGAGCCGAGTGCGTCGATGGGGGTTCCATGAAACAGCTCATACCTGCAGTCTTGGTCGCCGCGGTCGGTACCGCTTGTGGAGGAGATGCTCCGAGACAGGGGTTGCGGTCGCCCGAAAGGGGGCCACTATTCGCCGAATCATATGTCCCGGTTGAAGGGCTTCGCCTCTACGCACGCATCGTCGGAAACGGTCCGGATACTGTCATTGTTCCGGCCTCGATGTACCTGGCGCGCGACTTCGCACGACTTGCTGAAGGCCGCACCCTAATCTTCTACGATCTGCGAAGTCGAGGGGCATCCGATGTCGTCCTCGACCCTACGCGTCTGGGCGTCGACCACGACGTCGCGGATCTCGAGGCCGTACGGGCGTACTTCAGGGTTCCGCGTGTCTCTGTGGTGGGGTGGTCCTACCTCGGAGCCGTCGTTGCACTGTATGCGGCGAAGTACCCGGGGCACGTGGAGCGGGTGGTGCAAATCGGGCCCGTCGCGCCGCGGACCGAGACGTCAAGAATCAAAGAGCGGCGAGGATCCGCGCCGAGCCCAGAGAACCTGGCGCATCTCGAGAGCCTCCGCCAGGCTGGCAAACCCGTACAGGACCCCGTTGGGTACTGCCGCGACTGGCTCACCTTGGAGATGCTCCCATCCATCATGGGGCGACCCGAGGCAGTTTCCAGATCGTCGATGGATCCCTGTCTCTACTGGAACGAGTGGCCAGATCGGGTCTTCCGCACTCTGGGCAAGGTGTGGCCACCAAACCAGCCTGATGGCCGCTGGGACTTCACCCCACAGGCTGCCCTGGTGAGGGTCCCGGTTCTGATTGTGCACGGCACTCGCGACCCGTCTGCACCCATCGAGGGCGGACGTGACTGGGCTGCTCACTTCGCGAAGCCGCGCCTACTCGAGCTTGAGGGTGTGGGGCATCTTCCTTGGCTAGAGGCTCCCGATCGCTTCTTCGCTGAGGTGGACGCCTTTCTTCAAGGCAAGTAGGTCGCAAGCCGAGGGGAGACAGGGGTTCGAAATAGCGAGGGCGGTCCAACAAATGGATACAGCAGACGAGGTCCGCGCCCAGGCAAGACCGAGGCGCGGCCCTCGCTGCTGATCCATATGTTGGGCGGACCCAGTAGCGAGTGGGCGACGCGAATCGAAACGCGGTGAAGCGGATGAAGCTGAAGTCCCTTGTCCCCTTGGTTCACGTCCGGAACGTCAGGCGTTCAGTCGAGTTCTACCAGAAGCTCGGGTTTGTGGAGGAGAACACCCACACACCAGAGGGCGGCGTCGAGCCAGTCTGGGCATGGCTCCAGTCTGGCGGGGCTCACTTGATGGTGGCCCAAGCGGGCGAGCCGGTCGATCCAGCAAAGCAGGCGGCCCTGTTCTACGTGTACTGCCCTGACGTTGTCGCCTTTCGGAGCAAGCTTGTCGAGGCCGGCGTCGATCCAGGTCCTATTCAGCATCCCTTCTACGCCCCTCGAGGTGAGTTCCGTGTTGCCGATCCTGACGGATACGTCTTGATGGTGACCCACACGTGAGTATGCTTGGGTCGCGCGAGGCCGCGCAACAACAGGATGAACCTGACGACGCCGGCGCAAGCGACGGTGCTGCGCGGCTTGTCCTGGTGTTCGCCGCCTAGTGGGTAGGGTCGAGTGCTCTGGCTAGTGATTCTCGTCGGCACGGTCATCGGGGCTACCGTTCATTGTGTGATGCGGCGCGAGCGTGGGAGCGCCATCGAGGTGTACCTCGTCTATCTCCTCGTGGGCCACTACGGGCTTGCGATGCTGCTTGCCGCCTTGGTGCATCTCACCAATCCCGGGGGCATCGCCCAGCTCAAAGGCTGGGTGTCGTCAGAGCCAATCCAGGCGCTCTACGCGTTCGCACTGCTTGGCATGGCTGTGTCGTCAATTCTCTCGGTGTGGATGCGCGGCACGTACCTGCTGGGCCCGGCAGTGTCGGGATCGATTCTGTTGCTGGGTGGAGCCTTCGTTCACGGGAGGGAAGTGGTTCAGGCGGGCACCTTTGCGTGGGCGAAGGAAGGTCTTGAGTTTCTGTTCGACTTCGTCGTTCCCATGACAGTGCTTTGCCTTGCATGGGCGCACCAGAGGGGCGAGCGGCGGCGTCGAACAAGGGGATGAAGGCAGACGAAGCCTGGTCAACTTCGGAGCTTCGCAGCTCCCAGTGTTCGACAGAGCCTCGAGGTTGGAGGAGACTAGAGGCGGAGGGGACTGGATGCGCAACGAGTTCACCGCGGTCGTCGAGCGCGACGGGGAGTGGGTGGTCGCCTATTGCCCCGAGATCCCTGGAGCGAACGGTCAGGGGAAGACGAAGGAAGAGGCCCTCGACAGCCTTTCCGCCGCCATCGCGCTGATCCTGGAGGACCGTCGTGAGGATGGCCTTCGCGGCCTGCCCCCCGATGCGGTCCGGGAGACGGTCACCGTCAAGTGAAACGTGGCGACCTGCTGCGTCACCTGAGGCAGCACGGGTGCTACCTGAAGCGGGAAGGAGCGAGCCACTCGCTCTGGTGCAATCCCAATACCGGACATGTCGAAGCCGTCCCCCGCCACACCGAGATCGCGAACAACCTTGCCAGAAAGATCTGCCGCGCCCTGTCGGTGCCGGAGATCGGGAAGTGAGGGGCCTGTCGAACAATGCGCTGAAGCTGACGGGGCCGCCGCAAGCGACGTAAGCCCCGCAGCTTAGCGCGGTGTTCGGCGGGAGTGGAATGCACGTAGCTCCTCGCGACCGACACCACCCGTCATCACGGGGATGTGGTTGACCTAGGCGTCGGGAACCATCGTCTCGAGTGTCGCGTCCGTGTCGCGCGCGTGCTCGTCGCATCTAGGCTCATTCTCTTCCAGGACTCCGCCCGCGTGCCCGAACTGCACCGCGCCTGTGCCGCCTCACGGGTCGCTCCAGGTCCCGGAGACGACGACATCCGTGAGGGTCGCGCCCGTCGTGTAGAGCGAGCAGTCGACCGCGAGCGGGAAGCCGGGGGCGGTGGGGCTCGTGTAGAGCAGGAAGCCGTTTCTGCGGTACTTGACGACGCCCGCCTCCACGCCGACGCGCAGAACGTCGCTCGTGAAGTACGTCCCGAAGTAGCCGCGGTAGACGCCGCGTTCGTAGATCAGCAGCCGCTGGTCGGAGCGCAGGTAGAAGGAAAAGTCGAGCGTCTTCCAGCCCTGGTCGACGTCGGAGCGGCTCAAGCCGAGCATACGCGAAGTGTTCGTCTCGCTGACCACGAAGTCCACCGAGCCGTCGCCCGACACGAGCGACTGCGCGGAGGCGGCGCCGGCGTTGCCCCATGCCGTGGGCGCGGTCTTGGCGAGGCTGTTGCCCGCGACCGACACGCCCACCGCCCCGGTCCATACGACGGCTGTGCCGACAGCGGTCGGCGGCGCAGGCAGGATCCAGTTCCCGGAGACGACGACGTCCGTGAGCGTGGCTCCGGGTGTGTGGAGCGCGGTGTCGACCATGAGCGGCAATGCGGGGATCACGAGGCTGCTGTAGAGCAGGATGCCGCCATTCCAGTAGCTGACCACGCCGGACTCCACCGCCACGCGCAGCACGTCGTTCGTGGCGTAGCTTCCGACGCTCCCCCGGTAGGCGCCACGCTCGTAGATCGCGAGACCGCCCGTGGGGCTGAGGTAGAGGGCGAAGTCGATCGTCCGCCAGTTCTGGTCGAAGTCGGAGCTGCTGAGGCCGATCATGCGAGCCGTGTCCGTCTCGCTGGCCGTGAGCTCGAAGGAGCCGTCGCCGCTCGCGAGGACCTTGGTGGACACCGCGCCGGCATTGCCCCAGCCCCTGGTCCCCGTCATCGTGAGGTCGTTGCCCGAGGCTAGTACGCCCAGCATCCCGGTCCAGGCCACCGCCTCTCCCGCTGCGGCCTTCTGGAAGGTCGCGGTGTAGGTGGTGTCGACCGCGGGTGTCGAGATGGCGTGGGCGCGGGCCCCGGTGTCCGACCATGACGCGAACACCCAGGTCGTTCCGCTGACGAGCTGGGGAGAAACGGCCTCGAGGTCGCGGACGATCCCCACGACACCCAGGAACGTGCGCGGAGCCGTGCCGGGCTGGCCGTCGAGCAACACCTCCAGACCCGCAGGCGAGGTCTCGATCCGCACCGTCGCGGTCCGCGGCAGGACGTCGCGGAACGTTTGGTGCGTGTTGCCCGCGGAGTCGCGCACGCTGAGGAGGATCCGGTAGAGCACGTTGGCGTCCGTCTCGCCCGACGTCGGGATCACGACGGAGCCGCTCGTGGCCCCCGACGTGGGCGGCACGAACGGGTGCGTGTGCGCGTCGTGGTGGAAGTCGACCTGCCAGGTAAAGGCGCTCGCGGGGAGCGTGCCGTCCTCGGGGTCGGTCGCCGAGCCCGAGTACGCGAGCGTGTCGCCGGCGGCGTAGAGCGACCCCGGTGCGGGCAGGTTGATGACGGCCGTGGGCGCGAGGTCTGGCGTGACGCTGAGACGGGCCGTGTTGCTGGTGGTGGTCCCGAACGCGTTCGTGACCACGCAGCGGAAGAGGGCGCCGTCGTCGACGAGCTGCGCGGAGGCGAGCGTGTAGCTCGGGACCGTGGCCCCGGCGATGTCCACCGCGTTGCGCTGCCACTGGTACCCGAGGGGCGCCGTGCCGGAGGCGGCCACGGAGAACGTGGCCGGGGCCCCCACCGAGACCGAGACGTCGGCCGGATGCGTCCCGATCGTGGGGGCCTGGCCGGCCGTGTACTGCACGCGGTAGACGGCGCCCGCGCCCCGCGCCAGGTAGTAGAGGCTCCCGTCCGGCTGAACCTTCAGGTCCACGGGGCTCGAGATGCCGGTGGCGAAGACGCTCGCGAGGCCGCTCCCGGGGTCGAAGCTCCGGATCCAGCCGTTGCAATAGTCCGCGAAGAAGTAGTCGTCGTGGTAGCCGACGGGGAAGGTCAAGCTCGCCGCGTCGTAGAAGACGCCGCCCGTGATCGCGCAACCGTTGCTGGTCCCGCTCCCGTGCCCATAGGCGAAGAGCGGCGAGCGGAAGCGGGGGTCGCTCGTGGGCCCTTCGGTCGTGGGCCAGCCGTAGTTCGAGCCCGCGATGCCGTCGTTGATCTCCTCCCACGTGCTCTGGCCCACGTCGTTGATGAAGATCCGGCCGCTCACGCGGTGGAAGGCGAACGTGAACGGGTTGCGCAGGCCGAGCGTCCAAATCGAGCGGTTCACTCCCGAAGCCGAGGCGTAGAAAGGGTTGTCGGTGGGGATCGTGCCGTCGGCGTTCAAGCGCAAGACCTTGCCGAGCAGGTTGGCGAGGGTTTGCGCGTTCGAGCCGCTGGCGTTGTCGCCGACCGCGACGTAGAGCCGGCCGTCCGACCCGAAATGGATCGCTCCGCCGTTGTGGTTGGTGGCGCCGCTCAGGTTGTCGAGCTCGAGCAGGACGAGCTCGCTGCCGGTGGTGGCCACGTCGCCGCTCGCGGTGAAGCGGCTCAGGCGATTGTGGACGGCGGGCGAGGTGGCGGTGTAGTAGACGTAGACGTACGCGTTCGTGGCGAAGCCGGGATCGAACGCCACGCCCAGGAGCCCCCGCTCTCCCGACGCATCCACGCTGAGCGTCACGAACGGCGCCACCAACAGCGCGCCGTTCTTCACCACCCGGAGCCTCCCGCCCTGCTCGCACACGAAGAGCCGGCCGTCGGGAGCGAAGGCCATCGCGGTGGGGCTCGAAAGGCCGTTCACCAGCAGGTTCTCGGCAAAACCGGTCGCTAGGCTGGCGCCACCCGCCGTCGCCGCGCCGAAGCTGACGAGGGCGGCCAGGAGGGAGAGGGTCCTTTGCGGGGTCATGTGAAGGCTCCGGATCGACGAGAGGCGTGTGCGGGCGGCGCTGGGCACGTGGCCCCCGCCGTGGAGGAACTCGCCCCTTCGGCCGCGCCTCGGACACCGGTCGCGGCCGTCGGGTGAGGGGATAGGCTAGGCTGCCCGGCGCGGCAGGACAGTGACGGTGGTCACCGCGGCTGGATCAGCTCGTTCGAGGGCAGGCGGGGATCCTGCACCTTCCGGGCCGTCTCCGCGCCTGCGACGGGCAGGCCCTTCGGGTCGAGGAGCCCGAGCTGAACCAGCACGGACGCCTGGTCCCAGTAGATGTGCTCGTGAGCGAGCTGCTCTCCTCTAAAGTGAACGATCACGACCAGCGGTACCTCGACCCGCTTACCGGTGGGGGCGAGGCCCGGCAGCATCCAATCCATTGCAATCGTGTGAGTGAAGCGGAAGATCATTTCGTCCACCAGCTGGTCGGAGCCGATCGTGCGCGAGATCGGGACGATCTCGGTGTCGGGAGGCATCATCGGGATGAAGCGCCGGGAGTAGAACGCCCGCAGCTCCTCGCGACCGACACCACCCGTCATCACCGGGATGTGGTTGACGTAGGCGTCGGCCACCATCGTGTCGAGAGTGGCGTCCGTGTCGCGCGTCACGAACTCGTCGCGCACGTGCTCCTCCCAGCGGTCGTTGAGGAGCTGCTGCTCGGTAGTCAGGCGGACGCCCGGCTTGTTCGCTTCGCTCATCCTGGACAGCCTTTCTCCACGTTCGCCATCGAGCCGAACCTGACGTGACCCGGGCGCCACGCGTGAGGGTACACCGCCGCTCCTCGGCCGGCGATGCGGCTCATCCGAAACTCAGCCATTTCGGCGTCTCCGTCAGGCAACGCTGGCCGGGGTCACCGCGTCTACATGACAAGGCAACTCGGACAGGGACGCGAGCCGCGGCGGAAGCCACGGCCGATGGGGGGAGAGGAGCTTGCGTGCCGATGCGCGCTGCGATCATTGCCTTGTGCGTTGCCGCCACCCACCTCGGCGGCCGTTCGGCCCTCGCGGACGACGCGGCACGGAAGACGACCCCCGCCCTCCGCCTCGTCTGGCTGGATCCTGGCGACGTCGCGGCGGGCAGCGAGCTCGCCGCGCGCGCGGAAGCCACCAGGCTGCTCTCTCGCATGGGAGCGACCGTTTTCTGGCGCCGCGGGGCCGGGGGCGAGCAGGCCGAGCCAGGGGAGATCCGGGTCGTCCTTCTCGGGGCGGGTCCCGAACCCTCCTCGGGCCCGCCGGTCCTCGGCGCGACGCGCACGAAGCTCGGAGTCGCGCCCGTCGTCTGGGTCCGCGTGCCTCATGTGCGCGCGGCGGTCGGCATCCCTGAGTGCCGATCGCTGCTGGGGCTCGAACCGGCTTCCCGCAACGTCGTGGCCACGGCACTCGGCCGGGTCATCGCCCACGAGGTCGTGCACGCGCTCGTCCCGTCGTTGGCCCACGGCCATGGGCTGATGGCGGATCGCCTCACCCGACGCCAGCTCACGGCCCCGTCGATCCTGGTCGACTCGGAGGTAGCCGCCGCCGTGCTGGCTTCTTTCCGGGGCAATCCCGTGTTCGCTCCGCCCCTCACGGGTCTCCTGGCGGCGGAGGCCGTGGGAAGAGAGTGAGAGCCGGGGCCGCCGACGTGGATCTCGACGAATAGGCGTGCTCACGAGGACGCGGCGGCATTGCGCAGGATCGCGGCGATCTGGCCGTGTCCGCGGCGGGTCGCCCAGGCGAGCGGCGTCGCCCAAGGCTCGTCGTCGGGAAGTTGGGTCGGCGCGCTACGGGAGAGCAGAAGCTCGACCATCTCCGGAAGGCCGCTGCGCGCCGCCCAGGCGAGCGGGGTAGAGCGGTAGTCCTCGTCCCGCGCCGTGACGCTGGCGCCCGCGTCCAGCAGGATCGTCGCGCACTCGATGCGGTGCCGGTGCGGTCGGCCGCGGCTGTCGCGCCCGCTGAGGTCGTGGAGCGGCGTCGCACGCTGCCAGTTGGGCAGGTCGGGATCCATGCCGCTCGCGAGCAGCAGGCGCAGCATGTCCGGGTCGCTCATCAGGTACGAGCGGCACGCCGTCAGCACCGCCGGCACCCGGGCGCCGGCGTCCAGCAGTCGCACCAGCAGGTCGCGCTTGCCTTCCTTGCAGGCGGCCGCGAGCACGCCGCCGCAGCCGGAGTTCGCCGAGGCGGGGTCGGCCGCGACGCGCCGCACAGCCTCGTCGTCCTCGCCCAGCCAGACGAGGTCGTAGGTGTCGAGCTGGCCGCCATGCGCGACCAATAGCTTTCTGAGCTCGGGCGTGCGGGCGGCGTACGTCGCGCTGCCCGACGAGTCGATTCCAGCGTTGGGATCGGCGCCGTGGGCGAGCAACAGCTCGACCAGCGCGCGGTCGCCGGCGCGGGCGGCGGTGTGGAGCGCCATCCCTCGCGGGGCGATCGCGCCCTCCGGCCAGTTCGGGTTGGCGCCGCGGTCGAGCAGGAAGAGGACGATGGCGTCGTGCCCGAACTGGATTGCCGTCGACAGCGCCCGCTTGCCCGACGGACGCGTCTCGGCGATGCGTCCCGGGTCCGCGGCCAGGAAGGCGCGCACGCGCTCGAGATCGCCGAGAGCGGCCGCGATCGTGAGGTCGCAGGTCGCCCCGTGCGCGAGCAGGAGGCGGGCGGTCTCGAGGTCTCCGCGCACGCCGAAGTAGGGACCGTTCCAGAACGCGAGGTCGATCGGCTGGAAGTCCGCGGGGGCGTACCCGCTTTCGGAGCCCGGGCCAGCGCCGTGGAAGGCATGGATGTCCGCGCCACGATCCAGCAGCAGCTCGATCACCTCGCGCGCCGCCGCGGCCACCGCGCGGTGCAGGGGAGTACCCCCCGCCCGGTCGCCAAGGTTCACGAGCTTCGGCTCGGCGTCGAGCAGGTGGCGCACGCGCGCGGCGTCGCCCTCGTCCGCAGCGACGTGGATTCCATGATCGGAAGCGGCGCCCTTGGGTGCGGTGCGGCCGCGGCGGGCGCGTTCCTCTTCGAGCAGGCGGACGACAGCCTCGTGGCGACGATCGCGGGCCATCGTCATCAGGTCGTGGCCGGAGAGCGCCGTCGTCGTCGGGTCCGCCCCTGCCTCGAGCAGTACGCGGACCGCCTCGAGCTGCCCTTCACGGACAGCGAAGTGCATCGGCTGCGTGTACCAGTACTCCGCCCGGTACAGGTTCGGGTCGCGCGCGAGCAGAGCGCGTAGTCCGGCCGCGTCCCCCGCCGCCGCGGCGCAGAACGCGTCCCAGATGTCGCGGCCGCGGCAGGACCACGGGCCGTGCGGCCGCTCCGAGGCGAGCTCTTCCGGCTGAATCGTGCGCACGGCTTCCCCCTAGCGTGCGAGCAGGACCACCGAGTAACCCACCGCCGTCTCGCGGCCCGGGTTGCGATAGGAGTGGCGCTGGTCGCCCTTGAACACCAGTACGTCGCCGGAACCCACGGTCCACTGCGTCCCCGCCACCGCCACCACGACCGATCCGCGCTCGCAGGTGAAGTACTCGCGCGTACCCGGCATGTGCGGCACTCCCGGGATGCGCCCGCCCGGTGGCAGCTCCATGTGGTCGATCAGGACGCCGGGGATGGGATCGGGCAGGAGCTGGCGGATGCTGCCGTCTCCCTGACGGCGCATGCGCAGCGATTCCCGCGGGTGCAGCCGGCCGGACGCGCGGGGCGCCGCCGTCAGCTCCTCGATCGGGACCTGGAGCGCGCTCGCCACCTTGCGAGCACGGCCAGCGTGGGGTTGCCCGCGCCCGACTCGACGTGGCTCCAGGTGGCGCGCGGCAGCTTCGCGAGCCGTGCGACCTGCTCCTGGGTGAGGCCGCGCGCCTCCCGCAGCTGGCGCACGTTCTGCCCCAGGCGCGTGGGGAGGGAGTCGCTCACGGCAACACGATAGCCAAATGCCAACAGATTGGCGAGCCGCGCGTCGTGTCCGGCCTGCTCACGGGCCTCCACGAGCCCGGCGAGAGCCACTTCGATCTGCTCCAGGCCTTCGCGCCCCCAGCGTTGCTCGAGGCCGCCCTCACGCACGCAGCGAGCGAGGGATACCGCGGCCACGAGTTCGGGGACGCGAGCCTGGTGCTGCCGAGCGACGTCCTGACGACCGCGGGCGGGCGAGCCGGCGAGCGCGGGGCGACGGTGCGGAACGGCGCACGCGGCCGGCATGCGGTATGGTCGGATTCTTGCTCGGGAGGAGGCGCGCCGTGCCGCACGACATGCCGCTCGTGACGACGCTTGCCGCCGCGTTCGCCGCGGCCTGGGTGCTCGGCGTCGTCGCCCAGAGGCTGAAGCTGTCGCCGATCGTGGGCTACCTCCTGGCCGGAGTGGTGATCGGCCCCCACACGCCCGGCTTCACCGGCGACGTCCAGCTCGCGAGCCAGCTCGCCGAGATCGGCGTCGTGCTGCTGATGTTCGGCGTCGGGCTGCACTTCCACGTGTCGGACCTGCGGGAGGTGGGGGGCATCGCGATCCCCGGCGCGCTCGTACAGAGCAGCGTCGCCACGCTGCTGGGCCTCGGGATCGGCCTCGCCTTCGGCTGGCCCGTCGCCTCCGGGCTCGTGCTCGGGATGGCGCTCTCGGTCGCGAGCACCGTCGTGCTGATGCGGGGCCTGGAGGCCCAGAACCTCGTCAGCACGCCCGCTGGCCACGCCGCGATCGGGTGGCTGATCGTCGAAGACATTCTGACCGTGGTCGTGCTGGTGGTGATTCCCGTGCTGGGCCATGCCAGGGGAGCCGCGGGCGCGGGTACGGCCGGCGGGCTCTTCGGGGAGCTGGCGCTTGCGCTCGCCAAGCTGCTCGCCCTGGTGGCCCTCGTCTTCGTCGTCGGCTCGCGCCTGCTGCCGCGAGCCCTCGTCTACGTGGCGCGCCTTCGGTCGCGCGAGCTGTTCACGCTCACGATCCTGGCGCTGGCGATCGCGATCGCCAGCGGCGCGTCTCTGCTCTTTGGGGCCTCGATGGCGCTCGGGGCGTTCCTCGCCGGGATGGTGGTCGGCCAATCGCCGGTCAGCCAGCAGGCGGCCGCCGATGCCCTGCCGCTCCGCGATGCGTTCGCGGTGCTCTTCTTCGTGTCGGTCGGGGGGCTGTCAGGCGATCTTCGGCGACGCCAGCCACCCGAGCATCCTGGCGCAGGCGGGCCTCGCGCGCGCCAGCCACCTGGTCGTGACCTTGCCGCACTCCGTCAACCGCACCCCGATGATCGCCGCCGCACGCCAGCTCAACCCGGAATGTCGCATCTTCGTGCGGGCCCGCTACTTGCGCGAGCGAAGCGACCTGCAGCAGGTGGGCACGAACGCCGTCTGCTTCGAGGAGGTCGAGGCGGCGGTGGCGCTCACGTCGCTCGTCCTCGCGGATCTGGGCGCGGATGCGGACCGGGTCGCGCAGCACGCCGAGCGAGTGCGCCGGGAGGCGATGCGGCTCCAACCCGGGGCGGACTAAAGGAACGCGGGCTTCGCGGTTAAGAAGCTGTCAACCTACCGCGGAGGACCATCGCCCATGGATGCCCAGTCGATCTCCGGACTCAACTACGGTGCCGTGCTGGTGGCCGCCGTCCTGGCCTTCGTGATTGGAGGCGCGTGGTACTCGCCCGCCCTCTTCGGGAAGGCCTGGCAGCGCGAGACCGGCCTGAGCGATGCCCAGCTCCAGACCGGCAACCCGGCGCAGATCTTCGGCCTCTCGTTCGTGCTGGCGCTCGTCGCGGCCTTCGTGTTCGCGATGTTCCTCGGGCCGAAGCCAGCCCTCGGAATGGCGGTCGGCGCGGGAGCGATGGCGGGGATCGCGTGGGTCTCGACCTCGTTCGGCATCAACTACCTGTTCGAGCGCAAGTCGCTGAAGCTGTTCCTCGTCAACGCCGGGTACCACACGGTGCAGTTCACGGCGATGGGGCTGGTGCTCGGGCTCTGGCACTGAGCCCGGCGGCGCGGGCGTTTCGGCGCGAGCCACACCATGGCGTGAACGCGACACCTCCGAGGCGGGCCCGCGCGCCGCGGCGCGCGCAGGCCCGCCACGGGAAGGGCTTCAGCTCTCGGCGGACGCCTTGCGGGCCGGCTCGGCCGGCCGGTCGCTCTCGAGCTTCACCTGGTTGTCGACTCTGAAGGAGAGCGTCCCGCGCGCGATGTGCCCGAGCAGCTGCTGCTCGACCGGGCTCGCGACGAAACCGGTGAGCGTGATGTTGCCCCTGTCCACGATGATGCGGATCGGCGGGTGGGCCCAGCTCGCGTACTGGACGAACCGCTCGTCCCCGTAGATGCGCCGGACCAGCTCGAGGCGCAGCCGGTCGTCGAAGCTCGAGACCCCCTGGACGCGGATCTCGCTCACGAGGCCCTTCACGCCGGGGATACCCGCCACGCGCGTCTCGACGTCGGTCTTGCGGTAGGGCTGGTTGACCGATCCGCGCAGGAGGACGACCCCGTTCTCGACACCCGCGTCGATGCTGTCGTACACCGTGTACCAGGCGTAACGCAGGATCCGGTCGACGACGTCCTTGCGGATTTCCGCGTCCTTGCGCTCGACGTCCGGCACGACCCGGAGCCGGTTCACCACGTCCTTCGACTCCTTGCGTGCGGCGCGCTCCGCAGCCAGCGAAACGTCCATGCGCGACGTCAGGCCGTCGAGCGTGACCGAGCCGTTCTCCACGGTCACCCGGATGTCCGCCGCTGCGTATGCCTTCGCGCGCTGGAGGCGCTCCTCGACCTGGCGCTGAATCACCGCGTCGTCTGCCCGAACGGTTGCGGCGCCGAGCATCACGCTTACGGCAACGAGCGCCGCGAGCGCCCGGCCCGATGCCATCCGACCACTGCCGTTAAAGCTTGTCATGCTCTCGACTCCTTGGCTTGAGCCCGATCCCTCGCGACGGGCCTGCACGATCTACGAAGCAAGCCGCCTGCCAGATGCGATACGGGTCGGCGGCGTGCGCGCGCGCACACTCGCGGCGTGCGCGTCGCCTGACAGGGACAACCGCGGCCAGCGAGCGTCCCTCGCGGAGGACGAAGCACCGATGCACGAACGAGCCCGGCGCTCCGGAAGCAGGCGTAACAAGACGTGAACGCCATCGCGCTGCGCACGCGCCGATGTCGGGCGGCAGAAGCGTCTGGATCGAGCGGCCGGCCCGAGTGGACGGCGGGCGCGTCAGGGGCGGTTTTCGAGTCGATAGAGGTGGGACTCGGTCCGCAGGAAAATCGCCTTGCCCGCTATGGCAGGAGTCGCCATGACGCCGCCCTCGCCCAGCGAAGCGCGTCCGGCCTCGCGGTACTCACGGCCGGGCTCGAGCGTGACCCCCGAGCCGTCCTCGGCGAAGAAGTAGACCGCACCGTTCGCGAAGAGCGGGGAGGCCGTGTGCGCGGCGGCCCCCGTCCGTTGTTGCCAGACCTCGGCGCCCGTCTTCGCTTCGAGACAGGTCACGACGCCGCCCTTGTCGGAAACGGTGTAGATCAGGTCTCCCACCAGGAGCGGAGAAGGGCTCGAGCCGATGCCCCGCAGGGCCTTCCAGGCCACGTGCGTGTCCGTGACGTCGCCCTGTCCGTCGGGGCGGATGGCGAGTAGCTCCGAGGGGCCGCGTCCGCTGCCGACGTACAGCAGCCCGTGGGCGAAGAGCGGCCGCGCGGCGGAGGAATGCGACGCGTAGCGCACGCGCCAGAGCTCCCGGCCCGTCGTCGGGTCGAGCGACAGCACTGCCTTCGCCGCGGGGCTGACGAGCTGCTGGCGGCCGCCTGCATCGATCAGCACGGGCGTCGAGTAGGCCTTCTTCATGTCGCCGTCGTCGGTGCCGAAGTCGTGCGTGCGATCGGCCTTCCAGACGCTGCGGCCGGTCTTCTTGTCGAGCGCCACGGCGTACTGCAGGTCGTAGCCGTCGAAGTGCACGATCAACAGCTCGCCGTGGAGGATCGGCGACGAGCCGGGACCGCGCCAGTGGTTGCACGGCAGGTCGCGGCGCGCCCAGAGGGTCTTGCCCGTGCGCGTGTCGAGGCTCGCGGTGCCGTAGCTGCCGAAGTGGACGTAGACGCGGCCGTCCTCGATCACGGGCGTCGGAGACGCAAAGCTGTTGAACCGCTGCGTGTCCTCGGGTTTCTCTACCTTGAAGAGCAGGATGTCGTGCAGCACGCGCCCGCTGTCCCGGTCGAGGGCTATGACCGAGAGCTCGTGGCCTTCGCGCGTGGCCGTGGTAAGCCAGATATGCTGGCCGAGCACGACCGGCGACGACCAGCCGCGGCCGTGGATCCGCGTCTTCCAGACGACGTTCTTCGACTCGCTCCACTCGCGCGGCAGGCCGCTCGAGGGGGAGTGGCCCGTGCCGGAGGGTCCGCGAAACTCCGTCCAACGGCCGGCGCCCGCGGCGGAGCCGCAGAGCGCGAGGAGCGAGACGCACGCTGCGAGCGATTGCTTCGGCATCGCTCCGCGCTTCAAGGCTGGATCACGAAGCTCCGGCTTGGGCCGCACGGCTCGCGCTCGCCGTGGAGGTGCGGAACGACTCGCCACCGGCCATAGAGGCCGCTCGCCATGATCGAGGTGCCGGCCACCGGCAGCCGGGCTTCGAAACGGCGCGCCTTTCCACGGCCGGGGTCGGCCTTCGTCTCGAGCACCTGGTACAGGAAGCCGCGCGGGGTGTAGAGACGCAGCTCGAGCGAGCGCTCGCGCTTCGGGCGACCGAGGAGCTGTGTCTCGAACTGGAGCTCCAGGATCCGCGTCGCCCTGAAGCGGTTCCGCCTGCGCGGCGTTTGATCCGATCCGATCTCGACCACCGCGCACAAGGCGTGCCGCTCGCGCGGCTCGTTCGGCGAAGACACCGGGAGCGGTGCTGCGTCGAGCCCGACGACGGCCAATGCGGTGGCCGCGCCGGCGACCAGGCGGGAGAGCATCACGCGCATGGATCTCTCCTCAAGGCAGCGGCACCTGGACCGCGTAGAACACGCCGCGCTCGCTGCCGACGTGGACGAGGCCGAAGCCGAGGTCGAACGAGGGGGCGCCGACGACGAACGAGAGCGGGTCGTAGTCGAGCGCCAGTGACGTGATCGCTCCCCCGGGGGTGGCAAGCTGGTAGAGCTTGCCGTCCCCACCGCCGACGTAGACGTGTGCTGCGCCCGGTCGGAGCAGCGGAGGTGACGGGTTCGGCACGACCCTGCCCCACTGGTTGACCCAGAAGCTGCCATTGTCCGTGAGGCGCCACACGAGGCCGTTCGTCGAGACGTAGACGTCGCCGCTCCCACGGTCGGGAAACACGAAGCCCCTCACGGGCCCGTCGCCGAGGTTGATGAAATAGGCGTCCATGCCGTCGTCCGCTCGCACCGACCAGACCTCACCCAGGTCGTTCCCCACGTAGATGCGGCCGCTGCGCAGCACCGGGCTGCCGCTGATGTTGCCCAGGTCGATCTTCCACCGGAGCGTGAAGCTGAGCGACCCGGGAAGTCCCAGATTCAGGCACCAGAGCGTCTCGGGAGCGCTGCTCTGGCGGCTCGCGAAGTAGACGCGGTTCTGCGGCGCGCGCGAGTAGTCGACGACCGCCATGCCGAGGATGGGACCGATGCCGGGATTGCCCGGGGCGCCGAAGGCGGCGATCGGCGTGCCCGTCCTGGGGTCGAGAGCGTGGAACACGTTGTCGGTTCCCGCGCTCGTGCCCGCGAAGATCGCGTCGTGCTCGCCGCCGAAACCCGTGAAGATCCCGGCGGGGGCCCCGGTCAGACTGGCCGGTGCGAGCGTGGCGCTCCAGTTGACGGCGCCCGACTGAGTGTCGACCGAATGTACGCGGCCGTCCTGGGTCGCGATGAAGGCACGCGAGCCGACGCTCAAGGGAACGATCGGGTTTCTGGCCTGGGACGGCGAGCCGAAGTCGGTCGGATACCAGACCGGCGGGCCGGCGGGCCACGGGCCGCCCATCGCCGAGCGGCTCATGGCGTGCAGATCGCCGGAGTTGTCGACGGCGAAGACACCCTCGAGCGCGACCGTCGGCGGCGCGACACCGGTCGTGCCGGTGCCGGTCGCGTACTTCCACTTGACGCGGCCCGTGGCGTTGAACGGCCGGCCGATCCCGGACACGCCGGCGGAAGCGACGGGGCCCGTGTAGATCGCCCAGAACGTGTAGCAGTAAGAGGTGTCGAGGTCGAGGGCGGTGTGGTCGAACGACCGGGCTTCTCCGGGCGCTCCGAAGGGCGGAAAGAGCGAGATGATGTCGAAGGAAGCGCCGTTCGGGAGGGCCGGGTCCGGGGGAGCGCAGCCGATGCCCTTGTTGAAACGGATCCGCAGCTCGATCGGGCTGCCACCAACCGGGTTGACCCACTGCAGGAGGTTGCGGCCGCTCGTCGCACCCGACGCGCCGTCGGAGACGATCGTGAACGACGAGACATCCGGCTGCGCCGTCGCATCATCGTCGAGGATCGTGCCGACACCGCGGCTCTTACCCAGGACCGCGCCGGTCGGCGACGCGAGGTCCACGTAGAACGTCTCGTTGGGCTCGACGGCCACGTCGCCCGCGACCAGCACGGTCAGCGTCTCCGAGGTGTCGCCCGGAACGAAGTTGACCGTGCCGGAGTTGGGCACGTAGTCGCCCGGTGCGATGGCGCTGCCGTTCGCGGTGCTCCACGAGGCGGACGCCGCCGCCGCGCTCGGGTTCGAGAGCGTGACGGTGAAGATCGCGTTCGCCGTTCCGGCGTTGCCCTCCACCACGCGCACGTCGTCGATCGACATGCGCGGGATGCCGTCGTCGTTCAGGATCGTGCCCTGGCCCTGCGCGTCGGCGATCACGCCGAAGAGCGGGTTCGAGAGGTTGACGACGAAGGTCTCGTTGGGCTCGAACTTGAAGTCGCCGACCACCGGCACGTCCACGAGGCGCGTCGTCACGCCCGGCGGGAAGCTGGCCCGCCCGCTCGCCGCCTGGAAATCGTTGTCGGCCAGCGTCGCCGTCCCGTCGGCCGCGATCCAATCCACTTCGATCAACTGGGTGCTCGCGAACGAGAGCGAGATCGTGAAGCGGGCGTTGGTCGTCAGGCTGTTGCCCTCCACCAGCGACACGTCGCCAATGCTGATGTCCGGCGGCAGCGCCAGGTGGCCCCACCACGTTCCCCAGCGGTCGCTTCCGGAGGGCAGCGCCGCGTACTCCTGGATCGTCCACAGGTCGACGTCGTTCACCGGGTCCACGACAGTGGCGCTGTAGTCGCCCCAGCGGTTCACGGTGCCGGCGAAGGTCTTGTAGTACTTGGCGAGCCCTTCCTTGAGCGTCGCCACGTCCTGGAACGTGTTCGGCGCGTCGCTCGCTTTGCGGAAAGCGTAGCAAGCGCTCGCGAAGCGCGTCTCCGCGAAGCACGAAAACGCGAGAAGAGCGTCATTGAACTTGTTCACCGCGATGCTCGGGAATGCATAGAAGTTGTTGCCGGTCGCGTCGTCGATGCGCCCGTTCTGCAGCACGCCCGCCGCGGGAGTGAGCTGCCACCATTGGACCGAGGCGCGTCCGAAGGGCCCCGGGATGGAAGAGAACACCGTGTGCGTCGTCCACAGGCTGCCGTTGCGGTAGACCAGGTTCTGGATCCGCGCATCGTTCGTGGCGATCCGGCGGAACATCGGTGGGTCGTTCTGGGGTGCGTGATCGGGGACCGCCGGCAGCATGGGCTGCTCCCACGTGGCGCCGATCGGGAAGCCCACGACCGACAGCATCTCGCTCCCCAGGACGCCGCTGATCTTGCTGAGGCGCAGCTCGCCCACGCCCCCGTTCCATTCCTCGACCAGGAACAGGTCGTTCTGCGTCATGTCGTAGGTGAGCGCGGGCGCCTGGGTGAAACCGCTCACGTCCTGGATCAACGTGAAGGGCGCCGATCCCGCATAGAGCGCCACGCGGTCGAAGATGTAGATGTGGGAGCGCACGAACGCGTCCGCGAACGTGAACAGGTTGACCTGGACCACGACCCACTTGTTGTTGAAGCCAATGCTCGGGAAGTCGGCCCACAGCGCGTCGCCGCCGTCGGCATCCACGCGATAGAGATCCCACAGGCCAGTCGGGTCGCCAGTCTGCGTGGCGCCGATCAGGATCGCCGAGTTCGCGCTGCGCGAGTCGTCGCACGCCACGCTGATCCAGCGGCCCGCAAAGGGATCGTAGACCGTGCGCGGGTCGAAGCTGCCACCGCCGCCGTTCACCGGGGCCCAGAAGGCGTTCAGGGAGCGGTCGGCGATCGCCAGCGAGCCGTTGCGGTTCTGGATGCGCACCTGGCTGTTGAGCGAGACCATCAGGTGGTTCGGTCCCACGGCGCCGTGCGTATCTGGAGGGGTGCGCGAGTTGTCGTCGGGCAGGGCCTCGAAGCTTTCGGTGATCGCAGGCGAGGGGCCGAGCGGGCCGATGCCTCGCGCGGCCGCAACGCTCGGCACGCGGAGTCCCCGCGGGATAGTTCGGGCTCGGTCGCGCGGCCGCGGCAGCGGGGCGTGGATGCTCTCGCCGGCCTGCTGCGCCTCGGGGGAAAGCGCCGCCACGGGAACCGCCCGCAGGTCGATCACGGCGCTCTCGGTCGGCGTACCGGGGGTGCCGGTGACGGGTGGCCCCTCCTGTCCCGCCGCCACGGCGGCGAACGTCGCCCAGAGGGCGAGCGTCGTCCCGAGCCCGAGCGTCGGCCGCGAGCGCGGCCCTTTCAGCGAGAGTCCATTCCCCACGGGCTCAAGGATAAGGCGGTTCGCACACGCGCGCGAACCGTGCCTCCTTCGCCCGGCTTCGACAACCCAGTCTTCGGCATCGACGTGCGGGTGCAGGCCTGGCTGCCGATGCAGCTACAACCGGCCGGCCTCGACCGCCGCGTGAGCGAAGCGATGGTGCTCGCGCGCCTCAAGCCGGGCGTGAGCCTCGAGCAGGCGCGCCACGATATGGCCGCGGTCAACGCGCGCCTGCGGCAGCAGTACCCCGACGGCTACGAGAACGCGGTGGGCGTGGTTGTGGCGATGGCCGAGCGCCTGGCGCTCGGCGCGCAGCCGGGCAACGTGGTGCGCCTCGTGGTCGGCGACGGGCTGCGCCAGGCCGGCGTCGGGATCGCGCTCGGCCTGCCGGCCGCGGCGCGCTGCCCGCGCGACGCGCGTCGCGCATCGATCCCGCGCGCGCTCTCGCGGAGGAGTGACAGCGCCCAGCCCTGAAGGGAGAGTTGCCACAGCCGGAACGTTTCGGAAGCCGCGGTTGTACGATGCGCGTTCCTGGAGAGCTCGATGCGCCGATTGCCGCCGATGCCCGCGTTCGCCCTCGCCTTCGCGCTTGCCGTCGGCCCCGCGGCGGCCGCGGAAACGCCCGGCGCCCAATGGAAAACGGTCTCGCCGGAGTCGGCCGGCTGGTCGCGGGCGAAGCTCGACGCCGCATCGGCCTACGCCTCCACGCTGCAAACCGCAGCCGTGATGGTGATCCACCAGGGTCGAGTCGTCTACGAGCGAGGCGACGTCGCGAAGCCGTTTCCGTGCCATTCGATGCGGAAGAGTATCCTGTCGGCGCTCTACGGACCGCACGTCGCGAGCGGTCGGATCGACCTCGACCGCACGCTCGCCGCCCTGGGGCTGGACGACAACGAGCCCTCGCTCACGGACGTCGAGAAGCGCGCCACGATCCGGCACCTGCTACAGGCCCGGTCCGGGATCTACCACACGGCGCTCTACGAGTCTGCCGACATGACCGCGTCGAAGCCGCCCCGCGGCAGCCATCCCCCCGGAGAGTTCTGGCACTACAACAACTGGGACTTCAATGCGCTCGGCACCGTCTTCGAGAGCCTGACCGGGCGCTCGCTCTACGAGGAGTTCGAGGACCGTCTCGCCGTTCCGCTCGGCATGCAGGACTTCGTCCGCGCGGAGCACACCGGCTACGTGACTGGACAGCAATCCGTCCACCGCGCGTATCCGTTCGTGCTGAGCGCGCGCGACCTGGCGCGCTTCGGTCTGCTGATGCTGCGGCGAGGTCGCTGGGGCGACCGCGCGATCCTTCCCGAGAGTTGGATCGACGAGAGCACGGGCACTTACTCCGACGGGCGCGGTGGCGAAGGCTACGGCTACATGTGGTGGACGATGCAGAAAGGTGCTGCACTCTGGGGAGCGGGGGTGCCGCCCGGCACCTATTCGGCCCACGGCTACCGTGGGCACCTCCTCTACGTGATACCCGCGTGGGATGTCGTCGTCGTCCATCGTGTCGACACTTTCGGTGACACGGACCGGGTCTCCAAGATCGCCTTCCTGCGCCTGCTGGGCCGCCTGATGGAGGCGCGGCCGAGCTCCCTGAAGCTGGAGGTCCCGCCGTGGGTGCCGCCGGGCGAGATCGTCGCGCGCCGGCTCGAAGAGCTTGCGCGCCAGCATCCCGGCGAGGTCTATCGCCTGACCGATCGCTCTGGGGAGGAGGAGCAGCTGCTGGTCCTGCACTGGAAGTCGGACGACACGGGCGTGCTGATCGGACCCGTCGGCGGCGACGTCGAGACGATGCGGATCCGGCAGGTGGATCGCAACGGCGAGGCCTTCCGCCTCGAGCTGGAGGGCAGAGGGACGCACCTCACTGCGCTCGGGCGGCACCGCGGCGACACCATCGAGGGCGTGACCTACCACGGCATCGAGACCGTCTGGCGCTGGGAGGGCGCGCTCGTCCGGCCGTGAGCGACAGCCCGGCCGCTCAGGGGAGCTTGCGGGCGAGTGTCAGGCCGTCGGCGATCGCGAGCATCACCGACTCGACACGCGGATCGGCGACGACGAGCTCGTTGAAGCGCCGGATCGCGACCACGTCGTCGCTTTGCTCCTCGGGCCGCACCACGTCGCCTTCCCACAGCACGTTGTCGACCGCGATCAGGCCGCCGGGCCGCAGCCGGCGCACGATCTCGTCCCAGTACACCGGGTAGCCCTTCTTGTCGGCGTCGATGAATGCGAAGTCGAACTGGGGTTCCTGCGGAAGGCTGCGGAGTGTCTCGGCCGCCGGCGCGATCTTGAGCTCGATACGGCCCTCGACGCCGGCCTTCGCCCACGCCCGCCGCGCGATGGCGGTCCATTCCTCGCTCACGTCCAGGCACAGCAGTCGTCCGTCCGCGGGCAGGCCCCGCGCGATCGCGAGCGCCGAAAGCCCGGTGAACGTCCCCACCTCCACGGCGCGTCGTGCCCCGATCGCCGACACGAGCAGGCGCAGGAACGTGGCCTGGTCGGGCGCGATCTGCATCACGGCCCAGCCCCCGAGGCGCGCGGTCTCTTCGCGCAGCTCGCGCACGACCGTATCGTCGGGCGAGCGGTGCGCGAGCAGGTAGTCGTAGAGCGCGTCGTCGAGCGCGGTGAACTTCGGCTTCGGCAGCATCAAGCGGGGCACCTCGGCGCATTCTAGCCCTCGGCGGACAACGCCTTCACTAAGGGCGTAAGATCGCGCGAGATCGCATGACCTGCCCCGCGTGCCAGGCCCAGAACCCCGCCACGGCGACGAGCTGCCAGCGCTGCGGGCGCGGTCTCGGGCAGACACTGGGTCGCGGCATGCTCGTGGCCTCGCGCTACGAGATCCTGAGCGCCATGGGCCGTGGCGGCATGGGTGTCGTCTACAAGGCACACGACCGCGTCCTCGACGAGGCCGTCGCGCTCAAGGTGCTGCGGCCCGAGATCGCCACGGACCCCGAGATGACGCGCCGCTTCCAGTCGGAGATCAAGCTGGCGCGCAAGGTCACGCACCGCAACGTCTGCCGCATCCACGAGTACGGCCAGGACGGGCCGCTCGCCTACATCTCGATGGAGCTGATCAGCGGCACCGACCTCAAGGAGGTCGTGCGCGTGCAGGGTGGCTTGATGGCGGACGGGGCGTTCGACGTCGTGCTCGAGATCGGCGCCGGGCTCCAGGCGATCCACGACGTCGGCATCATCCACCGCGACCTCAAGACCCAGAACATCCTGATCGACTCGCGCGGGCTCGTGCGCCTGCTCGACTTCGGGATCGCCAAGGAAGGCGGCTCGCAGCTCACGGCCACCGGGATGATCATCGGGACCCCGGAGTACATGAGCCCGGAGCAGGCCAGGGGCGAGCGCATCGACCAGCGCAGCGACATCTACGCGTTCGGCATCGTGGCCTTCGAGCTGTTCACAGGGCGCGTGCCCTTCGCGGGCGAGAACGCGATGGCGGTGCTGTACCGGCAGGTCAACGAGGCCCCGCCGCTCGACGACCCGGCGCTGCCCCCGGCGGTGGTGCCGCAGCTTCGCCGCGCACTGGCGAAGCAGCCCGCCGAGCGGTACGCCTCGGTACGCGCCATGCTAGAGGAGCTGCGCCAGGCGCAGGCGGCCTTCATGGGCTCGCCCGGTCCCGCCCCGGCCGCGGAGGTTGCGGCCGAGCCGAAGCCCACGGCCGTGCTCCAGCCGCTCGCCTCCGACGCCGAAGCCGGGCGGCTGCTCGAGGCGGTCGGGTCGATCGCCCGTGCTCTCGAGGAGGAACGCAGCACCGGCGGCGTGCTCGAGGCCGTGGCCGACGCCGCGCGTGGACTCGTGTCGGCCGAGGCTACCCGAGCCGTGCTGTTCCAGAGCGGAGGCTCCGAGCGCTGGGTCGAGAGCGCCGCCGGCGTCGCCGCCGAGGCGCTGGCCGGCACGCGGGTCGCCGTGGGCGAGGGGATCGCGGCCCTGGCGCTCGACTCCGCGCAGCCGCTGCTGCTGGCGCGCGGCTCCGAGCACCCGCGCTACCGGCCGCCCGTCGACGAGCTAGAGGCCCGCCTGCCCGGCTTCGTGTGCGTCCCCCTGCTTCGGGGCGCGATCCAGGGCGCCCTGCTCGCGGCCGGGCGTGAGCCGGCCCTCGGCAGCCGCGACCTGGAGTTGCTGGTCCGGCTGGGCCGCCACGCCGCGATCGCTCTCGACGCCGCCGCGACGCGCGAGCGCTCGCTCGATGCCTTCGCCCACGTCTCCGAGGTGCTGGTGTCCTTCCTCGAGCGCGTCGACGTGCTCTACCCGCAGCACTCGCGCGCGGTCGCGGCCCTCGGTGACGCGCTCGGCCCGCCGTTCGGGCTCTCCGAGGCGCAACAGCTCCAGCTCCACTTCGGCGGCCTGCTCCACGACGTCGGCAAGATCCGGCTCGACCCCGCGCTGCTCCGCGCGACCGGCGGCTTCTCGGACGAGCAGCGCAAGAGCGTGCAGGAGCACGTCGTGCTGAGCGTGCAGCTCGTGGCGCCCCTCACGCCCTGGCAGGAGACGCTCGACATCATCCACGCCCACCACGAGCGCTGGGACGGCACCGGCTATCCACGCGGGCTCGCGGGCGACGCGATCCCGCTCGGGGCGCGTATCGTCGCCGTGGCCGACGCCTACGACGCGATCACCACGACCGCGCGCAAGACGCCGGCCGAGGCCCTCCAGCTCCTGGCCGGGGCCGCGGGCAGTCAGTTCGATCCGCACGTGGTCGAGGTCTTCACGGCGGTCCACAAGGACCGCCTCTCCCGGCTCGGGCTGTAGCGCCTCCGTGAGCACCGATGACTGGGCGCGGATCGTCTGGGACTACCACCACGTCCACCACGCGCTGCGGAAGGCCGACTGCCTCATCGTGCTCGGCAGCCACGACACGCGCGTGGCCGAGCGCGGGGCCGAGCTGTTCCTCGAGGGCTGGGCGCCGCTCGTCGTGTTCTCGGGCGGCCTGGGCAGCCTGACGAGCGGGATCTGGACGCGCTCGGAAGCGGACGTGTTCGCCGACGTCGCCGTGCGCCTGCGCGTGCCGCGCGAGCGGATCCTGCTCGAGAGCCGCTCCACGAACACGGGAGAGAACGTCGCCTTCTCGCGGCGGCTCCTCGCCGAGAAGGGTCTCACACCGCGCCGCGCGATCGCCGTCCAGAAGCCCTACATGGAGCGGCGCACCCTCGCCACCTTCGCCAGCCGCTGGCCCGAGCTGGAGGTTGTCGTCACGTCCCAGCAGGTTGCGCTCGACGACTACGCTCAAGGCACAATCGGCAAGGACGACGTGATCCACATCATGGTGGGCGACCTGCAGCGGCTGATCGTCTACGCGAAAAAGGGCTGGTCGGCGCCGCAGAAGGTCCCGGCCGAAGTGATGGCCGCGTACGAGGGACTCGTGGGAGCCGGCTACACGAAGCGCCTGCTGCCCCTCACCAGTTCGACGGCTGGTAGTCCTTGAAGAACTTGCCGTAGGCGTGCTCGCGGCTGTTGAGGCCCGCGAGGAACGGGTCGAGGACGCGCGCGGCGCCGTCCACGATGTCGAGCGGGGGCTCGAAGCCGAGCTCTTCTTTCTTGCGCTCCGCGTGGACGAACGGGTCCTCGTCGGTGATCCAGCCGGTGTCCACCGCGTTCATGTGGATGCCGTCCTTCACGTAGTCGCGCGCGGAAGTGAGCGTCAGCATGTTGAGCGCCGCCTTGGCCATGTTGGTGTGCGGGTGGCGGTCGGTCTTGGTACCCCGAGAGAAGACGCCCTCCATCGCGGAGACGTTCACCACGTGCTTGTCGCGCCCTGGCGTACGCAGCATCAGTGGCTTGAGGCGCGCGCACAGGATGAAGGGGGCCACAGCGTTCACGAGCTGGACCTCGATCATCTCCGGGGTCTTCACCTCTGCGAGCGTCAGGCGCCAGGAGTTCACGGCCCGCAGGTCGACCTGCTGCAGGTCGGCGTCGCGCGCGCCCGCGGGGAAGAGGTCCTCGCGGCGGGCCGCCTCGTCGAAGTCGAAGCCGACCTGCGACAGCCGCGCCGAATGGCGCAAGCCCAGCCCGGCCCCGCCGCCGCGCCAGGCGACCAGACCGCCGAAGCCTTCGCCGCCGCTCTCGCTCGCCGCGGGCGACGCCGAGGGCAGCACGCGCGCGCTCGGGCGTGCCGCGGGCGTCGCCTGCTGCAGTAGGCGCACGGACTCGTGGTGCCGCGCGACGAGCGGCCGCAGCTCGGCCGGCAGCGCTTCCGTCTCGCGCTCCTCGAATTCCAGCAGGTGCGCGAAGAAGCCGGGGGGACGCCGCACCGTCTGGCAGGCGTTGTTGACGATCAGGTCCAGCCGGCCCAGATCGCGGCCCCGCAGGCTGCAGAAGATCTCGACGCTCGGCGAGTGGCGCAGGTCGAGACCGTGGACCTGGAGGCGAGCGCCCCAGTCTCCGAAATCCGGCTCGGCTGCGTAGCGCCGCGCGGCGTCGTGCGGGAATCGGGTCGTGGCGACGACCGTCGCCCCCGCCCGCAGCAGCTTGAGCGCCGCCTGGTAGCCGATCTTGACCCGCGCGCCCGTGACCAGGGCCACGCGGCCGCGGAGGTCGGCCGTCTGGAAGCGCTTCTCGTAGTTGAGCGAGGCGCAAGGCGGGCAGAGCGCGTCGTAGAAAGAGTGCACACGGCGGTACTCAGCCTTGCACACGTAGCAGGTCCTGGGTCGTTCAACCTCGCGCCCGGTGGCCGGCTCTCCCGCCTCCAGCAGTCGCGGCGGGG
>Ga0247727_10005491_pt1 | contig 25671 bp, 20 predicted proteins | sample WisWelCaveWW1625_FD_202498 | JGI IMG/M metagenome (GOLD analysis project Ga0247727, IMG submission 202498) | Biofilm microbial communities from Wishing Well Cave, Virginia, United States - WW16-25 | ecosystem: Environmental > Aquatic > Deep subsurface > Groundwater > Cave microbial mat | place...
TACCAAAAGGCTGCCGGTGAAGCGCAGGTGGAATTCATCAACAGCCGGCGGCGACTGGCTTTTTTGCTCGACCCGGCGCAGAGCGAGATGCAGTTTGAGCCAATCAGCGTGAAGTCGGACTTTCGCAACGACGGGGGCGAAAGTCCGACTTCGCCGATGCCTGAAATAAATTTGGAAAAGCTGCTCGCACACGCGAGGCAAAATCGTCCCGATCTGCAAGCGGCGCGCGCCATATCGCGCAGCAAGCAAGCGGCATTGAGCGCGGCCAAATGGCAACGTTTGCCGCAAGCCGGCGTTTCCGCCGGTTACAAAAAGCAGGTGGATGATTTCAAAGGCGCGGTGATACAGGTCAATCTCGGCTTTCCGCTTTTCGACCGCAATCAAGGCGAAGTGCGCAGCGCCCGCGCCGCTCATGAGCAACAGATCACAGCAACAGAGTTGTTGGAAAAACAAGCGGCGCTGGAAGTGCGACAAGCTTACGACCGCTATCGCCTTTACCGTGAATTGTTGGAAGCCCGCACTGCCGAACAACCGGAATCCGTGTTGCAGATCGCACAATTCTCGTATACCGAAGGCGAAATGCCGCTCATCGAGCTGCTCGACGGCGTTCGTGCTTATAGCGAAGCCTTTCAAACCCGATTTGATTTATTGTTGCAATATCAACTCAGCATTTTCGAGCTGGAGAAAGCCGCCGCTGCTTCGATGGCGGATGGAAAAAATTTAATGGACACAAAATCGAACTGACACAAAAACTTTTGCGAGCGTTCATTTTTGTGTCCTAATTTTATCAGCAAGTGAGGAAAACCATGTCCCGTTTTATTGCTTTTTGCCTTTTGCTCTTTGCCTTTTGCCTCGGCTGTCAAAGCCGCGATGAGGCCACAACCGAACACGAGCATGAAGGCACTTCCGCCACGTTGTGGACGGAGAAGACCGAGTTGTTTATGGAGTACCCCGCACTTATTGCGGGGCAAGAGGCGGCATTCGCCGTGCATCTTTCCGATTTGAAAGATTTCAAGCCGGTGACGCAAGGCCGTCTCACTTGCGTTTTTAAAAATGCCGGCGGTGGTGAAGTTATCTTCGTCGCTGAATCGCCGAGTTATCCCGGCATCTTCCGGCCGCTCGTGAAATTCTCCGAGGCCGGTGTTTATGATCTGGAACTGCGGCTTGAAGGGCAGCAGGTTGCGGATATCATTCACGTGCCGAACGTGCGCGTCTTTGCCGACGAAGCCGCCGTCCCGCACGAAAAAGAATCCGTGACGAGCGAAGAGCTGATCACGTTTCTCAAAGAGCAGCAATGGAAAATCGATTTCCGCACCGAGCCGGCGCAGACGCGCAATCTCTCCGGCTCGGTCAAAGCCGTCGGTGAAATTTTGCCGAAGGCGCAATGGCATGCCGAAGTGCCCGCGCTGGTTAACGGTGTCATTCTCGCCGATCAAAACGCCAATCTCCCTTCGGTTGGCGCGTGGGTGCAAAAGGGCGCAGTGCTCGCCGTGATCTCGCCTCCGGCAAATACCGAAGCCGGCCTCAACAACGTTCGCAATGAATATCTGTTGGCCAAAGCGGAATTCGAGCGCTCCCAGCGGCTTTTCGAGAAACAGGCAATTTCCCAAAAACGGCTGGAGGAAGCGAAGCTGCGATTCGAAGCCAAGCAAGCCGGTTATGAAGTCATTGCACAACAAGTTGATTTTGGCGCTGCGAAAAATGGCGACAACAATACACCGCATTTTCATCTCAAAGCGCCGATTGCCGGCGTCATCGCAGAGATTCATTTTCATCTCGGCGAAACCGTGGAGACCGGCAAAAAGCTTTTCACCATCTCCAATCCCAAGCGTGTTTGGCTTAAAGCGAATATACCGCTGGCGCTCCTCGCGCGCGTGAAAGCGGCCACCGGCGCTTCCTTCAAAGTGGAAGGCTACGAGCAAGAATTTCGCGTCGATCAACTCAACGGCAAATTGATTTCTGCTGGTAGCATCGTTGATGAAAAATCGCGTACCGTCCCAACCATCTTCGAGATCGACAATCCGGAAAACCAATTGAAGATCGGCATGTTCGCCGAAGTCGCGGTACAAACCGGCGGCGCGACGGAAGCTCTGGCTATTCCCACCACCGCGATATTTGACGATAGCGGCACGCCGGTCGCTTATGTTCACGTTGAAGGCGAAGCGTTCGCCAAGCGTGTATTGCAAACCGGAATTTCTGATCATGGCTTTACACAAATTCTCAGCGGCATTGCCGAAGGCGAGCGCGTCGTCACCGTCGGCGGCTATCAGGTTCGCCTTGCCTCGCTTTCAACTTCAGTGCCGGTGGGACATGGGCATGAACATTGAAGTGATGAGACACAAAATTGTATTGACACAAAAGTAATTTTGTATAACTTTTTTTGTGAGAGTTCAGTTTTGTGACCCTTTAAATTTTTGGACACCACATTGAACTGAACAAAAGTGAAAACAAAAAATATTTTGTATGAGTTCACTTTTGTGACCAATCAACTTTTTATGGTGAATTTACTTAACCGCGCAGGAGGATGTTATGGCAGACGCTTCCAATTTTTACCTCAAAGATCTGAATTACGAGATCAATGGGTGCGCTTTTCAGGCATTCACCGAAGTGGGCGTGGGGTACAGCGAACTGATCTATCACAAGTTTTTTCATGAAAAGCTGCTGGAGAAAGGGCTGAAAGCAATATACAAATTGCCCTTGCAAGCTTCATATCGCGGGCAGAAGATCGTGGACTTCGAAGCGGATGAAATCGTAGAAGACAGCTTGGTGGTTGACGTGAAGTGTCTTCAAACCGATTTTTTGCCAAAAAATTACGCGCAAATCATTACGTATCAAAAATTGCTGAAGTTCCGGCTCGGCTTGCTCATTAACTTCGGCCTGCACAAGGCCTTTTCCAAAAGAGTCCTCCATGATGAGCACAGAGTCCCGAATATCGAAAATTGGGATCGTGGTTACTTCACGAACATGCCGGCAAAAGCGACCCTCGATGCAATCGTATCGTCAATCAAAGCGGTAGATGAGGGATTAAGCCCCGGTTACCATAGCACGTTATATGAAACCGCTGTTCGGATCGAATTTCAGCAGCATCATCTCAAGCATCATGAAACCGTCAAAGTCCATATTGAATCGGCCAAAGTGTACGTCGACCCGATGGAGATCGATTTTTGGCTGGTTGAAAATTCGTTTCTCGTGGCGGTTCTGGCAGGAAAAGACTCGCCGAGAAAATACGACCTCTTTCGCATGCGCTCGTATCTGAAACGCTTGAAGCTGAAGCACGGCGTAATCGCGTACTGGAGCATCAAAAACCTTCAACTCTACGGCCTCTACGAGCCTTAATTAAAACTTGTCTTGGACACAAAAATGAACTAACACAAAAATTTTATAAATACTTTTGTGAGAGTTCATTTTTGTGTCCCATTAATTTTTTCAAAGCCCATGTTCGACAAACTCATCAAACTTTCTCTTGAAAATCGTCTCATCGTTTTAGCGGCGGCTCTGCTGTTGCTCATCGCCGGTGTGCTCATTGCGATTCGTTTGCCAGTGGATGTTTTTCCCGATCTCACCGCGCCGACGGTGACCGTCATCACCGAGGCGCACGGCATGGCGGCAGAAGAAGTTGAAACCCTCGTCACGTTTCCCATTGAAACTGCGGTGAACGGCGCGACCGGCGTGCGGCGCGTGCGTTCCTCCAGCGCGGCGGGTATTGCCATCGTGTGGGTGGAGTTCGATTGGGGCACCGACATTTTCATCGCGCGGCAAATCGTCAACGAGAAATTGCAAATCGCGGCGGCCTCTTTGCCCGCCGGCATCGACCGTCCGATTCTCGCGCCGATCTCTTCCATCATGGGCGAAATCATGCTCATCGGTGTGAGCCTCGATTCCATCGCAACGAGCAATGGACATGCACTCCACGCAATGAATTTGCGCTCCATCGCCGATTGGACGATTCGCCGCCGCTTGCTCTCCGTGCCCGGCGTTTCGCAAGTCGTGCCAATTGGCGGCGAGGTCAAGCAGTATCAAATTTTGGTCTCGCCGGAAAAACTCACCGCGTATGACATCTCGCTCAATGAAGTGCTGCATGCGGCCGAGCAATCCAACACCAACTCTTCCGGCGGCGCTTACATGGACGCCGGACAGGAGTATCTCATTCGCGGCATTGGTCGCGTGCAAAACTTGGAAGACATCGCCACTTCCGTCATTGCCATGCGCGGCAATTTACCCGTGCTCATTCGCGACGTGGCGGAAGTGAAAATCGGCCCGGCCATCAAATTCGGCGACGGCGCCGCCAATGCCAAACCCGCCGCCATCATCATGATGCAGAAGCAGCCCAACGCCAACACGTTGGAGCTGACCACGCGCATCGAAAACACGATTGCCGAAATTCAAAAAACCTTGCCGCCCGGCATTGCCATCAATACCAAAATTTTCCGGCAGGCGGATTTTATTCGCGTGGCGATTGACAATGTGATCGAAGCTTTGAGCGACGGTGCGATTTTGGTCATGGTGGTGCTCTTCTTCTTTCTCGGCAACGTGCGCACCACGTTCATTTCGATTTTGGCGATCCCGCTTTCACTCGTCGTCACGATTTTCGTCTTTCAAATTTTTGGCGTCACCATCAATACGATGACGCTCGGTGGACTCGCCATCGCGGTCGGCGCGCTCGTTGACGACGCCATCATTGACGTTGAAAATGTGTTTCGACGGCTGAAAGAAAATCAGCATCGGCCACCGGCGGAGAGGCGCCCGACTCTCGAAGTCGTTTTTTCGGCTTCGAGCGAAATCCGCTCGCCAATGGTTATGGCGACCTTGATTATCATCATCGTGTTTGTGCCGCTGTTTTTCCTCAGCGGCGTCGAAGGCCGATTGTTGCGGCCGCTGGGTTTTGCTTACATCACTTCGATTTTCGCTTCGTTGCTCGTTGCCGTTACCGTCACTCCGGCGCTGTGTTCCTATTTATTGCCCAATGCGGATTTTATGAAAAAAGAAGGCGATAGTTGGTTGGTCACGCGTTTGAAAAGAGTTTACCGCAAGACGTTGGATTTGGTGCTGCGCTTTCCCAAACTGGTGCTCATCGCCGCCGCAGTCGCATTGGCGCTATCAATTGCTGCATTGCCGTTTCTTGGTCGCGCGTTTTTGCCGGAATTCAACGAAGGCTCACTCACTATCAGCGTGCTCACCGTGCCCGGCACTTCGCTGGATGAATCGAATAAAATCGGCCGACTCGCCGAGCAAATTTTATTATCGCATCCCGAGGTGAAATCCACCGCTCGCCGCACCGGTCGCGCCGAGTTGGATGAGCACGCGCAAGGCGTGAATGCGGCGGAGCTCGACGCGCGCTTTGAATTGAACGGCAAACACAAAGAGGAATTTTTTGATGAATTGCGGCGCTCGCTCTCCGTCATTCCCGGCACGAATATCACCATTGGCCAGCCCATCGGCCATCGCATCGATCACATGCTTTCCGGCACGCGCGCGAACATTGCGGTGAAAATTTTTGGCCCCGATCTTTATCGCTTGCGTTCGCTCGCCGAGAGTGTGCGCAAGCAAATGGAAGGCATTCCCGGCGTGGTGGATTTGGCGGTCGAACAACAAGTTGACGTGCCGCAAGTGCGCATCAAAGCCAACCGCCGCGCCATGGCGACTTATGGCGTCACGGTCGGTGAATTGGCCGAAGCCATCGACGTGGCATTCAACGGCGAAGTCGCCTCGCAAATTTTGGAAGGCCAACAGAGTTACGATTTGGTGGTGCGCTTCAACGAGCAAAATCGCGGCAACATTGAACGTATACGAAATGCGTTGTTTGATACGCCAGTCGGCCCGAAAGTGCCGCTCAGTCAACTGGCCGAGGTGGTGTACGAAAAAGGCCCGAACACCATCAGCCGCGAAAACGTGCAGCGCAAAATCGTCGTGCAAGCCAACATCTCCGGCCGCGATTTGCGCAGCGTGATCGATGACATTCGCGCGCGATTGGATAAAAACGTTTCGCTGCCGCAGGGCTATTACGTTGAATTCGGCGGACAATTCGAGAGCGAGCAAGCCGCAACACGACTCTTGACGCTGCTCAGCCTCGTTTCCATCGCCGCGATTTTTCTGATTCTCTACCTCGATTTCGGCGCATTCCGTCCCGCGTTGTTCATCATGGTCAATTTGCCGCTCGCGTTGATTGGCGGCATTTGGGCGGTGTTTTTCACCAGCGGCATCATCAGCGTCGCCTCGCTCGTTGGCTTTATCACGCTTTTCGGCATCGCCACGCGCAACGGCATTTTAATGATCGAGCACTATCAACATCTTCTCGCCGAAGGCAAACCCTTTCGCGACGCCATTATGCAAGGCTCGTTGGAAAGATTGAATCCAATCTTGATGACAGCACTCGCAGCGGGCCTCGGCCTGATTCCATTAGCGCTCGGTGGCGGCGAACCCGGCAAAGAAATCCAAACACCAATGGCGCTCGTCATCCTCGGCGGCTTATTGAGCTCGACGGCGCTGAATATGATCGTGGTGCCGAGTTTATTTTACAAATTTGGCAAGAGGGTACAGTAATGCATGGCGCTTCGGAGAAATCGTATCCCGTATTAATGACCGCGCTCGTCGCCATGCTCGGCTTCATTCCAATGGCGCTCTCGCACGGCACCGGCGCAGAAGTACAACGTCCGCTGGCGACTGTTGTCATCGGCGGATTAGTGACTTCGACTTTATTGACGCTTTTCATTTTGCCGGTGGTGTATCAGTGGATTGAAGCACGGCGGGAGACTGATCGCCACATTTCTTAAAAGTTTGCCCAAAATCCGCTTGACTTTGGCCGCAAAGATTCTATATTCCCAAAGATCATAATTTAAAACCTAACGACCTGCGCATGGCTATCAACCTGCAATCTGTTTTGTTTTTCTTTTTTTCCGTGGTCGCGCTGCTGTCGGCGATCATGATGATTTTGCATCGCAATCCGGTTTACAGCGCCATTTTTCTCATCGTCACGTTCTTCGCGCTGGCGGGATTTTACGTGCTGTTGAACGCGCCGTTCGTTGCCTCCGTGCACATCATCGTTTACGCCGGCGCCATCATGGTGCTGTTCCTGTTCGTTATCATGTTGCTCAATCTCAAGCGCGACGCGATTCGCGAACGCGGCAAAATCGTGCGGCGAGTTTTTGCGACATTGTTGGTGCTCATTCTGCTGGCCGAAATCGCCGTGCTGATCGGCGGCTCGATTTTATCGTCCAATTCAGACGGCGCCATCGCCGCGCAGCAAACCATCGTCGGACTTGCCAACGGCTCATCCGACACCACAACCGTCGTCGGCAACACGAAGGCCATCGGCAGGGAGTTGTTCACAACCTATATTTTGCCGTTTGAAATTGCTTCAGTTCTTCTATTGGTCGGAATAATCGGCGCAGTGATTTTAGCGAAACGAAATTTGACCTAATGGAACTTTGGATTGGTGGATCGATGGATTGATGGAGCATTGGATAGCGGAGCCATGCAGCTACCAACACTCCCAAAAGCCAACACTCCATCTATCCAAAAATTCATTACTCCAACTATCCGTGTCTTTATGCCCTTAGTTTATTACTTGCTCTTGAGCGCATTACTCTTCGGCATCGGAGTGGCCGGCGTTTTATTGCGGCGCAACGCCATCGTCATCTTCATGTCCATCGAGTTGATGTTGAACGCGGTGAATCTCACCTTCGTGGCCTTTGCCGCGCATTTGAAAAATCTCGAAGGCCAGATTTTCGTCTTCTTCGTCATGATCGTCGCTGCCGCCGAAGTCGCCGTCGGCCTCGCGCTCATCGTCGCGATTTTTCGTGTCAAAGCCACTGTGTTTGTGGATGAAATTAATTTGATGAAATGGTGAAAACTGGATGCTTGATGCTCGATCCTTGATGCTCGATTTAATGACTCAGCATCCAGCATCCAGCATCCAGCATCAAGGATCAAGCATGCAGAATTATATTTGGCTCATTCCTTTTTTCCCTCTTGTTGGATTCATCATCAACGGCCTGTTGGGCCGGAACATGAATGAAAAAGCCGTCGGCGTAATCGGCGCGGGCGCCGCGTTGGCGAGTTTTATCACGGCGCTGCTCACGTTTAACGATTTGCTCGGCCTCTCGCCGGAAGCGCGGGTTTTCACGCAAACACTTTATCAATGGATGGCGACCGGCAATTTCGGCGTCGACGTCGCGTTTCGGATCGATGCGCTGTCGATGACGATGGTGCTCGTCGTCACCGGCGTCGGTTTTCTGATTCACGTCTACTCGATTGGCTACATGCACGGCGAGCGCGGCTTTTTTCGCTTCTTCGCCTTTTTGAATTTGTTTACTTTCGCCATGTTGCTGCTAGTGATGGGCAGCAACTTTCTGTTGATGTTCGTCGGTTGGGAAGGCGTCGGCCTTTGCTCCTATTTGCTGATTGGATTTTATTACGACCGTATTTTCGACGAAACCACCGGCCTCACCTGCGCCGGCGCCGGCACCAAAGCTTTCGTCGTCAACCGCATTGGTGATTTCGGATTTCTGCTCGGCATTTTCCTCATCTTCGCCACCTTTGGCTCGCTTGACTTTGAAACGGTATTTTCAAAAGCCGGCGCGTCACTCGCAACGCACGAAGTTTCAACTGGAGTTTTTACCGCCATTGCGCTGCTTCTTTTTATTGGCGCCACCGGCAAATCAGCGCAGCTTCCTTTATATGTTTGGCTGCCGGACGCGATGGCCGGCCCGACGCCGGTTTCCGCGCTCATTCACGCCGCCACGATGGTAACCGCCGGCGTTTACATGGTCGTGCGCTGCAGCATCATCTACTTGCAAGCGCCGATTGCAATGGAAGTTGTCGCGATTGTCGGACTCGCTACCACCGTATTTGCTGCAACGATGGCGATCACCGCAACCGATATCAAAAAAGTTCTCGCTTATTCGACGGTGAGCCAACTCGGCTACATGTTTCTCGCCTGCGGCGTCGGCGCGTTTACCGCCGGAATTTTTCATTTAATGACGCACGCTTTTTTCAAAGCCCTGCTCTTTCTCGGCGCCGGCAGCGTCATGCACGCGCTCTCCGGCGAAACGCAGATCACCAAAATGGGCGGCTTGAAAAAATACACGCCGACAACGTTCTGGACTTTTCTCGCCGGCGGCCTCGCCATTGCCGGTGTTCCCGGCCTTTCCGGCTTCTTCTCCAAAGATGAAATTCTCTGGAAAACTTTTCTTGATTCGCCGGCGCTTTATGTCATCGCATTGGCAGCCGCAGGCGTCACGGCGTTTTACATGTTTCGCATGATCTTCTCGGTTTTTTACGGCGCGCCACGCATGGACGCCGCCGTCATGCATCATCTTCACGAATCGCCCAAAGTCATGACCGTGCCGCTGATGATTTTGGCCGTTCTCTCCATCATCGGCGGTTACGTCGGCATCCCGCATCTCAATCAATTTGAGCATTGGCTCGAACCGGCATTGACGCGTTTTATTCCCGCCGGCGCTTCACTTCATGCCGGAACGCATGAAGGAAGTTTCAGTCTTGAATTGGGATTGATGGCGCTGTCGGTCATCGTCGCCCTCGCCGGAATTTATCTCGCTTATCAAATCTATCTGGCAAAAATCGGCGCAGCAGATCAATGGGCGCGGCGTCTGTCCGGCATTTACAATTTGCTCAAACGCAAATATTATGTCGATGAAATTTACGACGCGCTGTTCGTGCGCCCGCTGATGTGGCTCTCGGAAAATTTCTTCTGGAAAATTTTCGACGTGAAAATCATCGACGGCATCGTCAACGGCTCGGCCAAACTTTTCGGCGGCCTCGCCTCTGTACTGCGGCGCTGGCAAACCGGCATCGTCCAAAACTACGCCGTGACGTTGGTTCTGGGATTGATTATTATTTTGGGGTATTTGTTGGCGAGATGATAAAGGCCAAAAAAGACTGCGTTTTCTGGATTGATTATCATTCTTGATTATTTGTTTGCGAGGCAGTAAGATGAAACGTTATCTTTACACCGTTGTGATCGAAAAAGATGAAGATGGTGCCTATATTGCTTCTTGCCCCGGACTTCAGGGCTGTTATACGCAGGGTGACACTTACGAGGAAGCGCTGGAAAATATTAAAGACGCCATCAATCTTCATATCGCGGCGCGCCGTGATCTCGGTGAGCCTGTGCCAATAGAAACGGCTATTGAGGAAGTGGAAGTCTATGCCTAAAGTGCGTCCACTCAAAACCAATGAGTTAACCGGCGCTTTGGAAAGATGGGCTTCCAACATATCCGTCAATCCGGGAGCCACGCTGTCTATCGCCATCCGGATGGACGGTGGACAACTGTGCCGATTCACAAGGGTAAAGATGTTTCAAAAGGCCTTGTTCATAAAATTCTAAAAGATGCCCAATTAACTTGGGATGAATTTGAGAAATATTTATAATCATGGCAGACCTCAATCAAGACTTTCCTTTGCTTTCCTTTTTAATTCTCGCGCCCACGGCGGGCGCAATCATCCTAAGTCTGATTCCCGCCGACCGCGCTAAATTGCTGCGGGCGATTGCGTTGGTCGTGAGCACCATCATATTCCTCTTCAGCCTGCCGCTCTACTTCGGCTTCAATCAATCTCGCACCGCTTTTCAATTCGAAGAAAAATACGAATGGATTCCGGCCTTTCAAGCGACGTATCACGTCGGCGTCGATGGCTTGAGTTTGTTGATGATTCTGCTCACGGCGTTTTTGATGCCGTTGATTTTTCTCGCCTCGTGGCATGATATCAAAAAAAGCGTCAAAGGCTATTTGATCTCGATGCTGCTGTTGGAAACCGGCATGATGGGTGTTTTCGCCTCGCTCGACCTGCTGCTGTTTTATATTTTCTGGGAAGCGATGCTCATTCCGATGTACTTCATCATCGGCGTGTGGGGCGGGCCGCGCCGAATTTATGCCGCGCTGAAATTTTTTATCTACACGATGGTCGGCAGCTTGTTGATGCTCGTAGCGATTCTTTTCATTTATTTCTATTATGGCAAAGTCACCGGCACGTTGACGTTCGATCTCGTGCAAATTCGCGATTTGCTCTTTCCGGCGAATTATCAAATCTGGCTCTTTCTCGCCTTCGGTTTGTCTTTTGCCATCAAAGTGCCGATGTTCCCATTTCATACGTGGCTTCCGGATGCGCACGTCGAAGCGCCAACCGCCGGTTCGGTCATCCTCGCCGCCGTGCTGTTGAAAATGGGCACGTACGGCTTTATCCGTTTCTGCTTGCCGCTCTTTCCAAATGCCGCGATGCAATTCACGCCGCTGATTTCGATTCTCGCCATTATCGGCATCATTTACGGCGCGTGGGTTTCGATGGTGCAGCCCGACATTAAAAAACTCGTGGCGTATTCATCGGTGAGCCATCTCGGCTTTGTCATGCTCGGCATTTTCACGTTGACGCATCAAGGCCTGCAAGGCGGGTTGTTGCAAATGGTCAATCACGGCCTTTCCACCGGCGCGCTGTTTTTAATCGTCGGCATGATTTACGAGCGCCGCCACACCCGCATGATTGCAGATTACGGCGGCCTCGCCAAACAGATTCCCATCTTCACCACTATTTTCATGATCGTGACATTGTCCTCCATCGGCTTGCCCGGACTGAACGGTTTCGTCGGCGAATTTCTGGTATTGACGGGGACGTTTTTAACCAATCGCTGGTACGCCGTCCTCGCAACAACCGGCGTGATTTTCGCCGCGGTTTATATGCTGCTCATGTTCCAACGCGTCATGTTTGGCAAATTGGACAAAGAAGAGAATCAGAAACTCACCGATCTCTCGCTGCGCGAAATCATCGTGCTGGCGCCGGTCGTGGTGATGATCATTTTAATCGGCGTCTGGCCGCAGCCGTTTTTAAATAAAATGGAAAAATCGGTCGATCATTTGATTCGCACCGTGCGCTATCGCGCCGAGCGCGTCAATCAAGCGCCCTCGCTGGCGCCGGTTGATCTTGCAGAGTCAAAAAAGATAATGCCGCCAATAGGTCAATAAGTCAATGCGCCAATAGGTCAATAGGCCAAACCCATTAAATTGACAAATTGATAATTTTCTTTTTTCCATTGTCGCATTGTCTAGTTTTCTTTTTTATCATGATTACTTTACAGGATTTCTATTTGCTCTCCCCCGAGATTACTCTCACGGTTCTCGGCTTTGTCGTGTTAATACTCGGCCTGATTTTTCCGCGCATGTTTCGCGAAACGCTGGCAGCCATCGTGCTCATCGGTTTCGCCGTTGCTCTGCTGTTTTCGACTCAGCATTGGGCGGCGCCACCGGCCACGGCTTTTTACGGCATGATCAGCGTCGACAAGTTTGCGGTCGGATTTCAATGCCTCTTTATTATTTCCGCGGCATTGACGTTGATGCTCTCGATGAATTCGCTCGAAGAAAAATATTTGCTCTACAGCGAGTATTTCGCGTTAATTATTTTTGCGACGGTCGGCATGATGTTGATGGCGTCGAGCGCGCATTTATTGACACTCTTTCTCGGTCTTGAAACCCTCTCAGTTTCTTTATACATTCTCGCCGGTTTTCGCCGCACCGATCCCAAAGCGCTCGAGTCTTCGTTTAAATATTTTCTGCTCGGCGCGTTTGCCAGCGGCTTTCTGTTATATGGCATCGCGTTGATTTACGGCAGTGTCGGCAGCGCCAGCTTGACTGCGCTCGCCGAGAAGATCGGTCAAAGCGTTACTCCTTCGAGCTCACAAATATCGAGTTCGACCATATTAACAAATCAATCTATTTTCATCACCGGACTCGTGCTGATGGTGATCGGGTTCGGTTTCAAAATTGCGCTCGCGCCGTTTCATACGTGGGCGCCGGATGTTTATCAGGGCGCGCCGACACCGATTGCGGCGTTCATGGCAACCGGCTCAAAAGCCGCGGGATTTGCCGCGTTGCTGCGCTTGCTGCTCGCTTCCAATATTATGACCGAGGTGATCTGGCAGCAAATTTTCTGGATCATCGCCGTCGCGACGATGACGATCGGCAATATCATCGCGCTGCGGCAGGATAATATCAAGCGCATGTTGGCGTATTCCTCGATTGCGCACGCCGGTTACATTCTCGCCGGCGCCATTGCCAATAACGAAACCGGCTATGCCGGTATTATTTTCTATTTGTTGAGTTACACCTTCATGAACGTCGGCGCGTTCGGCGTCGTGGCACTGCTGGCGAAATCCGAAAAAGAATATGTGAATATTTCCGAATATCGCGGCCTCGCTTATCGTCGCCCATTTGCCGCTATTGCGATGGCCATCTTCATGTTCTCGCTTTCCGGCATACCGCCGACCGCCGGTTTTCTCGCCAAGTTTTACGTCTTCAGCGGCGCGGTACAAGCCGGTTATATTTGGCTCGTCATTCTCGGCGTCATCAACTCGATGATTAGTTTGTATTACTATCTCGGCATTATCGTCGTCATGTTCATGCAGGACCCGGAAGGCGAAAGAGCGCCGATCACGCCGCTGCCGGCCGTCAGTATTGCGCTCGCCATCGCAATTTTCGGCACGTTGAATTTGGGATTGTTCCCCGGCCAGTGGATGGACAAATTTCAAGCCCTCGCCCGTTCGTTGATGTAACACCGACAACCTCACAACGATGAGCCGCAACCAAACAAGAAGAGTTTATCCACCGAACTTCGCCGAAACCACCGAGTGTCGCCGAAAAAGATTTTTTATCGGCGAATCTCGGCGCCTTCGATGTTTCTCGGCGGACAATTTTTTTGCTTTTTTGCACAGATTCCACTCTTTAGAGACTACGCCGTGCGGCACTTCCAGATGCTGCGAGAGCAAATACCACGTCCTTAATCCGTATTTCATTTTGTCGAAGCGAAAATCATTTCTTTATAGCGCTGATATAGATAAGATACGGCGAGAAGAATGACGCCGAGGCCGATGAACGAAAAGATGCGATAGAGCCGTTCGAGAAACGAAAGATCGTAAATAAAAATTTTCAAAATCGTAATGCCGAAGAGCACAATAGCGATGAGGCGCAACCCTTGCACGCGACGCCAGATTCCCGTTACCATCAACAGCACGGAATAAAAGAGCCAAACGGCAGAAAGTGTCAATTGCTGCAAATTCTGCAGGCGATGGCTTGCATTCGAGTCGCTGGCCCCTTCGGCCTGGAAGATCGCTTTTTTGAAAATATCCCTCGTTTCACTCGTGAAGAGCTCGAGCAGCAGCAGAACGACGGCCACTTGCAAAATCCCCAACACCTCGCTGATCCAGGGATAACTTTGACGATTCGCCTGCAACCAACGCGCATGAATGACGATGCCGGCAATGACCAAAATAAAAACCGCCGCGCGCCAGTTCAAAATGAAAGTGAAGTGCGAAATGGGATTGAGGGCGACGCCCCGTATGGCGATGGTGAAAATGGCGCAAGCCAGGCTGCCAAATCCACCCCAGAGGAGTGATAAAATTCGATAGCGCATTCCCAGCCAAACGAGCGGCAAAGAATAGAGCGCCCAAATTGCTGCCCACGCCATCAGGCGATTAAACTTTAAACTGGCCGCCGTCTCTCCAGTGGCCTCAAACATTTGTCGACGAAAATAATCATCGCTTTCAACGGTCAAAAGAATGAAGAGCAGGGTAGCCCACGTTCCATGCAGAATTAGTTTAAATAAATCGACACTTTTCTCATTCACACGCCTGAGAAAAATGGCGCCGATCCCGGAAGCGGCGGCGAGCGCGGTGAATGCCAACGCGCGTTGGTTGAAAATAAGCTTGAAATTTTCCAACGGGAAATAACTGAACGCGCCGTCGGTTACAAAAAGTTTGAGCAATGCCAGTCCGATCAATCCGAGTCCGGCGCGCCAAACATGAGGCATGTTCCAGTTCATTCCACACCACACCAGGATCAATGCCTCCAATGACCAGAAAGTCGCTGTGATAAAACCGGAAAATTGAATCGCCGTGGCAATAACGAGCAGAGCGATGGCGATGAGTACGAAACGCGCGAGAGCCGGTGCGGCATCGGGCTGCCGTTGCTTGAGGGCGAGAAACGTGAGAAAATAAATCGAGCCAAGCAAAAGTGTAACACCGCTCACCCATTGCGAATGTAAAGGATCGATGAGATTGTACAGAGCCAAATAATAAAAGAGGGCGTTCAAGCCGGCGACGCCCTGTCGAATTTTCTGAAACGCCGTCGTGCCTTTAATAAGGCGCAGAACGTCGAGCCCATAAAATAATCCCCAGAAAGCCGTGAGAAAAAATATGGTTAATAAAAGATCGCTGTCGACATAATATTTGTCATTCCAGGCGAAATAAATCAGATAAGTCGCGGCCAGCGTCAGCGGCTCGAGAATAATCCACGCTTCTTTTTTGAGCAAAATCGCCAGCACGCCGAGATCGAGCAGCGCAAGGTAAGTAAACAAACCGACTTCATTTGCCTGGCCGGTGCTCAACATGATCGGCGTGAGAGATCCGCCGGCCCAGCCGAGCAGAGATACGGCGAGTGAATCATATTTGAGCGCTTGAAAAAATGTCAGCGCCGTTACCGCCGACATGAGAACAAACGCCACCGGCTGTGAAACGAGATGATAATAATTAAACGAGGCATACACCGCAAGATAAAGAATCGCAATGCCGGCGCCGATCAATCCTTGCGCGAAAACCGCCAGCCCTTTTTTGTGCCAGCGGCCGCCGCCGAGCAGCAATCCAGCGCCGAAAAAGAAGCCGATTAAAACGCGGAGCGGCTCGGGGATCAAGTCGTTATCAAAAGCATATTTCAAAAAGAAGCCGACGCCGAGAATGAGGGCAAACGCGCCGATGCGATTGAGCAGCTTGCCGCCGATGAGCGCTTCCCATTCGCCGCGCGTGCGCGAAGGTGGAACTGCCATTACGGGACGCGATTGCGGAGGTGAAAGCGGCCGTGCCGGTTGATCAGGAGATTCGATTTTCGGCTCGGGTGGCATCGCCGGCGACGATGCCGGTTTAAGCGAATGCACGGCATTTCGCAAGCCATACAATTCGGCTTCCAATTTTAAAATTTTCTCCAGAAGCTGATTGGTTTTGCGAATGTAAATAATGAGCAGGACGAACAAAACAAAAATGGCGAGGATTTCCATGAAAAAACTCCCTGAATGAATGTGAAGTCGGGCTTACACGGCAGGCGTTTCAAAATTTAAACAATCGAGGTGCGCAAGTCCGGTTTCGCCAGCTTCTATTATACAGCCGGGTTTTCAGAAAGGCAACGATTTTCGTCTGAACGCCGTCTTAATGAAGCCGATTCTTTTTAGCATTTGCTTTTCAAGCGAGCAATGTCGTATATTTTTTTATGATGTTTCGCATTCTGTTTTTTGCCGGGCTCCTGCTTTGGTCAGCAACAGCATGGCCGCAGGAATCGCCCAATAAACCGAAAAAACCGCGGCCGACTTCGCAAGCGCCGACCTGAAGCGGCTGACCGGGCGAAGGCGCGCCGCTCCGTGGGAGTGGGTTAGAAACCAGGTGGGCTGTCTCCGGGCGTTATGTCGATACCGATCTCGAACGCCCGCGTTGGCGTTTTACGGTGAATTATCGTTTGCTGCGAACGCTGCAAATCGGCGCAGAATTCAACGCGGCTGCAGAAGAAGTTGGACCGCTAATGACGTGGTATTTGCTGACGGAAAATCATTCGCGACCGGCGATTTTTCTCGGCACCAGTTCGGATCGCATCGGCTCGCGGAAAGGCGCGCAGTCTTATTATTTGACCGGATCAAAACATCTTTGGCGTTTGCCGGCGTCGGTGTATGCGAGTTTGAATTATTCCGAATGGGATAATGAATTAAATTTTCCTTCTGGCGTGAATGTCGATTTACCGAAAAATTTTTCACTCCGTCCGATGTATGATGGCGCGCGCTCGCATTTAATGCTGACGCATTATTACCGGCAGTTCAGCTTCTCGCTTCTCTATGTTTGGTATGAACGGCTCGGAGCCGCGATGTCGGTGGGGTTTTAATTTTTGAAAACGTATTTCATTTAAATGAGAAAAAAGATGAAAACTTTATTTGCCACTTTAACAACGATCGCCGGCATGCTGATAAATTTTGCGGCAATGGCGCAAACGCCAAAAACCGCGATCTGCGCAGTTTGCAAAATAACTGAAGGCGCAACCGAACCTGAAAAAGTCACTGCTTCAAGCGAATATCAAGGCGCGAAGCATTATTTTTGTTCGCAAAAATGTAAAGAAGAATTCGATGCCGATCCGGCTGCTTATTTGCCGCCGGTGCTGCCGCGTCCGGCGCCTGATTTTATTCTGCAAAATTTAGCCGATGAAAAAATCGCGCTGGAAAATTTTCGCGGCAAAGTCGTGCTGCTCGACTTTTGGGCGACGTGGTGCAAGCCGTGCGCAAAAAGCATGCCGATGCTGCAAAAATTGCATGACCAGTTTGCGCCGAAAGATTTTAAGGTGCTGGGAATTTCAATTGATGAAAATGGTGGGAAAAAAGTTAAAGCGTTTGTTGCAAAACACAAAATTGTTTACCCGATTCTTTTAGATGCCGAAGAGAATCCAGCGTGGGAGGCCTACAAAGTTAAAGTCATTCCAATGATATTTTTAGTGGATCGGAAAGGCCAGATTGTCAAACAATGGATTGGCGAAACGGATATGAAAGAAGTAGAGCGCGCGGTTGTCGGTGTGATAGACGAAAAATAGAAATCACGATTCGAGTCGATCTCGAAGTGTCTGAATGCGTTGTCGAATCTCGCGATCTTCTTTGTCTCGCCATTTACAAAAAGCCAATTCGATATAAGCGCGTTGTAATTGTTTCAGCGTCCACCAGGCGCCAATGCCTCGCATCCATAAAATTCGCCAGCGCGCGAGCAGGCGTCCGCTGACTGTGAGCATCATCGCCGGCGACACATACGGATCGTTCGGCTTCAATTCATCGGTTAACTGCTCGGCAATTACCAGCGCTTCTTTTCGCCACGTCAACGTGACGGCGATTATCACGCTGAAGAAGAAAGGGCCGTTAATCAAGGCGACGCGGGCCGCGGTCGGACCGGCGCCCCAAATATTTTGTTGATTGAATAAGCGATCCAAAAAACTCTGCACCGATTCATTATTCCATAACGCGTGCGCGAGAACGGCGAGCAGCAATCCTAAAATCGGCAGCAGCATTTTTAATTCGCGTTGCCGTGTCTGCCGGCTTAAACCGAGCCCGAGTCCGATCAGGGCCGTGTAAGTTGCGTGGCCGGCCAAACCTTGCAGCACGCCGCGCAGGAGGAATTGAAACGTTTGAATTTGGCCGCTGATATCGCGCGCCGGCTCGTGGCGAAAAAAATAAGTCGCATTCTCGGCCATCGCAAATCCGATTCCCACCATGGCGCCGTAAATGAGGCCATCGAGCGCGTCGTCAAACTCATCTTCGGCATATTTAAAAATCAAAACTAAAATCGCGCCTTTGCTGAACTCTTCGGTGAAAGGCGAGACGACATGGGCTTTCACGTTTAAAAAAGAATCGGCGATGCTGTTGAGCAGGCCGGCAATGGCGGCGCTGACCATGCTGCCCCACAGCAGACCCACGAGCAGCATTTGCCACGGCTCTTTTTCATTGCGATCGATCGACGCGACGATCCAGGCATAAACAAACGCCGCGAGAACGGCGGTCGCCCACGCGGTCGCCAAAGCTCTGGCATCTTGCGGATGATACTCAAAAAGAAGTTCCCCGACAATATTAATCACCGTGATGAACAACGCACCGGCTACAAAGCCTTGAATGCGATGTACGTTTTTTTCGTAGCCGGGATTGCGATTGGCCGCGGTGAGCTGCCATGTGGTCTTGAGAGTTTGGGTGACGAGGGATTGGAGAGTGGGCGGCATGATGAAAGGCGGTTAAGTTTTTAAAAAGGTGTTTTCAAAATGTCATGCAACCCAACACGTCGAAGCATGTATTGGTCATGTTCAATTTGAAACGTAAAGCGATAATCTCGTGTAACGCGGACTTCAAAAACACCTGGCTCACCCCATTTGCCTTAAAATGAATACAAGAGAAAATAACATTCGTCAATGAAAAAAAACAAGCGCGTGCTCGCATTATTTTAAAACATTTCACGACAAAACATCATCATCTCAATTCCCATGCACTTTGTAATTCGGCGCTTCGTGAGTGATGAGGATGTCGTGCGGATGGCTTTCGCGCAGGCCGGCGGCGGTGATTTTGATGAATCGCGCTTTGGTTTTAAATTCGGCAATATTGGCCGTGCCGGCATAACCCATCGCTGCGCGCAGGCCGCCGACGAATTGATAAACGATGTCGGAAATTTTCCCGCGATACGGCACGCGGCCTTCGATGCCTTCCGGCACGAGTTTTTTCAGACTCGTTTCGCCTTCCTGAAAATAACGATCGCTGCTGCCCTGTTTCATCGCCGAAAGCGAGCCCATGGCGCGATAAACTTTGAAGCTGCGGCCTTCGAGATAGATCATCTCGCCGGGGCTTTCTTCGGTGCCGGCGAACATGTTGCCCATCATCACCGTATCGGCGCCGGCGGCAATCGCTTTGGCCACGTCGCCGGTTTGTTTGATGCCGCCGTCGGCGATGAGCGGAACGTCGTGTTGCTGGCAAGCTTTGGCGCATTCCATAATCGCAGTGATTTGCGGCACACCGATGCCCGCCACCACGCGCGTCGTGCAAATCGAGCCGGGGCCGATGCCGACTTTGACCGCATCAACGCCGGCGTCAATCAGCGCTGAAGCGCCCTCTTCGGTGGCGACGTTTCCGGCAATGAGTTGAATGTTGGGAAAAGTTTTGCGTAATTGGCGCACGGTTTTTATCACGCCCTGCGAATGGCCGTGCGCGGTATCGACGACGAGAACGTCGACTTCGGCTTGCACGAGCGCGGTGGCGCGTTCCATCGTATCTTTCGCGACGCCGACCGCCGCGCCGGCGCGCAACCGGCCATGCACATCCGTCGCCGCGTTGGGAAACATTTTCTTTTTCTGAATATCTTTTACGGTGATCAAACCTTTGAGCCGGCCATTTTCATCAACGATCAACAATTTTTCGATGCGATGTTTTTGCAGTTTGCGTTCGGCTTCTTCCAGCGTCGTGCCGACCGGCGCGGTCACTAATTTCTCTCTCGTCATGACTTCGCTAACACGCATATCGAGATTAATTTCAAAACGCATATCGCGGTTGGTCAAAATGCCGACGAGTTTCTCTCCGCCCGGGGTGTTTTCCACAATGGGAATGCCGGAGATGCGATAATGCTGCATCAATTCGAGCGCGTCGCGGATCGATTTGTCCGGCGTGAGCGTGATGGGGTTGGTGATCATGCCGCTTTCCGAGCGTTTGACTTGGTCGACATCGCTCGCCTGCCGTTCAATCGACATGTTTTTGTGAATGATGCCGAGGCCGCCTTCGCGGGCGAGGGCAATCGCCATTTTCGCTTCGGTCACCGTATCCATCGCCGCGCTGAGGAGCGGAATGTCGAGCTTGATTTTTCGCGTCAAGCGGGTCGATACGTCAACTTCGCGCGGCAGCACGTTGGATTCTTGCGGCAGCAACAAAACGTCGTCAAACGTGAGGGCTTCGCCGAGGATTTTATCAGGCATCGTTTTCTACCTTTATTTAAAGAGCCGGTTGGTTATGCACAACTTCAAGAATTGCTATACGCTGTTCTAATTTTTTAATTGTGGCTTCGTGCTCGATCTTTGCTTTCTTGAGCTCTTCATTCTCGAGTTTGAATTTTTCTTGTTCGATTTTTAATTGATCATGCGCTTCCCGCAAAATGGATAGATCGCGTTCGATTCTTTCCATTACTCTGGTGAAATGTTGGATGGCCTCCCGCATGTCCTCTTGAAAAGCCAGCGATTGTTGTTTGAAAATGCGCATTTCCTCCTGAAAGATCAGAGTTTGCTGCTGAAAATCTTCCGTTCGTTTTTGGAAGGAAAACGTTTCCTGTTGGAATTGCCGGAACTCTTTTCGGTGGCCCTCGATTTTATCATAAAGCTCGCTTCCCATTTGAGGCATTTCACGATAGAAGCCTGCAAAAGTGTTTTCCGTTTTTTTTTGGAATTCTTCAGCAGATTTAAATCCTGCTTGCATCCCATGACGCATGACTTGCACTTCGTTGCGGATGACCTCCCGGCCTTCCGCTGCTTCTTTGAATCTTTTGTCGGTTTCTAAAAATCCCTTGTCCACTTTATTATCCAAAGCGTCCACTTTCTTATCCAAAGCGGTCAAGTGTTTAAATCCCTTGTCCACTTTATCATCTAAAGCGGTCAAGTGCGTGAGTATTTTTTTCAAATTGTTATTTTCAGAATTAGCTTTGGCCATGATGATCCTCCGATTTCTTTTTACGCTAAAAACGTTTGGATAAATTTTACGCCGCTTCAAGTCTGGCTAAACATTGCTCCAATTGTTGGATGACGGTGTTTTGAGCTGCAATCGTATTTTTGAGTTCTACGATTTCATTTTCTAACTGTTCCACTCTTGCCGAGAGTTTGCCGGGAGGCTGCGGATAAGATTCGGCATAGACTCTGGCCCGCGCTTCCAGCTCTTGCGCTTGCGTGAATACTTCATGCAGAAAGCCATTTGTCGGATTTTCTTTTATTACGAGCCGATCTTTCCGCATTCCATTTGGAGGTTGCGTTTCACTCGAAACGCTTTCTATTGGGAGGTAACTCGGCGGACTGTTCAATTTCTCTTTAAAGGCTTTCGCCCAGACCTTAAATTCTCCCAGAGGTTCGCGCTCATTTTTTTCCAAAATATCATTTGACATAGTCCGATTTCCATTTAATCTTTTTAAAGTTCCCCGACGACAGATTCCGCCACGCGTACCACCTCGCCGGAAGCAATCAGCCGGTTCGCCGCCGCCATATCATTGGCCAAAATGCGATCTTGCACTAAAGTTGATACGCTTTTCCTGACTAAATTGTAAACCGCGCCGGTTGCAGGTCCGGGTTTGAGTGGCGCGCGCAAATCCAACGCCTGACATGCGGCGAGCAGCTCAATGGCCAACACTTGTGTCGCATTGCGCACGGCGTTGCGCGCTTTAACCGCGGCGGCGGCGCCCATGCTCACGTAATCTTCTTTATTGGCCGAAGTCGGAATCGAATCAACCGAGGCGGGATGGCTCAAGACTTTATTTTCGGAAACGAGACTGGCGGCGACGACTTGCGCAATCATGAAGCCGGAATTCAAGCCGGAATTTTCAATAAGAAAAGCCGGCAGATCGCTGGCGCTGGCAACCGGGTCCATCATCAACGCCAAACGACGTTCGCTGATGTTGGCGAGCTGCGTGGCTAAAATGGAAAGAAAATCGCAAGTCGTTGCAATGGGATGCCCGTGAAAATTTCCGCCGGAGATGATTTCTCCGATTGGCTCCGTTTCGCAATGGTCATCAACAAAAACGAGCGGGTTGTCGGTGGCGGCGTTGAGCTCGATGGCAAAAATTTCCTGTAAAGTGCGAAGCTGATCGCGTACCGCGCCGTGCACCTGCGGCATGCAGCGAATGGAATACGGATCTTGCACGCGACCGCATTGCAAATGCGAGTTGCGAATAGGGCTCTCGGCCATCAAGCGGCGGAGATTGGCGGCGGATTGTTGCTGGCCGGCATAACCGCGCGCGATATGAATGCGTGGATCGAAAGCCAGCGGCGTGCATAATAACGCTTCGGCACTCATGGCGCCGACAATATCGGCGGTTTGTGCCAGCGTTTTGATTTGCAAAAAAGCCAGCGCGCCAACTGCCGTCATAAATTGCGTGCCGTTGAGAAGCGCTAAACCTTCTTTCGCCTCGAGCGCCAACGGCGGCAGATCGAGGAGCCGCAGCGCCTGGGCGCCGGGCAGACGTTGCCCTTTAAAGTTAGCTTCGCCTTCGCCAATCAAGACCAACGCCAGGTGCGCGAGAGGCGCCAGATCACCGGAAGCACCCACCGAGCCTTTTTCCGGAATGACCGGAAGCATGTCTTTTTGTAGAAACTTGAAAAGATATTCGGCGATTATTGGCCGCGTGCCGGAATAAGCTCCCAGAAGCGCGTTGAGTTTTAAAGCGAGAAGGGCGCGAACTTCCGGCGCGGAAAGCTCCGGCCCGACGCCGCAGGCGTGACTTAAAATGAGATTTTTTTGGAGAGCCTGAAGATCCCTGGCGGAAATTTGCACGTCGCTGAGCCTGCCAAAGCCGGTGTTGACGCCGTAAATCACGCGACCGGCGCGCAGAACTTCTTCGACGATTCGGCGCGAAGCAGACATGCGCGCCAGTGCGGTGGCCGCCAATTTAAGATCAATTTCTCCTCGGGCGAGGCGGTTGAGATTTTCGAGAGTCAGCGAGGCGCCGTCAATTTGCATGATGCGTCGATTTCAATTAGCAATAAATTTTTCTTTCAATCAATATAATTGCCGGCGAAAATATTTGCAAGCGATTTCTTGGCGTCGCAGTTTGCCAATAACCTGCAGTAAGTCGTGGGAAAAACAGCGAGGGAATAAATAGTGGAGAATCGACAGCGAGGATGAAATTAATTTCGAGGCCGAGCCGGACCTGTGCGCTAATCTTCGAACTCACGAAGTGCGACACCGGTCCAATTGCCATTCACTGCTGAAATTGTCCATAGAGCTTCAACACCGCCGGCACATAACCGCGCGTTTCTTCCCACAGCACGCGATTGTCTTTGCCGCTGGCGAGCCACATCGCGGCGCGTTTCTCGCCGCCGTTGTAAGCGGCCAAACCGCCGTCGAGCTCATATAGTGAAATCAGCGTCGACAGATAGCGGCAGCCGAGACGAATATTCAAAATCGGATTATACAAAATCTCTTTTGGCGAAGTCCACTGAATGCCTTCGTCGGCAGCGAGAAGGATGCCGGTCGCCGGCATGATTTGCATCAACCCCATCGCGCCGGCCTGCGAGCGAACCTCGGGCCGCCAGGTTAATGCGCTCTCGTGCGTGATCGTGGCGCAAATAAGATCGATGTTCAAATTCGGATACTTGATCGCCATCCGGTAAATTTCCTCGGCGATTTCGTATTTTTTGGCCGAAGCCATTGGGCGGTTGTATTGCTCGATGATGGCCATGATCTTTTCCATCTGGAACTGGCGCACCGTATCCACATTCATCGCGGCTTTCAGATTAATCAGCGAGCGCTCGAGATGCGTCATGCGTTCGGTGCTTTGATCGAACGCATGAAACCGGAACGCAAAGCTCGTCATCGAAATGCAGGTCATGACGGCCAGCGTCACCATCAGTAAAATTTTGCCCTGACGCCCCACGAACATGCCGCCGAGATTATCAGGTTTATGCACCGGGTTGAACCACGCGAATTTTTGAATAAGTCTGGCCATATTCGCAACTCCCTTGATGATGGTATGCGCTCACCGTCAATTTAAAACGGAGATTTTAAATTATATGAGCGTCGCCCGTTTATCGGAACACCCTGGGGGGTCTGTCGTGAAGTTCCCGTTTTCCAATCAAGCGCTTCATAAATTAATTTACGCAGATAAGGCAGCTCAAACGGTTTTTCAAGATAATAAGGCATCAGATCGTGTCCGGCAATTTGGCGACGCATCTCTTCCGAGCCGTGCGCTGTCATTATAATTACGCGCATGGCGGGATAATTGCGTTCAATATCGCGTAATAAAGCCAGGCCGTCGCGGCCGGGCATTCGCACATCCGTAATGACTAAATCCACATGACAAGTCAATAAATAAGCGAGCGCGCTATCACCATTATTGACACAGATGACCTCAAATGCCTTGTCGTTTTTTTCGAGGCTTTTGGAAATACTCCAGGTTAGATCATCCTCATCATCGACCACCAAAATTCGCTTTAGTTCATCCATAGCATCATCTTAGTTTTTGTATAACACGGCTTTATAGTTAATGCAAATGATATGCCGTATATGAAAAAAAGAACTGCCGCCATCAGAAAAAATTGCGTTAGACTAAATATCTAAAAAAAATATATTTGCGTGGTTCGGAATTTGCCAAAAATTTCCCAGATAGAAGCTGAAATGATTTTGCTGAGATCGCGAGGCTTGATAAAGGTAAGAAAATGATCATCTTGATGGTTGATTTTCAGCCATTTTTGTAATCGGTGTTTCAGAAATTAACAACTGGACTTTTACCGTCGCGATGCTTATCTTTCATTCAAGCTTTATATTGAATCGAACTTTTGTTGAGGAGCTTATCATGCTGAGTCGATTTTCAACTGTTGATTTGCAACGAGTGCTGCCGGGTTGGGTCGTGAGCCTGTTGCTTTTTTCCATCAATTTTGCCGTTGCGCAAGTGTCGCCGTATAGCGGAATGTTGAATAATCAAGGTGTGTTTATGGGCGGGATGGGACTGTCCTCAATCGGCGGTGAGACGTTTTATACGATCAATCTGCGGCCGGAGCTGGCGGTCGGCAAATTCGGTATCGGCCTCGATATTCCGCTGCGTTATAACACGCAAACCGGCCAAATCCGCAGCGAAGATTGGAATGATGGCTACGATTATTTGCGGGTGATTCGCTACGCGCGCTACGGCCGCAAAAATCGCGACGCCTTTTACACGCGCGCCGGCTCGCTTGAATCGGCGCGCCTCGGCCACGGGTTTATCATGAATTATTATAACAACGCGTTGATTTACGACGAGCGCAAAGCCGGTCTCGAGCTTGATTATGACTTCGGCATCGGCGGTTTTGAGTTAATCAACAGCAGTTTTGGCCGCCGTGAAATTTTCGGCGGACGCGTTTATTATCGCCCGCTGCAGCTCGTCACCGAGGCGCCGATCATTAAAAA
>Ga0247727_10005492_pt1 | contig 25669 bp, 27 predicted proteins | sample WisWelCaveWW1625_FD_202498 | JGI IMG/M metagenome (GOLD analysis project Ga0247727, IMG submission 202498) | Biofilm microbial communities from Wishing Well Cave, Virginia, United States - WW16-25 | ecosystem: Environmental > Aquatic > Deep subsurface > Groundwater > Cave microbial mat | place...
GCCCGCATTGACATCTCCGATGGCGCCATTTTGCGCCTCGCGCCCAACACCGAATTTACGCTCAGGCAATTGTCGCCAGAAGCCACCGACCCGGTGACCCAATGGAGTCTCTCGGCGGGCAAGTTGTGGATTTCAGTGACGAAGGCGTTGGGCGCTGGCTCGTTTGAAGTTGAAACCCCCAACGGTGTGGCCGCGGTGCGTGGCTCGCTCATGGGGGTGGAGTATTACCCGGCCAACGGGCACATGATCATCACCTGCCTTGAAGGCCAATGTCAGTTGACCCAACCCAGCAGTGGCAAATCCACCGATCTGACCACCGGGCAACAGACCGGTATCCCCGGCTTTGGCCGTGACCCCGGCGCGGCGCGCGACATTGATGTGGTGCGGCTGGGCGAGTGGGCGACGTTCTTCCCTGAGACACTGCCCATCGTCACCACCCTCACCCCTGGCCCACCGCCAACGAATACGCCTACGCCATAGTCAACGGATGAAACCGTTGGACGGACACCAGGAGATGGACAAACATTGAGCGAAGAATTAGTCCGCAATTACTATGCCGCCTTTGGCGAAAACGAGTGGCATCGGCTGACGCGGCCTGAAGGGGTTATCGAATTTGCCGTTACGACTCATGCTCTCAACCAGCATTTGCCTAAACACGGTCGTCTGCTTGATATTGGCGGAGGGCCGGGGCGATACAGCCTCTGGTTGGCGCAACGCGGCTACCGCGTTGTTTTAGCTGACCTTTCACCCAACCTATTGGACATCGCGCGAGCTAAAATTGCGGAAGCGGGCGTGCAGTCCCAGATTGAAGATGTGGTGACAGGCAATGTCTGTAACCTTTCGCGCTTTGGAGATGATTCATTTGACGCGCCGCACGCCGCGCAATTAGAAGAACTGGCGGAAACAGACCCCCAGGCGCATCATCAGGTGATGGAGCTGATTGTCCGTACTGCCAATGACCCAAGCCTGCTGGGGGCAAGTATCCATCTGCTGTATGTAGGTCAAAAGCCAACGATGTCTGGAGGATAAAATGTACAAGTATTTGGTGTCGGCAATTTTAGTGATGCTGATAACGTCGGCCTGCAATTTCGATCCAACGGCGCCTAACGCCACATCTACACCCGGCGGAGGCGGCGCATCAGCGACTTCGGTTAGCGCCACCGACACCGCCGGGCGCTCCGCGCAAATTTCTGAAATCAAAAGCGATGTAACCAAGCGCGAAACCGAAACCGTGGACTGGCAATCGGCCGCCGATGGGGATGCGGTTAACGCGGGCGGCGGAGTCCGCACCGGCGAGGAGTCGCGCGTCCGCATTGACATCTCCGATGGCACCATTGTCCGCATCGCCCCCAACACCGAGTTCACCCTGCTCGAACTCTCGCCCGCCGAGACCGACCCCATCACCCGGCTCCAAATGGAAACCGGCAAGGTGTTTGTGTGGGTGACGAAAGCGCTGGGCCTCGGCACGTTTGAGATTGAAACGCCCTCCGGCGTCGCCACCGTGCGTGGCTCATTGATGAGCGCCGAATACGACGACGCGACCGGGCGCTTCCTCATCACCTGCCTGGAGGGAGAATGCCGGTTGGCCGTGGGCGAGGTCTTCACCGACCTCACCGAAGGCCAACAGACCGAGATTGCCAGCGCGGGCGAACGGCCCGTGGCCGCGCGGCTGATGGATGAGGCCCAATTGGACGATTGGGCCGAGAACTTCCCTGGCCTGGAGCGCATCATCGAACGTATCCGCGAGAAAGTGAAACGGGAGGCCGTAAGCGAAGCGACTGCTACCCCACCCGGCGGCGGGAGTGTGGGCGTCACCGCCTGCGACCATCCCTATCTCCCCCTCCGCACCGGCGCAAGTTGGGCGTATAGCAGCGACTTCGGCGGCTATACCTGGAACGTGAGTAGTGTGACCGGCGACACCACCAGCGCCACCGCCGACATGGCCTACACCATGAGTGACCTGTCCGGGACGTATAATTGGCTGTGCGATAGCACTGGGCTGGTGTCATATCAGTTTGGGGGTGGTGGATTCAACCTGGCCGGGCAAGGGCAAATTGCGACCTTTGAGGTCGTTGACAGTTCCGGCGTGTTTCTGCCCGCCGCCGAGTTGCTGGTTCCCGGCTATGCGTGGAAACGGGCCTATACCTTACAATACGAGTTCACCATCGAAGGCAATGTCTTTCCAAGCACCCACACAGTTGCAGAAAGCTATCGGGTGGTCGGCACCGAACCAGTGACGTTCAATGGCGAGACGTATGATGGCCTGCAAATCGAGAGCTCATCTACTTCCACGATTAGCATCGCCGTGGCCGCGCCGGGCGGCATCGGCTCTCAGCCAATCACGACCCAATCCAGCAATCGTCTGGTCTTTGCGCGGGGGGTGGGCCTGGTGAGCTCGACCAGCAGTGGCGAGGGGAGCGCCTCTCAAAGCGATTTGGTCAGTTTCACATTGCCCTGAGGCCTCGGAACCCGATACCCGCACCCCGGCGTTCAACCTGGTGAAAGGAATCTTGACTGACATGCGTAAATCATCTGCCCTCTGCCTATTCCTGTTGATGGTGGTGAGCGCCGCCTGCGCCGAAGTGCCCATCCCCGGCGAGGCGGAAACGCCAACAGCGCCGCCGCCAACCGCCACTCAACCCGCGCCCACCGGAACGCCCGCCCCCAGCGGCATCGAAGGGCAAACGCTTATGGGCCCGGCCTGTGCTGGCCCCGTCCGTATAGACACCCCCTGCCCCGATACGCCCATTCAGACCACCATCACCGTTCTCAACGCCAGCGTCGAGCAAGTGACCCAGGTCAAATCCGATGAGCAGGGCCTGTTCACCCTCCTCCTGCCGCCTGGAACCTATACCCTGCAACCCGAGCCCCTCAACATCCTTCAACGCGCCGAGCCAATCACGGTGACGGTCACGGCCGGAGCCTTTGTCTCGGTGACCATCACTTACGACAGCGGCATCCGGTAGAACGAGATACAAGATAGGAGCTACGCATTTGAACGTAAGAGCGGTTTGCAACCGCGATAAAATCGGGCTTGCAAAGCCCTCTTACGCCAACCAACTGCGTCAGTCCTAACAAGATTCAAGACTCAAGATTCAAATTTCAAGGCAACCGATGAATAATTCGATTACCGACGTGCCGGGTATTCGAGTGGGGCACGCGCATGATGTGGAGGCCGTCACCGGCTGTACGGTAATTTTGGCTGATAGCGCCGATGGGCCAGGGGCGGTGGGCGGCGTGGACCAGCGCGGCGGCGCACCCGGCACCCGGCAGATTGATGCGCTTCATCCGGTGCATTTGGTGCAGAAGGCGCACGCCATCGTGTTGGCGGGTGGCTCGGCCTTTGGGCTGGATGCGGCTACCGGTGTGGCTCAATGGCTTGAAGAGCGTGGCATTGGCTTCGACGTGCGCGTGGCCAAGGTCCCCATTGTGCCAGCCGCCATCCTGTTTGACCTCGCCATTGGCCGCGCCGATGTGCGGCCCGATGCCGCGATGGGTTATCGCGCCTGTGAGACCGCCAGCGCCGAGCGCCCGGCCGAGGGCAATGTGGGCGCGGGCCTGGGCTGTACCGTTGGCAAAATCCTCGGCCCGGCGCACGGCATGAAATCGGGCATCGGTACTGCCAGTGTGGATTTGGGCAACGGCCTTATCGTCGGCGCGATTGTAGCCGTCAATGCCTTTGGGGATGTGATTGACCCGGAAAATGGGCAGATTCTCGCGGGCGCCCACAACCCGGCCGGCCCCGGCTTTGCCAACACGCTGGCCGTGATGAAGCAGAGCGCCGCCGAGGGCAATCTGCTGTTTGCGCGTCGCCCCCCACCCCAGGAATCTGGCCATACCGTCATCGGCGTCATCGCCACCAATGCCAGGCTCGATAAGGAGCGAACCAACAAGGTAGCGCAGATGGCGCACGATGGCCTGGCCCGCACCATCCGCCCGGCCCACACCATGCTGGATGGCGACACCCTGTTTGCCCTCGCCACCGGCTTTATCCCCGCCGACGTCAACATCATCGGTGCCTTCGCGGCCGAGGTGACAGCGCAGGCCATCCTCAACGGCGTGCGCGCGGCGGAGAGCGTAGCAGGCTGGCCGGCAATAAGTACACAAGAGGACAGGTAGACAAGTACACACGTAGACAAGTAAACATGGCTTCCCTGTTTACCTGTCTACCTGTTTACCTGTATCCCTTATACCTTGTATACTTCCCCAAGGAGACCTTCTCTATGGCTGAATTTTGGGCAGTAAATGGCTTTTATCTATGGGCGCTCACCACCGCGCTGGTCATCATCGCGCTGGCATGGTTGGCGTGGAATACCTTTGGGTCAGAAGCCGAAGACGCGGGCACGGGCAAAAGTGACGGAGATGACTCATCCGCGCTGGAGACACTCGCTGCGCGGGTGGAGGTGGTCAATGAAGCCCTGCCGCATATACAAGCCACGCTCGGGCGCACACTTCAACGCTATGGGCTGGTGCGCCATCCAGACGCCACCGGACAGCAAGCCTTTACGCTGGCGCTGGCGAATGCGCGTGGGGATGGGATGGTGTTGGCGAGCAGCGTGCGCGGCGGCCTCACCGCCAAGTCATTGGTGGGCTGGGCCTCCGGGCAAGCGTTGACCAAAGAAGAACAAGAGGCCGTTGACCGCGCTCGGAGTGGGCAGGAAGCAGACTAGAACATACGTTCACGCGGTATTTGACAAGCCTCCGAGACCTGCTAGACTTCGCCCCACGCCAATAGTACCAGGGGAGGAGAAGAAGCACTTTCAGTTAGTCTTCGGAGGCAAGCAAGATGTTTACTATCAGACCCAAGAGTAATAATGGGCTGAATGGGAATGGTCACAAGAACGGGAACGGAAGTAATGGTCAGGCTGGCAATGGCTTGAACGGCAACGGCCACAAAAACGGCAAGCATGGTTCAATTGAGACTGTGCTGGGGCCGGGTGTTCATTACAAAGGCACGCTCAACGGCGCGGCGGGTGTCCGCATCGAAGGCTCGTTTGATGGCTCGATCAACATCAAAGGGCCGGTGGTCATCGCCGACGGTGCCAAAGTCACTGCCGACATTCACGCCAGCGCGGTGTCGGTGGGCGGTAGCCTCAAAGGCAACATCACCGCGGGCAAGGTGGAGATTCTCTCGACGGGCCGGGTGTGGGGCGATTTGACCACCAGCGCCTTTGCCTCAGAAGAAGGCGCGTTTTTGCGGGGTTCGGTGAAGATGGAAGATGAGGCGCCAGCGCCGGAAACGGTGGTGGCGATAGCGGCCCAGGCCGCTCCAGCCTTATAAACGCAACCGGGAAGCCGTTGGGCTTCCCGGTTTTGATTCCCTGGCTCGGCAATGAAGTATAATACCGATAGAGGGCCAGCTTATGACCGATTTAAGTTCCCTACAACTCCCAGACCTCCGCCAACGCCGACGTATCCCTCAGCACACCATTCGGACATTGGCAAAAATCATTGCCAAGGAATTTGCCCCAGAGAAGATCATTCTCTTCGGTTCATACGCCTACGGTCATCCTCGACCATCCAGCGATGTAGATTTGCTCGTGGTCATGGAAACCTCGCTCACGGCGCGTCAGCAACGCCTGAAGATCGCCCGCGCGCTTTCTCCGCGCCCCTTCGGAATAGACATCCTGGTTCGCACCCCCACCGACCTGGCCTGGCGACTTGAACAAGGGGATTTTTTTCTGCGGGAAGTGGTTCAAAAGGGAAAGGTTATCTATGAAAAGTCTAACCGCCGAGTGGGTCGCCAAAGCTGAAAGCGACTATTGGGTCATGTCACGCGAGGCCCAGGTCACCGAACGGCCTGCGCCGGATGCAGTCTGTTTCCACGCGCAACAGTATATTGAAAAGTACGCCAAGGCATTTCTACAGGAGCAGGCGATTGAGTTTGAACGCACCCATGACCTGGTGTATCTGCATACAAAATGCGCGGCGGTTGACTCGGCCTTCAACGGATATAAAACCGACTTTGAGAAATTAGACGACTATAGCGTTGACATCCGCTATCCGGGCGACTCAGCGGCCGAGGGCGAGGCGCGTGAGGCCGTATTGATTACCCACCGCGTCCGGGCCTTTATCCGCGCCCAATTGGGCCTGCCAGAAATATAACGATTGCCCCACACATGAAAAGAAACACGACTGGGAAGCCCAACGGCTTCCCGGTTTTTGTTTCAGTTGTTCAATACCGCTCAAATCATTGACAATCCTACAGCATAGAACTAGAATGCCCCCACAATCACATATCGGGAGCTGGGTATCACCCGGCTGAGAGGGCCTCTGCGAAGCGGCCGACCGAATGAACCTGTCCGGGTAATGCCGGCGGAGGGATACTTGTCACACACAAACGCCCTCCCGAGGGCGTTTTTATTTTCAGACCCTAAGGGTCTTAAAGACCCTTAGGGTCTGAAAAAACTTATGCGCGCGATCTTGATTGCCAATGGCGAACTCACTGACCTGAATACCGTCAGCGCCACGTTGCGACCCGACGATTTGCTCATCGCCGCCGATGGGGGCCTGCGTTACTTTCGCGCGCTGGGGCTATGGCCTACCGTCGTCATCGGTGATTTGGATTCGATCCTACCCGAAGATCGCGTGGCGTTAGACGAGGCCGGTGTGCGCGTGGAGCAATTCCCCACCCGCAAAGACCAGACCGATTTGGAACTGGCCGTGCGTTTTGCCCGCGACGCGGGCGCTCACGACATCCTGATTTTTGGCGCGCTCGGCGGACGCTGGGACCAATCACTCGCCAACCTGCTTTTGCTCGCCCACCCGGATTTAGGCGACGCGCGCTTGCGCTTGATGGACGGCCTGCAAACGCTCTATCTGGCGCGCGGCACAACCGAAATTGAGGGCCAGCCGGGCGACACCGTTTCCCTCATCCCGCTCACCGGCGACGCGCAGGGTGTGACCACCGACGGCCTGGATTATCCGCTCACCGATGGCACGCTCCCCTTTGGCGCGACGCTGGGGGTGAGCAATGTGCTGGTAGGCGAGCGGGCCACGGTGACGGTGCGGGAGGGCGCGGTGATGTGCATCGTGATTCATAATCTGTAGGTCGTGTTACTTGCTGTTATACAAACTAATCCTATGTGAGCGTTGCCCTGGAAAATAGGCGAGGCCTCAAAACGCCAACCCTCCGCCGATTTTCCAATGACGCGCCCGCCCGAGGATTAGAAGAGCCCCAAAGGAGCTTCCCATGAATCGTTTAAGGCTTATGCGAATATCTGCTCAATTACTCATGGTGCAGGGATTATTACTCGCCGCGTGTTCAACTCCCACGCTCGCGCCCACGGTTGCGCCGGGCAGCAGTGGCGCGTCCATTGCGCCGCCTACTCAAACACCCAATGACCCTCGCACGTTAACAGTGATGACCCACGACTCGTTTGCGGTGAGCGAAGATGTGGTCCAGGAATTTGAGTCAGCCAACAACGTCACCGTCCAATTTCTCAAGTCGGGCGATGCGGGCGAGGCGCTCAACAAGGCCATTCTGGCTAAAGGCAACCCGCTAGCCGATGTGCTGTACGGCGTGGACAACACCTTCCTCAGCCGCGCGCTCGACGAGGGCATCTTCGAGCCGTACGCCGCCCCCGCGCTGGCCGACATCGCCGATGAATTGGAACTCGACCCGGCGCACGGCGCTCTGCCGGTGGATTACGGCGATGTGTGCTTGAACTACGACAAAGCCTATTTTGCCGAGAAAAACATCCCCGCCCCGACCACGCTGGAAGATTTGATTAAGCCCGAATACCAAAATTTGCTCGTGGTCGAGAATCCGGCTACCTCCTCACCCGGCCTGGCCTTCTTGCTCGCCACCATCGGCCACTTTGGCGAGGACGGCTATCTCCAATTTTGGGCTGACCTGCGCGCCAACGGCGTCGAGGTGGTGGATGATTGGGAGACCGCGTATTACACTTCTTTCAGTGGCTCATCGGGCCAGGGGCCGCGCCCGCTGGTGGTGTCGTATGCCTCCAGCCCGCCGGCTGAAGTCATCTTCGCCGACCCGCGCCCGGCGGAAGCGCCCACGGCCAGCGTCATCGGCGCGGGCGCGTGCTTCCGGCAAGTCGAGTTTGTTGGCATTTTGCTGGGGACCAAGAATCGTGACCTGGCCGAACAATGGATTGATTTTATGCTCTCGCCGCGCTTTCAATCCGACCTGCCCATGCAGATGTTTGTCTTCCCAGTGAATCCCGCGGCCACGCTTCCGGCCGAGTTCATCCAATGGGCGCAAATCTCCGCGCAACCCGCCACGGTTTCCCCCGCCGACATCGCCGCCAACCGTGAAGCGTGGATTGAAGCGTGGACAGAGACGGCGCTGAGGTGAATGAACCGCTCCCGCAAAATGTAAAACGCCTCACGTATCACGCGCCCCGTTTTACGCCCTACGTTTTACTTTTGCCGTCTGCTGTCTTCCTCTTACTCTTCTATTTCTACCCCCTCGCCGCCATCCTCGGCGAAAGTTTTGCGCGCGCCGACCATGTGTTCGCGCCGTTTCTCACGGCTTTGACCTCGGCCAGGGTGTGGCGCACACTGGGGTTCACGATTTATCAGGCTACCTTATCAACCGTGCTCACCTTGCTGGTGGGCCTGCCGGGCGCATACATCCTGGCCCGCTATCGCTTTCCGGGCCAATCTCTTTTACGCGCCCTCACCGCGGTGCCATTCGTGTTACCCACGTTGGTTGTGGCCGCTGGCTTCAATGCCCTGCTTGGCCCACGCGGCTGGGTCAATCTGGGATGGATGGCGGCGTTCAACCTCCCCACGCCGCCGATTCAATTTGTCAACACCTTTGGCGCGATTCTCATCGCCCATGTTTTTTACAACACCACCATTGTTTTACGCCTCGTGGGCGATTTCTGGTCGCGGCTGGACCCGCGCCTTGAAGCCGCCGCCCGCGTGCTGGGCGCGGACTCATGGCGGGCCTTCCGCGCGGTGACTCTGCCTTTGCTGGCACCCGCCATCGCCGCCGCCGCATTGCTCGTCTTTATCTTCAACTTCACCAGTTTTGGCGTGATACTGGTGCTGGGCGGCCCGCGCTTTGCCACGCTCGAAGTCGAAATCTACCGGCAGACCATCGCGCTGTTTAATTTGCCGTTGGCGGCGGTGTTAAGTCTATTGCAATTGCTGTGTACCTTGGGCTTGGCCCTGCTGTATGCGCGCCTTTCTGCGCGGCTGACCTTGCCCCTGACCTTTAAGCCACAAACCCTCACCCGCCGCCCGCTCACATCATGGCGCGCAAAAATTGGGGTGAGCGTCATCGCACTATCGCTTGCGCTCTTGCTCATTGCGCCATTGGCTGCATTGGCCCTGCGCTCGGTCACGCGCCTTGACCCGGAGCGCGGGCAAAGCGGCCCCGTGCCAATCGGCTTGACGCTCGACTACTATCGAGAACTCTTACTCAATCGCCGCAACTCGCTATTCTATGTCCCGCCCATCGAAGCCATTGGCAATTCGTTGACCATCGCGGGGATAACGGTGGCTCTAGCGCTGGCGCTGGGCGTGCCAACGGCGTGGGCTTTGGCGCAGAGTCGCCATCGTCGCGTGACCGCGTGGTTCGATGCGCTCATCCTGCTTCCCCTTGGCACCTCACCCGTCACGCTTGGACTCGGTTTTATCGTCGCGCTCGATACACCTCCGCTCGATTTGCGCGCCTCGCCCTGGCTCTTACCGTTGGCGCACACCCTGGTCGCCTTCCCCTTTGTGGTGCGGAGCCTCACGCCCGCCCTGCGGAGTCTCAAGCCGCGCCTGCGGCAAGCCGCCGCCCTGTTGGGGGCCTCCCCTCTGCGCGCCTGGCGCGAAGTGGAATTGCCGTTGCTTGGTCGCGCGGTGCTGGTCGCCGCGGCCTTTGCCTTCACCGTTTCGCTGGGTGAGTTTGGCGCTACCGCTTTACTCGCTCGCCCGGAGCATCCCACTGTGCCAGTCGCCATTTATCGTTTTCTCGGCTTGCCTGGCGCATTAAACTATGGGCAAGCCCTGGCCCTCAGCACCCTGCTCATGCTCACGTGTGCGGTATGCATTGCCGCCATTGAGCGATTTAGAATCGGCGACCTGGGAGAATTTTGATGCCAACCTTTATCCTGATTCACAGCCCGCTCGTCGGGCCGTTGACGTGGGCGCTGGTCGCCGAAAAACTCTCCCAACGTGGTTATCCAACCCTCACGCCTGCCCTACCCGATGCGCGGAGTATCACCCCGCCCTATTGGCAAGCCCACGCCGAGTCAGTTGCTCAAGCGGCTCACGCCATTTCCATTAACGAGTCTATCGTGTTAGTGAGTCACAGTGGGGCCGGAGCTTTATTGCCCGCCATTCGCTTGGCCTTACAGCGCCCCGTGGCCGCCTATATTTTTGTAGACTCACTCATCCCGCGCCACAACGCCAGCCGCCTTGATCTCTTTGGGATTCCTGAACAGGTGACGGCCTTCCGAAAGGCGGCTGTGGATGGACGGCTACCCGTATGGAGCGCCGGTGATTTGCGCGATGCGATTCCTGACTCACATATACGTGAGCGCTTCGCGGCAGAACTACGCCCACTGCCGCTGGCTGTATATGAGGAACCCGTTCCGGTCTTTGCGGATTGGCCCGATGCGCCCTGTGCGTATCTGTTGTTCAACCGCGCCGCGTATGCCGCGCATTGGGATCGAGCCAACGCCCTCGGCTGGGCCTGCGCCGAACTGCCGGGCAGTCATTTTCATTTACTCAACGATCCGGTCACCGTCACCGATGCTATCCTCAATCTGATAGCAGATTTGAGATTGCAGATTTGAGATTACATGCCACCCCCACACTCCCACACCCCCACACTCCAACTTCAATCCCTCACCAAATCCTTCGCCTCACTCCGCGCGGTGGATGAAATTTCGCTGGCCGTGAACGCGGGCGAAGTGCTGGCCCTGCTGGGCCCCAGCGGCTGTGGCAAATCCACCCTGCTCGCGCTCATTGCCGGATTAGAGTCGCCCGACTCGGGCGATGTGCTTTGGGAGGGACAATCCCTGCTCAATGTGCCCATCCACCAACGCGGCTTCGGCTTGATGTTTCAAGACTACGCCCTCTTCCCCCATCAAAATGTGACCGAGAATGTAGGCTTTGGCTTGCGGATGTCCCGGCAATCAAAAACCGATATTATTGAACGGGTCAGTTGGGCCTTGCGGCTGGTGGGATTGGAAGGTTTTGAGAAGCGCGATGTCAACACGCTCTCTGGCGGAGAGGGGCAACGGGTGGCCCTGGCCCGCGCGCTGGCCCCCGGCCCGCGCCTGCTCATGCTCGATGAACCCCTTGGCGCGCTTGACCGCGCCCTGCGCGAACGCTTGCTCGATGACTTGCGCGCCATCCTCCGCTCGCTGAATCAAACGGCGCTCTATGTTACTCACGATCAAGAAGAAGCCTTCGCCCTGGCTGACCGCATCGTGGTGATGCGCGCGGGCCGCATCGTCCAAATCGGGACGCCCGAAACCCTATACGCGCACCCCGCCTCGCCCTTCGTCGCCCGCTTCCTCGGCCTCACCAATCTGCTGGATGTGCAAAACATTCACGACAACCTTGTTCAGACCCTCTGTGGGGAGTTCTACATTGGTAATGCGCCATTCTCAATGCGCGATGTGCACTTACCCATTACGAATTACCAATTACTGATTCGTCCCGACGCCGCGCGCCTCACCGGCACCCTCAACCCGCTCGAGGTTCGTATCCTCGCCCGCGCTTTTCGCGGCGCGTCCATCCGCCTCACCGTGCAAGCCGAGGCCGGGCTACCGCTCAATTTTGATTTCCCAACGGGGATTCAGGCCTGGCCCAACGTGGGCGAGCGGGTGACGCTCTGGCTGGAGCCGGAGGGGATGATGGTGATGGAGGGGGAAGAACAGATTTATGGAATAGGCTGATTTAATCCGCCCATCCGCGAATCCGTTTTCTTAACCGATGGACTCCATCACCATTCACAAACACAATCACCTCGGCCAGGAGACTCTGCGCTACCCCGCGCGTCTGCTGGCGCGCGCCGAAACCGCCATCACCGTCGAGGCCATCTTTCAGCGTGAGCGCATGGCGTTGGGCTATATGACCCTCGCCCCCGGTGACCGTTTTGTTGAGTATTTTTACTCAGACCGCTGGTACAACGTCTTTGCGATTTATGAAGTTGAGAGCGGCGTATTGAAGGGCTGGTATTGCAACATCACCCGCCCGGCCATTATCGAAGAGGGCGACGTGCGGGCGGACGATCTGGCGCTGGATTATTTTGTGCGGCCCGATGGGGAGACGTTTATTTTGGACGAGGACGAATTTGCCGCCCTGCCGCTGGCGGCGGAGGAACGAGCGCAGGCCCGCGCGGCGTTAGCCGAATTGCGGGCCTTAGCGGCACAACGCGCCGGGCCGTTTGCGCTCACTTACAACCTATCTGTAAACCCTTAGGGTCTTCGCGAAGCAGACCCTAAGGGTTTTGGCTCTCTGCGGCGAAATACAAATGGTGCTTAGGTTTAAAAGGAGCAACTATTGGCGATCCCCATAAAAAAGTCGCCGCAGGCGTAAAAGAGCGCGCCGCCGCCCACCACCACACAGCAACAACACAGCAAGACCAACGCCACCCCGCCGGCAATGATCATCTGCCGCCGGTTGTCAGTGCCGGCCGCTGGGGGATTCATCGGGTCATTCATGGCTTATCTTCTCCTTGGATGAAAAAATTAGCGGGCCGGAGCGCGGGTATTGCGCCGCCAAACCCACCAAATGATAAACGCCGTAAACAGCACAATCAACACCGAGATGAGGACGGGCAGGACGATGGCCAGAATAGAAACAACGGCGGCAATCACATCTTCGATGATGCTGACCACCGGGTTGGCCACGCCGCCCGTGGTGGCCGTGACCGCCGGGCGCACCACCGCGCTCTTGGTCACATGCACCCCGCCCGCCACAATCAATCCCAAAATCAAGGCCACCACTTCGTTCACGCCGCCCAGGGCCTGGGTGCTGGCCGCAAACAACACCGCGCCCGCCGCCGGGCGCACAAAGGTCTGAATCGCGTCGTTGACATGATTGACCGCCGGGATTTTGTCTGCGAAAAACTCGATGATGAGCAGAACCACCAGCGCGCCGATGACCCAGCCATTTTCCAGTGTGTCCCAGGGTTGGTTAAGTTGAATCAAATCCGTAAAGCGCGCGGCCAGCGCCACGATGAGCAGTGGCAAATACGCATTCAGCCCGGCGCTACCCGACAGGCCAAATGCGGCGAGAATGTTGGTAAAGATTTCCATGAGAACCTCCTAACCCGGAAACACAAACCCATCCCACGAGCGGAAGACAGCAAAACGCACCGCATCAATCAAACCAATTTGCAGGATGGCGAGGGTAAAGCCGATGAGCAGGGGCAGAGCCGCCTCGCGCCATGTCAGGGCGCGGCTTTCGCGCCGCCCGGCAATCAGCAGGATGATGGTGTCCAGCGCCGTGAGCAGGGCCACCACGCCCGCCGCGCTTATCAACGCCAACGGGTACAGCACCATGGGATTCTCGGTCAGCACAATCGCCACCAGCAATGCGCCCAACCCCAACAAGAACGCCACCTCACGGAACGAGCCAATCGCCGGCTTGTTTTCCCAATTTTTCCACATCGTTTGATTGAAAACGGGATAGACCAAACCCGCCATCGCCAGGCCATTGAGAGTGCCGGTGGCGAGCCGGAGCCAGTTTTGGGGCTCATACAGCGTGGGCAGGCCGGGGAAGAGGCGCAGGTACGAATTTACACCATCAACGCCCATGAGGGCGATAAAGCCAATCAGCAAAACAATAATCCGGGTTGGAGGCAGAGCGCCCGCGCGGGAGCGGCCGGCCAGCGCCATCGTCACCACGCCCAACACCAGGCCCGCATAGATGCCGGTGCATCGCGCACACAGCGGCAACGTCCGCTCCCCCAGATGAAACGAGCGCAGGCTGATACGATGACAAATGGCGTAACCCACCGCATCCGCTTTGCCCAGCAGACCGGGCGGGGTGTTCCACAGCCAGGTGCCCACGACCAGCACGGCGGCCAAAGCGGCCAGCCAGGGCAAACGCGGGTTGGTGCGTTCAATGGTTGTGGGTGAAGCCAATGGTTCACTACTCATGCCGTGATTATACATGCAACCCAACGCCAGAGCGATTTTTTCAGCGTCCTTTTTTAGTTTCCTTGACATGCCCTTACCCGCCCGTTATAATCCGCGACGCCTTCCTCGATAGCTCAATCGGCAGAGCAATCGGCTGTTAACCGATCGGTTCTTGGTTCGACTCCAAGTCGAGGAGCAGCGCAAGTGCAAGCGAAAACGGACAAGGTGACTTGTCCGTTTTGGTTTAACCAAACACTAATTCTCCCCGAACTTTTGGCCGTTGCGCGTGGCGCGGGCGAGGCGTACAATGGCGGCGGATTTTCGGACTTTCGACATGAAGCGCGTCATCGTTACCCTCACCTTTGTCCTCCCCGCCCTGGCCCTCGGCCTGTGGTCGGTTCTGCCCGATAGCGCCGACCCGGCCCTGGTGGTTCCCCTCTTCCACTTTTACATCGTCGTCTTCACCACCTTTGCTGCCACCGTGCTCTCGCTGTTTGTCACGTTTTCGGTGGGGCAGAACGCCCTGGTGCGCCATTTGCTATTGGCCATGGCCTTTGCCTGGATGGGGGCGATGTTCTTCATTCATGGTATCACCACCTCCGGGGCCATCATCGCCCATTTTCATCCAGCCATTACCTGGAGCGCGTGGCTCACGCTCTTTGGCGGCGGCGGGCTGTTCCTGGCCGGGGCCTTTGCGCCCAACACCCCGCATCCGCGTTTTCTAAAAACGATCACCCTCCTGACACTGACGGCCTATCTGGCGTATATGTTGGTGGTGCTCTTCGCCTCCGAAATTCTCAATGACTTGCTGGCCCCGGGCCTCACCCCCCGCGTCAGCGACCTGGCGTTTGGGATAACGCTTTTGTTGTGGCTGGTCAGCAGTGGACGGCATTACCTGAATTATCGCAAGACCCGCCACCCGGTGGATGGATTAATGGCCTTTGAGGCGGGCTGGTTTGCCATCGCCACCGTCAGCATGTTCCGGTTTGAGTTGTGGCACGCCAGTTGGTGGCTGTATCATGCCCTCCTGCTAATCGGTTTTCTCGTTGCGATTTACGTGCTGGCGCGGGCCTACGAACAACTCCGCATTTTCCGGCTGGGGCGCTATTACGTGGCCACCAGTCTCATCGTCACCGCCGCGCTGGCGCTCATCTCCGCGCAACTCTATGCCCAGTTGGCCTTTCAAAGCACCCAGCGCCAAATCGAAGACAACCTCGCCCAATTAAGCCAGAGCTTCGCCGCCGAATTGGCCGCCGCCGCGCCAGACGTGCAAACCGCCGCCGATTTAGTTAGCCTTAGCTCATCGGCCACACGCGCCTTCAAGGAACGCATCGCGGCCCAACCCGCCATCCGCGAAGTCACGGTGTTCAACCCCGAAGGCCTCGCCGTCTTTACCACCGCGCCCACCGACCCCGACTACGATACCCCCATCCGGCTGCGCGGCGAAGAATTAAAAAACCTGTCCCGGGCGTTGGCCGGTCAGACCATCTTTGAACTCAAAGAACCGGGGGCGGCGCTCGAGGGGTATGGCGGGGCTTCGACCTTATATACCCTGCAAACCTATTTGCCGTTTCGCCCGGCCGCCAGGCCCAGCGCCGCGCCGATTGGCGGGTTGCTGGTGGTGCGCGAATCGCCGGAGTTGACCGATAGCTTAATCATGGCCCGGCGCACCGGGCTGGGGCTGGCGGCGCTTTCGATGGGCGGGCTGTTTGTGGCGCTGTTTGTGGTTGTGCGCCGCGCCGACCATCTCATCGTGCAACGCACCCGCGAACTCGAAACCGCTTACACCGACCTCCGCAAAGCCGAGGCGCTGCGCGATGATTTAACCGGCATGATGGTCCACGATTTGCGGAACCCGCTCACCGCCGTCACCGCCAATTTGGATCTGATTAGCAAGACGCTCAACAACCCGGCTTACCAGGAATCGGCCCCGCGTTTTCTGGCCAGCGCGCGGGGGGCCGGGCAACGCATGATCGGGATGATTGATGATTTGTTGAATGTGAGCAAGCTCGAAGCGGGCGAACTGCGCCCCAACCTGGCGCCGCTCCAATTGCCGCGCCTGCTGGCCGAACGGGAGGCCGCCTATCGCGCGCAGGCCGAGCGTGAAGAAAAAATCTTCGCCGCCCTCATCCCCGACGTGCTTCCCGCGCTTAACGCCGACGCCAGCTTGATTGGCCGCACGATTGACAACCTGGTGAGCAACGCCTTCAAATATACCGGCCGGGGCGGCCTGGTGGAAATCGGCCTTGAAAAATTAGAGCATGTCCTGGTGGTGCATATCCGCGACGATGGCGATGGGGTCCCGCCTGAATATCATCAGCGCATCTTCGATAAATTTGTGCAGGTGACGGACGATACCGGCCAGCCGCTCCGCAAAGGCACCGGCCTGGGCCTGGCCTTCTGCCGGTTGGCAGTGGAGGCGCACGGCGGCGTCATCTGGGTCGAGTCGCGGCCCGGCCAGGGCAGTCGCTTCTCGTTCACCCTGCCGTTGGATGGACGGGAGGAATAAATTTCAAAACAAAAGGCCCGCGCTAGCGCGGGCCTTTCAATTCTTCACTTCGCTAATTCTCAAACCTTAAACTGCCCGTTCTGATAAAACAGTTCCCCATCCACCCACACCTCGCCCCCGTCGCGCATATCGCAAATCATGTCCCAGTGCAGGGCCGATTGGTTTTGGCTGCCGGTGTCGGGATAGCCGGCCCCAAAGGCCATGTGAATCGAGCCGCCGATTTTTTCATCGAACAGAATGGAGCGGGTGAAACGCTGAATGCCGAAGTTGGTGCCAAAGGCAAACTCGCCCAGATAGCGCGCCCCGGCATCCATATCCAGGGTGGCCAGGAGATACGCCTGATTCTTTTTGGCGGTGGCTGTCACGGCTTTGCCATTTTCAAATTTGATTTCCACCCCGTCCACCTCGCGACCGGCGTTGACGGCCGGGTAAGTGAAACGCACCCAGCCATTGACCGAGTCTTCCACCGGGCCGGTAAACACCTCGCCATCGGGCATGTTACGCGCGCCATCGGCGTTGAGGAAGGTGCGGCCTTTGATGGACAGCGCCAAATCCGCGTTTGGCCCACGCACCACCACCCGGTCACGCGGTTTCAGCCAGTCAATCAGCCGTTGCTGTTCGGCGCTCACGCCCAGCCAATAGGCCACCGGATCATCCTCACCTTGCACATGGCAGGCGCTGTACACAAAGTCTTCGTACTCGCGCAGGCTCATCTCCGCGTCCTGGGCATAGGCATCGGTGGGAAACAGGGTGCCGACCCAGCGCAGTGCGCCGCTGGCGCTCCGCTCCAAAAACTTTTGCAGGATGGGCCGCTTGGCCATTTGGCGTTTGGCTTGGCGGGCCGGGGCGACATTGTTCAGGCCGCGCGTGTTGGTCTGGGCGCGCAGGTTAATCAATACATCGGCTTGTGTGCGCGGAAAATCGTCCAGCACCGATAGATACGCCAATTGGGCCTCGCCGGCTTTTTGCAAAAACAGTTCTTCGAGGCCGGGCAAATCCAGCAGCAGATGTGGGAAGGCCCCTGCTCCAGCACGCGCTCGTAGACGGCTTCGATGAGGGGCGCGGCGGCGGGCATGCCAATGATGGCGACTTTGTCATTGGGTTTAACGGCGGTGGAGTAATCCACCAGTAACCGGGCGAGGCGGGGTATACGCGGGTCAGCCATGCAAACGAGTCTCCTAACGGCCCAGGCGGGCGCGCGAATAATAGCATAGATGTCAAACTTTTAGGACTTACGCAAACGTGGGAACGTGGGAGGGCTTTGCAAGCCCGACGCTTCGCGCATCGCGGTTACGCGGCGTAACTCATAACTTTGTAGTGGATTTCGCTCATTCCGCGCAACCGCTCCGCGGCTGTCTCGGGGGTCAGGTCGCGTTGAGGCATGGCCAACATCTCAAAGCCCACCATAAATTTTTTGACCGTCGCCGAGCGCAAGAGCGGCGGATAGAAGTGCAGATGCAAATGCCACTCGGCATGGTTCTCGCCATCGGTGGGCGCTTGATGAAAGCCCATCGAGTACGGAAATGAAATCTCGAATAGATTATCGTAGCGGGCGGTGGCGCGGCGCAAAATATCAGCCAGCCCGCTGACCTCGGCCTCGGTTAAGTCGGACAGGGCGGTAGCGTGCCGATGACCGAGGATGAGCAGTTCAAATGGCCACACGGCCCAAAACGGGACGAGGGCAGTGAAGTGCACATTGCCCGCCACCACCCGCGCGCCCGCATCCAGTTCAGCCTTCAAATAATCACATAGCAAACAAGCGTGATGGGTTTGTTGATAGGCGCGTTGCGCCGCCAACTCTTTGGCCGGTTCATTCGGGATATGGCCGGTGGCCCAGATTTGACTGTGCGGGTGCGGGTTTGAGCACCCCATCATGGCCCTTTTGTTCTCAAAGACTTGCACATAGTTGATCGAGTCCAACGCGCCGAGTTCGCGGGTCTGTGTTATCCACGCCCGAATCACATACTCCACCTCGGTCTGTGAAAGTTCGGGCAGAGTCAAATCGTGACGCGGGGAGAAGCACAGGACACGGCAGAGGCCGGTCTCGGGTTCGAGGGCAAACAATGCAGATTGGGTGACACCTGCACTCGCGTAACGGTGCGGTGCAAGTGTTGGGTGATTGCGCGTTAGCGGTTGGGTGGGTGTTCCTGGCAGAAGAGCCGCAAAATCATTATCGAAGACAAACACCGATTCATATTTGGGGTTGACCACGCCGCCGGAGCGGGCATTGCCGGGACAGAGGTAACAGGTGGGGTCGTAGGCGGGCAGGTTCTCGAGCGGAGTCTTTTCCACTTGGCCGAGCCACGGACGTTGAGCGCGATGCGGCGAGACCAGCACCCATTCATGGGTGAGTGGATTGAGGCGGCGATGAGGCGTGTTAAACATGGTCAACGGATTGAGCCGCTTCGCGTGGAACGGAGGATTGAACAGATGGATCAACTGGATTTAGGTGTGGATGACGGCGATGCCTTGCACTTCGATGAGGGCCTCGGCCTGAAAGAAGCCGGTGACTTCTAAGAGCGCCATCGCCGGGTAGTACGCGCCGAAGTAACGGCGATGCACCTCGCCAAGCGATTTGAGTTTGGCGGCGTAATCGGCGCGATCTTTGACGAAGACGGTGAATTGTACAATGTCCGTCATCGCCCCGCCCGCTTCGGCCAGCACCGCTTGCACGTTACGCAAGGCCTGCTCATATTGCGCCACCACGTCGCCCGGCGCGACGATGTGGCCGTTGGCGTCGCTGGCATCCTGCCCGGCGAGGAAGAGCCATTGGCCGCCGCTCACCAAAATGCCGTGATTGAAGCCACGTGGGGCGGTAAGGGAAGAAGGGTTGATAAGATGCTTTGGCATAACTTAATCCATGAGATTTCGGCAATTATATAACAGCCTCCGGGTAAACTTGGCACACAGAATCATTTGAGGCACGCTATAATACGATCACACTAACCTGAAAGATGAGCCAAATGCCAAGTGATTATCAACCCCGAACCTTCCTCCTATTAGAAGATGAGACTGAGCAAGTGCTTACGGCCAAGCAAATACTAAAAAGCCCATTAGGATTAGCGAACGATATTGTTGAGTATCTTTTTGATGACAACTTTGAAGCCTTGAAAGAAGCTCTCGACAGCATCAAAGCATTTGCGGCGGGCGTTACACGGGCTGACCGACTCGCAAAAGATTATGCTACAGCTCGTTACTATTCGTTAATGTTTCCGTTTCATCAATATTTTCATAGCTCTTATCGAGCAAGGCAGGGAAAAGTTCTAGAAGAAATCCTCAAAACTATTTTACGGAAACATACTCACTTCGACGAGGTGCCTAATAGCGTCAAAAAGGAAATGGGGCCTATCCTCCAAAAAGTATTTGCTTCAAAAAATATTCCTCCCAATGATGTTGACGTTATGGGTGTCAATACACAGGCCCGCAAAATAATTCTCATGCAATTGCGGTCTAGAGATGACACAGGCGGGACAACAGCGAAAGGTTCTTTGGTGGATTTGCTGCGCGGTTTACTCCGGCTCAAGAAAGTACCACGCGATCAACTTCTCTATCTAGTTTGCATTTGGGATGAGCGTGATGCCCAACAGCGCGCCTCGACAATTGAGAAAATCTATGCCTCGCTTAAAGACTTGACTAAACTTAATCGTGAAGCGTTCAATCGCATTGGCGAGGGAATCAGCATCGCGCGAAACATTACACTAAAAATGGCCTATGGTACAGATGAAATACTGGATAGCATCTTTGAATGGGACGAGCCCAAAAGCAGAAGGACTCGAAGTATTGTCAGCAACATTGTAAAGGCTATCGAAAATTGGGATGATTTGTGGGTCTCCTATGCTCTAGCCAGCTTAGAAATTGACACGCAGGCGCTACGTGGCATGTCAAACATTCAGTTGCTCAATCGCAAGTTTAATGAACTCGGATTGGCCTTTGACTTCTCATCTTACTCGGCTCTTCAACGGTCTATTGACCAAGCCACTCACCGCCTGACAGCGAGATGGAAAGAAGACAGTTTGCCCGTAACAACACCAGCTGACCAGACTCTCTATATTCGAGATTTGCTTTTTCTTAAGGCCATTTACGAAAAAACACCTCGGGGTGCAAAAAAAAAAGCGGATGAATCAAGACCACTGAGCAACGCAAGAACGCTCCGTGAGCCCTCAGAGCTTTACTATCAACCCAGCCTGCTCAAATCTGGACACAAGCCATCAGGTAGTTCAGAACCGGAACTGATCAGTTTTCGTGATTTGGTTCCCGAAATTGCCGATACCACCTACCTTACGCACGCCCTCTATTACTACCCTGCCAAGTTCATCCCGCAGGTGGTCCGGTATTGTGTGCGTGAATACTCACTTGAAAATGGGTGGGTCATTGACCCGTTTGCTGGTTCCGCTACCGTCGGACTGGAAGCTCTGCTCTGCCGCCGCAATGCTGTTTTGCTTGACCTCAATCTGCTGTTGGGCCACATCGTATCCCTCAAAATGCAAATCAAGCAAACGAATCTCGATAAACTTGTTCTAAGCAAAGAGCTTGATGCCATGCGGCAAAGCGAGCAGCGATTTCATCCAGATTGGTCGAACTTAGATTATTGGTATCCTCCCGAAATTCTGAGTGTTCTCAATCGCTACTGGGGCTGGCAAAAACAGATGCCGTTGGGGCCATATGCACTCATGGTCGAGGCCGCGCTTCTCAAAGCCAGTAAGCAATTTTCCTACGCGGAACACAAAGCTCCCAAACTGTTCAAATCCAAAACCAAACTGGCGGAGATGGCCTCTCTGTTACAGACCGATTGGAAGACACGGTTAGACGATCTCATTTATATGACCGCTTTTGAGACGTTCAGACGAGTTCAACAGCTTGCACCTCTGCTGGTTGAGTCCAATCACCAAGTCGTCGTTTACAGCGGCGTTGACTCAGCCAAATTTAGAATTCCAATACAACAGGAGATGGATTGTTTAATTAGCTCCCCACCTTATCTGCAAGCACAGGAATACATTCGCACGTCCAAACTAGAGCTATACTGGTTAGGACATAAGGAGTCCGAAATTAAGCAGGTGGGCAAGCTAGAAATTCCGTACCGCAAGGCTGACCAGACGGTTGAAACCGAAACCCTCAATGCCATCCGCCGACAACTTGAGCGCGATGATTTGATAGCAATGCTTGATTCTTATTTTTGCTACACCCTTCAAGCACTTGACAATGCAATGCACAATCTGCGGCCAAGTGGAAAAGCCTGTATTTTTGTCGGAAACCCAAAGATAGACGGAATAGAAATCGAAACCTGGCGTATCATCGCCGAGTATTTCGCCGATCGCGGACTCCGATTCGAGCATGTTTTCGAGGACCGAATAAAGAACCGGCAACTCTTTGGCCGTCGTAAAAACAAAAATCCAGACGGGATGAAGTCAGAGTTTTTGTTGGTTATGTCGAAAAACAACTGAAGTGAAACAAGACACAAGGCTTCAAGACCTCCCGTTTATTTTATTCATTAAACAACTCCCCCACGCTCCGCCCCTCGTGCGCGCGGCGGATGACTTCGCCCAGCAGGGGCGCGACCGAGAGCACCCGCAGATTGGGCAGACGCTTCTCGGGTGGGATGGGAACGGTGTTGGTGGTGACAATTTCTTTGATGGGCAGGGCGCGGAGCCGCTCCACCGCCGGATGCGACAACACCGGATGCACAAACGACAGATACACCTCGCGCGCGCCATGCGCTTTGACGATTTGCACGGCTTGCGAAATCGAGGCGGCCGTGTCCACCTCATCATCCACAATAATTACGTCTTTGTCATTCACATCGCCGATGATGGTGAGGGCCTGCGCGTTGGCATCGTTGCCAGCGCGGCGCTTTTCAATGAAGGCCATGTTGGCTTCGATTTTCGCTGCGAAGTTGCGGCCCTTTTTGGCGAAGCCCAAATCGGCGGTGACGATGACGGGGTCTTTGAGCGTATGGCGGATGGAGAGGAAATGGTCGCTCAGGCTGTGAAAGGCCGTCAGCACATCACCCGGGATGTTGAAGAAGCCCTGGATTTGCCCGGCATGCAAGTCCATCGTAATGTAGCGATGCGCGCCGGCCACGCTAATCAGGTCGGCCACTAGGCGCGCGGTGATGGGCACCCTGGGCTGGTCTTTCTTATCGGAGCGGGCATAGGCCAAATAGGGAATGACCACCGTGACCCGGCCGGCCGAATCCAACCGGAGCGTTTGCACGGTGATGAGCAATTCCATCAAGTTATCGCTCACCGGCGCGGAGGTGGTCTGGATCACATAGCAATCCTGCCCGCGCACGCTGGCGTGCAAACGCACAAAGATGTTCTCGTTGGGGAAGCGAATGAGGTCGCGTCCGCACAATGACAGTTTGAGATAAGCAGCGATTTCGGCCGAGAGTTCGGGGCAGGCGGTGCCGCTGAATAAGCGGATGTCGCCGTAGTGGGCGGTGTCGTGGTGATGGGTCATAGAGAAGTCGTCTCAGAAACCCGGTGTTTTGGAAACACCGGGTTTCTCGTTTATTGGGTGGGCTGTTCCCAATCGGAGCGCAGGAGGCCCATCACCAGCGTATCGCGGTAAACGCCATTGGTATAGTTATCCTGTCGCAGACGGCCCTCCAGTTGAAAGCCCACTTTTTCGTAACAGCGGATGGCGCGGGCATTGTCGGCAAAGACCCGCAGATAGACGCGATTCAGGTTGAGGGTGTAAAAACCAAAACTTGCCAACGTCTGCACCGCATCAGCGCCATAGCCCTGGCCGCGATATTCGGGCGCGCCAATGACGATGCCCAACTCGCCCGCGCGGCTGCGCGCATCAATGGTGTGAAAGCCGCACGAGCCGATGTGAACCCAATGCCCGCCGGTGTCGTCGGGTTGCGCGTCAATGGCCCACGCTTGCAGGTCGCCCGCCGCCTGATTCTTCTCATACCATTTTTCTTCTTGCGATAGACTGAACGGCAGGTAAGCGGCGAGATATGTGCGAGTCTCCGGGTCGGCGAACCATTTGACGAAGTGCGGCAGGTCATCTTTTTCGATGGGGCGCAGGCGGGTGCGTTGGCCTAAAATCATGGCAGTCTCCTTTGAAGATTCAAACACCAAGATTCAAGTTCCAAGATTCAAGTTTCAAGTTTGGAATTTGAATCTTGAGTCTTGAATCTTTCCGCGAGTTGCCGCGCGGCGGTGGTGGGGTCCAACTCGCGGGCCAGCACGCGCTCCAGGGCCGCGCTAAGTTGGCCGTTGCCGAGGCGGGCCAGCAGGCCCGCCAGCAGGGTGTCACGCAAGCGGGTCTCCAGTTCATGCGATAAGCGTTCACGTTCCCGGCGCGCCAGTTCGCCGGAGGCTTGTAAATGAGCGCGATGCTTTTCAATCACCTCCAACAATTCATCAACCCCTTTACCTTGAATGGCAACGGTTTGTACAATAGGTGGAATCCATATCGCCTCTCCCGCTGGGAGAGGGTCAGGGTGAGGGGCGTGATGATGGTGCGCTCCATCGGTCCAGTGCCGCGCCGCCGGATGCGCCAAATCAAGCGACGCGCGCAAAGCCCGCACAGCGGCATCGGCATTAGGCTGGTCGGCTTTGTTCACCACCAACACATCGGCAATTTCCAAAATACCGGCCTTGATGGCTTGCACATCGTCGCCCAAGCCGGGCGCTTCAACGACCAGCACCGTTTGCGCGGCGCGGGCAATCTCCACCTCGGCCTGTCCCGCGCCAATGGTCTCAATCAAAATTTTGTCGAAGCCCGCCGCGTCGAGGGCCGTTACCACCTCGCTGGTGGCGCGGGCCAAACCGCCGAGCGCGCCCCGGCTCGCCATCGAGCGAATGAACACCCCACGGTCGCCTGATAAATCGCGCATCCGAATCCGGTCGCCTAAAATTGCGCCGCCGGTGAAGGGACTGCTGGGGTCCACGGCCACGATGGCCACCGTCTGCCCGCGCGCGCGGAGGGCCTTGGCCAATTCATTGACCAAACTACTCTTGCCACTGCCCGGCGGGCCAGTGACGCCCAGCGTGTGCGCCCGGCCTGTGTGCGGAAAGAGCGCGGCCAGCGCGGCCTCGGCCTCCGGCGCGCCATTTTCAATGCGGGTGAGCAATCGCGCGAGGGCGCGGCGGTCGCCGGAGAGGATGGGGGTTGGGTCGAACATATTACCAATTACCGATTACTGATTACCGATTCTCGCACCGCCGCAATAATCGTCTCGGTGCTGGCCCCCGGCCCAAACACGCCCGTCACCCCGGCGGCCTTGAGCGCGGCGATGTCATCATCGGGCACGATGCCGCCAACGAACACCCGCACATCGCCGAGACCATTGGCGCGCAGGAGTTCGATGATGCGTGGCACCAGGGCATTGTGCGCGCCGGAGAGAATGGACAGGCCGACCACATCCACGTCTTCTTGCAGGGCGGCTTCGGCAATCATTTCGGGGGTCTGGCGCAGGCCGGTGTAAATGACTTCCATCCCGGCGTCACGCAGGGCGCGGGCGATGATTTTGGCACCCCGGTCATGGCCGTCGAGACCGGGCTTGGCGACGAGGACGCGGATTTTGGTTGAAGAATCAGGCATAGGCTCTACTCAAAATAGGCGGGAAATTGGGTTGGGCGGATTATACCGCAACCATGTGAGCGTATTAATGACCACGATTGGCGAATGCGCCCAAAATCGAACCCGCTTGCGCGGCAAATCCATGCCAGAGGTATAATCGCGTTATGAGCTTCTCGGCCTCCCCGTATGCTTTGCATGTGACCCAGCCCCTGGTGGACGAGCCCCCTCCGCCTCTGCCCGCTGCGCCCAATCGCCTGGTGGCCCTCAACACGCTGGCGCTGGCTTTGTTGAGCGCCCTCAGCCAACGTCAGATTCTTGAATTGCTCGCCACCCATCTGAAGGCCCATTTGGGGATAGATGCGCTGGCCGTGCTGAAATATCAAAGCCACATGCACACCCTGACTTATATGCTGGAGCGTGGCTTTCACACCCCGCGCGGCGAAGGTTTTTTTCGTTCGTTGACCGAAGGGGATTTGGCCGGACGGGTGCTGCATGAGCGTCGGCTGGTGAGTGTGGCCGATTTACCCGCTACCGAAACAGCCCGCTGGTCCGGCGAGGGTTTCAGCGCGTA
>Ga0247727_10005493_pt1 | contig 25666 bp, 23 predicted proteins | sample WisWelCaveWW1625_FD_202498 | JGI IMG/M metagenome (GOLD analysis project Ga0247727, IMG submission 202498) | Biofilm microbial communities from Wishing Well Cave, Virginia, United States - WW16-25 | ecosystem: Environmental > Aquatic > Deep subsurface > Groundwater > Cave microbial mat | place...
AGGAAGGCTTTCTGCGGAATCTCCACGTTGCCCACGATCTTCATGCGCTTCTTGCCCTCCTTCTGCTTCTCCAGCAGCTTGCGCTTGCGCGTGATGTCGCCGCCGTAGCACTTGGCCAGCACGTCCTTGCGCACCGGCGCGATGTCCTCGCGCGCCACGACCTTGCCGCCCACGGCCGCCTGCAGCGGGATGCGGAACAGGTGCCGCGGGATCTCCTTGCGCAGCACCTTGAGGATCGAGCGCCCGCGCGCCTCGGCGTGGCTGGCGTGGCAGATGGCCGAGAGCGCGTCGACCTCCTCGCCGTTGACCAGGATGCGCATCTTGACCAGGTCGTCGGCGTCGAAGCCGTCCAGCTCGTAGTCCATCGTGGCGTAGCCGCGGGAGACGGACTTCAGCTTGTCGAAGAAGTCGAAGATGATCTCGGCCAGCGGGATGCGGAAGCCCAGCAGCACGCGGCCCGGGCCGATGTACTCCTGGCGCAGGAAGCGCCCGCGCCGGTCGATGGCCAGCTTCAACAGCACGCCCATGTGCTGGTCGGGCGAGATGATGTTGAGCTTGACCATCGGCTCGCGGAACTCCTCCAGCTTCGACAGGTCGGGCAGCTGGCTGGGGCTCTCGATGCGCGTGACGCTGCCGTCGCGCAGCAGCAGCTCGTAGGTCACGTTGGGCGCGGTCTGCACGACGTCCATGCCGGCCTCGCGCTCCAGGCGCTCCTGCACGATCTCCATGTGCAGCAGCCCCAGGAAGCCGCAGCGGAAGCCGAAGCCCAGCGCGTCCGACGTCTCCGGCACGAAGGAAAAGGCCGAGTCGTTGAGCTGCAGCTTGCCCAGCGCCGCGCGCAACTGCTCGAAGTCCTTGTTCTGCACCGGGTAGATGCCGCAGAAGACCATCGGCCGCGCCGGGCGGTAGCCGGGCAGCGCCCGGCTGGTCGAGTCCTTGAGGCCCACGATCGTGTCGCCGATGCGCACCGCCGCGAGCATCTTGATGTTGGCGATCAGGTAGCCGACCTCGCCCGTCTCCAGCCGCTTGCGTGGCACGAGCTGCGGCCGGAAGACGCCGATCTCCAGCGCCTCGTGGCCGGTCTGGCCGGCCATCAGCTTGACCTTGTCGCCCGCCTGCAGCGCGCCGTCGATCACGCGCACGTGCACGATGACGCCGCGGTAGTCGTTGAACTCGGCGTCGTAGACCAGCGCGCGCAGCGGCGCGTCCGGGTCGCCGCTGGGCGGCGGGACCAGGTCCACGATGCGGTCGAGGATCTCGCGCACGCCGGTCCCGGCCTTGGCGCTGGCCAGCAGGATGCGCTCCTGCTCGATGGCCAGCACGTTCTCGATCTCCTCGGCCACCGCCTCGGGGCGCGCCGAGACCACGTCGATCTTGTTGATGACCGGGATGATGGTCATGCCGGCGGCGTCGGCCAGCAGCGCGTTGTGCACCGTCTGCGCCTCGACGCCCTGCGTCGCGTCCACCAGCAGGATGGCGCCCTCGCAGGCGTTCAGCGCGCGCTCGACCTCGTAGTTGAAGTCCACGTGGCCGGGCGTGTCGATCAGGTTGAGCCGGTACTCGACGCCGTCCTTGACCCAGTCCATGGAGGCCGCCTTGGCCTTGATGGTGATGCCGCGCTCGCGCTCGAGGTCCATGTCGTCCAAGACCTGGTCGCGGTGCTCGCGGTCGCTGATGGTCTTGGTCAGCTCGAGGAAGCGGTCGGCCAGCGTGCTCTTGCCGTGGTCGATGTGCGCGATGATGCAGAAGTTGCGGATGTGCTCGCGGATCATCGCGCGGCCCCCGGGGCGGCGCGGCCGGCCAGCCGCTGCGCCAGCGCCTCGAGCGCGCGGCCGCGGTGCGAGAGCTGCTCCTTCTGCTCGCGCGACAGCTCGGCGAAGGTGCGGCCGCCGGCGCGCGGGTCGTCGGCCACGAACAGCGGGTCGTAGCCGAAGCCGCCCGTGCCGCGCTCGGCCTCCAGCAGCCGGCCGTCGCAACGGCCCTCGACCTCGGTCAGGCGCAGCCGGCCATCGCCGCCGTGCACGGGCTCGGCCAGGCACAGCGCGCAGGCGAAGTGCGCGCGACGCCCGGCGCGGCCGGCCAGCTCGGCCAGCAGGCGCCGGCGGTTGTCGGCGTCGCTGGCGGCTGGCCCGGCGAAGCGCGCCGAGCGCACGCCCGGCGCCCCGCCCAGCGCCTCCACGCACAGCCCGCTGTCGTCGGCCAGCGCGGCGAGGCCGGTGGCGCGCGCGTAGTGCAGCGCCTTGCTGCGCGCGTTCTCGGCCAGCGTGGCGCCGTCCTCGGCGGCCACGGGCACGCCCGACAGCTCCGCGAGGCCGACGGTCTCCCAGCCGCAGCGCGCCAGCACGGGCGCCAGCTCGGTCAGCTTGCCGCGGTTGGTGGTGGCCAGCAGCAGGCGCGTCATCGCGCCGCCAGCGCCGCCTCCTGGGCGGCCCCCACGCGACCCAGCGCCTCTTGCCCGAAGTCGATCAGCTGCTGCAGTTGCTGCAGACTGAACGTGCCGCGCTCCGCCCCGCCCGAGATCTCGATCACGCGGCCCGCGCCGGTCATGACCAGGTTCAGGTCGACCTCGGCCTGGCTGTCCTCGTAGTACGACAGGTCGGCCAGCAGCTGACCCTCGACCAGGCCTACGGAGGCGGCGCGCACCGAGTCGGTCAGCGGCCAGCCGCGCAGGCCGCCGCCGGCCTTGAGCGCCGAGAAGGCGTCGTGCAGCGCCACGTAGGCGCCGTTGATGGAGGCGGTGCGGGTGCCGCCGTCGGCCGCCAGCACGTCGCAGTCCACCCACGCCGTGCGGCCCGGGTAGGCCTTGCGCGCGACGATGGCGCGCAGCGCGCGGCCGACCAGGCGCTGGATCTCGACCGACCGGCCGTCGGTCCGCCCGGCGCGGTCGCGCTGGCGCCGCTCGGCCGTGGCGGCCGGCAGCATGGAGTACTCGGCCGTCAGCCAGCCCTGGTCGCTGTTGACCAGGAAGGGCGGCACGCCGTCCTCGATCACCGCCGTGCACAGCACGCGCGTCCCGCCGGCCTCCACCAGCACCGAGCCCGGCACGTTGGGCAGCCAGTGGCGCCGGAAGGTCAGCGGGCGGATCTGGCCGTGAGCGCGGCCGTCGAGTCTCTGAAGGGGCATGGCGTGCCTGGCTGCGGGCCGCCGGACCTGCGGACCGCGGGGAAAAGACCGGCGATTCTAGGTGCCCGTGGCGCGCCGGATCAACGCGGCGTCACCGAGACCAGTTCCACCGACTCGCCCGCCAGCCGGCGGCCGCCCGCAAGGACCAGGTCGCCTTCGGGCGTGACGTCGTCCAGTCGCGCGCTCAGCAGCACGCCGCCCGTGCGCAACTCGACCTGCCGGCCCGTCAGCCACGAGCGCCGGCGGTATTCCTCGCCGCGCGCCGCGTCCGCCGGCGTGCCGGCCCGCGCCAGCTCGGCGTCCAGCTCGGCCAGCAGGGCCGCGAGCACGGCATCCCGGGCGGCCGGGCCCTCCGGCAGGCCGGCGTCGCCGGCGCTGGCGTCCAGCGGGGGCGGCAGGTCGCCCGGTCGCAGGGCCAGGTTGAGCCCCACGCCCAGCACCACCAGGCCGGGGAGGACGCGCCCGGCCACCCCGTCGGCCAGCAGCCCGCCGACCTTGCGCTCCCCGCGCATCAGGTCGTTGGGCCACTTGATGCGCATGTCTCGAGCGCCGCAGGTCTCCAGCGCGCGGCAGACAGCGACGGCCGAGAGCACCATCAGGCGCGCCGGGCGCGCCACCGCCGCCGGCGGCTCGATCAGCAGGCTGGCGGCCAGCGAGCGCCCCGGCACGGTGATCCACGACCGCCCGCGCCGGCCGCGGCCGGCGGTCTGCTCGTCCGCGAGCACGACATCGCCCGGCTGCAGCTCGTCGCGTGCCAGCCACGCGCGCGCGAGCTCGTTGGTCGAGGTCGCGCGGGCCAGGTGCAACACGCGGTGGCCGGCGATCCGGCGTTCGACGGGCGAGCTCAAGCGGGCGCTCCGCGGGCGGGACGCCCAGCCTACCCTGCCTCACATCTTCAGCATCTTCTCCGTGCCGGCCAGGTGCACCTGCAGCTTCTTGATCACGTTGCTGTGGATCTGGCACACGCGCGACTCGGTCAGGCTCATCACCGCGCCGATCTGCTTCATGGTCAGGCCGTCGCGGTAGTACATCAGGATGATCTGCTTCTCCTTGCGGTTCAGCGAGCGGATGATGGCGCGCATCACGTCGTCCTGGTTCAGCAGGTCGGCCGGGTCGGCGGCGCGCAGGTCGCGGATGAAGTCGATCTTCTCGACCGCCTGCTCGCCGCTGCCGTCGTCCCAGCTCTCGGACAGGCTGCGCACCGTGTGCGCGCTGGCCTCCTCGGTCATGTCCATGTAGTCGGTCAGGCCGATGCCCAGCTCCTCGGCCATCTCGGCGTGGGTGGGGCTGCGGCCGTAGCGCGCCTCGAGCGAGGACTGCGCGCGCGAGAGCTGGTGAGCTTTCAGGCGCACCAGGCGCGGCACCCAGTCCTGGCTGCGCAACTCGTCCAGGATGGCGCCGCGGATGCGGTTGCTGCAGTAGGTCTTGAACTTGATGCCGCGCGCGATCTCGAAGCCGTCGATGGCGTCCATCAGGCCAAAGCTGCCGGCGCTCTTCAGGTCTTCGACGTCGATGCTGCGCGGCAGGGTGAGCAGCAGGCGCTCGGCGATGAAGGTGACCACCGGCAGGTACAGCTCCAGCAGCCGGTTGCGCAGCTCGGGGCTGCGCGAGCGCGCGTAGTTGCGCCAGAGCTTCTCGTTCGGGCCGCCGATCTCGCCGCGCGGCTCGACCGGCTGCTTGCCCCGGGCCGGCGCCCGGACCTTGCTCATGCTCCCCGCGGACTTCCTCGCTGCCTTGGCAACCACCTTGGAACAGGACATCAGGGCTCACTCCTTGTCGAGCAACTGGCTGCCCTCCCGCCGGCTGCGGGGTCGGGCCCTCTAGCTTTGCGCCCCAGCCTTCCGGCTGGTTTGCCCACTCCCCGCGCCAGGTGCACACCCGCCGCGAGGTTCCGACTCACCTAGAGATCGGTGCATTAAGTACAAACTGTACAAATTGACGGATTTTTCCAACCGATGCCAGATCTCCGCATGGCTCAGCCATCCCGGGTCGGGTACCCGAAGGTGCCTGTCCACGCGATCCGCTGCCGGGCCTTCCGGGTCTCCCGTTCATCGGCCGCACATGGACGCGACTTGATGGCTGGCAAGCGCCGGTCGAGCTTTCGTTCGAGGGGATCAAGTTTCCGGCACGGGCCGCGGGAACCTTGCACCCTCCGGGACCTTGTCAAGCCCCCGCGACACCTGTCGTCCGGTCGCGCTCGCCTCTGGCCAACAGGACGGCCGCGAGGCGGCGCCCGTGGCGGAGGACCCTGTCGAGCAAGACGACGCTTGCGGGCGAACCACGCTCCGCTACAGCGCCGCCCGGGCGGGCTGCACCGTGGCACAGGAACCCGACCGACCCCGGCGGCTCGCGCCGGGGCTGGCGGCCGGTCAGCCGCTGACGCCGCTGGGCCTGGTCTCGCCGAAGTAGCTCTCGGCGAAGTCGAGGAACTGGGCCTCGACGAAGCGCGCGAACTCGGCCTGGCCCTCGGGCTTCATCAGCCCGTTGCTGGCCAGCGTCTCCAGGTCGCGGTTCCGCACGGTCTTCTTGGCCTGCATCACGAAGCGGTCGTCGTCCGCGTGCGGCTCGAGCAGGAACATCAGGCGCGAAAAGGCCTTGAACGCGCGACCCTGCTCGTCGCGCAGTTCCTCCTCGAGGCGCAGCGCCAGCATGTACTTGCCTTCGAAGAAACCGCGCGTCAGCACGAAGCCGGGCACCTCGCCCTGCAGGTTGCGGGCGAACTCCTCGATCACGGCCTCGACCGCCTCGCGGAACTCGAAAGCCTGCACCGTGCGCTGGCTGCGCTGCAAGTCCTCCTCCGAGCGCAGGCGCAACTGGACCTCGCTGCGCTTGACGGACTCGTCGCGGATCTTGCGGAGCTTGTCCTTGAAGGCGCTCGACATCGGGGATGCTCGGGTGGGGGAGGCCTGTGGTGGGTCTATCGGCAGCCGGCGGCGAATCGATGAGGGCAGAATACGCGCGCGCCGGGGCGAGGCAAGAACACCCGCTTTTTCGCGGGGTTTTCCGGGGCATTTCGGGGGATCGGGTCCGGCTGGACGGGCCTTCGGCAGTGCGCCTGACGGTTCAGGCATAGCGCAGCAGCGCGCGCACTTCACGCGGCCCCAGCCTGGCGCGCCAGGGCAGGAAGTCGAGCGCGACCACGAAGGCCAGGCCCGACACGCGGGCCCCCAGCTTTTCGACCAGCTCGCAGGTGGCCGCGGCCGTGCCGCCGGTGGCCACCAGGTCGTCCACCACGACCACGCTGTGGCCCGGCGACAGCGCGTCATGGTGCATCTCGAGCGTGTCGCTGCCGTACTCCAGCGCGTAGCTCTGGCGCACGACCTTGTAGGGCAGCTTGCCCGGCTTGCGCACCGGCACGAAGCCCTTGCCCATGGCCAGCGCCAGCGCCGCGCCGAACATGAAGCCGCGCGACTCGATGCCCACGATGGCGTCGCACGCCATCCCCGACACCTCGCGCTTCAGCCCGTCGATCGATGCCCTGAAGGCCTGGGCGTCGCCCAGCAGCGGCGTGATGTCCTTGAACAGGATGCCCGGCTTGGGGAAGTCCGGAATGTCGCGGATGAAACGCTGCAGGTCGGTCATGGGACATCCTCGGCGTGGCGGCGGCGCGGGGGTTGTAACCGACGGCTGGGGACGGGGCCACGAGCCCGCCCGGGAATGCGCGGGCCGGGAGCGGGCGAGACGGCTACATCCGGTGGGGCACCTGGATGCCCAGCCACGACAGGCCGTTGACCAGCGCCTGGCGCGTGGCGGTCGCCAGCGCCATGCGCGCGGCGGAGAGCGCCTGGTCCTCCGAGACCACGACCCAGTCCTTGCGCGCGTACAGGGTGGAGAAGCGCGCGGCGATGTCGAGCAGACGGTCGGACAGCAGCGACGGCTCGGCGGCGCGCACGCCCGCGGCCAGCGCGTCGGGCAGCGCCTCGATGGCCAGCAGCAGCCCGGTTTCGGCGGGCGCGTCCAGCAGCGACGCGTCGATGTCAGGTCCGACGGGTCGGCCGAACTTCTCCTGCAGCGAGGCCACGCGCGCGGCCGTGTACTGCAGGTACGGGCCGGTCTCGCCCTCGAAGGACAGCACCTCGTCCCAGTCGAAGACCACGTCGCGCTCGCGGCGGTTCTTGAGGTCGCCGAAGACCACCGCGCCCACGCCGATGCGCTGCGCCTGCTCGTCGATGTCCTCCGGCAGCGGCCGGCCCTTCTGCTCCGCGCCGCGCGCGATGGTTTCGCGCGCCTGGGCCACCGCGCGCACCAGCACGTCCTCCAGCAGCACGATGTCGCCCGTGCGCGTGGCCATCTTGCGGTCCTTGAAGCGCATCAGGCCGAAGGGCACGTGCTCGACCAGCGGCTCGTACTCGCGGCCCAGTCGCGCCAGGACGGCCTTCAACTGGCGGAAGTGCAGCGCCTGCGCGCCGCCGACCACGTACAGGGCGCGCGCGAAATGGTGCGTTGACCAGCGCCAGTCGGCGGCGGCCAGGTCGCGCGTCAGGTACAGCGTGGTGCCGTCGCGCTTGCGCACCAGCGCCATGCCCTGGCCCGCGGCCGACAGGTCCACGCAGGTGGCGTCCTCGCTCTCGACCAGCAGGCCCTTGCGCGCCAGCTCCTCCAGCACGGCCGGCATCTTGTCCTCGAAGAAGGACTCGCCGCGCAGGTCGTCGAAGCGGATGCCCAGCAGCGCGTAGACGCGCTCGAACTCGGCCACCGAGACGTCGCGGAACAGCTTCCACAGCCGGCGCGCCTGCGGGTCGCCGTCCTCCAGCGCCTTGAAGCGCGCGCGCGCGACCTCCTGCAGCTCGGGCCGCTCGGCCTTGCGCCGGTTGAACTCGACGTACAGCTCCAGCAGGTACGCGATGCCGCGCCGTCGCAGCTCGGCCTCGTCGCCGCGCTCGTCCCAGATGGCCAGCAGCTGGCCGAACTGCGTGCCCCAGTCGCCCAGGTGGTTGATGCCCACCGGCTGGTAGCCCGCTGCGCGCAGCATGCTGACCAGCGCGTGCCCGATGACCGTGCTGCGCAGGTGGTGGATGGCGAAAGGCTTGGCGATGTTGGGGGACGAGAAGTCGACCACCACCTGGCCGCCGCCGCCGAGGTCGAGCGTGCCGTAGCGCTCGCCGCGCGCGAGGACCTCGGGGAGGACCTGCCGGGCGACCTCGGCGCCGTCGAGCGTGGCGTTGACGTAGGGGCCGGCGGCGGTGACGGCGCGCAGCACGCCGCCGGCCGGCACGCGCCCGGCCAGCTCCTGCGCCACGGCGGGCGGCGGGCGACGCTGGGTCTTGGCCAGCGCGAAGGTCCCGAAGGCCAGTTGCCCCAGCTCAGGGCGCGGCGGCGTGCCGACCAGCGGCAGCAGCTCTGCGGCAGGCGCGCCGACGTGCGGCGCAAGTCTGTCGGCGAACAGGCGGGCGAAGCGCGACATGGGGCGGCGGATCGTAACAACCGCGCGTCGCCGTCAGTGCGCGAGCGCATGCAGCAGCACGGCCGTCGCGGCGGCCACGTTGAGGGAGTCCACGCCGCCGGTCAGCGGCACGGTCACCTGCGCGTCGGCGGCGGCCAGCAGGCGTGCGGACAGGCCCTCGCCCTCGAAACCCACGGCCAGCAGCAGGTGCGCCGGGCGCAGGAAGCGCTCGACCGGCACGGCCTGCTGGCTGGTGGTCGCGGCGACCAGCTGGCCGCCCAGCGCGTCACGCAGCGCGGCGGCCGCGGCCGCCAGGTCGGGCGGCACGCACAGCGGCAGCGTGAAGACGTGGCCGGCCGAGGCGCGCACGGCGCGCGGGTCCAGCGGGTCCGCGCCGTGCTCGTCGCACAGCAGCAGGTCGACGCCGAAGGCGCGCGCGTTGCGCAGCAGGGCGCCCAGGTTGGCCGGGTCGGTGACGCGCTCGGCCACGAGCAGCGTGCTGCGGCCGCGGGCGCGCAGCGCCTCCAGCAGGGCCGGGTCGGGCGCGGGCGCGAAGGCCGGACGCGGCGCGAGCGCGAAGCAGCCGCGGTCGCGGCGCAGGCCGGTGACCGCCTCCAGCAGTGCGTGGTCGGCCAGCAGCACCTCGGCGCCGCGCGCGGCGGCGGCCTTCAGCAGCGGGGCCAGCGCGTCGCGGTGCGCGGGCGTGAGCAGGATCGTATGCGCCGGCAGGCCGGCGGACAGCAGACGGCCGACGGGGATCTCGCCCTCGACCAGCACCATGTCGCCGGGAGCACCGGCGCGCGGGACGCGGCCGTGGAGCGCGCTGCGGCGGCGGCGCACGGTGCCCTGCAGGTCGCGGAACGGGTCGAGGCGCGGGTCGTGCGCGTCGGCGACGGGCTGGCCGAGAGTCACCGGTCGGCCTCCGTGCGCGGAGCGGCCAGCAACTCCAGCACGCGCCGGCCGGCGAGGCGCGGCGCGCCGCCGGCGCGGTGCAGGCCCAGCGTGTGGCCGGCGTCGGACCAGGCGTCCAGGATGACGGCCTTGACGGCCTGGCGGCCGTTGGCGCGCGCGAGGCAGCCCTCGACGTAACGTGCCTGCGCGACCTCGCCGTAGGCCGGCGCCGAGCAGCCGGCGGCCAGGATCCACAGCTCGGGCGGTGCCTGCAGCGGCGCCAGCCAGCGCTCCCAGGTGTCCAGCGTCGCGTCGGCCAGCGCCGGCCCGCCGGCGGCGGCGGGGCCGGGCAGCAGCCGCGGGCCGGCCACGGCCACCACGGCCGGGTCGGCAGCCAGAGCCAGCAGCAGCGCGTGGCTGCGCTCGCCGGTCTCGGCCAGGCGCACGGCCAGTCGCGTGCGCGGCGAGACCCGCGCCACGCGCTCGGCCGCCAGGTCGAACAGCGCGCGCCAGCCGGCGGGCGAGCGCACGCCCAGCAGCAACGCGCCGCGGCCGTCCGGGTCGGGAAAGGGCAGCAGCCAGTCGGGTTGCCAGGCGTCGGCCAGGGCCTGCGCGCCGTCCAGCATCTGCGCCGCGGCGGCGTCGGGCACGGGCAGGTGCAGGCGCCAGGCGTCGGGCGCGTCCAGCTCCAGCAGCAGCGGGCGCGAGGGCCAGGGGCCGGTGCCGGGGGCCGGCGTGTCGGCCGGAAGGCGCAGCGCCTCGAGCTGGCCCGGGCCGTCCCACGCCCGGCTGTCGCGCAGCACGGCGACGCGCAGGTCGGCGCGCAGGGCCGCGACGCGCGGCTCGGCCGCGAAGGTGTCCAGCGCCGCGCGAGCGGTGCCTAGGAAGGCCGCCAGCATGACCGCGAGAAAGCCGGCCACCGCCGCCATGAACACGCCCGCCAGCAGCCCGGGCACGCTGCGTGCGTCGTCGCGGCGCACCAGCAGCGGCACGTGCCAGCTCAGCGAGGACCAGAGCGCCAGCCGGTTGCCCAGCAGGTGCTGCAGCAGGGCGTGGTCGTGCAGCAGCGCGGCCGCGCCGGGCGGCAGCGCGGCCCCGGCCAGCTCGGCGGCGCCCAGCGCGGAGCACAGCAGCAGGCCGACGTTGGCCAGCAGGATGGGGATGTCGGTCAGGCGCGCGCCGCGCTCGAGGATGGCGTGCACGTTCTGCGCCAGCGCCAGCGCGCAGGCCAGCGGGAACAGGCCGGCGACCCAGGGCCAGGCCAGCAGCGGCGGCGCGTGCGGGCGAGCGCGGTCCACCAGCAGCACGCCGACCAGCGCGATCTGCAGCGGCAGGACGGCCCAGCGCTCCCAACGCTCGCGGCTCGCGACGGCGGCGCCGCAGACGCTCGCGTTCCAGGCCAGCGCCACCAGCAGGTAGACGAGGAAGACGCCGTGCAGCGCGGCGAGCACGCCTCAGCGCCCCGCGCCCAGCACCACGGCGAAGGCCGCGCGCGCCAGGTCCTTCATCTGCATGTGCGCCAGCAGCATCTCGACCTCCGCCGGCGCGGCCCAGGCGGCGCGGTCGTGCTCGGCGGACAGGTCCGGCTCGCGCGCGGGCGCCTCGGCCAGGAAGTAGGTCACGCGCTTGCCGTAGGGGGCGGGAGCCGTGCGCACGAGGTAGGACAGCTCGACGCGGAAGCCGGGGTGCAGCACGACCGCGGCGTAGCCGGTCTCCTCGCGCAACTCGCGCAGCGCGGTGTGCACCTCGTGCGCGTCGGACGGGTCGCGCCGGCCCTTGGGGAAGCCCCAGTGGCCGCTGTCGCGGTTGCGCAGCAGCAGCAGGCGCGCGGCCGCGCCCTCGCGCCGGAAGAGGATGATGCCGCTGGCCAGGGTGGTCATGGGGTCGGGCCGCATCCGGCCCCGCGGATGATAGGATCCGCGCCCCGATGACCGCCACCTGCACGGAGATCCCGGTGAGCCGCGGACCCCGCATGGCAGCGCGAGCCGCGCGCGTGCTGACCAACCGGCGCGACGCGGGCGGCTGCCACCACGTCGTGGCGCAGGTGCAGGGCGGCTGGCCCGACAGCGGCCCGGGGCAGTTCACCATGCTGTCGGTGGACCACCCGCAGTTCCCCATCCTGCCGCGCCCCTTCAGCCTGCTGGGCTGCGAGAGCGAGGGCGACGGCGCGCGGCTGGAGTGGATGATCATGCCCGTGGGCCGCGGCACCGCGCTGATGTGCGGGCGGCAGCCGGGCGAGACGCTGGAGGTGGTGGGGCCGATGGGCGGCCGGCTGGACGCGGGCTTGCCCGCGGGCGACGTGGTCTGCGTGGCCGGCGGCTACGGCGTGGCGCCGTTCATCTTCCTGCTGGACGCCTGGCGGCGCGCGGGCGACGCGCGCGCGGCGCGCACCACGGTGATCTTCGGCGCGCGCACGGCCGAGCGCCTGTCGCTGCTCGAGCGCCTGCCCGGCGGCGGCGCGACGGTCGAGCCGTGCACCGAGGACGGCTCGCGCGGCTTCCACGGCCGCGTCGACGCGCGCCTCGAGGCGCTGCTGGCCGAGCGCGCGCACGCCGGCCGGACGCCTGCCATGATCCTCGCCTGCGGGCCCGAGCGCATGATGGAGGCCGTGGGCGGCGTGGCGCGGCGCCAAGGCCTGCCCGCGCGCGCCAGCCTCGAGACCGTCATGGGCTGCGGCTACGCCGTGTGCAACGGCTGCGCCGTGGCCGTCAAGGACCCCTCGCAACCCGACGGCTACACCTGGGAGCTGGCCTGCCGCGAGGGCACCGTCTTCGACGAGTCGCGCCTGCAGTGGCATCCGCTCTGACCCGCACCCGCCGCCGCACGGCCCGCCGCGCGCCGACGCGCGCCCAGCGCGTGCGGACCTACGTGCGCGCCGTGCAGAGCGCGGTGCTGGGCGTGCCCGACCGCACGCACGCGGCCTTCGTGCGCGCCATCCTCGCCTCCGACCAGATCGTCGTGGCCGGCCGCGGCCGATCGGGGCACGTGGCCTCGGCTTTCGCGCGCCGTCTCGGGCAGATGGGCCTGCGCGCCTGGGGCCTGGATGACACGACCGTGCCGCGCCTCGGCAGGCGCGACTTGCTCATCGCCTGCAGCGGCAGCGGCGAGACGCCCACGGTGCTGTCGCTGATGCGCACCGCGCGCAGCGGCGGCGCGCGCGTGCTGGCCGTCACGCGCGCCCCGGCGCGCCGCGAGATCGCCGCCGACGTGGTGGTCGCGCTCAAGCTGCCCAGCGGCGGCGGCCGCGCCTTTCCGCTGGGAACCCTGTTCGAGGCCTCGGCGCTGGCCTTCCTCGACCAGGTTGTGGTGGACCTGCTGCTGGCCCTGGGCGCCACCGAAAAGGACCTCGGCGCGCGCCACACCAACCTGGAGTAGCGATGCCCGCGCCCGATGCGGCCGCGCGCGACCTGCGCCGGGCGCCGCGGCGCTACGGCGCTGCGCGGCTGCGGCTGTATGGCGCCGTGCGCTGGCTGGGCTCGCGCGCCTGGCCCGGGCGCGCCGCCTATGCCTGCTGGCTGGCGCGCGGCGGCGCGCGTGGCGAACGCGTGGAACTGACCGTGCCGGGCCTGCCGGCCGCAGCCGACGGCCTGCGCATCGTGCAGCTCTCGGACTTCCACGCCGGTCCCTTCCTGGACGAGGCCGCGTTGCAGCCGGTGCTGGACCTGGCGCGCAGCTTCGAGCCGCACCTGCTGGCGCTGACGGGCGACTTCATCACCGACACGGTCGACGATGCCCGCCTCCTCGGGCGTGCCTTCGCGGAGATCCCCGCGCTGCTGGGGAAGTTCGCGGTGTACGGCAATCACGATTACCGCGGGCGGCGCGAGGGCGAGCTGACGGCCTGGCTGCGCCGCCAGGGCGTACGGGCGCTGCGCAACGAGCACGTCGTCATCGGGCACGGCGGAGCGCGCGTGCTGCTGGCGGGTCTCGAGGACATCGAGGAAAGCCGGGGCGCCGACCTGCAGGCCGCGTTGCGCTGCAGCGACGGCCGCGAGCACGTGCGCGTGCTGCTGTGCCACCACCCGGACGTCGTGGACGCGCTGCCCCCCGGCGCGTTCCACCTGGTGCTGTCGGGGCACAGCCACGGCGGGCAGATCGTGCTGCCGCTGCTCGGGCCGCTGGCGCGCGGCTGGTTGCCGCGGCGCGTGCGCGGCGACTTCGACCTGCCAGGCGGCGGGCGGCTGCACGTCAACCGCGGGATCGGCGTGCTCGTGGCGCCGTGGCGCGTCGGGGCGCAGGCGGAGGTGACCTGCGTCACGCTGCGGGTGGCTGTCCGGCGGGACTGAGGCGCACGGCCCGGCTTTCGCGCCGCGGCGAGTTTCGTTACTCTGGGCACCCTTTTGGCAGGCGGTCGCGAGGAGCTTGCGCGTCGGCTGGGACCCCGGGGGGCCCGGCGGCGGAAGCCCCCGCGGCGGCCGCGCGCCAGCCGCCCCTTGAACCTCCAACTCCCGCCCCGCGCCGGCCGCCCGCCGGCGCCCGCAGGTGACACCATGACCGACGTCGTCATCGTCTCCGCCGCCCGCACCCCGATCGGCAAGTTCCAGGGCACGCTGGCCGGCTTCACCGCGCCGCAGCTCGGCGCGCACGCCATCAAGGCCGCCGTGCAGCGTGCCGGCATCCAGCCCGGCGACGTGGGCGAGGTCATCATGGGCTGCGTGCTGACGGCGGGCGTGGGCCAGGCCCCGGCCCGCCAGGCGCAGCGCGGCGCCGGCATCCCCGACCACATCTCGGCCTTCACGGTCAACAAGGTCTGCGGCAGCGGCCTCAAGGCCGTGGTGCTGGGCGCGCAGGCCATCCAGTGCGGCGATGCCGAGGTCGTCGTGGCTGGCGGCATGGAGTGCATGTCGCGCGCCCCGTACATGCTGCCCGACGCGCGCGATGGCCAGCGCCTCGGGCACGGCAGGCTGGTCGACAGCCTGATCGCCGACGGCCTGTGGGACCCGTACTACGACACGCACATGGGGCTCACGGCCGAGGCCGTGTGCAAGGAGTACGACGTCGATCGCAGGTCGCAGGACGAGTGGTCCGTCGAGAGCCACCGCCGCGCGCTGGCGGCGCACAAGGCGGGCGCCTTCAAGTCCGAGGTCGCGCCGGTCGAGATCAAGCCGCGCAAGGGCGACCCGTTCCAGTTCGACACCGACGAGGGCCCGCGCGCCGACGCCACGCTGGACGGCCTGGGCAAGCTCAAGCCGGCCTTCGACAAGGCCGGCCAGGTCACGGCCGGCAACTCCAGCACCATCAACGACGGCGCGGCCGCGCTGGTGCTGATGGGCGCAGAGGCCGCGAAGCAGCGTGGCCTGAAGCCGCTGGCGCGCATCACCGGCTACGCCTCGGGCGGCACGGACCCCAAGTGGGTCATGATGGCGCCGGTGGAGGCGGTCAAGAACCTCGAGGCGCGCACGGGCAAGAAGCTCTCCGGCTTCGACCTGATCGAGCTCAACGAGGCCTTCGCGGCGCAGTGCGTGGCGGTGCGCAAGGTGTGGAGCGCCGACGCGGCGCGCGTCAACGTCAACGGCGGCGCGATCGCGCTGGGGCACCCCATCGGCGCCTCGGGCGCGCGCATTCTGACCACGCTGGTGTGGGCGCTCAGGAATCGCGGCCTGAAGTCGGGCCTGGCGACGCTGTGCCTCGGCGGCGGCGGCGCGGTGGCCGTGTCGGTCGAGACCCTGTGAGCGCGGAGGCGACCATGGGCGGAACGGCGACGGGGCCGGCCAGCGGCGTGCGGACGGTGGCCGTCATCGGCGGCGGCACGATGGGCAACGGCATCGCCCAGGTGTTCGCGCACAACGGGCGGCAGGTCACGCTGGTGGACGTGGACGAGGGGCGTCTCGCGGCCGCGCTGGGCGCCATCGAGAAGAGCCTGCAGCGCGTGGCCAGGAAGGGCGCGCTGGCCGAGGGCGACATCCCCGGCATCCTGGCGCGCATCCGGCGCAGCACGCGGCTGGACGAGGCCGCGCAGTCGCAGCTGGTCATCGAGGCCGTCAGCGAGAACCTCGAGGTCAAGGGGCGCGTCTTCGCGGCGCTCGACCAGGCCGCGCCGGCCGGCACCATCCTGGCCAGCAACACCAGCAGCATCTCGATCACGCGGCTGGCGGCGTTCACCAGGCGTCCCGACCGCGTGATCGGCATGCACTTCATGAACCCGGTGCCGGTGATGAAGCTGGTCGAGGTCATCCGCGGCCTCGACACCAGCGACGCCACGTGGGGCGTGATCCAGGCGCTGACGGCCGAGCTGGGCAAGCTGGCCGTGCCGGCCAACGACTCGCCGGGCTTCGTCAGCAACCGCGTGCTGATGCCCATGATCAACGAGGCCGTGTTCTGCGTGCACGAGGGCGTGGCCACGCCGGCCGACGTGGACGAGATCATGAAACTGGGCATGGCCCACCCGCTGGGCCCGCTGGCGCTGGCCGACCTGATCGGCCTCGACGTGTGCCTGGCCATCCTCGAGGTGCTGCAGCGCGACCTCGGTGACGACAAGTACCGCCCGTGCCCGCTGCTGCGAAAGATGGTGGCCGCCGGCCACCTCGGCCGCAAGAGCGGGCGCGGCTTCCACACCTACACTGGCTGAGCGATGGACTTCGAGCTCTCCGAGGAACTGCAGCTCATCCGCAGCACGGCGCGCGACTTCGCGCAGAGCGAGGTGGCCGTCACCGCGGGCGCGCGCGACCGCGAGCACCGCTTTCCGCTCGAGGAGTTCCGCAAGGCGGCCGAGCTGGGCTTCGCGGGCATGCTGGTGCCCGAATCCTTCGGCGGTACGGCCCTGGGCACGCTGGCGCTGGCCATCGTGATCGAGGAGGTCTCGTGCGCCTGCGCCAGCACGGGCGTGACGCTCTCGGTGCACAACAGCCTGGTCACCAGCCCGATCGTGCGCCACGGCACGCCCGCGCAGCAGGAAGCCTGGCTGCCGCGCCTGGCCACGGGCGAGCTGCTGGGCGCCTACGCCCTGTCCGAGGCCAACGCCGGCAGCGACGCGGCCGCGCTGCAGTGCAAGGCCGCGCGCGACGGCGCCGGCTGGCGCCTGAACGGCACCAAGCTCTGGATCACATCGGGCAACGAGGCCGACCTGATGATCGTCTTCGCGCGCGCGCCCGAGGGCATCACGGCCTTCCTCGTGCCCACGGACGCGCCGGGCTTCTCGGTCGGCAAGGTCGAGGAGAAGCTGGGCATCCGCAGCAGCAGCACGGTCGAGGTCGTGCTGGACGGCGTGCGGCTGCCGGCCGAGGCCGTGCTGGGCGAGGCGGGCAAGGGCCTGCGCGTCGCCTTCGACACGCTGGACGGCGGGCGCATCGGCATCGCCGCGCAGGCGCTGGGCATCGCGCAGGCCAGCCTGGACGCGTCCGTCCGCTACGCCGGCCAGCGCGAGCAGTTCGGGCAGTCCATCGCGCGCTTCCAGGCGGTGCAGTTCAAGATCGCGCAGGTCAGCGCGGACCTCGCCGCGGCGCGCCTGGCCTGCTGGCGCGCGGCCTGGCTGCGCGACCGCGCGCGGCCGCACACGCTGGAGGCCGCGCAGGCCAAGCTGGTGAGCAGCCAGGTGGCCAACCGCGCCGCCGACGAGGCCGTGCAGATCCACGGCGGCGCCGGCTACACCACCGAGTTCCCCGTGGCGCGCTACTTCCGCGACGCGCGCATCACCGAGATCTACGAGGGCACCACCGAGGTGCAGAAGCTGGTCATCGCGCGCAGCCTGCTGGGCGGGAAACCGACATGACCGTGGCCGCCACCAGCGACCTCGTGGCGTGCGTGCGGGCCGGGCAGGAGCTGGCCTGCGCGCGGCTGATGAGCTTGGCCGAGCGCGGGGACCCGCGCTTCGGCGCGCTGCACGACGGCTTCTTCCGCGAGCTGGGTCGCGCGCGCCGGCTGGGCATCACCGGGCCGCCCGGCGCGGGCAAGAGCACGCTGGTCGAGGCGCTGGCGCTGCACTGGCGGCGGCAGGGGCGCACGCTGGGCATCGTGGCGGTGGACCCGACCTCGCCCTTCAGCGGCGGCGCGCTGCTGGGCGACCGCGTGCGCATGGGCCGGCTGGCGCTGGACAAGGGTGTCTTCATCCGCTCGATGGCCACGCGCGGCGTCTTCGGCGGCCTGGCGCGCGCCACGGACGACGTGGTGGACGTACTGGACCTGTCCGGCCGCGACACGCTGCTGATCGAGACCGTGGGCGTGGGCCAGAGCGAGGTCGACATCGCGCGCTCGGCCGACCTGACCGTGGTCGTGCTGCACCCCGGCGGCGGGGACACCATCCAGGCCATGAAGGCCGGGCTGATGGAGGTGGCCGACCTGTACCTGGTCAACAAGTCCGACCTGCCGGGGCTGGACCGGCTGGTGCAGCAGTTGCACGACATCCTCGAGCTGCGCGAGATCCCGCCCGGCGAGCGTCCGCCCATCCTGGTCAGCTGCGCGACCGAGGGCCGCGGCGTGGGGGAGCTGGCCGACACGCTGGACGCGCTGTGCGCGGAGCGCGCGCGCGACGGCCGCCAGGCGCGGCGCCGCACGGAGAACTTCGAGCGCCGCGTGCGCCGGCTGGTCGACGGCCGGCTGCGCCACGACGTGTGGGAGGCCGAGGCCCTCGGGGGCCTGCTGGCCGCGCGCGTCGCGCAGGGCCTGCCGCAGCCGGCCTACGGCTTGTCCGACGAGATCCTCTCGCTCTACCGCATTCGCCGCGGCGACGGAGACACGCGATGACCACCAGCAGCACGGCGCCGGCCTCGCTCTTCGACCGCTGGCGCGAGGCCTACGCCCGCGCCGGCGAGCGCGAGGCCGCCTTCGAGACCGTCAGCAGCGCGCCGGTCAAGGCGCTGGCCACGCAAGCGGACGTGAGCGGCACCGACTGGGAGCGCGACATCGGGCTCCCGGGCCAGTTCCCCTACACGCGCGGGCCCTACGCCAGCATGTACCGCGGCAAGCTGTGGACCATGCGCCAGTTCGCGGGCTTCGGCTCCGCGCGCGACACCAACGAGCGCTACAAGTACCTGCTCGAGCACGGGCAGGACGGCCTGTCGGTGGCCTTCGACCTGCCCACGCTGATGGGCTACGACGGCGACCACCCGCGCGCGGCGGGCGAGGTGGGGCGCTGCGGCGTGGCGGTCTCGTCGCTGCGCGACATGGAGACGCTGTTCGACGGCATCGCGCTGAAGGACATCACCACCTCCATGACCATCAACTCGCCCGCGGCCATCATCTGGGCCATGTACCTGGTGACGGCGCAGAAGCAGGGCGCGCGCCTGGGATCGCTGGGCGGCACGACGCAGAACGACATCCTCAAGGAGTACATCGCGCAGAAGGAGTACATCTTTCCGCCGCAGGCCAGCATGCGGCTGGTGGTGGACACCATGGAGTTCGCCGCGCGCCAGGTGCCGCGCTGGCACGCCGTGTCCGTCTCGGGCTACCACATCCGCGAAGCCGGCAGCACGGCCGTGCAGGAGCTGGCCTTCACGCTGGCCGACGGCTTCGCCTACGTCGAGGCGGCCCTGCAGCGCGGCCTCAAGGTGGACGAGTTCGCCCCGCGGCTGTCGTTCTTCTTCAACAGCCACGTGGACTTCTTCGAGGAGATCGCCAAGTTCAGGGCCGCGCGCCGCATCTACGCGCGGCGCATGCGCGAGCGCTACGGCGCGCAGGACCCGCGCAGCCTGCAACTGCGCTTCCACACGCAGACGGCCGGCTGCAGCCTCACGGCGCAGCAGCCGCTGAACAACATCGTGCGCACCACGTGGCAGGCGCTGGCCGGCGTGCTGGGCGGCACGCAGAGCCTGCACACCAACAGCATGGACGAGACGCTGGCGCTGCCCACCGAGCTGGCCGTCAAGGTGGCGCTGCGCACGCAGCAGCTCTTGGCGTACGAGAGCGGCGTGGCCAACAGCATCGACCCGCTGGCCGGCAGCTGGTTCGTCGAGGACCTGACCAACCAGATGGAGGCGCGCGCGAACGAGATCTTCGCGCGCATCGACGAGCTGGGCGGCGTCGTGCCGGCGCTGGAGCAGGGCTGGTTCCAGCGCGAGATCGGCAAGGCGGCCTACAAGTACCAGCGCGAGCTGGAGACCGGGCGGCAGGTCATCGTGGGCGTCAACAAGTTCGTCGAGACCGGCGGCCAGGACCACAAGCTCGAGGTGCTCAAGATCTCCGGGCAGACCGAGAAGGACAGCGTGGCCGCGCTGGCCGCGTTGCGGCGCGAGCGCAGCGCGGCCAAGGCCTCCGCCGCGCTGGAGCGCATCCGCGTGGAGGCGGGCGCCTCGGTCAACCTGATGCCGGCCTTCATGCAGGGCGCCGAGGCCTACGCCACGCTGGGCGAGATGGTCGACGTGCTGCGCGGCGTCTTCGGCACCTGGCGCGAGCCGGCGGTCTTCTAGGGAGGCAGGCATGGACGAACCCATCCGAGTGCTCATCGCCAAGCCGGGCCTCGACGGCCACGACCGCGGCGCCAAGGTCGTGGCCGCCGCGCTGCGCGACGCCGGCATGGAGGTCATCTACGGCGGCCTGCACCAGACGCCCGAGGCCATCGTCGAGATGGCCGTGCAGGAGGACGTCGAGGTGGTGGGGCTGTCGGTGCTGTCGGGGGCGCACATGCACCTGTTCCCGCGCGTGGTCGAGCTGCTGGCCGCCGCCGGCGCGGGCCACGTGCTGGTCAGCGGCGGCGGCATCATCCCCGCCGAGGACATCGCCGAGCTGCAGCGGCTCGGCACGGGGCGGCTGTTCGGCCCGGGCTCCACGCTGCGCGAGCTGGTGGACTACATCCGCGAAGAAGTCGGCCGCCGCCGCACGGCCGCGAGGAGCGCCTGAGATGGCCCAGCGCGAACGCAAGACCACGCCCAGCCCCATGCCGGACCGCGAGATCCTCAACATCGACGGGGCCGCGGCCTTCCTGGGCGTGTCGATCAAGACCTTCAGCAAGGTGCTGCGCGAGGGCGACGTGCCCGGCCGCAAGGTCGGGCGCGAGTGGAAGTTCTCGCGCCAGGCGCTGATCGACTGGGTCGGCGGCCGCACCAGCGCCGACTTCCTCGACGCGGTCGACGCGGCGCCGGACCAGCAGGCCGCGCCGGGCGCGCGCCGCGGCGCGTCCCGGCCGCCGGCCGCCGGCCGGCCCGGCCCGCGCCGGCGCAAGGCTGACGACGGCTTCTCGGTGGACGAGCTGTGATGGCCGCCGCGGTGCTGGAGCTGGACCTGACCGAGGAGCAGCAGCTGTTGCGCGACACCGTGCGCGACTTCGCCGAGCGGGAGCTGCTGCCGCAGGCCATCGCCATCGACCGCGAGGCGCGCTTCCCGCGCGAGACCTTCCGCAAGATCGCCGAGCTGGGCCTGCTGGGCCTGCCCATCCCGCCCGAGTACGAGGGCGCGGGCGTGGATTCGGTGTCCACGGCGCTGGTCATCGAGGAGCTGGCGCGCGTGTGCGGCAGCACGGCGCTGGGCGTGGCCGCGCACACCTCGCTGTGCCTGTGGCCGCTGTGGACCTTCGGCAGCGAGGAGCAGCGGCGCAAGTACGTGCCCGACCTGGCCAGCGGCCGCAAGCTGGGCGCTTTCGGCCTGACCGAACCCGACGCCGGCAGCGACGCGGGCGGCACGCGCACGACGGCCGTCCGCAAGGGCGAGCACTACGTCCTGAACGGCTCCAAGATCTTCATCACCAACGCCAACTACGCCGACACCTTCGTGGTCACGGCCGTGACGGATGCCGGGCGCGGCACGCGCGGCGGCATCAGTTCGTTCATCCTCGAGCGCGACATGCCGGGCTTCGTCGTCAGCCCGGGCGACGAGAAGCTGGGCATGCGCGGCAGCGACTGGGGCGAGATGTCCTTCCAGGACTGCCGCGTGCCGGTCGCCAACCGGCTCGGCGCGGAGGGCCAGGGCTTCACCAACTTCATGAAGACGCTCGACGGCGGGCGCATCGGCATCGGCGCGCTGGCGGTCGGCCTGGCGCAGGGCGCCTTCGAGCGCAGCGTGAAGTTCGCGCAGGAGCGCGTGGCCTTCGGCAAGCCCATCGCCGAGCAGCAGGCCATCGCCTTCAAGTTGGCGGACATGGCCGTGCAGACCGAGTCGGCGCGCCTGCTGGTCCAGCGCGCGGCCTCGCTGCGCGACGCCGGCCGGCCCTACGCGCGCGAGGCGGCCATGGCCAAGCTCTATGCGTCGGAGGCCGCCATGAAGGTGACCTACGACGCCATCCAGGTGCACGGCGGCTACGGGTTCACCTGCGAGTACCACGTGGAGCGGATGTACCGCGACGCGAAGTTGTGCACCATCGGCGAGGGGACGAGCGAGATCCAGCGCATCGTCATCAGCCGCGACATCCTGAAGACGGGCCGCTGAGCGGCCGGAAGGACGGACGACGACGTGACGGACATGGACGTGGCGGGCAGGCGAAACCTGCGGGAGCTGGCGGCGCGCGGTGCCTTGGCGGATCTCGAGTCGGCGTGGCTGGAGAGCCTGCAGGACCCGCCGCCGGCGCGGCACTTCCTGGACGCGCTGGCGGCCATGCCCGACGGCCTGCGCGGCGGCTCGGCCGTGTCGCTGCTGCTGCTGCTGCTGGAAGCGTGCGAGCAGCGCCAGCGCCACGCGGATGTGCTGGAGGTCGCGCGCATCCTGTACCCGTACCGCCAGCAGAAGGTCGATCTGCGGACCAAGGTGCGCGAGGCCCTGGCCGGGCAGCACGGCGGCGAGCCGTGGTACGGGCTGTTCCGCGAGCTCTCGGCCATCGACGCCGAGAAGGGCGACCTGCTGGACGCGCTGGCCCGTTTCGACAAGCTGACGCGCTATGTGCCGGGCGCGGTGGTCTACCACCGCAGCGGCTGGGGCGAGGGCCTGGTTGAGTCGCACGACCTGCCCCAGCTCGGGCTGCACGTCGAGTTCCGCCAGGACCGCTGCCGGCGCTTCATGCCCTTCACCACGGCGCTGGACGTGCTGGTCGTGCTGGACCCCACCGACCTGCGCGCGCGCCTGCTGGTCGACCTCGAAGGCCTGCGCCGCGAGGCCGAGGAGACCCCGCACACGCTGCTGCACGCCGTCTGCCGCCTGCACAAGGGCCGCGCCGGCGTGAAGGAGATCCGCCAGCTGCTCGAGGGGCCGGTGGTCGAGGCGCGCGCCTGGGCCGGCTGGTGGAAGCGGGCCAAGGTGGCCGCCGCGCACGACCCCTACCTGGCCGTCGACAACCCGGCGCGACCGGTGTTCGTGCTGCGCCAGCGGGCGCTGACGCCGGTGGAGGAGCTGCGCGGCGCGTTGGAGCGCGCGCCCACGCTGGCCGACGCGCTGGCCGTGGTGCGCGGGCCGCTCGCGCTCAACCCGCAGCCCGAGGTCAGGCAGCTCATGCTCGCGCGCCTGGTTGCACTGCAGGACGCGCCGCCGGCGGTCCTCCCAGTCCGCCCGGGCGCGGCCGCAGCGCTGGCGCGCGCGCGCGCCGCCGCGGCGCGCATCGAGGCCGTGCTGCTGCAGGTGCGCCACGGCGGGGCCGACAAGGCCCTGGCCGCGCGCCACGTGGACGAGGCCGTGAAGGAGGTCGGCTTCGGCCCGCTGACGGAGTCCCTGCCCGAGGCCGGCCTGCGCCGCGAGGCGCTGGACGCCTTCATGGCCGCGCGCCCGCAGCTGTGGAGCGACGCGCTGCTGCCCGAGCTGGCGACGCTGTCGCCGCAGACGCTGGACTTCGTGGCCGACCGGCTGCTGTCCGCCGGCCGCGGCGACGCGCTGGTCAACCGCTTCCACATCTGCCTGCTCACGCCCAGCCGCTGGCCGTGGGCGGTGATGCGCCTGGCCAAGCGCTGGGAGGCGGGCCTGTTCAAGGACCTGTCCGGCGCGCCGGAGATGGACGACGTGGCCATGGGCCTGCTGCACCTGGCCGAGACGCAGGCGCCCAAGGCCGCGCGCGGCGACAAGGAGGCCAAGGAGATCATGCGCCAGTTGGACGAGCTGCTGCTGTCGCCCAGGACCGGCGTGCTCAAGCGCTTTGCCGAGCACGGCGCGCGCGGCGACCTGGCCGCGGCGCTGGGCGTCGTCCAGCGCTGCAAGAGCATGCCGACGGAGATCGTGAACGGGCTGCACAAGCACCTGGACGCGCGCTTCCCGGACCTGCGTCCCAAGGACGAGACGCCCTTCTGGGAACGCGGCGGCATCTGGTGCACGCGCGCCGGCATCGCGCGGCGCCAGGAGGAGTACCGCATCCTCATCCACGACAAGATCCCGGCCAACTCGGCCGACATCGGCCGCGCCGCCTCCTACGGCGACCTGTCCGAGAACTTCGAGTGGACCGCGGCCATCGAGCAGCAGCGCCAGCTCACCGAGAAGGCCGCCGCCATGGAGGCCGAGCTCAAGCTGGCGCAGGTCATCGAGGAGCAGCAGCTCCCGCCGGGCGTCGTTGCGCCGGGCGCGCGCGTGGCCTACGAGCAGGACAACCGGCGCTGCGAGGTCACCGTGCTGGGTCCGTGGGACCTGGGCGCGGGCGTCGTCAGCTACCGCGCGCCGCTGGCGGCCGGCATGCTGGGCAGCCGCGCGGGCGAGACCATGCAGATCGAACTGCCCGACGGCACGGTGACGGTCAAGGTGCTGGCGGTGGAGCCGGCGCTGTGAGAGCGCACGGCGCCACGCACCGCGCGCGGCCGTGAGCGACACCTCGCCGCCCGACGCCACGTCCGGCCCCGAGCTGCCCGCCGCCGGCGGGCCGTCCGAGGCCGAGATCCGCGCCGCCGCGCGCGTGGCCGGGGAGCACCGCGTCAGCCGCCCGGGGCCGCAGCCCGACGGGCCGCCGGCCGGCGCGGAGCGTGGCCGCGGCGCGGACCGTCCGCGCCTGGACTTCTGGGAGGTCCTCTACAAGCGCCGCACGACGCGCCGCTTCGACCCCGCGCGCCCGGTGCCGCGCGAGCTGGTGCTGGAGCTGCTGGACGCCGCGCTCATCGCGCCCACCAGCTGCAACCTGCAGATGTGGGACTTCGTCGTGGTGGACGATCCCGCCCAACGCGAGGCGCTCGGCCGCCTGTCGCTGCAGGTGCTGACCGCGCCCGTGTCCATCTTCGTGGCCTACGGCCGGGAGTACAGCGAGGAGGGCCACGCCAACGTGCAGAGCGCCGCCGCCGCGCTGATGAACATGTCGCTGGCCGCCCACGTCCTCGGCCTCGGGACCTTCTGGATCAACCAGCTGGGGCCGCGCGACCAGGTGGGGCGCATCCTGGGGCTGCCGCCCGACCGCGAGGTGGTGGCGGCGCTGGCCGTGGGCTGGCCCCGGACCTACCCGACGCTGGCGCCGCGGCGCCGGCCCTTCGCCAACGTCGTGCACTGGAACCACTTCGCCGGCCGGCCCATCCCCAGCAGCCCGCGCCCGGCCGACTGGACGCTGGACCTGGTCCGCGACTACCAGCACGCGCGCGTGCTCAACGGCAACCGCTACAACAAGCCGAAGCCGTGGGAGCTGGAGGCGGCGCTGGCGGCCGCCTGCCGCCTGGCGCCGCGCGCGGCCGACGACGCCCTGCCCGCGCCCGACGCGCCGCGCTGGCTGGACGTGCTGCCCGTGCACGGCGCCTTCACCTCGGCCATGTCGCGCGAGCACCGCGACCACCGCTGGGCGGTGCTGGAGCTCTCGCCGGAGGTGGCGCAGTTCGCCGCGCGGCGCTGCCCGTCGCAGGTGGGCTGCGAGGCGCTGGCCTGGGATCCGCAGCGGCCCGACGCGTTGCCGGCCGCGGCCTTCGAGCGCATCACGCTGATCAACCGCCTCGAGTCCCTGCCGCCCGCCGAGCGCCCGCGCCTGCTGGCGGCGCTGGCGCGCGCGCTGAAGCCCGGCGGGCGCCTGCTGCTGCAGCACGTCTCGGCGCGCAGCTTCCACGTCCTGGCGCAGTGGCTGCACGTGCGGCGCGGCGGGCCGGGAGGGGTCGAGTACGTGCTCGCGCCCGACCCCAACCTGGGGCCGTGGGAGGCGCTGGCCCCGTCGGAGGTCGATGCGCTGCTGCGCGGCGCCGGGCTGCGCGCCGTGCAGGACACGCGCCTCGAGGCCGCGCCGTCGCGCGCCGAGACCGACCACCGCACCCGCAACATGCGCGGCGCCCGGCGCGCCCTGGTGCGCGGCGCGGCCGGCGCGGCGCGCGCGCTCGCGGCCCTGCCCGGCGTGGCGCGCCTGTGGGGCCGCACGCGCGTGGTCGTCGTCGAGGGCAGCGCGTAGGACGTCGTCGTGGGCCGCGGGGGAGCTGCGGCGCTGGGCGGGTTGGCGCCTCGGCTTGCCTCACGGAAGATCCGCTTTGGGCGGATCTTCCGGGGGGCTGCGAACGAGTCGCCAACCCGCCCTTCCCCGCAGCTCCCTGGCGGCCCCTCGACGAC
>Ga0247727_10005494_pt1 | contig 25666 bp, 23 predicted proteins | sample WisWelCaveWW1625_FD_202498 | JGI IMG/M metagenome (GOLD analysis project Ga0247727, IMG submission 202498) | Biofilm microbial communities from Wishing Well Cave, Virginia, United States - WW16-25 | ecosystem: Environmental > Aquatic > Deep subsurface > Groundwater > Cave microbial mat | place...
CGATCCTTCAAGAAAACGCGCGTCGCCTGCGGCGCATGCGCGATCTGGACGACAAACCGCTCCGTGTCGTGCCGCTGCCCATGCCACAGCCGCGCGTCGTTGCCGGCCAGCAATGCCCCGCCAGTTACGCCAATTTTTATATCGGAAACGGCAGCGTGCTGGTGCCGACTTTTGAAGCGCCGAGCGACGAGCGTGCTCTCGCGATTCTGCGCGAACTCTTTACTGGCCGCGACGTCGTCGGCATCGACAGCCGCGACCTCGTCGTCGGCCTGGGCGCCGTGCACTGCCTCACGCAGCAGGAACCGCTCTGAGGCACGGGTTGGCGGCAAAGGAATCTGTACCTAGGCCGCGCGTTCCCCTTTGACTCTGGATCAGTGTTCGCTAATTCCCTGAGCACTCCCTAGCGCGTACGGAGGTGGGGGTGGTCGAAGTCATCCGGCACGATGTGGTGATTGTGGGGGGCGGCGGGGCCGGCCTGCGGGCGGCCATCGCTGCCGTGGAAGCGGACCCCAAGATCACGATTGCCTTGGTCTCTAAGGTCTACCCCATGCGCAGCCACACGGTTTCGGCCGAGGGTGGCGCCGCGGCAGTGGCGCGGCCGGACGATTCCATCGAAATGCACGGCTACGACACGGTCAAGGGCTCGGACTTCCTCGGCGATCAAGACGTGATCCAGTACTTCGTAGAGGAGGCGCCAAAGGAGCTGACGCGCCTCGAGCACTGGGGCTGTCCCTGGAGCCGCAACGAGGACGGCACGGTGGCCACGCGGGCCTTCGGCGGTATGACCACCAAGCGCACCTGGTTCGCCGCCGACAAGGTCGGCTTCCACATGTTGCACACGCTGTTTCAGCACTCTCTGCGCTTCGAGCGTATCGTGCGCTACGACGAGCACTTCGTCTCAAAACTCTTGATCGAGAACGGCGCTGTGCGGGGTGTGGCGGCACTGGACATTCGAACCGGCAACGTGCGGGTCTTCATCGCCCCGGCCGTGATCCTCACCACGGGTGGAGCAGGGAAGATTTTCCCCTTCACGACCAACGGCACCATCAAGACCGGCGACGGTATGGCGCTGGCCTACCGGACCGGTGTTCCGCTCAAGGACATGGAGTTCGTGCAGTACCACCCGACGGGTCTGCCGGGCACGGGCATCCTTATCACCGAGGCCGCGCGCGGGGAGGGCGGTTATCTCTTGAACCGCGAGGGCGAGCGTTTCCTCACCACGCGCGATTACGGCGTGGGGCAGAAGGCCGAGCTCGGCCCGCGCGACATGATCTCCCGCGCCATCATTCAGGAAGTGGAGGCGGGGCGCGGCATCGAAGGCCCCTACGGTGAATACGTGCACCTTGACCTACGGCACGTCGGTGCGGACAAGATTAATCAGCGTCTGCCTTTCGTGCGCGAGTTGGCCAAGACCTATGTGGGTGTAGATCCGGTGGAACAGCCGATCCCGATCCGCCCCGTCGTGCACTACATGATGGGCGGAGTCGATACGAATATGGACGGAGCCACGCTCTTGCCCGGTCTTTTCGCTGCCGGCGAAACCGCCTGCGTGTCTCTAAACGGCGCCAATCGGCTGGGTTCCAATTCGCTCACGGAGTGCTTGGTCTTCGGCGCGCGCGCGGGGCAGGCGGCGGTGAAGGTGGCGCGCGGCGCGGGTGCCGGAAACGAAGCGGTTCTTCGCCGCCAGGGCGAAGAAGAGCAGGCGCGCCTCGACGCTCTGCGCGGCCGCCGCAAAGGCGGAGAACGCATGTCCGTCCTGCGCAACGCTATGAACGCCGCCATGGAGCGCGGCTGCGGCGTCTACCGCGATCAAAACGGTATGCGGGCTACAGTGCAGGAGATTGCGCAAGTCAAGGGTCGCTACGCGGATCTCGGCCTTTCCGACGCGAGCCGTGTGTTCAATACCGAGCTGGTGCAGGCGTTGGAGCTCGGCAACATGTTGGACGTGGCCGAAGCCGTGGCCCATGCGGCCCTGGCGCGCAAGGAATCGCGCGGTGCCCATAGTTGTCGCGATTACAAGACGCGCGACGACCAAAATTTCTTGCACCACTCCCTGGTATATTTTGGCGCGGCGGGTCCGCGTCTCGACAAGAAAGCGGCTACCTTGGGGTGCTGGGTGCCGGAAGAGCGGAAATATTGATGAGCGAAACAGAGACCAAGACCTTCGTCGTCACGCGTTTTGATCCAGATCGACACGCCGAACCCACGACTCAGAGTTACGAAGTTCCCGTCCGCTCCGACTGGAAGGTTCTCGACGCCCTCAATTACATCAAGGACGAGATCGACCCGACGCTCTCCCACCGCTGGTCCTGTCGCATGGCCGTGTGCGGAAGTTGCGGCATGAACGTGAACGGCCAGCCGAAGCTCACTTGCAAGGATTCACTGGCTCAGTACGGCGACAGCGTGCGCGTGGAGCCGCTCGCGAACTTCCCGGTGATTCGCGACCTCGTCGTTGAGCTGGAGGGCTTTCTCGAGAAGTTCAAGCAGGTAAAGCCCTGGATCATTCGGGCCAAGGAGAAGGCGGTCACAGAGGGTACCTACAGCCAATCGCCGGAAGAACTCGAAGCCTTTCGCCAGTTCAGCATGTGCATCAACTGTATGCTGTGTTACGCGGCCTGCCCGGTGGTAGCAAATGAGCCGGACTTCTTGGGGCCGGCGGCCATTGCCATCGGCCACCGCTACAACATTGATTCGCGTGACGAGGGTGCCCACGAGCGCAACCAGGTATTTCGCGGTGAGGGCACGGTGTTCTCCTGTTCCTATGCCAACGAGTGCAGCGAAGTGTGTCCGAAGCACGTCGATCCCGCGGCTGCCATCAATCAAGCCAAGTTCATGGCCGTCTTGGATTGGGCACAGTCGTTAGTGTTGCCGCGTGGAGGCGAAGAAAAGTAGGCATGTCGCTCGCTCATCCCGATGCCATGCGCTCCACGCGTCCGGAACCCACTCGCACGGCGCCTCCATTCCGTCCGGACTACACCACGCCGCGCATGCGACGCTATCTCCTGTTTGACGCGACAGGCTTTCTGTATCTGCTGGTCGGCTTCGTTGTATTGCGCGCGATCTGGGCCTTGAGCAGCGGGTCCGAAGCCTGGGCAGCACTGCTGCGTGATTTTCAGAACCCCCTCTACGTGATCTTTCACGCGCTCTGTTTTGTTAGTGTAATTTTCGTCGGTGTGCGTTTTTTCCGTTTGTTTCCAAAAGCGCAACCGCCGCGGGTCGGGCCGCTAAAACCGCCGCCGGGTCCCGTAATTTTCGCGCTGCTCTACACCGTTTGGATTGGCGTGACGATTGTTTTCGCGGCGATTCTCGCAGGGGTGTGGCCGTGAAGCATCTTCTGTTGCGTTTGGAACCGATCATTTGGCTGCTCTTTGGTCAGGGAATTCTGATCGGAACGATTTTGCTCACGGGTTGGTTGCTGATCGTCGGCTTGGCGGTTCCGCTCGGTTGGGTGAATGTAGAAGTCCTGGCCTACGAGCGTGCGCAAACTCTTGGTGGAAACTGGATCGGTCGCTTGCTGCTGTTTTTGCTCGCGGCGTTGCCGCTGTGGAAGGGGGCTCATCACGTGCGCTCGCTCTCGCTTGATTATGGCGGACTGAAGCGCGATGCCGTACTGGCGCCGTTGCTCTACCTCGTGGCTGCCGCTGGCAGCGTGTTGGCGCTCTGCGCCGTGCTTCGACTGCCTGAGGCTGCTTAGAAACTCCGAAGCGATTTAGGATCTCAATTTTTCGAGGAGGGATCGATATGACCACGCCGCTCGCAAGTCTACTCGGTTTTGTGACTTGGACGCTCCTTTTGCTCTTGACGATCGGTGCCATTCGCATCGGCCGCGTGCTCAGCGGAAGCGCTACGGTGGGTTCCTTTCCCGGTGGCGAGCGGCACGGAGGCGAGCGTTATTGGCGCTTGAACCGCGCCCATGCCAACTGCGTGGAGAATCTGCCGCTCTTCGCGGCGGTAGTACTGGTCGGTGCAATTCTCGATCTAGGACATCCCATTCTGGATCGTTTGGCCGTGGTTTATCTCGCTGCCCGGGTGTGTCAATCGCTCACTCACATTGCGTCGGGCAGTGACCGCATCGTTTCCCTGCGCTTTGGTTTTTTTGGCGTCCAGATCGTTTGTTTGGCCTGGATGTTGTTGCTCACAGTTCGTCTTTCCGGCTTATAGAATCTCCCCTCGCGTTATTAAAAGCCTGGGAAATACCATCCGAACTGGCCGGAAAAGATGAAGCCAGGCATATGGTGGAACGGCAGATGGTGATGATGGTGTAAATGTCGATAGAACTGATCTCGATCGCCATATCGATGGCCGCACGGCTTGCAGTAATAGGCGTCATCATGATCATGATGTTTGTAGTAGTGGTGACTGCGGTATGAATCGTGATGCTCGCGGTGGTTGTCGCGCCGGTAATGATGCTTGGAATGGCGAGAATCATCGTGCTTGTAATGATGTTTGCGGTGATGCTTGTGGTGTCGATCATCGTCGTGATGCACGACGATCACCTGTTGGTGATAAGCGGGAGGTTGGTGCGTGCGGGCGTGGTGGATGCTCGGTATGCCGCGGTAGTGGAGCGGATAAGAGCGTCCGCGCCCCCAGTCTTTGGCATCTGCTACCTGCGGCAAACCAAGAAGTAAGGCACTGAAGCTGGCCGCAACGGTAGTGCGGAACCATCGTTGTCGTTGCTGATTGAATCGTTCCATCGCCAGGAACCTCCTCTCTTCTTCGCCGAGTTGGACGTGGGTGAGAAGTGTAGATATTCAGAGCGCCGATTTTTCGTATTTTATCAATGAGTTGAGAAGATAATCGACACTGCGTGTTTCCACTGGACGCGCCGGCTAAACGGTGTTCTTTTGCCGGTGTCCGAACCGCGCTAGTCCAATAGCCGGTTTGCCAAGAAACGGCGGTGATAATAAGCGTCTCCGAAAAGAGCGCGGTTTGCGAGCGCGCGCTTTAAATAGAAATGGGCGTCGCAGTCCCAGGTGAAGCCGTAACCGCCATGAAGTTGTACACCGCAGCGTCCAGCTTCGACGCCGACCTCACTGGCGAGCGCCTTTGCCATGTGAACGGGAACCTCAGCACCTTCTAGATCGCTGTCGAGAGCCGCCACCGCGGCCAATGTGCAGTTGCGCGTTAACTCAATCCCCACGAGCAAGTCGACGAGTGGATGCTTCACGGCTTGGAAAGCCCCTATCGGTTTCTCAAATTGCACACGCTGCTTTACATAATCGCAGGTGCGCGCGAGCACGGCATCAGCAACGCCCACGGTTTCGGCGGCCAGCAGGGCTGCGGCTCGCAGCGTGAAAGTGCTCCACAGGGTTTCGCCCTCCACCGGCAGGCGCGCTCCGGCGTCGACGTGCACGTTGTTTAACAGAACGTGCGCCGTACGCCGCGTGGGATCGATACTGATCTCCGCTTCCCTTTCGACACCCCGGCTTTCGAGTTGGATGCAGAAGATATCTAGCTTCCCGTTTTCTGTGCGGAAAGGCGCAATTAGCAGGTCGGCCTGGTTTCCGGCGAGGACGTGGTTGAAACGTCCTCGCAGCGCGAAACCTGAGTTGCGCGCGATCGGTGTGGCGGTTGGAGTGCCATCGCCGAACGCGCCCGGTGCTTCGCACGCGAGGCTCGCGCTGAGTTCCCCAGAGACAAGGGCCGTCCCGAAATGCTCGTGCTGCGGATTACTTTCGCCCGTGGCGAGCAGCCAAGTCGCGAGTGTTTGTGCGAAAAGTGGCGCGGGCAGGAGCGCCCGGCCTGTTTCTTCAAGCAGCAGCGCAAGGGCGAGGTGGCCGAGATCAGCACCGCCCCAGCGCTCGGGAGCGAGCAGACCGAACCAACCCATGCGCCCCAGCTCGCGCCATAGTGTGGGGTCGTGGCCGAGCGGATCTTCGGCCAACGCCCGGACGTGCGCGAAGGGACAGCGCTCCGCGAGAAAGCGCCGCGCTTCCTGTACGAGTAGGGCGTGCTCCGCGCGAAAGCCCAGCGCGTCGGGAAGTTTTGGAAAAAGCTCGGCGTATTCGGAGCTCAATCGCGATGTTTCCTCGTGCGCACCGGAGTAGTAGGAGCCTTGGGACGCGCCTGAACGTTGTGCCCCATCTCGGATCAGGCTCCTTTAGCGACTTTTGGGCAATCCCAGCACCCGCTCGCCCAAGATGTTGCGCTGAATCTCGCTGGTGCCGCCGCCGATCGTCATGCCGAAGGAGTTAAGATAGGCGCGCGGCCAAGCAGCGCCATCGGGTGCCTGCGGATCGCCAAGCCAGAGCAGCGCTTCAGGCCCCAGCATTTCCACGGCTAGCGCGGCCATCGCTTGTCCGAGTTCCGAAGAGACGAGTTTTTGCATCAGCGCCAAGGCGAGGGGGCGCTCTGCGACCAACTCGGGAACGCGACGGCGCAGCGCGCCGAGACGCAGCGCTTCCTGGCGGATCCACAGGGCGGCGAGGCGGTCGCTCAGTACGGGATCATCGGCGGGGCGCGTTCCGTCGCGGCGCGTGCGCCGCGCCAGTACGGCTAAATTTTTCGCCGAGAGATCTGCATTGCCGATGGCAGAGCCGCCGGCACCTTCCTCGGCGCCGCGCTCGAAGCGCAGAGTGGCGAGAGCGATCTCCCAACCCTGGCCTTCGTGCCCGAGCAACGCGTCGCGCGGCATGCGCACTGCTTCGCAGATCACTTGGTTGAAGCCGCCCTCACCGGTGAGTTTCACCAGCGGTTCGATGCGGACGCCCGGCGCGCGCATGGGAAACAGAAAGTAGGAGAGCCCCGCGTGTTTCTCCGCGGCCGTGCCGGTGCGCGCCAAGAGGATCATGAAGTGTGCGTAGTGGGCGAGCGTGGTCCACACCTTGTGTCCGTTTACGCAGTAACCTTCGTTTGTTTTTTCCGCGTGCGTGCTGAGAGAGGCAAGATCCGAGCCGGCTCCCGGCTCGCTGAAGCCCTGGCACCAGATCTCTTCCGCTGAGAGGAGAGGTTTCAGATAGCGGAGTTTCTGTTCTTCGCTGCCGTACTGGAGGATCGTCGGGCCGGCCCAGCCGAGGCCGATCGTATTCACCAAAAAGGGTGCGCCGGAGTGGATGAGCTCTTGATCGACGATGAATTGGCGCGGAGGGTTCGCGCCTTGTCCGCCGTAGGTCTGCGGCCAGTCGAGACCCAGGTAGCCGGCGGCATAAAGTTTGTACTGCCAAGTGCGCAAGAACTCGAACTGCTGTTCGGATTCGACTTCGAGGAAGGATTGAGGGAGCTTGAAAGCGGGTGCTGCCGGCCGGTTCGCCGCGATCCAGGCGCGCACCTCCCGGCGGAATTCGTCGATCTCGCGGTGCACTTGGGTCGCTTGTGTAGAGTTTTCGTGCATCCGTGGTGCTCGGCTTTCATTTTGGCGATCGGCGCGTATTCTAACGTAAAGACGCGCTTCTCGTAGTGGCTTGCTGAGAAATGACGGTGACGAAAAAGTATTATCGGATTCGAGTGGAGGAGGTGCGATTTTGTCGAACGCGCGCGATAGGAAAAGCCGCATTGAGAGTAAGCTGCGCGCGGCCCTGGGCACTGCAGAGATCGAAATCATGGACGAGAGTCATTTGCATGCCGGCCACGCAGGCGCGACCGGCGGCGGGCACTTCCACGTACGCATCGTGGCGGCTGCTTTTTCGGGACTATCTCTGATCGAGCGCCAGCGCCTCGTCTATCGAGTATTAGCGGAGGAACTGAGCGGAGCGATTCACGCACTGGCGCTGGAGACGCGGGCACCGGAGGAAATTGATCCATCGCGCTGAAGACGGAGCACGCGATTCGTGTTGCTGTAGAATTCGACACGATGCGTCTTGTTACACCGCACTTTTGCCAATTGGCGGTTGGACACGCGCCTTTCTCATTGGTGAGAATAAGCTCGTTTTAAAGTCATTTTCAACTCCTTAGTCATCTGGCAAGGGGCGAAATCGACAACCGGGCTTCCCTAGCGCTCGGCATCAGACGCCCCGGAGGTCAATACGCCACGTCTATGTCATAAGGCCAATGGACACTCCGTTCACCAACTCGTAAGAGGGCATAGAACAACGCTGTCTTTCTCGGGACTCGAGAATTGCCTCCGATGACACGGAAAGCTTTTCGCACCCTGGGGAAAACAAAACAATCAACCGAGGAACCTCGGATCGCGAGGTGAGTAGAGGTGGCTGCAATGCCGTGGAAAAATTTCCCCCTGTTGTTTCTATTCATAGGACTCCTCTCCTGTGACACCGAACCACAGGTGGCCGTTACCGGCAACTATGACGCTCGCTGGGAGAACGTTTCGACCCCGATGACTCCATCGGCCTCACAGCTTTCAGCGCTAGCAGCCTTGCAAGTAGGAAATCCCGACGTCGCCGCTGATTTTGACCCCAAGACCGGCGTCGCGCGCAGCCTTTACAACCACGTGGGATATCTCACAGAACCTTCGCCGCAGGCGGCGTTTGACGTCGCGCGCGATTTCGTGAACGATCACCTCGAATTGCTCGGTCTGACGCGCGAAGACGTAGACAATTTTGAGATCACGGACATCGTTCCCTCGCGCATCAGCGGAGCCAAGCACTACTACTTGCGCCAACGGCATCAAGGTATTGCGGTATACGGCGCGCAGCTTCAGATCAACGTCAACCGCGAAGGCCGTATCTTAAGCCTGCACAACGCGTTTTCCCCAAACCTGGCAGCGGCGGTTCCCGTGGCCTTACCCAGTCTCGCGGCCGAAAAAGCCGTCGAGATCGCCGCGCAACACCTCGGTCTCACATTCCGCGCAGCGCCCAAAGTGCTCGCGAAGAGCAATGCGCAACCGCAGCAGACGTCTCTCGCGGCCGCGGGCATCTCGACGAAACCCATCGAAGCGGAGCTGATGTGGTTACCCGTAGCCTCCGGTCAGGTAGCCTTGGTTTGGAAATTCGAAATATGGGCGCCGACGGGACACACGTTCGACCTGATGGTTGATGCCCAAACGGAAAAAGTATGGACGCGCTTTGATCGAGAATTAGAAGCTCATCACCGCGTCTTCGCGCAGCCGATCGAAAGTCCCAACCACACGTTGCAATCGCCGTCCGCCGACGCTCGAACGCTCATCCAAGATCCCGTCGAGCCTCAGGCTTCTCCTTGGGGTTGGCACATGCTGGCTGGGACCAATAGCCGTCAGTTGCTGGGGAATAATGCACAGCTCTCCACCGATATTCCCGAGAACACCCCCGCGATCCCCGCATGTCTGTGGCTGGCGGGCAGCGAAACCGATCTGGTTTGCGATTTTCCGCTCGATCTTGCGAAAACACCCGAAGCGTACACCGATGCAGCCGCGAACAACGCCTTTTACTGGGTGAATTTGGTGCACGATGTGCAGTACCAATATGGTTTCGATGAAAGTTCCGGAAGCTTTCAGATGGAAAATTACGGGCGAGGCGGAAGAGAAGGCGACCCGCTGCTCGTATACTTCGACCGCAATCGATCCATGGGAAACTCTCTCGGAAAAATCAGCGTGACACCCGACGGCGACGCCGGCACCACCATGGTACTTAGCTTTGCCACCAATCAAGCAACCGGCGAGCAGCGATCGACGGCACTCGATGCGGGCATCGTCGTCCACGAATACGGTCACGGAGTCTCAGAGCGGCTGGTCGGAGGACCCTCAAGCGTTTACGAGTGTTTGAACAACTTGCAGACTCCCAGCGAAGGCATTTCCGATTGGTTAGCCTTGGTATATACGGCACGCGCGTCGGACCGGCCAGAAGACGCCAGGGGCATCGCCTCCTATCTCAAATTTCAGGCTGCGAACGGCCGCGGTGTACGCCGTCAGCCTTACAGCCTCGACTCCAGCGTCAATTCACGTACTTACTACGACGTCGTGACAAGTCAGGGAGTGCACGCCGTTGGAGAAATTTGGGCGCAGGCCACCTGGGAGATGTACTGGGCGCTTGTCAAGCGGCACGGCTTCTCGACAGATCTGCGCAACGCCAGCGGTGGCAGCGGCAATCAACGCGCGCTGCTCTACGTCACAGAGGGCTTGAAGAACACTCCGTGCCGCCCTTCGTTTATCGACATGCGCCAGGCCATTATCGACGCCGCCACTGACCACTACGACGGTGAAGACGTTTGTTTGATGTGGGAAGCTTTCGCCGCTTTCGGCTTAGGGACGGATGCAAAAAGCGGATACATCGACGAGCGCGCCAGAAAATACGACGGACAGTTCCCCCAAAACGGTTTTTTCATCCCCTCTTTATGCAAAGGCAAGGCCCCCGTCGCGATTCCGCCCCTGCCCTCAGTCGTTACAGCAAAGTTGGGACAAACTTGGCGCCTTGTCGTCGGCATGTGGGATCCAAATGGCGGCGACGCGAGTGCACTGCGCTACAGCATTGGTGGAACCATTTTTCAACCGCGGTCGCCGACGACGATTACCGAGCTGAGTCGGCCTTTGCCAAACCTCCGAGCTTTGGAAATTACTTGGAATGTTCCTTTTGAGTTTCCAATGCCTGGTACTCTCCAGTTCGCAGTTTCAAATTCTCTCAATCAAAGTACGACGCTGCATTTACAGATTGACAAGGCGCATTGTGATCCCAACGATAACGGTTGTTTTCCAAATCCTTTCGACTCGAACGCTCCGCCCGCGTTGACTCTGCCTCAGCGGGAGTACTCCGTGCATAAAAACAACACTTTGATCTTCACGGTAGAAAGCCGCGATCCCGACGGCGACACTGTTCAGCTCACCGCCTACAATCTCCCCCAAACGGCCGAGTTCAAACAGGTGGCCGTTGGTCCTGATCACACGCAAGGTGAGTTTAAGTGGAAGCCTGCCGGAATCGAGGTGACGCCGGGGAGATACCGTTTGTTGATCGTCGCCAACGACCCCGATTTCGCTTGGGATGCCGAAGAAGTGTTTGTCACGGTGCGTGAATGAAACTCCAGGAATGACTTCGCTCTCAGCGAATGCGGCGCAATAGGATTAGCGTCGCGCCGGTTCCGCCGAGAGCCGGCGGTGCTGAGGTGAAAGCTAAGATGTGCGGGCCCAGCGGTGGTTCCGCGAGCCAGGTGACGAGTTGTTGTTTCAAGACGGCGCCGGCTTGGGAATGCAGGCCGCGGCCGTGAATGGCGAGTACGCAGCGTTCACCCGCGGCTAACGCTTCTTCGAGTGTGTCGCGCAGCGCGGCGCGCGCGGCGGCGGCGCGCAGTCTGTGTAAATCGATCTCGCGATCCACCGGGACCTCGCCGGCGCGCAGGCGTTTTAAGTGTGCGCGATCGATACCGGGCGCCAGGCCGGCGAGGCGTTCTCCTTCTTCGATGAGTTCGAAGCGGATGCTTCCGCTGTTGGTATCGTTTTTTGGAGCAGAAGCGTGAGCAGGTGCCGTGGGTGTCGCAGGAGGCTCAGTCGGCGGGCGATGTACGGCCTTTGTTTTCAATGGACGCACGCCGCTCATCGCTTTTTTCAAAACGCGACGATCGTCGGGGAGATCGTCGTTGGAATCATCAGGAATTTTGCGGTGGCTCACGTGGCACCGCTCGCACCGCACAAGGCGAAGGCTTTGCGCGTAACCGTGGCCTGGGGCAGGGCGGTGAAGTGTTCCAGCAGTAGCCAGCGGTGGGCGTCGAAATTTTGCAAACGCACGCGGCCGGAGCTTTCTCGGCAATGAAATACGTGCAGGAAGAGATACCGGTGGGAGAAGACGTGTTCGACAACGCCCAACGGAGTTGCAGCGTTCACGTGTAGGCCGGTGGTTTCGCGCAGGCAGCGCAAGAGGCCGCGCTCCGGTTTTTCTTCCGCGAGCAGGCTGCCGCCGGGCAGTTCCCACAAGCCGCCGAGCAGTCCGCGCGGTGGCCGGCGCACAGCGAGCAGACGTCCGCGGCGAAGTAACAGAGCCGCCACGGCGTACGCGAGTTTCGGTTTGACTTTCGCGGCCTTCACGGGCAGAGATTCCGCGTCGCCGTTTCTACGCGCGTTGCACCAGCGTGCGAGGGGGCAGGCAAGACAGCGCGGAGCGCGCGGTGTGCAGATAGTGGCGCCTAATTCCATCAGGGCTTGGTTGAAGTCGCCGGGCGCGCGGCCGCGCACGAGTTCCGCCGCGCGTTTCCAGAGAGCTTCCGCGGTTTGCGGCTGCTTCACGTCGTTGCGGATGCCGTAGAGGCGCGCGAGTACGCGCACCACGTTCCCGTCGACGGCGGGTTCCGGGCGGTCAAAGGCGATGGAAGCCACTGCTCCCGCCGTGTAGCGGCCGATGCCGGGCAGTGCGCGCAGGACTTCCACTTCGCAGGGTAGGCGGCCGTCGAATTCATCGACGACTCGCTGTGCCGCCGCGTGGAGATTGCGCGCCCGGCCGTAATAGCCGAGCCCCGCCCAAATGCCGAGCACGGCGTCGCGATCCGCACTGGCCAGCGCAAACACGTCCGGGAATTTTTTCATGAAGCGTTCGTAGTAGGGAATCACCGTTTCGACCCGCGTTTGCTGGAGCATGTTTTCGGAGATCCAGACGGAGTAGGGATCGCGCGTGCGGCGCCAGGGCAAGTCGCGGTGATGGGCGCGGTACCAGCGCAACAGCGCCGCCCGTACGCCGCGCCGCTCTTCTTCGCTGCGTGAGTTGGAAGCACGGGTGGAAGAATTTCTACCCGCGCGTTTGCGCGGTACGGCCGCGCCACGATTGGGTGCGTGCGCGGAAGAGTTGGCTGTCGATTTTTTCCGCGCCAGTTTCATAACGCGACGGGCAGCGCGCGTGTGATTTCAAGGGCGCGGGGCGAAACTTGTACACCCAGCGCTAACACTGCGACGCCGGCATGCGCGGCGCGCCGCAGAGCCGCGGCGTAGGCGGGATCGATGGCGTCGGCGGGAGCGACGACCTCGCAATCACCGCGCTGCACGATGAAGAGCAGCGCCGCGCGAAAACCCTGGGCACACAATTTTTCTAGCGTTTCGACGTGCCGGCGGCCCCGCTCGGTGACGCTGTCCGGAAACAGCGCCCGTTTGCCCTCGGCCAGCGTCACGCTTTTGACTTCCACGAAGGCCGGTCGCGTTACATTCGCCTGCCCTACACGCAAAACGCGCGCCGATCGGCCCCTGCGCAAACTGCGTGCTGATCGATCACGGCCAGGGCGTGCTGTCGCGGAGCGCGCGCAGGGCTGAATCAGAAAATCGAGGCGGGAACCGCCGGCGACCAGAACTTCGCGTTGGATCTCGCCGCAGCGCTCGAAACCTGGCACGCAGCCGTGCTCGAAGGCGAGGGCAGCGAGCTGATTGGCGCGCGTGGTGTGCACGCCCACCCAGGTGCGCCCGATGCGCACCAGCTCCAGCGTGTGCTTGAGCTTGCGGCGAGGGTCATCGTGAAAAGAACAGCGGACTTCGGCCCCGGCAGGCGCGCAACCGAGCATGCTGCCGGGGTTTGGGCAGTGCACCGTCAGACACTCGCCGCTTGGCGTTTCAATGTCAGCGAAGAAACGTTTGTAGCGGCGCAGCAGACGCCCGCGCAAGCGGACCTCGAGCTGCAGTTTCACGGCGTCTCGGGTGCGAGACGGGCGCCGATGTGTTCGCGCATCCATTTGGGATCCCACCACTCGACCGGATCGACGTAAACACCGCTGACCAGGATGGCGAAGTGCAAATGGTCGCCGCCCGCCAGCCCGGTCTGTCCGGAGAGACCCAGCGTTGCGCCTTGATTCACCATGTCGCCTTCCGCGACGTCCATCCGCGAGAGGTGCCCGTAGAGCGATGCCACGCCGAGGCCGTGATCGATCAGCACGCAGTTTCCGTAGATGCCGAGCGGGCCCGCGAAGAGCACGCGCCCGCGGCTGGTGGCCGTGACGGGCGCGGCAGTCGTGGCGGCCAGGTCGTAACCGAAGTGGGTGGCTTCCGAGATTTGCTGGTCTTGAAACCAGTAAGTGCGGTGTTCGGCGAAGTGGCTCGTGACCTTGGAGTTGGGCCACTGGACGAAGGCGCCCTCCCACAACGGAATGGCAGATGAGTGCGCCGTCAGTTCACGGACGCGGGCCTCATTAGCTCGGCGCAGTTTTTGGTTGATCTCTTGGAAAGTGGCAACGGGGTCCGCCGCCTGAATGTTGTTTTCTTCCGCCAGGGGCGGTACGACATTTCCGAGAAAGGCTTCGGAAATTTGAATGCGCTCTTCTTGAAATTGCCGTTCTTGCAAACGCGTGGGCCAGCTCGCGCGCCCGCGGTTGCCGACGCGGTCTTCGGCGATGACTTCGATGCGCGAATTCTCCGGTGCGTCGTGGGGCACGGCGAAGAGGGCGATGCGCCCACCCGCCGCGCGCAGGTCGGAAGGAAGGGTCGCTGGCTCGCTGGTGCCAGAGTTAGACGGTGCTTCCGCCGGTGACTCAGCCGTGCTCGCATCGGATGGCGTTTCCGCCGCGCCATCACCCGGCGGTGTTGATACCGGTTTGGCCGCCCCAGCTTCCGCCGGTGGCCATGGAAAGCTAGGGAAGAAAGTATCCGCCACTTGCACGCCGTCTCGGCGCGTGGCTTCGTTGACCTGATAAATGACGGCGGCAGTGCCCGCGCGCTGGACATAGGTCAGGTTGCTTTGGATTGATACGCGCGGGGCGTGACGGTCGATCAGAACGGGCACGCGCAGAAGGGTCTCATTACCGCGCAGCCAATTCCGCCAAGACCAATCGCGTGCGCGCGCTTCGACGACGGCATTGCCATCGCCGAGCCCGTGGGTCGCGGCGTCAATGCTGAAGTTCAATGAAGTTGGATTGCGATTCCCACCGCGCAGTGGATCGCCGGGGAAACGCCTCAGCAAGAGGGACACTTCACCGTCCGCGTGCACGAGGACGATGCGGATATCGCGCAGGCCGGAATCCGCGTCCGCGGCGGTGAGCGTGGCTTCAACGGGCTCTCGGCCGACTCGAATTTCCTCCGACACGGTGAACTCCGGAGGCGTGCCCTCACAGCGCAGCCAAGTCGCAGCGGTGCCCAGCGCGATGAGGAGCACCGCCAAGCCGCCGATCCAGCCGCTGCGGCTCATGGGACTGATTCTTTCTTTTCGGCGCATGAGGTTTCCTATTTTGCTTTGGCGGCAGTTTACCGGAGGACGGCGGTTCGTGGCAGAGCGCGCCGCGTTGACGGCGCCGCGGGGGTCGCCGATGCTCTTCGCGTGAACGGTCTCGGTGGAATCTTCGTCTGAGCAGCCACGGCTGGAACGCTGCGACGAGCACCGCCGACAGGCCGCGAACGCTGGGGGGGGGATCATGTCCACTTTGCGGCGCATCGTTTTGGTTCGCCACGGCGAAACGGAAGGCAATTCGAGCCTGCGCTTCTACGGCAGCACGGACGTACCGCTCTCGGAGATGGGGCGCGCGCAGATGCGGGCGTTGGTGGCGCAGTTTCGGGCTGGGCCGTTCCGCGGCGAGCCCTTTGATCTGTACGGCGCGAGTCCTCTCTCTCGTTCGTGGGAGAGTGCTTGGATTTTGTCCGATGGAGCGCCGGTGCGCCTGTTCGCGGATTTCGCGGAGATTCCCTTCGGCCGCTGGGAAGGACTCTCCGCGGAAGAGATTCGCGCTTCGGACCCGGTGCGTTTCGGTGATTGGCAGAACAAGGTGCCGGGTTTTGAATTTCCGGGCGGCGAAGCACGCGCGGTTTTTCGCGCGCGTGTGGTGCATGGCCTGGCGCGATTACAGGCGGAGCCCGTCCACTCTGCCCTGCTCGTGTTGCACAAGGGAGTGATCCGCACCATTGCGGAGCAATTGACGCGGCAGGAATTGCCCGTGGGCGAACCGGCTCTGGCGAGCGTGATCGTTTTGACGCGCGAAGCCGGCGGGCCTTGGTTTCGCGGCCTGCACTCGAGCAATCCACCAGCGCTGGTCTCGGGAGACCTCGCCGCCTGATGGTTTGTCGAACAACAGGTTCGACATCTTCGAGTGGCTTGATCTTACTGGCTAGGTGGAGGAGGTAAGAACTTAGGAGGGCTTTCAATTGGCTTTGGGTCTACGGTTATATCTGGCGTAGCTTCTCCAGGATTTTCGATCGATTCGATCAATCGTAGAGTTTCAGCGAGCTGTTGGCGTAGGGTTGCAATATGTTCTGCGGTTCCAGTAACTCCTCCTGGTGTTTCCCAACCAAAATCGAGCGCCTCATCGATATTCCATTCGTAACCGTCAATTTGGTTTGCTAGCTGATTTGCTTTGCGCCTGAGATCGTCGATGTGTCCAATATTTACTTTTGGTGTGGTAGTCAAACCCATGTTCTCGTTGGCTGAGCTATTCAGAATGCCGGTTGGCCAGGGATTTTTATATGTGGGAAATACTGCAACATCCGGTCTAAAACGCCTCGGGTCCAACAACGCGACGCCTGTAGCATCACGGTGAGCCGGCGCTAGATCGAAAGCGGGAAAGGTTTCCATCTCCACACCGCGCGCTTTAGCGGTGACCGTCTCCAGAAAACTGTTGATCTGCTTCTGATAAGCACGGTAAGAGACGTACGCGACGCCTATACCAAACACTCTTTGGACGTTCGTCAACATCGCCTGCCCCGGTGGACCTGAGAGATATTGCACAACCCGCTCATACACCTTCGGCGCGTACGCTATTGCCGTTGGTCCGTACCGCTGTGCCCCCATCGCCAACAACCTCCAGATAACCGGCCATGCCCATGCTCCATCCGGATCGATCATGTTCACGGGATTATTCAGAGCATAGGTGTAGGCACTCGTCCCCGGTTGATCCACAGGATCCACGCTGCTCATCCGGCACAAGGCTGGCTGGTACATCCGTGCATTCGCGTCGAGCATGGAGAGAGTGCTTTCTTTCTCATACCCCGTGAACGTGTAATCGGGTCTGTCTTTCGATGCGACGGTTTCAGATGCCAGAGCGCCGCAGGGCGTGTGAATGGCTCGATAAACGAGCTTGGCGGAACCGTTGCTCGTTTCGGATGTACAGGTCGATGAAATCGAGAAAGAAGTCAGCAACAGAGAGAGAAAGAGAAACTTTAGCGGTTTCGAACGAACTTCCGTCGAGTGCTTTACCGTTGCCTTTCCAGCATGGCCAGCATAGTAATAGAAGCCTCTCCGGGCTGCAACTTCGCTTGTCCTGTGCCACACACCCTTGAGCAAATCTACAGAATCGAGCTTCAAATTGGGCTGCTAGTTCTCCTCCGCTTCGCGCAATTTGGCGATGACGCTGTAATCCTCCAGCGTGGTGGTGTCGCCGACGGTTGCCTGACCCGAGGCGATGTCGCGCAGCAAGCGGCGCATGATTTTGCCCGAGCGCGTTTTTGGCAGCGCGTCCGTGAAGCGGATGTCCGTCGGTTTGGCGAGGGCGCCGATTTCCCTCGCGACGTGTTGGCGCAAGCTCTGTTTGAAAGCGTCGTCGGCACGGGTGCCCAACCTCGGCGTCACGAAGGCGACGATAGCGGTTCCCGTGATTTCGTCCGGTCGTCCCACCACCGCCGCTTCCGCCACGTCAGTATGAGAAACCAGCGCGCTCTCGATTTCCATCGTGCCGATGCGGTGCCCGGAGACGTTCATCACGTCGTCGATGCGGCCCATCACCCAGAAGTAGCCCCGCGCGTCGCGGTGTGCGCCGTCGCCGGCGAAGTAAATGTTTTTGTATTTGCTCCAATATTGTTCTTTGAAGCGTTTGGGATCGCCCCAGATGCCGCGCAACATTCCAGGCCAGGGCTTCTCGAGCACGAGGAAACCTCCGTCGGGCGGTTTCACAGGCCGGCCATCGCTGTCATAGACAGCGGCGCGGATGCCGGGGAAGGGGAGCGTGGCTGAGCCGGGGACGGTAGCCACCTCGCCCGGCAGCGGCGTGATCATGATGCCGCCGGTCTCCGTCTGCCACCAAGTATCGACGATGGGACAGCGCTTGCCGCCGATCACGCGGTGGTACCAGATCCATGCCTCGGGATTGATGGGCTCCCCCACGGTGCCCAAGAGCCGCAGGGAAGACAGATCGTGTTTTTTGGGGTGTTCGTCGCCGAGCCGAATGAAGGTGCGGATTGCCGTGGGCGCGGTGTAGAAGATCGAGATGCGGTGTCTTTCGATGATGGACCATAAGCGGTTCGGGGCGGGGTGAGTGGGTGCACCTTCGTACATGAACGTCGTCGCGCCGTTGGCGAGGATGCCGTAGACCACATAGGAGTGACCGGTGACCCAGCCGATGTCGGCAGTACACCAATAGGTGTCGGTCTCTTTGAGATCGAAGATGGCCTTGGCGGTGGTCGTTACCTGCGTGAGATAACCGCCGGTCGTGTGCAGGATGCCTTTGGGCTTTCCGGTCGTGCCGCTGGTGTAGAGGATGAAGAGCGGATGCTCGGCGTCCAGCGCGGCGGGTGGGCAATCGGCGCTGGCCTCGGTCATTAACTCGTGCCACCAATGATCGCGCTCGGACTGCATGCTGACTGCGTCTCCCGTGCGCTTCACGACGACCACGTGCTTCACCGTCGCAGCACCGGTGAGCGCTTCATCGACGGCTGCTTTGAGTTTGACGCTGGTGCCGCGGCGGAAGCCGCCGTCGGCGGTGACGACCGCCACCGCACCCGCATCGTTGATGCGCTCGCGCAGGGATTCGGCGGAGAAGCCTCCGAAGACGATGCTGTGCGGTGCTCCGATGCGCGTGCATGCCAACATGGCGATCGCTAATTCAGGAATCATCGGCATGTAGAGCGCGACGCGGTCACCGCGCTTGACGCCCAATTCTTTTAAGACGTTGGCGAACTTACACACTTCGCGGTGCAGTTCTCCATAGGTGAGGGTGCGCGTGTCGCCGGGCTCACCCTCCCAGAGGATGGCGGCCTTGTTGCGGCGCCATGCGTGTTCGCCTGCCAGGTGTCGGTCGAGGCAGTTATAAGAGACGTTCAATTTCCCGCCGATGAACCACTTGGCAAAGGGCGGTTTCCAGTCCAGCACTTTTTTCCAGGGCGTAAACCAAGTGACGTGTTCCTTGGCCATCTGAGCCCAGAAGCGCTGGGGATTTTTCTCGCCCAACTTGCGGTATTCGCGTGCGCTGCGCTTGTTCCAGTTCGCGCGTTTTGCGAACTCGGCGCTGGGTTTGAAGACGCGCTTTTCTTTTAAGAGTGATTCGATGTCGGCCATGAGGGTCTCCTAGGTTCGCCGTTTAGTCTCCGCGCACCCAAGCTTCCACTGCTTCCGGTTGCTTAGGAATGGCGGCGGTCAAAACTTCGCTGCCGTTTTTCGTGATAAGTACGTCATCTTCGATGCGCACGCCGATGCCGCGGAAGCGCGCGGCTGCCTCCACGTCGTCTTCTGCCACGTACAGGCCCGGTTCGACGGTGAACACCATACCGGCTTCCAAGGGGCGCGCTTTGCCGTCTTGGGTGTAGGCACCTGCGTCGTGGACGTCCAAGCCCAGCCAGTGGCTGGTGCGGTGCATGTAGTAGCGCCGGTAACTTTCTTTTGCGATGCATTCCTCGGCGCTGCCCGCGAGCAGGCCGAGGGCCAGCAAACCTTCCACCAGTGCCGAGACGGTGGCGGCGTGCACGCGTTCCAGCGTTGGGCCGGGCGCAGCGACCGCCAGGGCTGCGGCTTGGGCGGCCAGCACGACTTCGTAAAGTTCACGAGCCGCGCCCTGAAAACGCCCGCCGATGGGGTACACGCGTGTGACGTCGGAGGCGTAGCTCTCGAACTCGCAGCCTGCGTCGATCAACACGAGTTGTCCTTCGCGTAGAACGTCGCGGTTCTCGGTGTAGTGAAGAATGGTTGCGTTGGCGCCGCCACCCACGATGGAAGAATAGGCCGGCCCCGCCGAGCCGAGAATGCGAAAGGTGTATTCCAAAGCGGCCTGCAGTTCGTATTCGCGCCGGCCGGGTTGGGCCAGGCGCGCCGCCTCGCGGTGGGCGGCGCAGGTGATCTCGGCGGCGCGCCGCAGGAGATCCACTTCGGCGGTCGTTTTGTACAGCCGCATTTCGTGCAACAAGTTGCGCGGATCGATGATGGCTTCTGCGGGTAGTACTCCCCGGCGTGAATGAAGCCGTGCTTGTTCCAGGGTTTCCAATAATTTCGCGTCGAAGGCGGCGTTGCGGCCGAGCACGCAGTAAATCCGCCGCGCCGCGCGCGCGAGCTCGGGAAGATCGTCGAGGAAATTTTGGATCGGTTTGGCTGCATCGGCGTCATAGTCCGCCAGCGCACCTTCCACACCGGGCCGCCGTCCCGTCCAGATTTCCGCCTCCCGCTGGCGCGGTTCGACGTAAAGGGTGAAGCGCGGTCCGCCGTCGCTGCGCAGGACAGCCGCCGCGTGGGGGTGATCAAAACCGGTCAAATAGTGGAAGTCGCTGTCCTGACGGAAGGGATAGTGAGTGTCGGCCGAGCGCGTGCAGAGCTTGGCTCCGCACAGGATTGCCACGGCGCCGGGCCCCATTTGTTCCAGAAAGCGCGCGCGGCGCTCGGCGTACATGCGCTGGATAGTAACCTGTTTTCGCGCTGAGGCGCATGCTGTGGCCCTGCAGAATCAAAATTTTGCGTGCCGCTTTTATCTGGGGCCATTTGAAGGTGTGTCGAAGCTCCTTCCAGCAATGAGATCATTGCTTTCGACACGTCTCCGATCCCCCTAATTGTTAGATCGAATTACTCCTCGTTCCAAAACAATCCGAAAATATCAAATGGTTTTTGAGTTTTCAGGAACAACTACTGAAACATTTTCCTGATTTGGGCAACTTCTGAATCGAGTTTTTCAATTTCACCCCCTAATATGTCTCTGGTATCCTGCATAGCTTCCATCTGGCTCACTCGTTTCCATAAGGCACTAAAGTTTCCGTAATGATATTCCATGGCTTGGTATTGGGATCGTAGATGTGTTGAATTCGTGTTGTGTCCTTTTGTGAGAGCAAAGTCAGGATTTCAGCGCGCTTCATTGACGATTAGTTTGCTCGGACTAAATCGCTGCACGCCACAGCGACCTCGGCGCAGAGCGTTACGCACACGCGATCTCCGTGCAGAGCTGCGCTGTAGTAGAGCCCGTCCGCGACGGAGGGGAAGCTTAGGCGGCGCGCGCGGCCATCGGGTGTGATCACGTGTATGTTGCCGCTCCAGCGCGTCACGAGAACGGTTCCGTCGGCCGCGACGTGCAGATCCTGGGCGAAATCGGCGGCTCCGAGAAAATTCGCATCGAGAAGAATGCGTGTGCCCTGTGGCCGAGGTGCGTCCGGTCGACTGGCGGGCAACAGGCGCAGCCAGAGCTCTGCGCCGGAACGTTCGACAAGATAACCGCGGCCGCGTGCATCGAAGCGCAGAAATTGGAGTTCCGGATCGGCATAGCGCACCAGTTCGTGGCCGCGTGCGTCGAGAATGCGCGCGTCATGCCCGGCCGCGGTGCCAGCAGCAGAGAAAAGGTCGGTATTGACCCAGTATTCCCGGCGCGCCGGGTCATAGGCCGCGCTCTTGGCCGCTGCGCGCAAGGTTCCCGCTGGCGCCAAGGCGTACTCGGCGCGCAGTTCTCCTTTTGGAGAGAGGAGCACGAGTGCGCCGCCGGGATGGGTTCGGTAACGGGTTGCGAGCAGGTTCGGTGGAGGTCCCGGCGCCAATTCCACGAGATCTTTCCCCGCTGTTGGAAAACGCTCGACGCGGCCGCTCTCCGGATCGACGGAGCCGGCGTGACCGAAATAAGTCGTGAAGTAGAGACGGCCGTTAGGATGTACCAGCACGTCCCAGGTGCCGGAGGCTTCGTCACTGCCCATGGTCAAAGGCTCTAGGAAGCGTTCGTGTACCAGGTCAAAGCGCCCCAGAAGCAGAGGTCCGCGGATGCGGGCATCCGCCGCAGAATCTCCGCCTGCACGGCGCAATGCCGACCAGAACGGGGCCAGACCGAAATAGAGAATTTCGTTTCTCGCGTCACCGAACCAGGCGCAGAATGCTTCGTCGGCGCTCGGAGCGACGGCCTTCCAGATGCGCACGGGCGATTGAGAGTTAGAAGAATCCAGAGGTGTACAGGCTGCCACCAGTGCACTGAGACTGAATCCGAGCAGAACGACCGCCACTTTTTGATGCGGAGACAACTTTTGTTTCATTTTTTTAAAGCTGTTTAATTTCGTTTGCTTATGGATTCTAGGCACTTCTTTTTTAAGTAGGGGCCACTTTTTGAGGCAGACGGATAGTGGCGCTGATTGTGTCGGCTTTAGAGCGAAACTCCCTGTAAAACAAAGCTTTTTCAACATGAATCCGCTTCTTTACGGAGCTGGCATGTTCCATGCTCTATGAAAGCTCGGGAAAAGCGAGAAGGGCCCGCCGAACGTAGAGGGCGCGCTCGTTCGGCGGGCAATCTCCCTTCTCTCTCCTCCTAGTTCATTCGGTCTTGGTCTCTGTGCTTTTGCCTTGCCCCGTATTTTCGCTAGGGCGTGGTCCAGGGCTTCATGAGCTGTCGTCATTCGCCTTGAATATTTGCAGCACTTCCTCGCCGAAGTCTCGTGCGAACCAGGCCTTGACTCCCGCTGTGGACGCCAGTTCATCGCGGTTTTGTGGGTTACCCCAAGCGATGGCTTCCAGCGTCGAGTTGGGGCACAACACGCCCGGATCAAGGGTGATTTCCTTGGCCCGGTCTTGTCTCCAGCGTTTGAGTTGTAAGAGGCGCCTTTCGGTGTGGCGATCCATACGCCGGCGCCCGCCGCCTTCGGGTTTAGGCAGCGGCCCGTGCGGTTTTTTGTGTCCCTTGGCCACTGCGGCCAGGACGTCGCGTCCGTAGCGGCGCAGGATCAGTTCCGTCACACCCTTGATTTCCGTCAATTCTTGTTGGCTGCTCGGCGCCAACTGCGCGATTTCGACCAGGGAGCGGTTGCCGAGAATTTTGAAAGGAGGGCGGTCCATTTCCCGAGCCCTGGCGTCGCGCCATAAAAACAACTCGCGCAGCACTGAAAGAGCTTCCGGATCCATGCGGCGTGCGCCCTTGATGCGCAGGTAGCCGAACTCGTCGAAGCTGCGGTCACCCCATTCGCGCTGTCTCAGAAGTTCGAACTCTTCTTCGGCCCAGTGCTCGCGATTCGCTTTGCGCAATTCGCGTTCCAGCTTTTCCGCCAACCGGATCAGATAACTGACGTCGGCCGCCGCGTACTCGAGTTGATTTGAACGAAGGGGACGCGCCGACCAATCGGAACGTTGCTCGTCCTTGGGTAGACTAACTTCAAAGTGGCGCTCCACGAGGGCCCCCAAGCCGAGCGCTGAGTAGCCCAGCAGCTGTGCGCTAATCATGGTGTCGAAGAGGTTCCGGAACGTGAAACCGCAGTCCCGTTTCAGGACGAAGAGATCGTATTCGGCGGCGTGGAAGATTTTGCGGATAGCGGGGGAGGCCATGATCGGCCCCAAAGGGGCCAGCTTGGCGGGGCCGCCGAGGGCGATGGGATCGATCAGGAATACCCGGCGCCGTGTGGCGGCCTGCACGAGGCAGGTCTTGTCAAAGTAGTGATAGAAACTATCCGCCTCCGTATCGAAGGCGACGATTTTTTCGCTGAGCAGAGACTTGGCGAAGTCTTCCAGCTCCGACGTTTTCTCGATGTACTGAAATTTCGCGAGCATTTCGCGACGAGTGCCTCGCAGGGCTGGTAGCGTTTCACATCACCGGGGGAAGGTGCCGCCGTCGGGAGGAACAGGAACGGAAGCGGTGGGATGCTAGCCCGCATTTCTCACCACGTCGCTACTGTGGCCTCGTGACGTGCCCTGGTAAGAAAGGGCGGTTAAACGCATGGTTCGGCCGAGGGCGGGCTTCGAAGTCTTCGATTTTACAAGGATTCTGGGTCGAAGGAGTTTTGGAGGGTCTTTTTTGGCAGCCCGTGCGGCTTCCGTTAGCCTCCCCTTCACCCGCCCTTTCTCACCCGGTTGTGTGGCGAGGTGTAGGAGTTGCTGCGCGCAAGAAACGCGCGCAAGGAGAGAGCGTGCGCTGGTCGGAGATGTTTATTCCCACTTTGCGGGAGGCCCCCGCTGACGCGGAGGCCACCAGCCATCAACTGTTGGTGCGAGCCGGCTACATGCGCCAGCTCATGTCCGGCGTGTACTCCCTGCTGCCCCTCGGTTGGCGCGTTTGTCGCAAAATCACCCGGATCGTGCGCGAGGAAATGCAGCGCATCAACGCGCAGGAATTCCGCCTGCCATCGCTGCACCCCGCGGAGATCTGGAAGCGCTCTGGGCGTTGGGAGAGCATGGGGGCGGAGATGTTCCGGCTCCAGGACCGGCGTGGAGCGGAACTAGCCCTCGGCATGACCCACGAGGAAATTTTCGCCGAGTTGGCTTCAGAGCTGCGTTCCTACCGCCAATTGCCGCAGATCTGGTTTCAGATCCAGGCCAAGTTTCGCGATGAACCGCGCCCCAAGTCGGGTCTCTTGCGCGTGCGCGAGTTCACTATGAAGGATTCCTATTCCTTCGATCTCGACGGCGAAGGGTTGGATCGCTCTTTCCAGAAACATTTTGAGGCCTACCGGCGCATTTTTGACCGCTGTGGTCTCGAGACACTGGCCGTGGAAGCGTCCTCCGGCAGCATGGGCGGCAGCGAATCGATCGAATTCATGGTGGAGAGCGAGGCGGGGGAAGACTTCATCGCTGCCTGCGCGGCCTGCGGTTATGCGGCGAATCTGGAGCGGGCGACGTCGGCACTTCCCGCCGTTGAGGACGCGGCGGGGCCTGCCGCGCCCGAGCGTTTTGCGACGCCGGGCGTGCGCACCATCGAAGATCTGGCGCGCTTTACCGCCGAAGCCAACGGTGCCCGTCAGATCAAGACCCTGGTCTACGCGATCGATGGAACTCTCAGCTTGGTGCTCCTGCGCGGTGATCACAGTTTGGTGGAACAAAAGCTCGCCGACGCGCTGGGAAGCACCGACGTGCGTTTAGCGGGAGACGACGAAATTCGTAGCGTGCTCGGGGCGTCGGCGGGCAGTCTGGGGGCGGTCGGCACGCGCGGCGTGCGCGTGGTGGCCGACCTCGCACTGCAGGGGCGGCGCAATCTTTTCACCGGCGCGAATCAGGATGGTTTTCACCTGCGCGGCGTCGATGTCGCACGGGATATCGCGGTCGACGCCTGGTGTGATTTGCGCGCCGTGCACGCGGGTGAGGGCTGTCCCGCCTGCGGCGCGGAATTGGCCGTCACCAAGACCATCGAAGTCGGCCATATCTTTAAATTGGGAACCAAGTATAGCGAGGTGCTCGGAGCCCGCGTGCTCGACGCGGAGGGTGTGATGCGCTCACTCGTCATGGGTTCCTACGGTATTGGCGTCGAGCGTGCCATGGCAGCTGTGGTCGAACGTCACTCTGACGCCGCCGGCATCGCATGGCCGGTTTCCGTAGCGCCCTTTGAAGCCGTGGTGACCGTCTTGAACCCCAAGGATGTCGAAACGGCTGAGATCGGAGCTCAACTCTATGAGAAGCTTGTCTCCGAAAAAGTGGAGGTCTTGCTCGACGACCGCGATGAGCGCCCCGGAGTTAAATTCAAGGATGCTGAGCTCGTGGGTATTCCCTACCGGCTCACGGTGGGTCCCAAGAGCCTAAAAGAAGGTAAGATCGAGCTCACCCGCCGCTGCGATGGCAGCACCCGCAACGTGGATCTCCACAAAATTGGCGAAGTGGCCGCGGAAACCATCGCGGAGGAGCGGCGTTGAAAAAGCTCCGTTCTGTAATGCCTTGCTAGCGGAGGTTCTGTACTAATCCGGGTTATTCATGAAGCGCCTACTGCGACTGCGTATCTGCTCGACCTGGTGAACGATTTCCGCGTTTGTCTCCTCGACGTACTGTCCAGTACGCCTCCGGTGCCAAACGCG
>Ga0247727_10005495_pt1 | contig 25665 bp, 22 predicted proteins | sample WisWelCaveWW1625_FD_202498 | JGI IMG/M metagenome (GOLD analysis project Ga0247727, IMG submission 202498) | Biofilm microbial communities from Wishing Well Cave, Virginia, United States - WW16-25 | ecosystem: Environmental > Aquatic > Deep subsurface > Groundwater > Cave microbial mat | place...
ACGATCTTCTTTGCATCTACGTAGCCCGACTGCTTCAGCCACTCCACCGCATAGGCGATGTCTTTCACTGAGTCTTCGCGCAGCTTTACGTCATCCAAATGCGTAAAAATCTTGCCGTAGCCGGTGCTGCCACGCACGTTGGGCCGGAGAATTGCGTAGCCATGATTCAAGAAGAATTGATTCAGTCGACTGAAAGAAGGTCGTGACTGCGACTCTGGGCCGCCGTGAATGTCGATGATCACTGGAAGAGAGCCGTCTTTCTTCGCGCCCTTCGGCAGATAAAAAAATGCCGGAATGACTAACTTATCAAAGCTCTCGTACTTGATGAGCTCTGGTTCCACAAAGCTGGTGGATTCGATGCCCGCCGAATCGCTTTTTGTCAATTGTTTGACTTCTTGTGTCTCCAGGTCAAAGACCCAAACGTCGGAAGCGATCGTCGAACCGCTGAAAGCAAAAGTCAATTTCTTGTTATCTCTGGAAAAACGCAGCGAGCTGATGAGCCCAGCGGGCAAGTTGGGCGTAATCAGCTGTTCGCGCTCAGGCCAGCTCCAGAGTCTGAGCGCGTGATAGCCCTCGACGTTGGCCAGTGTCGCGAGAGTTTTTCCGTCGGGTGAAAGTTTTACATCTTCAATATCCCAGTCATAGTCTTCGATAAAACTGAGTTTATTCTCTGCAAGGTCGAAGTAGGCCAAATTGGAGTATTCGCGATCTTGGTCGGTGATCACAAAAAAGCCCTTATTATCAAGCGTCCAAGGCCCTGTGAAATAGAGCGCGTTGCCCTTGTGGGGTGTAAGATGCGTCGTCTCTTTAGTTTCCAAGTTGAGCAAATACAGATCGTTGTTGGCGCTGCCGGAAGCGACGCTGAGCACCAAATGCTTTCCGTCGGGCGACCAGTTGTCCACGCTATTGCTTGCATCGCTCTGATAGACCAAAGTGATTTCTTTGGTCTTCAGGTTTTGGACATAAATATCAAAATATGCGGGATTGCGGCGATTGGAAGAGAACGCGATCTTGTCCCCATCGGGCGACCACTCGCCAAAGCCATGAATGGCTTTTGGCTCTTGCGAGAGATCGACGATGTCTTTGCCGTCTGAAGACATTAAAAAGAGCTGTGTGCGCTCATTGCCGCCAGAAGCTTTCCCGAACAAGATGCGAGAACCATCGTTCGTCCAATCTATCAAACCAACGCTGTCTTCATAGTTTGTCAATTGCGTCGTTTCTTTGGTCTGCAAATTGAGCTTGTAGATTTGCGATGTACCCGTGGCGTTATTTGAAAACAATAATTGCGTGCTATCGGGCGAGAGCCGCCCACTGCCTGAGCTCTGGATGTCCAAATACTGTCCAACAGTATAAGTTATCTTTGACTGATCGGGCTTCTTTTCTTCGGGTTTCTTTACTGTTTCTTGCTTTTGCTCTGTATCTAACTTTAGGACATAAAGCCCAGTAAAAATATCGCTGACATAGATGTAGCCATTTTCTTCTTGTGCGGTCCAACTATTGGGCACGTGCGGCTTGAGGCCGATGCTGTCAACACCCGGTACGCCGTCGGGAATGGGCTTGTAGGACTCCGGGCCGAACGATCCAATCGTCTTGGGGTTGGTCGGATCGGAGATGTCGATCACCCAGACACCCGCAGAATAATTCCCTAAATAGATTCGATTGTCGGTGACATCGAAGTTATGAGGTGACCAAGAATAAAATCCCTGAAATTTTTTTGGCTGCCAGTGATGGCCCGGAATACTCCAGGTTGAGAGTAATAGGGGATTCTGAATATCTGACGTATCGAAAATAGAGAGAAAGCCGGAGTGTCCCGTTTCGGATTCAGGGCCCACGACAGTAATTTTTCCCGAAGGGCTTGGCACGGCTGTGTGAATCCAAAGCTCGGCTTCCCATTCGTTCCAGCTGCTGAGTTTGATAGGATAGCCCGGAGCGGTTACATCCCAGATTTGCAAGCCGCCGTGTCCGTTCGCCACATAAGCGAAGGCACGCCCTGACGCGTGCTCCCAGACCCAAAGATCGTGAGTCCAGATACTGACAGGCTCGCTGGCTGACGTTGGCGCTGTCTTGGCTGGAGGATTGGGCAGTAGGCCAATTTCTTTTGGATTTGTTAGGTCTGCAATGTCGACGATGACAACACCGCGCCCGCCGCCTCCGCCGAAAGAAGCACAATACGCATAGTGTCGATGCAAGAAAACATTGTGACAACCCTCGCGGTGCCCGTCGGGTGCCTTGTTTTCCCAGCGCCCTACGATCTTCGGATTGGCTTTGTCTGAGACATCAACAAAGGTTAAACCCAAGAAACTTTTTCCCAGAGCTTCTTTGGATAGAAAATTGTAATCGATGAGTTCATTGGTCAGCGCGACGAGTGTTCCGTCTGCACTCACTTTCAGTTCGAACGAAGTCGCGTCATCAAGAACCAACTCACTCGCAATAGTCGGGTTAACAGGGTCTTTGACATTGACGATGACCAACCCGCGCTTCTGGATACCGGCGGCGACATAAGCGTAATCACCACGAACTTGCACATCGCCAATTGCACGTCCTGCTTTGACAATATCGCCGTTGTAGCCCACGAGCGACATCTTATAGGTGTGCAATTTTTGATCGAGCTCGTGATGGCCAAGCGAGAGCAAGCCTGGGCCACCCCATACCAATGCAAAAAGCACGACCACTTTTAATGACTGTCGCCAGTAACGAGTCATGAAAAATTCCTCCCTGGCAAGAAAATATGTGAATCAATCTTGAAAAAATTATACTGACTTTGATTGAGAAAAGGCGTGATGAGAGTCACTCTAATTTTAGATCAGACGGCAGTGTACCGCGCAAGACTTTCGGCGTCTTTTCAGTGAGGTCTATCACGATCGAGTTCTCATTGCTCATCGGCTCATCGGTCACCACAATCAAGCCAACGAAATCGCTGAATTTTTCTATAATAGTGTCAATATCTGTGAGCGCCGGTTCGCCTGGGCGATTGACGCTCGTGCCGACCAAGGGGACATTCGCGGCCTGAGCAACGCACCGGAACGAAGCCGAATCGGAGACGCGTAACCCGACTTTGCCATCGGAGCTCACCGAGGCGGGGGATGCTTTTTTTGACGCTTTGAGAATCAGTGTGTAGGGGCCAGTGAACCGACTCAAGCTCCCCGACTTGCTATGCCTGTGTTTTCTCCCTCCACCCTGACTTCTGCTTCGCAACAAGAAACCTGCAGAAGAGCTACCAAAGGGGCGCAGTACAAATCTTACTTTTGAATGTTTGATCGTAGATTTCGCTTACAGGCGGCTCCGTGCTATCATAAGGAGCGAGAAGTTTATTTTTATGGAAGAACGACGACTTGCTGCAATCATGTTCACGGACATCGTTGGCTATACGGCGATGATCCAGCGCGATGAGATCAAAGCGCTCGCCTTGCTCGAAGAGCACCGTCAGTTGCTGCGCGGGCTCTTTCTTCAGTTTGGCGGGCGCGAGATCGAGACCACCGGAGACGGTTTTTTGATTGAATTCACGAGCGCCGTCGCAGGAGTGGAATGCGCGCTTCAGATTCAGAAAAAACTGAATGAGCGCAACACGACTGCTTCACCGGAAGCACAGATTCGCTTGCGCATCGGTTTGCATGTCGGCGATGTCATGGTTCAGCACAATCGCCCGATCGGAGATGTGCTGAATATCGCATCGCGCATCGAGCAGTTGGCGGAGCCCAATGGCATTTGTATTTCCGAAGATGTCGCGCGCCAGATACACAATAAAGTCGAGGCGACATTGATTAGCCTAGGCAGACCGGAGCTCAAAAATGTGCAGGTTCCTCTGGAGATTTATCGGGTCGCTCCTCTGGGGGCCGGGGCCACACGGCATGAGAATAAGCTCTTCGCGCCCAACCCCAAATCTATTGTTGTGCTGCCCTTTGTGAATCTTAGTCCTGACCCGGAAAACGAGTATTTCAGCGACGGGCTGACGGACGATATTATTACCCATCTCTCGCGTCTTAGTGACTTGAAAGTCATCTCGCGCACCTCCGCGATGCAATACAAAAAGACGAGCAAGAGTGCGCGCGAGATCGGGCGAGAATTGGGAGTGACGACCATTTTGGAAGGCAGCGTGCGTCGCGCCGGCACGCGCGTGCGCACCACAGCGCAATTGATCCACGCGCACACCGACGTACATCTATGGGCAGAAACCTATGACCGCGATTTGACTGATATTTTTGCGATCCAAAGCGACGTCGCTCACCAGATCGCGACTGCGCTTCAAGCCACGATCTTACCCGCCGAACAAAAACGCCTAGAACGCAAGCCCACCCAGAACCTCGAAGCCTATCACTTCTATTTGCATGGCCGGTATTTTTTTGAGAAGAGAACTCCAGAAGGGCTGAGAAAAGCGCTGGAATTTTTCGAGCGCGCTATTGAGCAAGACCCTCGTTATGCGTTGGCTTATTCGGGCATCGCCGACTCCTATGACATGCTCTCAAATTATGGAGTGATGCCGTCCAAGGAAGCATTTGCAAAAGCAAAAATAGCTGCTCAAAGAGCGCTGGACCTTGATGAATCGTTGGCTGAGGCGCACGCCTCTCTCGCAGTCATTAAATCCGATTACGAATGGGACTGGGAAGGAGCCGAGCGAGAGTTCAAACGAGCGATTGAACTGAAGCCCGGTTACGCCCGGGCGCGTCAATGGTATGCGATTCATTTGGCAATACTGGGGCGTCACCAGGAAGCTCTTCATGAAATCAAACGGGCGCTCGAATTGGATCCCTTGGCGTTGACCATCAACGTGAATGCCGGTGTCTGCGCTTTTTTGAGGCACGATTATGATGAGGCGATTCAAGTCTTGTGCAAAACGGTGGAGTTGGATAAAACGTTTGCGCCCGCGCCTCTCTATCTGACCTGGGCCTATAGCCAGAAAAAAATGTACGATGAAGCCGTCGCTCAATCGCTCGCTTACTCGGCTTTGGGAGGAGAAAAATCAGAAGCGCTTCATTCGCTCACAGAAGCGTATCGGGCATCCGGATGGGAAGGTTTTTTGCGCAAACGCATCGAGTTCTTGACCCAAAAAGAAGAATCTCGCATCGAGCGCCCCGTGCTCGTCGCAGGTACTTACGCGCAACTCGCCGACAGAGATCAGGCATTCTATTGGCTGGAGCGTGCTTACGAGCAACGAGACTCAACACTCGTGTACATCAAAACACACCCGGCTTTTGACAGTATGCGCTCTGATGCCCGGTTCACTGAATTACTCAAGAAGATTGGTCTCGAAAAATAATCAAGAATTATTTTGTTGTACTCATCTGGCGCAAGACTGTCAACAAAGCCTGGAATTCTTCTTCGCAGTCCGGGCAATCTTCCAAATGCGCCTGTGTTAAGCCCAGCGCTTCTGAAATTTCTCTTCCCACTAACGTTTGTTCAACGTACTGACCCAGTTGAGCAAAGCACTCATCGCAGCCGATAGCGCTCTCTTGGGTAGCGAGAGCCGCATCGAGTATCTGTTTTAATGCGTCGCGCGTGAGTGTCATTGGGGCTCCTTGTTAATTTTACGATCTTCTCTCAGCGTATCTAAAAGAGTGAAAATGAGTCGATCCCTTCGGTTGTCGAGTGGTCGAGAAACCAAGCAAGCTGGCCCTGAGGGAGAATTAACGCGGCGGGAAAGAGCGTTTGTGCAAGATCAGACGTCTTAAAAATAGACTCGATGACTTTCTTCTTTTCTTTCCCTGATGCCAGAAAGAAAACATGCTCTGCCTGATTGATCACGGGCAAGGTTAGCGTAATCCGTGGACGCACCTTGTAGTTTGCCGGAGCGATGACAGGGACAACCCAGCGCGTCTTTTCTTCTAGCGCCGGAGAATCGGGAAAGAGTGAGGCCGTGTGCCCGTCTTCACCCAGACCGAGTAAGATCAAATCAAAGATCGGGAAAGATTTGACAGAAAAAAGCTCAAAAAAATCACGCAACTCTTTTTCATAAGCAAGAGCAGCTTGTTCCGGCGTTGCCAAATCGGCTGGCATGCGATGCACATTCTTTTTAGGCGCCGGCACTTTGGAAAGTAAAGCTTGCCATGCCATTGCAAAATTGCTATCCGAATCGGTCGGTGGCACGCAGCGCTCATCGCCCCAGAAAAAATGCACTTTGGTCCAATCGATCTGGGTTTGAAATTCTTTTGCGAGCAATTCATAGAGCTTTCGTGGCGTGCTCCCGCCCGCGAGCACCATCGTAAAAATGCCACGCTCGGCAATGGCCGCTTGGGCTTGCTTGGCAATCTCGTGCGCCATGCCTTGGCTAAGTGCATCGAGATCCGCAAATATGTGCACATTCTGTTTTGTCATAGATTTAGCCTGTGCTTCGGCGATCAACTTGTTTGTCACTTCTCACATGTCCTTTGTTTTGATTGAATTTGTTAGGGAGCGCATTTTCTATTCGCTCTTCAAAATTAATTTCGCTTCAAATGACGAATGCCATTTTTACCGGCGACGATTACATCGGTCGCGATATCCAAAAATAAACCGTGTTCGATAATGCCGGCGCGACCACTCAGTTTCGCGGCGAGCTCGGTGGGCTTTGCGATAGGGCCAAAGCGAGAGTCTAATATGAAATTGCTCTGGTCTGTTTTGTAGACAGACCCATCTCTGTTTTTGCGCAGAGTGACTTTGGCGCTTAGCGATTCTAAATAATTTGCTTGCGCGCCCCAGCCAAACGGAAGCACTTCGACGGGCACGGCCCAAACTGTGCCGAGCAGGGGCGAGAGCTTGCCCTCATCAATCACAATTATCTCACGCTGGCTTGCCTGAGCGACGATTTTTTCTCGTAACAGCGCGCCGCCGCCGCCCTTAATTAAATTAAAGTGAGGGTCCACTTCATCGGCTCCATCGATCGTAATGTCCACACGAGGATGGTCTTCGAGTGTCGTGAGTTTGATACCCAGGCGCTCGGCTTCTTCAGACGTTTGCACCGAACAGGGCACGCCGAGAATCTCTGTTAGCTGCCCTATTTGCAGCAAATGCGCAAGACGACGAACGGCAAAGAGTGCCGTGCTGCCCGCGCCCAAGCCGACAATCATGCCCGATTTCACCAACTCAACGGCCCACTCGGCGGCTTCTTGCTTTAAGATAGCGACGTCCATGGAACGAGTCGCCTCCTGCCTTATCTGGGTTACTATGATACTACTAATGATCTCCTACGCTTCTCCACTGGCGGCCATCGCGCGCCAAGAGTTGATCGGATTCGATTGGCCCCCAGGTGCCCGATTCGTACATCGCCAAGGCTGGCGTAGCCTGTGTTTCCCAGCCCTTGACGATCGGGTCGATGAGCTTCCAGGCGTTTTCAATCTCGTCGCTGCGCGTGAAGAGCGAGGCATCGCCGTTCACAGCATCGATGAGCAATCGCTCATAGGCATCGGGCAGCGAATTTTTGCCAAACGACTCGCTGTAATGAAAGTCCATATCAACCGAACGAGTGTCTAATGCCGAGTCAGGAACTTTGGTTTCAAATTTAAGATGAATGCCCTCGTCCGGCTGAATTTTCAGCGAGAGCATGTTGGGCATCAGTTTTTTGCCGGGCGCTAAGTTGAACATCACATGCGGCGGTGAATTGAACTCGATAACGATCTCGCTATTCTTTTTTGCCAGGGCTTTGCCTGATCGTAAATAGAACGGAATATTTTTCCAGCGCCAGTTATCAATATTTAGTTTGAGCGCGGCATAGGTCGGCGTCTGCGAATTGGGGGCAACACCCTCGGCCTGGCGATAGCCTTTGTATTGGGCTCTCACGGTTTCTTTCAAATCAAGAGGGCGAATAGCAGAGAGCACTTTTACTTTTTCGTTGCGCACAACGTCGGCGTTGAACGAAGCCGGGGGCTCCATCGCGACGAGCGCGAGCAATTGCAAGATATGATTCTGAAACATATCGCGCAAGACGCCCGACTGATCGTAGTAGCCTGCACGATGGCCGACGTCGACGCTCTCGGCCACTGTAATTTGCACATTGTCGATATAGTTGCGATTCCAGACGAGTTCAAAAATTGTGTTGGCGAACCTAAAAAATAAGATATTCTGTGCTGTTTCTTTACCCAGATAGTGATCGATGCGATAAATTTGGCGCTCTTCAAAGACGCGCTGAATCTCTTCGGTCAGTTTTAGGGCCGTGTCGAGGTCATGCCCGAAGGGCTTTTCGATGACGATGCGACGCCAGACTTCTTCTTCATTGGCCAATCCGGCGCTGCCCAAGTTTTTTACGATCGCTCCGTAAAAATCGGGTGAGGTAGCCAAATAGTAAAGTCGATTGGCTGGGCCATTTTCTAATTTTTTCAAAAATGCTTGAAAATTCTCGAAATCGCTCGGAGTGCCCAGATCGCCCTTGGTATAAAAGAGTCGATTGGAAAAACTCTCCCACATCGTAGCATCAAAGCCACTGGCTGCAAATTGCTTCACGCCGTCGCGAAGTTGCGTTCTAAATTCTTCGTTGGTGTAGGGACGACGGGCGTAGCCGACGATCTTTACATCTGCAGGCAAACGTCCTTTGCGATAAAGACTGAAGAGGGCCGGAACCAGCTTGCGCTGGGTCAGATCGCCCGATGCACCAAAGATAACGATTGTGTTCGTGGGTTTCATAATTCGTTCCTTATATTGTAATTATAGTAGATGCAATAAATTAAGTAGGTCTTAGAGTCTTGCCATCTGCAGGGCACGGCGCGTCGCGCCGCTATGCGAGATTCAGGGCGAACGGCCGTTCGCCCCTACAAAAGCAATTGGTCCCATCTCAAACATCGGCATCACAAATTTTGTCAATTGGTCTTGATCGCGTGCCCGCCAAATTGATTGCGCATCGCGGCCAAGACTTTGGCCGCGTAGCTCTCGTCTTGGCGACTGACAAAGCGCATCAAGAGCGAGAGAGAGATCACCGGCGCGGGCACATCCAAGTCAATCGACTCGGCGATCGTCCAACGACCTTCGCCGCTATCTGCCACCCAGCCCTTGACTGACTTCAAGTCTTGATCTTCTTTGAGTGCATCAGCCGTCAAGTCCAACAACCAAGAACGGACGACGCTGCCGTGACGCCACAGCTCAGCGATTTGATGTAAATTGAGCCCAAATTCTTTTTTCGCTTTCATAATCTCAAACCCCTCGGCGTAGGCCTGCATCAGGCCGTATTCAATGCCGTTGTGCACCATTTTGGTGAAGTGCCCGGAGCCGGTCGGACCGACATGGCCCCAGCCCTTGTTGGGCGCGGGCGCGAGCGTCTCAAAAATCGGAAAGAGTGGTTTGACAACTGAAGGTTCGCCGCCCACCATCAGGCTGTAGCCCTCTTTCAAGCCCCAGATGCCGCCGCTCGTGCCCACATCGACAAAGTGAATATTCTTTGCTTTAAGAGCAACGTAACGACGCATCGAATCTTTGTAATTGGAATTGCCTCCGTCGATGATCGTGTCGCCGGGGCTGAGCAGAGGGACGAGCGTTTCTATGGTTTTGTCTACGGGATCGCCGCTGGGCACCATGAGCCAGAGGGCTTTCGGGCCACTGAGTTGCTTCACGAGCTTATCCAGCGAGTCAGCGCCCAGAGCCCCAATTTTCGTCACGCGCGCGACGGCGTCGGGATTGGGATCAAAGCCGACGACGCGATGGCCTCCGCGCACCAATCTTTCCGTCATATTAGCGCCCATGCGCCCCAGGCCGACCATTCCGAGTTCCATAAAAACCCTCCTTTAAATTTTCCATCTCTTTGATTTACTCAAAAATCATTTTGCAGTAAGCGAGCGACGGCTCTATAGAGAGTATCTTATTTGGCTCAAACAGTACATCGCTCTCACAAATTTAGATTGACTGAGCTAACAATATCTTACGTGATGGATTGAATCATGGAAGACGCTGAAATTTCAGAGAATACACGGGAAATGGATTGATGTTTCCCTTGATCCTACAGGGAGTCACCAGCTCTAACGAGGAAGGAGTTTGTACTGTTGAAGAAGCGCCTTAAAGCTTTTGCTGCTCTGATAAACGTGACTGTGAAGGCCCAATTGCTGGGCAGCAAGAACATGATCGGCATTATCATCAACGCAGAGAGTTTCTTTGGGAAGTACCTGAAACATTTGCAATGCCGCTTGAAAAATTGCAGCATCGGGCTTCGCGGCTTTTACAACAGACGAATTGATAATGTAATCGAAGTCGTTTTTTACTCTCAGTTTGTCAAGATCAGTAAGCAGCCGTGACGTCGCGTTCGTAATCAGCGCTATAGGAACACATTGTCGAGCTTCATTTATCAACTTTTGCACAGCTGTATCTATCACTCCTGCTGATTCTGACCAATGATGTACGATCGCTGCAGCATCGCATTTGGGGAATTCTTTTTGCAGCTGTTCAGCTATAGAAATGCGCCAGGCTTCATCTGTGATTTGACCCAGAATAGCTGGTTGAAGCAAATCGGGCAAAAAGGCGATACGACGTAAAGTGCCAAGAGGAAGCTTTGCCTTCTGCTCGATCGGCTCATCGTGCTGCGGAGGCCAGTGGCGTAACACGCCGTCAAGGTCAATGAGTAGAGCGTGAATCATTTTTATGCTCGAAGATTTATCACTTGCCATTCACGATCGCGATCGCTAAACCGTCATATCCCTTGCTGCCCACGGTTTGAATCACAGTTGAAATAACGCGCCGCTCGGCAGCGAGTGCGGCGTTGAAACGACGCACACCTTGCACATTGTCATCTTTACTGGCAGCATTAATGACTGTGCCATGCCGAACGACGTTGTCAGTGATAATCAAACTTCCGGGTCGGGTGAGTTTAACCGCCCACTCAAAATAAGCAGCCGTGTTTGGCTTATCGGCATCGATGAAGACGAGATCAAAGGGGGGACGTTTCTCAGAAGCGAGTTGAGGCAATGTGTCTAAGGCTTTCCCCAAACGCACTTCGACTATTTTCGAGAAACCCGCCCTGGCGAGATTCGCTCGCGCTACGTCAGCATGCTTGGAATCAGATTCCAAGGTGATCAGTTTTCCATCAGCGGGCAATGCTCGTGCGAGCCAAATCGTGCTGTAGCCGCCGAGCGTGCCGATCTCCAAGATTGAACGAGCCTTGCAGGAAAGAGCGAGAATATGTAGAAGCTTGCCCTGGCTCGGCGAGACGCTGATCGGAGGCAAGCCCGCTGCAGTCGCTGCTTGCAATGCCCCATCGAGTGCGAGATCGGGGGGCACAAATAATTCATTGATATAGCGATCTACTGCAGTCCATTGTTCTTGCGACATGAGGCTTGCTCCTTGGCGGCCATCGAGCCGCGCTTTCCAGAAATGTCGTTATCTTAGTGGATGAACGGAGCCAAACTCAATGAGTCTTGGCAAGAATTGCTTGAGCGACTGCATCTAAAGCAATGGGGTCGTCAATGATAAGTTTCTTGTCTAACAAGTTTTCGGTGTGAATTCCTGAGCGAGTAAAATCCGTTGTCACGGCAATGCACGTCATACCCGCTAAGAGCGCCGATTTCACCCCAGAGGGCGAGTCTTCAATCACCAGACACTCTGCCGGAGTCACGCTCAGTTTCTGAGCGAGCAAGAGATAAATCTCTGGGTCGGGCTTGCCCTTCTTGACATCGTCACGAGTCATAATAACATCAAACTGAGCAGTCACACCGAGAATCTCTAAAACGCGGCTCGCTTGAGGCCGATGCGACATCGTTGCAAGCCCCGTCTTGTAGCCAAGGTTTTTCATCTTTTTGAGTAGATTAAGATTGTGCTGATATTTTTGACCAAGCAAAATCTCTGGATTTGTTATCATTGATTCATAGAGTCCCAGACGGATCTGCGCGAAAGCTTCCCAAGGCGTATTGGCTTTGAATTCAGCCATGCGCGCTCGAGCTGCTTCTTCTAGTCCAAAGCGATCGAGGAGCGCAACCGAAACTTCTTCTCGAGAGCGACCGACGACCTCTTTGAAGGCTGTAATAACTTGCGCTTCGGTCACGGTTTTGGGTCTCAGTTCGACCGCTGCACGCGCGTAGGAGAGCGCTTTCAATTTTTCTGTTTCGACGAGCGTGCCATCCAGATCAAAGAGCACCGCGCGAATCACAAAAGGGCCTCAGTCCATTTTTTCAAATTGCCGACGACCTCTTTGCCCAGATGAAAACGAATCACCTTGCGGCCATTGTTTAAGAGCGCTTGGCGATCGCCGAGCGCTTGAGCCAGCTTCAAGACACCAAAGCTCATTGACGATGTGGCAGCGCTGGCTTCGTCGGGAATCGCGGCATCTTGTGCCCCATCCGACGTAAACTGAATGAAGAGCCCATGACCGGCATCGCCCTTGTGCAACTGACCCGTCGAGTGCAAGAAGCGCGGGCCATAGCCGAGCGTCGTTGCGAGTTTTAGCTGAGCTTGAATTTTTGTCCTAAAATTTTGTAACGCTTCGGTGGTCTCTGCTGTGGGCTGCACATAAGCCTGGAGCGAAACGTAGCTTCGGCCTTTGCCGTCCTTGTCGCCCAGCTTGGCTAGCGCCAAGAATTTGTTCAGCGCATCGCTCACACTCTGGGCTTTGACGTCAGCGTAGACAACGATGCCATCGGCTTCCAGTGTCGGCACGAGCGCAGGCAATTTCCCTTCTTTTTGGTAAGCAGCGACCATCTCGCGCGCCAGAATTTTTGCCGACTCGACGTTGGGCTGGTCAAAGGGATTGATGCCCAGGCGACGACCGGCAATGACTGTCGCGATCTCCCATCGGAAAAACTCACTGGCCAGATCGTACTTGTCACGCAAGTGCAATTGTATCACAGGATGTCCAGCGTCAATCAGCGCTTGCACTTTGGCGTCATAGGTCGCGTCGCCATTCAATCGCAGATACGCGAAGAGTCGATCATTGCTGTACGCTCCGGGATTTAATACGGCTTCATCGGCAACGGGCAGGATGCCGGTGTTTTCTTTGCCGGTGCTCTCGGCGATGAGTTGTTCAAGCCAGGCGCCGAAAGAAGCGAGAGGCGGCGAGGCGATTAATGTGACTTTGTCGCGACCAGCGAGGGCCAACTCTCCCATCAGTGCACCGAGTTTGGCGCCCGTATTGTCCCCACCTACAGGACAATTGCAGGCTTCGCAGTTACAGGCCATTTCTTGAGCACGCCCTAAGAGCGTCTGTAGATCAACGCCCATCAACGCAGCAGGCACGACGCCATAGAACGAGAGCGCCGAGTAACGCCCGCCGATATTCGGGTCATTGATAAAAATTTTCCTGAATTTATATTCTTTCGCGACTTCAGCCAGCTTGCTGCCGGGATCGGTGATGGCCATAAAATGTTCTCCGGCCTTGGCCTTGCCCAGTGCGTTGGCAACAAAATTATAGAAATATCTAAAGAATGAGAACGTCTCGACGGTGCCACCGGACTTCGTCGAGACAATGAAGAGCGTCTTGGCTGGGTCTAGTTTTTTTGCATAAGCCAAGACGGCGCCGGGGTCGGTGCTGTCAAGCACAGCCAGATCTAAATAGCTCTTCTTCACACCAAACGTGAGACGATAGACTTCGGGAGCGAGGCTCGATCCGCCCATGCCCAGTAATAATGCGTGTGTGTAGCCCTCGTTGCGCACTTGATCAACGAAGCCATTGATCTCTTCTATGCTGTCAGAGACAACTTGAGGGTTGTGGAGCCAGCCTAATCTATTGGTAATTTCGGTTGGGTCTTGTTTCCAAAGTGTATGATCATGTGCCCAGAGGCGCTGCATGACTTTGCTTGTTTGTAACTCTTTGATGGCTGTCTTGACGGCGGGCTCGTAGCTGCCTAAGTTGGCCGTAAAATTCTTTTGGTTGGCGAGCAATCTGGCACGCTTCTCGGTGATGCTGGCCATGAGCGTCTCAAACGAAGTTACAAAAGCGAGCACGCCCTCGTCCAGCAATTTTTGTGTGATGGCTTTTAGGTCAATGTCTAATTCTTTGAGTTGAGCGAGTTGCGCTTTGGCTTTGGATAAATCTTTGGTCAGCGTCTCAGCGACAGTGCCATGATCGCGAAACGCCGTGAGCGTCGCGGGCGGAACCGTGTTGACCGTGTTCGAGCCGATTAACTCATCGACGTAGAGAGTATCTGTGTATTGAGAATTTTTCGTGCCGGTGCTGGCCCAGAGCAAGCGCTGCATGCGTGCGCCTTGATCGGTGAGCTTCTCCCAGCGCTTGCCATTGAAAATTTTCTCTGCTTCGGCATTAGCCAACTTCGCATTGACAATGGCAATCTTGCCTTGCAGAGAGCGACCGTTTGCCCCTGCAGCATCGAGCGCTTGGTCTACCGCCGAATCTATTCTGCTAATGAAGAACGAAGCAACTGAGGCGACTTGGCTCAAATTGCTGCCCTTGGCTGCTAATTTTTCCAAACCGGCCAAGTAGGCTTCGGCCACGGCTTTATATTGTTCTAGGCCAAAAATGAGAGTGACATTGACATTGACACCTTCACCGATAATTTCGGCAATGGCGGGAATGCCCGCAGGAGTCGCTGGCACTTTGATCATCACATTCGGTCGATCGAGCTCAGAGAAGAGACGCTTGGCTTCAGCAATCGTCCCATTCGTATTGTTCGCTAATTTAGGGCTTACTTCGAGGCTGACGTAGCCATCGGCGCCGTGGGTTCGGTCGTAGATGGGGCGAAGGAGGTCAGCTGTGCGACGAATATCTTCCAGAGCCAACGACTCATAGATCTCGACGACGGATTGGCCCGCATCGACCAAGCCGCGTAGCGCCGCATCGTAGTCCGCGCTGCCCGCGATGGCCTTATCGAAAATCGTGGGGTTTGACGTAACGCCGGTAATTCCTTCCTTGAGTAAAGCTTCTAAATCTCCGTGATCGAGCAAAGCTCGTCGAATATTGTCATACCAAAGTGATTGACCGATTTGGTTCAGCTCTTGAAATTTTGTCATCTCAGAACTCCTTTGCTTGGCCACACTTCTTTGTGATCGTTGGTTTAGAGTAATTCTCTTCTTGCGCATGCGTCATCACTTCTGATGAGATGATCGGTCAATTACTTACCTATTATACTCTACTGCTTTTGTTAATGGGAAATCTTTTTATCTGGATGAACAGAGAAAGAGAGAAGATTTTCGATATTATTCAGCTATTTTTCGTTCGACAACCGTATGAATTCTTTGAAGTCGGATGGTAGTTGGATCGTACTCAGACTCATAAATACCGCAACTGATTGCGTAAAGACTCCGCTGTATTTTCTTTGAGAAATTCAGACAATTTTTCTAAGAGCATCTTCAATCGCTTGATCGAATACTGCCGTGGAGACAGCAGAACTTCCGCATGTTCATGGCCTGAAGCAAACCACTGAGTCGCCAAGATTTCGAATTCAACACGGTTGTAGCTAAAGATCATTCGACCTTGAGAGGCGGCAAATTCTAGTTGAGATTGATCGGGGTACGCTTCGCCGATCCGACCTACTTCGATGGCATGGATGACATCAAAACCCTGACGTCGCAAAGCCTCGGCCACTTTGGGAGAAACATCTTCATCTAAGTAGAGCGTGGGCGTTGCCATTGCGCCTGCAGACGAGCGAGTTCTTCATCCGAGAGATCGTGTCGCGGATCTCCGCTTCGATCTCCGCGGAGTGATCGTAGTAGTAACTGATCGCGTCGTGAAGTTGCGCTGGGGTAAGTTGAGGGTAGTGCTCCAAGATATCTTGAGGAGAACAGCCTTCTTGCATGTTGGCCGCTATGATCCAGACAGGGATGCGCGTTCCGGCGATGATGGCTCGGCCTGCGCGCACGTTCGGGACCTTGACGACATGAGGATGTTCAGTCTTGATCATAAGTAAGTCCATTATAAGTAGAGCATGAGCAAGTCGTCAACGAATGCTGGTTTCGCAAAGTCCATGAGTGAGCAAATGAAGTTTCCAAGTAAGATCGCGAAAACGAGATTCGGTCGCCAGTTTGCTCTGCCCGATAAACGAACCAGCTCCCTACAGTTTTCTACGATGATTCTCACTTGCGCGATGATAGCTGTGCTTTTGCGGCTGCAACGACATTTTCTACAGTAAATCCAAATTTCTTTTGTAACTCTTTGAGTGGAGCCGACGCACCAAAGGTCTTCATGCCGACAGAATTCCCATTCGCGCCGACATAACGCGCCCAGCCGAACGTCGATGCTTGCTCGACTGAGACACGAGCGGTGATATTGGCAGGCAGTACGCTGTCTTTGTACGCTTGGCTCTGGTGCTCAAATAATTCCCACGAAGGTACGCTTACTACACGGGCGTTAATGCCCTCGGTTTTTAGTTTCTCATAGGCTTCAACGCAGAGCGAGACTTCGCTGCCGCTGGCCAATAGAATTACATCAGGGTTTGCGTTGGGTGCATCGGCCAACACATAAGCGCCCTGCGCAACGCCAGTAGCCGAAGCGTATTTTGTCCGATCGAGCGTGGGCAGCGCTTGGCGGGAGAGAATCAGAGCAACCGGCTCGTGCTGAAATTTCATAATGGCTTTCCAGGCTTCGGCAACTTCGTTCGCATCGCCGGGCCTCAATGTGATAAGGCCGGGGATCGCGCGCAATGAAGCCAAGTGTTCGACGGGTTGATGCGTCGGCCCGTCTTCGCCCACGCCGATCGAATCGTGAGTAAAGATATGAATCGCGGGAATTTCCATCAGCGCGCTCAAGCGAATGGCGGGTCGGGCGTAGTCGCTGAAAATCAAGAACCCAGAGCCGTAGGGACGAATCTTGCTGAGCGAGAGCCCATTCAGAATCGAGCCCATCGCGTGCTCGCGCACACCAAAATGCAAATTGCGCCCGGCGCGATTCATGGGCGTAAAGTCACCGGCCCCTTCAAACGTAAGTCGTGTCTTGGTCGAGGGTGCCAGATCGGCCGAGCCGCCCATCAACCAGGGCACATTCTGGGCAAGTACATTCAAGACTTTGCTCGATGCATCACGACTAGCGACGCCCTTGGCGTCTGTTGGGAACTGTGGCAAATTTTTGTCCCAGTTTTCGGGCAATTGGCGTGTTTGCATTTTGTAGAGTTGATCGGCCAGCTCTGGGTATTGCTTCTTGTACTCTTCATAGAGGGCGAACCACTCATCGCGCTGCTTTTTCCCATTCGTGCCGATGCCCTTGGCAAAGTGTGCGCGCACGTCAGCGGGCACTAAAAATTTCTCGTTCTCCGGCCAACCGTAGTTGCGCTTGGTCAGTTTGATCTCTTCTTCGCCCAAGGGCTCACCGTGCGCCGCGCTCGTGTCTTGCTTGTTCGGAGAACCGTAAGCAATGTGGCTGTCCACAATAATCAGAGTCGGCCGGTCGGTTGTTTTTCTGAATGTTTTGAAAGCATTTTCTAGTTTTTCAAGATCATTGGCATCGCCGACACGAGTGACATTCCAACCGTAACCGATAAAGCGAGTAGCAACATCTTCGGTGAAGGCCCAATCGGTATGACCTTCGATTGAAATTTTATTGTTGTCATAAAGCCAGCAAAGATTATTGAGCTTCAGATGGCCAGCGAGAGAAGCCGCTTCGCTGGAAACACCTTCCATCATGCAGCCATCGCTGGCGAGTGCGTAAACAGCGTAATCGAATAATTTGAAGCCGGGGCGATTGAAATACTCGGCCATCCATTTGCTCGCAAGGGCCATCCCGACGCTCGTGGCAACGCCTTGGCCCAACGGGCCTGTCGTCGTCTCGACGCCCGAGGTCCAGCGATACTCGGGGTGTCCGGGGCATTTGCTATCAAGCTGCCTGAATTTTTTTATGTCATCGAGCGTAACGGAGAGTTGACCCAGATTTTCATATTTTGCGTTGACGGCCTTTACACCGGTGAGGTGCAAGATCGAATAAAGCAACATCGAAGCGTGTCCGATCGAAAGAACGAAGCGATCTCGATTCGGCCAGATCGGGTCATTGGGATCAAATCTCAAAAATTTTTGCCATAGCGTGTAGACCACAGGGGCCATGGCCATCGCAGTGCCAGGGTGTCCTGAATTGGCCGCCTGTACGGCATCCATGGCAAGTGTTCGGATCGTATTGATGCTCAATTGCTCCAATGATTTTTCGCTCATAACTTTTTCTTGAGTCGCCATCATTTAGTCTCTCCTTGGTAAATCTGGATCATGCCATCGAGTAAGTGCAGTGCCGTGGCTTTGTCGCGCTGGAAAATATTGCGGCCGATAATCGAGCCAAAACCGCCGCCCTCACGAATCGCGCGAGCCTCATCGAGAATCGCTCGATCGTCGTCCTTCTTTGCCCCGCCAGAAAAAATAATAATGCGCTTTCCATTAAATGTGCTTTGCACGATGTGACGTACTCGATCGGCCAGCGTCTCGCGTGGAATTTCATATTTTTCGTAAACTTTTTTGGCTTCGCTTTGTTCTAAGTGCGCCGTGGGCAATTTCACTTTGACGATATGCGCGCCGAGTTCTGCGGCGATGTGCGCGGCATACGCCGTGACATCGAGTGCCGTCTCGCCTTCTTTGCTAAGACTGGCGCCGCGCGGATACGACCAGACGACGACCGCCAAGCCTGCTTTTTTCGCCTCGCGCGTTAACTCACGAAGCTGCTCATACTGTAAACGGCGTTCGGCAGTCCCAGGATAGATCGTGTAGCCGACGCCGACGCAGCCAAGTCTCAGCGCGTCCTCAACCGTCGCGGTTTGCGCGCCGAGAGGGTCTTTTTCATCTTGCAAGACATCGTGATTGTTCAGCTTCAGAATGAGCGGGATTTGCCCAGCGAAGTCGGCCGCGCCTGCTTCAAGAAAGCCCAACGGTGCGGCGTACGCATTGCAGCCGGACTCGATGGGAAACTGAAAATGAAAATGAGGATCGTAGGCGGGCGGGTTCGGGGCGAAGCTGCGAGCAGGGCCATGCTCGAAGCCTTGGTCCACGGGATAGATCACCAATTTCCCTGTGCCGGCCAACCGGCCGTGAGTCAGCAACCGAGCTAAGTTGGTCAGAACGCCCGGGTTCTCTCCCCGATACCAACTCAAAATTTCTTGAATATGCTCATTCATAAAAATCCTCCTGCAGCGATGGTTTAGTAAAATCTTTCTTTGTCAATCTTAATGTATTAGACGGGACGAAAGAAGGCGGTCTTACTTTGCGATTCGTAAGAGACTATCAGGCCCAGAAGATTAAGACATCAATGCGATTATGAAATTGCATTCTCATTTCTTCATCGACGCAAAAGCCGAGGGCTGCAAAATCAGAAAAAATTCGAGATACTGGATGAGTCATTTTTTAATCTAAACCGACACAGCATAGAAACGATGTTGAGCTTTTTCTAATCTCAAATTGGATGAAATGCAGCGAGCCAGGAGGTAATCATGAAAACTTTGCAAGAAATCGAGACAGCTATCGCAAAGCTTGCGGATGCTGAATTATCGACATTTAGAACATGGTTTGAGGCTTTTGACGCTAAAAGATGGGATGAGCAACTCAAAAAAGATGTTGCTTTAGGTAAGCTTGATAAAATTGCAGAACAAGCTCTCTCGGATTTTAGTGCCGGCAAACACAAAGAGATATGAAGCACTACGCCAGCCCTTCTTTCTGGGATTGTTATTCAAAACTTCCTCCAGAGATTCAGAGGCTCGCGGATAAGAATTTTGAGTTACTCAAAGCAAATAGTCAGCATCGTTCATTGCACTTGAAAAAGATAGGAAAGTATTGGTCAGTTAGAACTGGGAAGCATTATCGTGCCCTTGGCGTGGAAATCGAGACGGATATTCTCTGGTTTTGGATTGGCACTCACGCCGATTATGATAAGCTCATATCTTAGAGGGATGAAGAAAAGTTATGTCTGTGATTGAACATCGAAAACTCGTCGCAATCATGTTTACGGATATTGTTGGATTTACGGTGATGAGCCAAAAGAATGAGTCTTTGGCCATTGAATTGCTCGACGAGCATCGTACTATTTTGCGCCACATCTTCCCCCAATATGGGGGCATTGAAATCAAAACCATTGGCGATGCCTTTTTGGTGGAGTTTGCGAGTGCAGTCAACGCGGGCCTCTGCGCCGTCGAAATTCAAAAACAGATGACCGAAAGAAATACGTCTGTCCCCGAGGTGCACCGGGTGTATCTGCGTATCGGCATTCACGTGGGCGATATCCTTCAGCGTGCGGATGATGTACTCGGCGATGGCGTGAACGTGGCCTCGCGTATCTTCCAGGTCGCGGAGCCGGGAGGAATCAGTCTCTCCCAGCAAGCCGCCGACCAAATACGCAACAAAATCCCTCAGCCCTTGCGCCCTTTGGGGAAACAAGAGCTGAAAGGGCTCGATCGCTCCGTAGAGGTTTATGAGATCGTGCTGGCGACGGATGAAGCGACTCTGGCTGGACTCAATGGGCTCGATAAGCATCGCATCGTTGTCTTGCCTCTGGCCAATATTAGTACTGACCCCACTGATGAGTACTTTGCCGATGGGATGACCGAAGAAGTCATTAGCCGTCTCTCTAAAATTCGAGATTTGAAAGTCGCTTCGCGCGGCACGTCGTTTCGCTACAAAGGCAAACGGGTCGACGCGCAACAAGTCGGGCGCGACTTGGGTGCCGGGTCGGTGATTGAGGGCAGCGTACGCAAATACGGCGACCGCTTGCGCATCGGCATTCAGTTGACCAACGCCGAAGACGGGTTTCCCTTGTGGTCTGAAGAATACGATCGTCAGCTCGAGGACGTTTTCACCGTGCAGAGCGAGATCGCGCAAAAAGTGGCTGAAGCCTTGCGTGTGCATCTGGTCGCTGCGGTGCGCGACCAAATTGATAAAAAATCGACCCAAAATATGGAAGCCTATACGCTCTATTTGATGGGGCGATTTCACTGGAACAAGCGCACCGAAGAAGGCGTCACCAAGGGCATTGAGTCTTTTAATCAGGCGATCGAAAAAGATCCAAAATACGCGTTGGCCTATGCGGGTTTAGCCGACTGTTATATCTTGCTTGGCTCGTTTCAGTTGGGAGCAATGCCCTCATTAGAAGCCAAGCCTCGCGCCAAGGCCGCCGCGATCCGAGCTCTGGAAATCGACGATCTTTTGGCCGAGGCGCATACGTCTTTGGCGTTCGCGATTTTTTCTTATGATTGGAATTGGGCCAAGGCCGAACAAAGCTTTCAAATGGCCATCGACTTTAATCCCAATTATCCCACGGCGCATCATTGGTACGCGCACTATCTGGCCGCCATGGGACGCTTTGAAGAAGCAATTGCCGAAGCCAAGCAAGCGCAATTTCTCGATCCCCTTTCTCGTATCATCAATACCGACGTTGGCACGATTCTGTACTGGAGTCGTCAATATGAAGCAGCCCTGGAACAGTGTAAAAAAGCACTCGAACTCGACCCCGATTTTTTGGCGACGCATTTTGTCTTAGGCTTAATTTATGAACAGCTAGGCCAGTACGATCAAGCCATTGCCGAATTCCAAGAAGCGCTCAAACTTTCCGAGGGCAATCTCGTGATGCGAGCGATGCTCGCCTATATCTATGCTCTGTCTGGAAACATCGAAGAAGGCTGGAAAAGACTGGCCGAGCTAAAAGAATTGTCCAAGCAGCGCTACGCGTCTTCGTCGTTAATGGCCCTGGTCTATACAGGGCTGGGCGAGAAGAATATGGCGTTCGAGTGGCTGGAGAAATCGTACGAACAGCGCTCGCACTGGCTGGCGTTTATGAAAGTGTGGCCCTTGTTTGATCCTTTGCGGTCCGATGCTCGATTCGATGCTTTCTTGAAAAAAGTAGGGCTTTCCTAAAAAGCCACAGAGCAAATTGAACCTAGCATCTCGTTTGCCATCTACTAAGCTGAATTAAGATATTTAACCCAAGGGTGCTAGTGGAGTTTAGAGAGAATAGGGAGCCAGATGGAGTAACCGATTGTGTTGAGGAGCATCAGGATGCAAGCGACGATTGAGCTGCAAGATCAGATTGAACAGCGCCGCCAAATAAGCCAAATGGGCCCGCAGATACACCCGCAGGCGATGGAAGAGATGTTTCAGGCGGCAAACTCCGCTCAGCATCGAGAGGACCGTCTCCACGATCCTGCGCTCGTTCCAAGTTCCCTTGGGACAAATTTTGAGGGTGGCAGGCATCCCCTTTTTGCAAACAAATCCTTGATCAGCCAGGATGATCGTTTTCCCCGCGAAAGATTCAAGCAAGGGCAAAAAGGTCTGGTCAGGGACATTGGCTGTGCTCCACTCCCAGGCCACGACTTGGCCGCGATCGTTGAGCAACCAACACAGTTTCACTCCGACAATCCAGCGGCGGTATCCGGGAATGCGGGTGCACGATGCGACTCTTCCTTCAGCCAGTGAGCCCTCGCTTTGGAATAGTCTCTTACTTCGAGCTCAAGATGAGCACGTCGCTCCATGCGTAGACACCGTAGCCTGTGGCTAAAGCGATTTGGGCTCCAGGCACTTGGCGCTTGCCTCCCTTGCCGTGAAGCTGAAGCGCCGCCTCTGCGACTCGAATCACTCCCGACGCCCCCACTGGGTTGGTCGAAAGCACACCCCCGGAGGGATTGACCGGCAGTTCCCCACTCATCTCCGTGATGCCTTCGTCGATCAATCGACCGGCATTGCCCTCTTTGCAGAATCCCAGCGCTTCATACCAGGCCAACTCGGCATAAGTCACAGGTTCATAGAGCTCGGCGACGTCGATCTCGCGTAACGGATCTGTGATTCCCGCGATGCGATACGCTTCGCGGGCCGCGCTGCGGAGCGTGCGCATCGTCACTAATCGATTCTCTAAATCGCCTATATAGGGTTGATCATGGCGCGTGACAGCGGCCTTGACCCAGGCCGGTTGCGGGCACCGTCTCTTCGCCGTACGCTCTTCGGCATAGATGAGGGCGCAGGCCCCATCCGACTGCGGGCACATATCCAACAAGTGAATGGGGTATGCTAAGAGGCGTGATTGCAAGACTTTCTCGACGGTGATCTCGGGCATCTGCAGGTGGGCCCACGGATTGTTGCACGCGTTCTTACGCGCTTTGACGGCAACCTTGGCGGCCTGTTCCACCGTCACGCTCCGCGCCGCCATATACTGTGAGATCGAGAGCGCAAAATTACCCAATGCTCCGGAAGCCACGTAGCGATCCCACAACGGGTCTGTGAGAGCCATGCCCGTCTGGGTGTGCCCCTCGGAGTGTTTCTCAAAGCCGACGACCATGACGATGTCGAAGACACCAGAAGCGACCTGATGGTAGCCCGCGATGCACGCAGAGGTGCCGGACGTTCCGCCAGTGGCGATCTTGAGCACTGGCTTTAAGTATGCGCCGGCGCCCTCGGCACACCACAACTCCGGCAACGCACGACCCTCGAACAGCTCCATGTTAGAGAGGACGACCGCATCGATCTCGCTTGCCTTCAGTGCGGCATCTTCCAGGGCGCACAGGACGGCCTCATGGACGAGTTCGCACTGATTCACCTCGTCGCGGGTTTTTGTATGTTTTGTTTGGCCTGTGCCGATGATCGCCACGTTTCTCATAGCTCTCTTTAATCGGGCCGTCTGACCACTGATTCATTGGACAAGATCACGGCACAGTGTCCCTGTCCCGCCGGGCCCCAACACCCATGAGCGAGCGCCGTCCGAGCCCCCATGCGTTGGCGCTCTCCGGCATCTCCCCGTAGCTGCAAGACGGCCTCCGCGATGCGTGCGAGCCCCGCCACGAAAGGCGGGTTACCTGCCAACATGCCTCCCGAAGGATTCACTGCGGCTGTGTCTGTATCACAAATACTGAGCGCCTTCAGCCACAACAACTCTTGGTGTGCAAACGGAGTCGTCAGCTCAACTAAGTCGATCTGCCCGGCTGGCTCGGTGACTCCGGCCATCGCATAAGCGCGACGGGCCGCTTCTTTTAACGCTAATGGATCAGCCAAATCTCGATCTCCCAGATAATGAGCTTCCAAGCAATAACCCAGCCCTTGAACCCAAATGGGCTTCGGAGAGATCGTGCGGGCTTGCTCCGCTCGGGCCAAGACCAGTGCGCAAGCCCCATCACAAATAGGAGCAGTCTCCAGTTCTCTGATCGGATCCGCAAGCACAGGAGAGTTCAGAACGTCTTGGACTGTCACTTCTTCTTCTGGCAGATAGGCGGATGGATTTTTCGTTGCGTTGCGACGGCTTCTGACGACCACGTGCGCACACTCTTCTTCAGTGAACTGATGATTTTGCAGACAAACCCTGGCTTGAAGGGCTGCCGCCGTCAGATCATCCAAGCCCAGCGGCTGCTGATAGATCGGATCGAATGTCCAGTTGGTCAGATTAAAGTGATCGCTCATGGAGCCCTTGCAGTGAGCCACGACCAAGGTTGTCTTGTACACGCCCGCGAGAAGGCTCATGCAGGCCTGGACACAAGCCAAGCTCCCATCTGCCGAGATCCGCGCTTCGGGCTTCATCACGGCTCCGACGACTTCGGTGATGGCGACGTTGGACGCCGTGAGCCCGTCCCACAAATCCACGGAAGCCGTGACGACATTATCAATATCTTTGATCGACCGATGGGCATCGCGGAGGGCCAACTGTACGGCTTCATAAACCATCTCTGGGATGGTCTGATCTTCTTTAATCTCATATCGCGTCTGCCCGATGCCGATGATAGCGACCTTCAAATTAACCTTCCTCTTAACCTTCCCCCGGAACCAAATATCTTTTGAGACACTCCCGAGTTTGCTGCGGAATCACCTTCAACTGGCCCGTTTGCGTGTCGATACAGATGTGCTTGGTCCTCGCCCTGGCCAACACTTGATTTGTCTCGGGCTTAACGATCTCGCCGACGAAGGTCACGCTGCGGCTACGCACTGCTCCCACCCACGTGCAGATTGTGATCCGATCTCCGTAACGAGCGGGAGCAATATAGCGAACGTCCAACTCAGCAAGGGGTAGAAAGACCCCATTCTTCTGTAACGCGTCGTAGGATTCCCGCTCCCGGCGCATGTACTCGCTGCGACCTTCTTCAAACCAGATGACGTAACTCGAATGGTGAGCGATGCCCAAAGAATCCGTTTCGGCGTATCGCACATGGACGCTGGTCTCGATGATTGCTCTGTGTTCGCTCATATCTTTCTTTATTTTTTCCTATGCTCAATTTAACAGTAGACTCTCATAATCCCAGTTGTTTGGCGATGATCCCCCGCTGGATTTCCGAAGTGCCCTCGCCCAGCTCCAGTACTTTCGTATCTCGATAATAGCGCTGTATCGGTGATTCCATCATGTAACCCGAGGCCCCGTGAATCTGCAGCGCTTGCTCGCTGATACGTGTGCAGGCTTCAGTAGCGAACAATTTTGCCTGAGAAGCTTCCTTAATGTAGGGCAAACCTTGATCGGCGAGCCAAGCGGCTTTGTATGTCAAAAGGCGTGCGGCTTGAATCATCGTATCCATATCCGCGATCTTGAACTGGATGGCTTGGAATTTTCCGATCGGCTGACCGAATTGAACCCGCTCTTTAGCATACTCGCGCGTGGCTTCGTAAGCCGCACGAGCCAGCCCGATGGCCAACGCAGCGGCGACGATCCGTCCTCCGGTCAAGCTCCGCAGGGCCATATAGAGCCCGCGGTCTTCATCGCCCAGCAGGCTCTCTCTGGGCACACGACAGCTTCGGAGCAGAACTTCAGCCGTCTGGCTGGGGCGCATCCCCAACATCGGTAATCGTTGCCCCACCGAAAATCCGGGCGTCTCTTGGTCGATAATAAAGAGACTGATGCCCTTGATCCCCTGGCCGGGTGCGGTGTAAGCAGAGATCACGAAAAAATTTGCGAAGGGAGCATTGGTACAGAAGAGCTTA
>Ga0247727_10005496_pt1 | contig 25662 bp, 24 predicted proteins | sample WisWelCaveWW1625_FD_202498 | JGI IMG/M metagenome (GOLD analysis project Ga0247727, IMG submission 202498) | Biofilm microbial communities from Wishing Well Cave, Virginia, United States - WW16-25 | ecosystem: Environmental > Aquatic > Deep subsurface > Groundwater > Cave microbial mat | place...
TGCGAATACCGTCGCCGGCCGCAACAGCACGTTCATCGGCTCGCTCACGCCGGAAAAATTCCGCGCGCACGTGCAGCCGTATTTGGATGTACCGCTTCGCTAATATTCCTTGTCATTCTGTAAGAATCTTTTTTAGCACTGGGAAAGCGTTTCCTTTCGAGGGTAGTGCCAAGCACGTAAAAAGATTCCTCCTGAATGACATCGAAGAGAGTTGTTTGGAAAAAATGAGGAGATTCATGTCTTGAAGCTGTTGCCGAAAAGGGCGCTCATCTTGGGCGCGAACGGTTTGTTGGGGCAGAATCTCGTGCGCGTTTTTGCGGACGATTACGAAGCGCTCGCCGCGGCCACGCAAGCCGAGCCGCGCGCGCCCTTGCCGGGGGCGCAATATCAAAGTTGTGACATTACCGATCGCGCGGAGATTAAAAAGCTGGTCAAAAATTTCATTCCGAATTATATTCTCAACGCCGCCGCGTTTACGGACGTCGATGGCAGCGAGGCGAAGCGAGAAGAATGTTGGCGCGTGAATGCCGCCGCTGTGGGCTATCTTGCCGAAGCCGCGTTTAGCATTCATGCGCGCGTGATTCACGTGAGCACGGATTATGTTTTCGACGGCGCCGCGGCGCCGTATACCGAAGAAAGCCGGCCGCAACCGTTGGGCTATTATGGCAAGGCCAAGCTCGCGGGCGAAAACGCGCTCTCCGCGAGCGGCGCGAATTACGCGATTGCGCGCACGATGATTTTATATGGCAGCGGCAAAAACATTCGCCCGAACTTCGTCACGTGGTTGATCGGGCAATTGCGCGCCGGAAAAGAGGTGCGCATCGTCAATGATCAATATGGCAATCCCACTTTGGCGAGCGAGCTTGCCGTTGCCATGCGCAAGCTCGCGGAATCCAAACCGAACGGCGTCTTTCATCTCAGCGGCGCAGAAACGGTTTCGCGTTATGATTTCGCCGTGCAGATTGCGCGCGTGTTCGAGTTGAATGAGAAATTGATTCACCCCGCCACGACCGCGGAACTCGGTCAAGCCGCCAAACGGCCGATGAACTCCAGTTTCGATATTTCCAAAGCGCAACGCGAACTGGGGATAAAGATGTCGAATGTTATAGACGGTTTGAAGAAGTTTCGCGGGGAGTTTTTGCAGTGATAATTTTGCAAGCCCACGCTCAAGCGATGTCATTCAGGAAGAATCTTTTTATGATCTGGGCGTGATCTCCAGTGTGAAAAAAGATTCCTGCTGAATGACAATATGAAGTCAGCATCAAATAGAAGGACCCGACTCTGCCCGAAACTCCCACTCCACATGCTTTGGTGGTGATTCCCACCTATAACGAGGCCGGCAACATCGAGCGCATGTTGCAAAAAATTTTCAGCCTCAACCTTCCCAAGCTGGAAGTGTTGATCGTGGACGACAATTCTCCGGATGGCACCGCAGAGTTGGTGACGTTGCGCAGCAAATACGATCCGCGTGTCCACTTGATCAAACGCGCCGGCAAGCTGGGCTTGGGCACGGCCTATGTCGCCGGCTTTCATTATGCGTTGCAAAACGGCTACGATCTCATTTTGGAAATGGACGCCGACTTCTCGCATAACCCGGAAGACTTGTCCCGCCTGCTGCGCAGCATGGATGAATATGACGTCGCCATCGGCTCGCGTTATGTCACCGGCGTGAATGTGATCAACTGGCCGCTTTCGCGTTTGCTGCTCAGCGTGTTCGCAAGTTGGTACACGCGCATGATTACGCGCATGCCCATTCGCGATTGCACCAGCGGCTTCAAGTGTTTTCACCGCCGCGTGCTCGAAGGCATCAATCTCGATCACATCGTTTCCAACGGCTACGCTTTCCAAATCGAGCTGCACTTCAAAGCTTGGCGCAAAGGTTTTCGCATCGGCGAGGTTCCCATCGTGTTCACGGAGCGCCTCTCGGGCCGCTCGAAGATGTCGCGGCAGATTCAATACGAAGCGGCTCTTATAGTATGGAAGCTCAAGCTGCGCGATCTGTTCGGGAAGTTGGATTGAGCATGCGCTTGCGACGCGACGAGATGACCTATTCAATTCCCCCCTCGAGGGGGGTTAGGAGGGTGTCGCTTGCTGTCTCCGCTGCGTTGGGAGATTTGGAATGAAAAATCTGAACGAGATCGAAAACACCCCCCTGGCCCCCCTCAAGGGGGGAATAGATGCGGCGCTCTCCTCTACCGCCCTCGTTGATTTCTCCATCATCATCGTCAACTACAACGTGCGCGAATTTCTGCGCCAAGCTTTGCTCTCGTTGCGCAAAGCGCTCGTCAATGTCAGCGCGGAAATTTTTGTGGTTGATAATGCTTCTGACGATGGCAGCGCGGATTTGGTGCGCACGCAATTTCCCGAATGCCTGCTCATTACCAATCACGAGAACCTCGGCTTTGCCCGCGCGAACAATCTCGCGCTGAAGCAAGCACGCGGCCGTTTGCTCGTGCTCTTGAATCCCGATACTATCGTGCAGGAAGACACGTTCACGGCCGTGCGTGAGTTCATGAATACGCATCCGGCCACGGGCATGATGAGCTGCAAAGTTTTGAATCCCGACGGCACGTTGCAGCTCGCGTGTCGCCGCAGCTTTCCGACGCCGTGGGTGGCGTTCACAAAGCTCGTGGGGTTAAGCGCACTCTTTCCGCATAGCAAGCTGTTCGGACGCTACAACCTTACTTATCTTCCCGAAGATGAAACCTGCGAAGTGGAAGCGATCTCCGGTTCGTTCATGGTCGTGCGGCATGAAGCGCTCGCGCAAGTCGGGCTGCTCGACGAGGATTTTTTCATGTACGGCGAAGATTTGGATTGGTGCTATCGCATGCGCGCGGCGGGCTGGCAGATTCATTATTATCCCGGCACGCAGATCGTCCACTTCAAAGGCGAAAGCTCGCGGCGCAGCAGCTTTGACAGCGTGCGGATCTTTTATCAAGCCATGGAGCTGTTCGTCAAAAAACATTTTCGCCCGCGCATGTCCGCGCTGGCTTATGCGCTCTTGCACTTCGCGATTTGGATGCGCGCTGTGGTCGCGTTGGCGCGGACGTTCGCGCAAACACTCGCGCTGCCGTTGCTCGATCTTACGCTCATGCAAGCCGGTCTCGGCGTGGGCATCTGGCTGCGTTTTGAGAGCAGCGAGGTCTTGCGCAACTACCTCATCGTCGACCTGGTTTACTCCGCAGTATGGCTCGTTGCGCTCGCGCTCTTCGGTTGTTACGGCAAAGCGCGTTTCTCTGCCTATCAAGCCTTGCTCGCCATGCTCACCGGCTTTCTCATCAACGCGAGCTTCACTTATTTCTTCAAACAATATGCTTTCTCGCGGCAAGTGGTGTTGCTCGCTGGCGGCTTGAACATCATTCTGCTCAGTGCGTGGCGTTTGCTGGTGAAAGCGTTGAGCTATCTCGGCGTCCTAAAAACCGCCGTGATTTCGAGCCACGCCCTCGGCGGCGTGCGCACGCTCGTGGTCGGCGATTTTGTTTCCGATGAAGCGCTCGTCGAACGCTTGAAGATGAACCTGCAAAGCAACTACGAATTGGTGGGTTTGGTCAGCATTGATCCCAGCCAAGTGGGAAACAGCCACGCGGGCCTGCCGGTCATTGCGGCGTTGGATGATCTTGACAAGCTGCTGCACACTTCCGGCGGCCCTCGCATTCAACAAGTCATTTTCTCCACGCAGCGCGTGCCTTTTGATCGCATCATCGGCGCGATGTCGCGGCAACGCACGCAACGCATCAGCTTCAAGCTCGTGCCCAGCCATTTGGATGTGATTATCGGCAAAGCCAGTATCGATGCGATTGCCGAAGTGCCGTTGGTGGAAATTGAGAATCGTTTGCAACGCTTCGGCCCGGCCCTGAGCAAGAGACTCTTCGATCTCGGCTTGGCAACTTTCGCGTTGCTTTTGCTCGCGCCGTTTTTCATCTTGCGTTGGTTGATGATCAGAAAATTCGAAAGCATGGAAGTCACGGGCGCGCAGCCGCCGGTGCGTTTGCGCAGTCTCACAGGCAGCGGCCGTTTGGGCAAATGGTTATGGCTGTGGGAAATCTTGGCCGGGCGTTTGACCTGGGTGGGCCGTGAATTGACCGCGGCGCCGAACGAGCAGTTGCGTTCGCAGCACATCGGATTGCAACCAGGGCTTACGGGATTGGCGCAAGTGCATCGCAACGCCAACCTTTCGCAGGAAGAAAAAGACAAGTATCATTTGTATTACGTCACGCATTACAGCCCGGTGTTGGATCTGGAGATTCTGTTTCGCGCCATTTTTAGAATTTGAAGGAGAGGCTCATGAACGGCTTCGTGTTGGAATTTGAGAAACCCATTGTCGAGCTGGAAAAACGCATCGCCGAAATGCGCGAGTATGATGTGACTTCCGATCCCGGCTTGGAGAGCGAGGTTCAGAAATTAGAGGAGCGCGCGCGCAAGCTGCGTGAAGAAGTGTATGCGAAGCTCACCCGTTGGCAGCGCGTGCAACTGGCGCGGCACCCGCAGCGGCCATATGCGAAAGACTACATCGAGCGCATGGTCACGGATTTCGTGGAGCTGCACGGGGACCGCGCGTTCGGCGACGATCCCGCAATCATCAGCGGCGTGGGCAAGCTCGGCGATCAACCCATCGTTCTCATCAGCCAACAAAAGGGCCGGGACACGAAGCAGAAGCTCTATCGCAATTTCGGCATGCCGCATCCCGAGGGCTATCGCAAAGCGCTGCGTGTGATGAAGCTCGCCGCGAAATTCCAGCGCCCGATTGTTTCGCTCATCGACACGCCCGGCGCGTATCCCGGCATCGGCGCGGAAGAGCGCGGCCAAGCCGAAGCCATCGCGCGCAATCTTTTCGAGATGTCGCATCTGCCCGTGCCCATCGTCATCGTCATCATCGGCGAAGGCGCGAGCGGCGGCGCGCTCGGCATCGGCGTCGGCGACCGCGTTTACATGTTGGAGAATACGTGGTACTCCGTCATCTCGCCCGAAGGCTGCGCCGCGATACTTTGGCATGATAGCACCAAAGCCGAGCAAGCTGCGGAAGCGATGAAGCTCGTGGGCAGCGATCTCATCAAAGTCGGCGTGATCGACGGCGTGATCAAAGAACCGAGCGGCGGCGCGCACCGCAATCATGACGAGGCCGCAGCTATTCTAAAAAATCATCTGCTCGCCACGCTGCGTGAGCTTGCGAAAATTCCGCCGGTAAAATTGATCGAGCAAAGAATCGAGAAGTACGGGAAGATGGGGGCATTTGAACGGGTGGGGTGAGTTCTGCAATGTTCCAACCTCGGCTGCGCCGAGGTTTTATATTCACACTTCACGTCGTTCCAATCTCGGTTGAGCCGAGGTTGGATATTCACACGCCATGTTTTAACCTCGGGTGGGCCGAGGTTTGATTTTCACGGAGAGCATATGAGCCAAGAAGCCATGTTAGCCGCCATCAACGCAGAGTTGAGCAAAGCCGATGCGGCAACGATGAGTCTGGTGTTGGATGCGTTGCGCAACGCAAAACAAGCCCAGTCTCAAAGAACCTTTCGTGCAAACGATCTCTTCAAGGCACTCCCGCCGCGAATGCAGACGGCTTCGGAGTTCGTAGGAGAAAATCAGCCTTTTGATCCCAAACGCAGCTTGTCATTGCACGGCCGGGCCACGATTAAGCGGCAGATCAAAGCGCAAAATCGCGAATGGTTGTCGGGGCAGTTTCAAAAGCTAAAGGCAGCATGGATCATGATTATAGATGGTCAAGTGGTTGCTTCAGGCGTTTCACTCGCAACCTATCCCAAACCCGAACAGATTCTAGAAGCTTGTCATCGCACCGGAAAATTCCCGCTTCTTTTTATCGATGAAGATCATTTAGCTATCGAAGAAGGCGGCTCTCGTTGGCACCGAACCAATATCCCCGGCGACTACTATCCTTCCGTCCCTCTGACTCTTCGTTCAAACAACTCCTCGACTTTGGTCCTAGGCGATTTTGACACCGGCGCTTCATCCACTTTTGTCGATTACGAATGGCTGGTGAAGCAAAAACTCGTTCATCTACAAATACAGGAAGATGCCGAGTCCTCTCATCATCTCAATCAAACTTACGCCTACCTTCCGCGCAGCTTCGTCGTTGAAATCGCTTCAAAGCCAGGAGGAGCTCAAGCGCTTGAAATCACCATTGCATGTGTCATCGACTGGAAAAATAGCCCGTTCGTCAAGGTCAATCCCGATCGTGTCGCGCTGGTCGGGCGTGATGTTTTATTGGCATTGAGGCCCAAAGTGCTATTGGATTTTGACGCACGCCGAACTGAAATTCAAACCAAGAAAGCTGCGAAACAGGCTCGTGCGCAATCTAAGAAAACCACACGACGCGCTGCGGCTTCGAGCAAGCGGCAGTGATTTATCGTTGCGTAGAGACGTTCCGGCGGAACGTCTCTACGGCAATTGTCTCAAAAACTCTCCCAGCGCGTGCAAATGATCGACGTGATCCGGCGCGGTGTTGCCCGCGAAGCCCTGCACTTCGAAACGGCCGCGTCGCGCGACGCTGAGTTGTTGCATGCCCAATGGTCCCCACTTGAGAACAGCATCGCGTTTAATTCCCAATGTCTTCAAAATAAAATCGCTCGCCTCGGTTGTGCTCACGAACGTGCCGGGAAAAATCTCCGAGTGTGTGATCAAAAACTTTTTTCCGCTTTCCGGCTGCGCGGCCTCGTATGCAAAGCGAATGAACGCGACCAAGCCGGTACTATCAATCACACCGCCTTCTGCCAAAACTTTGCGCTCGGGCATGTAGCTCGCGTGCAAGCCGTCATAATCGCGCGGTCGAATACGCTCATGTGCGCGAGTATATTCCACCATCGGCGAAGGATTTTGCGGCGAGATTTTGACGCTGTCTTGGTTTTGCGCAAAGGCAGCGGCAGCCATTAATCCGGCCACAAAAGAGGTGGTGAAAATTTTCATAAAAACTTTCGCGCAATCCAATCACGCTAACGCGGACGTCGTAACCAATTGCGGCATTGCCGCAGACCTCGGCACCGCCATTCTCGGCGCAGCCGGCTCACGCACCAGATGATTGCCCACTGCGGAGTGAACTTTATTTTCCAAAATATTTTTGCCGCTCACAAAACGACGATGCCACAATTCCAAGCTCACGATGCGCCACACCAAATCCGGCTGCTGCGCGATCCAACGCTCCAAATTCTCACCCACGAATTTGCGATTCACATAAGGATTATCGCTTTCGCGCAGTAGCGTTTGCACGATGGGCAGCGAACTCGTGAGCCATTCTTGCAACGGAAAGGGATAGCCCATTTTGCGCCGCCGCCAAACGATTGTGGGCGGCAACACGTCTTCCACGGCTTTGCGCAAAATCCATTTCAGCCAACCGTCGCGCATGAGCAAGTGCAGCGGCAACTGAAAAGCAAGCTCGACCAGCCGATAATCCAACAGCGGGGCGCGCACTTCCACCGGAATCGCCAAAGAGTTTTTATCGTTCGAGCGCAGCCAGTACGGCATTTTCAGCTCAGTCATGTTCCAATAAAGCTGTTGCGCTGCGGACCCGCCGTTGTGCAGCGTGGAAGAAAAATTCGCAAGCCGGCGCCCGAGCATTTGCCGCGCAGACAGAGCGTTTGTTTTGTTGCTGCCGCGCCAGCCGGAATAGGCTTTCGCAACGATCTCGAACGGCGAAAGCTCGGAGAAATGCAAAAAGTTTTTTGTGAACGCGCCGAATTGCCGCGCCTTCAACAGATCGTGGAGATAGGGATAGAAATACTCTTTGCGATAACCCGCGAACAACTCGTCGCCGCCCGCGCCGTAGAGAACCACTTGAATGTCGGATTCCTGCATGAGCCGCCACACCGTTTGTTGCGTGTGCAAATTGGGCGAATGAAACGGCTCTTCGTGCAAGCCGACAAAGTCCTCGACATCGCTCCAAAACCAGCGGTCGGGCGATTGAATGACGCGATAATCCATGCCCAAGTGCGAAGCCACGGCGCGCGCGTAATGCTCTTCGTTGTATTGCTCCTGTGGAAACTCAACCGTGAAGCACGTCAACGGGCTGCGATGCGATTGCTTCGCCATGGCCGCGACTGCCGAAGAATCCAAACCGCCGCTCAACTCGATGCCGATTTTGAGATCGGCGCGCAAGCGAATCTTTACCGCGTCTTCCAACAAATAACGCAACTCTTTGGCAACTTCGTTCGGCGTCGCGGATTGATACGCATGATTGCGGCTCGGCAGCTCCCAAAATTTCGAATATTGCGCCTCGGTTTTGGATTTGATACGCAGCAACGTGGCCGGCGGCAAGCTGATAATGTCTTCGTAAAACGTGCTGTTGTTGAGATCGCGGCAGCCGTTCATCAAATAGTCGAACACGGCGCGCTCGTTCACACGGGAGGAATGATCGACGACGCGCAAGATGGCTTTCATCTCGGAAGCGAAATAGAGCGCGCTGGGGCCGTTGTAAATGTAGATGGGCTTTTTTGCCGAGACGGTCGCGGCACAGCAACAGCTCGCGGCGCTTGAAATCATAAATCGCCACGGCCCATGTGCCGTTGAGTTTTTCAAAACAGGATTCGCCCCAAAAACCGTAGGCTGTGAACAAAACTTCGGTGTCGGTGTTCGTGCGAAAGGCGACGCCGTTCGCGGCCAGCTCGCTTTTCACTTCTTGATAGTTGTAGATGAGTCCGTTGAAAATGCCGCCGACCGCGAACTCCGCGTCATAGTACGGCTGATGGCCGGCCGCGCTGAGATCGATGATCGCAAAGCGGCGATGCCCGAACGCGAGATTAAAAGGCTCGCCGTTCAAATTTTGAATTGCAACGGCGCGATCGCGCCACGCCGAAACGGAATCTTCGCCGGCCGCGTGGCGATAGTGATTCGTACACGTGTTGAAGAGCATGTAACCCTCATCATCAGGTCCGCGATGGCGAATGGTGTCGGTCATCCGTTGAATCGTGTCGGCCAAAGCCGGCCGCGGGCCGTCGAAATAGAGCACTCCGGCAATTCCGCACATAGAACAAGCCTACTAGTTAAGGGTGAGAGTGGCCGCATTCTCCGTCGTTCATCACGCCGCCACTCGAATAAAATCTTTTTACTGTAGCTCTCCCGATCCAGCCGTCATCATTTCAGCGCCAAGCGCAAGCGTTGCCGCATCGCTGGCCTCGCGTTTTGCGAGACCAAACGCGCGCGCATGCGCTCCCACAGACAATGAATTTCTCCTAAGAGAATGGGAATCATCAACACATAAAGAAAAAGTGAATACCAAAAACTCACTCTCCACATGCCGGTTTGGCGGCCGTAGCGCAACGTTTTGCGTGTTATCAAAGCCGGCGGGGCGCAGCACAGCGCGAGCGCTCCAAACCATTGCTGCGTGCTCACGAGCAGGGTGGCCAATAAAACAAAAAGCCCGATCTGCGCGTTCATTTTCCAAACGTAACCCTGCGGCCAAGATTTGAAATTGCGAAAACTTTTGTACGCGCTTTGCAAGAAGCGCAGCGCACTGCTAGCAATTCCCCCCTTGGGGGGGGTTAGGGGGGTGTTTTCTAGAAGAGCGCCATCTCTCAAAACTTTGCACTCTGAATCTTTCTTCGCTACGGACGACACCCCCCGGCCCCCCCTCAAGGGGGGAATTGTGCGATGCCAATGCTTCATGATAACTTGCATCTCACCGTAGCCGTCGCGCAAGCTGCGCCGCCAGATTTGACCGAAGCTGCGCAAATCCGCGTCGTGCTTGGCCATCACTGCGGGAATGCTGTAAATCTCAAAACCGGCGTAGCGCAGCTTATAGCCGAGATCGATCTCTTCGCCGGCGCGCATGGTTTCATCATAACCTTGCGCGCGCGGCCGGCTCGCGCCGAAACAAGCCGCCGCCGCTGGGCGCTTCCACCACGCCGAGAGTTTTCAATTTCCAGGAAAAATCCAAAACCGCGTTGTAGATCGTTGCGCACGGACGTTCTTCTTGCAGGCGGCCGACCACGCAACCCACTTGACTTTGTTGAAACAGCGGCACGGCGTGCGCGAGCCATTGCGCATCCATTTCCATATCGCCGTCAACGAATTGCGCCAGCTCGCCGGTTGCGCTAGCAAGGCCGGCATTACGCGCAAGCCCGGGGCGCGGCGGGTCTTTCTGCAACGCGAGAATGCGAATCGGAAACCGCGAGGCCTCGAGCACGCTGCGGTCGCTCGAATAGTTGTCGACGTAGATGATTTCTTTTTTATCCGCAGGGTATTCGAGCGCGAAAAGCGATTGCAAACACGCCGCGATTTTCGCTTCTTCATTGTGACCGGTGACAACGAATGAAATTTTAGGAAAATTTACCGGCATGGCTCAAACCCTTTGTGCATGCGCAAGGCCGCAAGAAACGAGCGATCCGCGCCGTTGAAAGTATTTTGCAGCATGATCGCAGCGATATAACCGCACACGCCGAGCGCGGCCGCAATGAGGAAGTGCAGTTCGGCGCAACTCAACATCACGGCAGCCATGGCCAATGAAGCCAATGCCGGTTTGCCGATATAACGCGCGAGTTGGGTTTTGGAAAATTGCCGAGCGAGAAATTGATATTGCAGAAACACGCCGGCCAAGAGCGAGAACAAAAGCGCCGCGATCGCGCCGAGGCTGCCGAAACGCGGAACGAGCACGGCAAATAAAACGAGCGCGATTGCCAAACGCGCGAGATTCACCTGCAAATCTTTGCGCTGTTGATTGCTCGCCAGCAACGTGTTCGCAAACACGCCCGCGATGCCCAGAGGAATAATCACCCAAATGACGAGCTGCAGCACCTGCACCGAAGCCGCGAATGCTTCGCCATAGAGCAAGGGCACAATCTGCGGCGCAAGCATCGTCGTCATCACGGCAATCGGGAAAAACGCGAGCAAAAGATACTTCATGGTTTTGGCGCCGAGCAAATGAAATTGCTCGGGCGCTTCGGTAAAACTGCGGGAGAAGAGCGGATAGAGCGAAGTCATCAAACTCGAAGCGATCATATAAAAAATGTACATCAAGCGATATGCGGCGTTGTAAATGCCGACTTCCGTATTGCCGCCAAACTTGGAAAGAAAGAGCAAATCGAGCCGCCAGTAGAGCGCTGCTGCGCCAGCTAACAGCGCGAACGTAGGCGCAACGCGTAAAATTTTTTGCGCCGTGGAGCGATCCCATTGCCATGCCGGCCGGCCCATTTTCCGAAAGAGCATCGTCACCAATAAAGCCCCGGAGAGCGTGCGCGAGAGGACGAACACGATGAACAGCGTTTGCGCTTCATAGCCCAAGCGCAGGCACGCGATGCTCAGCAACGCGCGCACGAAATTCTCGCCGATCGTCACCGCCGAGGGATATTGCATTTGTTGCGAGGCCGCGAAGATCGACTCGCTCGCATTGTAGATCACCGTGGGATAAAGCGAGAAGCCGGCGAGGAACAGCGCGCTTCGCATCGCAGCGTCGTAGCCCATCACGTGGCTAAAGAGCATGAGCGCGCATTGCAAGAGCAGGGCAGAGCCGCTGCCTAATAACACGGTCGTAAAAAAATATTTGCTCCAATCTTCTGGCCTCCGCGCAACTTCGCGCACGACGTATTCGCGCACGCCCAGGCACGCGAGAATTTCAAACAACGCGACGAGCGAAATCGCAAACGTGTAAACCCCAAGGCCCGCGCTGCCGCCGAGGCGCGCCAAAGACATCGTCAAAAAAATCGCGACGAGGGGATTTAGAATTTGCGCCAAGGCGAGCGCAGAAGTGTTCTTGAGGATTTTTCCCAGTGGGGTCATGACGTGTGAAAAGTGACACTAAATGGTTTGATTTTACACCTTACACGTTACACTTTACACGCGGTTTCGTGTAAAGTGTAACGTGTTCAAGAATTTTCTGCAAAGAGCTGAACTGTATTGACTCGTGGCAACGCTTCCAATAATCCCAACGCAAACCACAATACCGGAAAGCGCGTCACTTCGATGTAATCCACCATGCTGTGAATTAAAAAAGCCAAAATGCCGCCGAGCAAACCGATAGCTAGAGTTTGGTTCAAGCCGGAGAGAGTGTGTAGCTTGCGCCACGTTCCCCACCATGCGGAGAGCACCAGAGCCAGATACGCCAACAATCCCAACGGCCCGATCTCCGCAGTGATGAGCAAAGGCACGTTGTGAACTTTGGCAATGCGCGTGAACGGCTCATAAGGATTATGATAGCGCGGCAGCCATTCGCGATAGTTGCCGAGGCCGGAGCCGAAAAGGGGATGATCTTGAATCACCCGGCTTGCGACTTTTACCATGGGCAAGCGCGTGTCGAAAGAGCCGCGATCATCCGCGTTGATGCGGCGTTGAATCACGTCGCTGTTGAGGCCGATCAACGCCGCGACAATACAAATACCCGCGGCCGCGCTGATCGCAATGAGCTTTTTGTTACGGCTATAACGCCAGGAGAGCAGCAGCACGAGCGCGCTCGAAATCGCAAAGCACAACCATCCCGCGCGCGAGAGCGTGAAGAGCAAAGCAATGCTGCCGACGATCAACGCGCCTTGGGCCACGAGGCGAAATTTTCCGGTCCCGTCTTTTTGCGTCGAGCCTGAGGAAGCGAGCGCGAGCGCAAAAGTCGTGGGCAAGAGGAAACCCATGAACATCGCCATGCGATTGGCGTGGCCCATCGTTCCGCCCACGCGCGAGCGCGAAGCCATTGGCCCCATGTCCTGCGTTTCAATCTTCTCATCTTCACCGAGAATTTTCAGCCCCAAACTTTGCCCGCGAATTTGTTGCAACGCGCCGACGCCGCCTTCGAGGAACATGACCGCGAGCACGCCGGCCAACACGATTTTAATTTCACGCTCGGTTTCAACAAAATGCGCCACGACGAAACACAGCGCGATCATCTTGACGAGGCGCAGCAACTCAAAGCCGCCCAGGCCGCGGGGTTCGGCGCCCAAAACAAAGAGAGCGCGCCGCACGCCACCATGATGAGGCAAAGAATAGTTTTACCGCGCGAGATCGAGGGCTGAAACGATTTTTTATCGAACGCTTCCCACAACCAACGCAGCAGAAAAACCAGCATAAAAAAATCCAACACGGTCACGTCGAGGCGAAAATCGCCGCCTTCCCGCGGATCGTAATACAAGCTGAAATCAAAAAAAGGCAGCGCCAGCGCCACGGTCATGACGCCGAGCAGAAGCTGGCGCTTGCCTTTGAGCAGAAGGAGAAACAACAACGCCGCGGCCGCAAGGTTAAAAACCACGAGCCATTTCAGCGGCAAATCGAAGCGCGCCACGCGCAGCAAAACCAGCGCGTAAACGAGCACGCCTGCGAACGCGAGCGCGGGCTTCAAATAAGCCGGGAGCAAATTTTTTTGTGCAATGCGGCGAGGAGCATTGCGACTTCGAAAAGTTAGAGGGTCTATTCGTTTCGGATTAGTTTGTGGCTCCCCTCATGCTGTCATTCAGAAGGAATCTTTTTAAGCGCTCGGAAGCGTCTCCAGCGAGTAAAAAGATTCTTCCAGAATGACAAATGGGAGGGAGCGCTTTATTCATGCAATAGAACTCACAACCAATCCAAATCACTCAACACGCGCCCGAGCCGGCGAGGAGCCGCAGCGGCGTGATGAAGAGAATCTTCAAATCGAGCCAGAAGTTTTGATGTTCGACGTAAAACGTGTCGTAATGAATCCAATCTTGAAAGTTGATGTTGCCGCGGCCGTTGATCTGCCACAAGCCGGTGATGCCCGGCTTCACACGCTGGCGCGTATCCCACCAGCTTGGACTATAGCGCAACTCTTCTTTAGCAAGCGGGCGCGGGCCGACGAAGCTCATATCGCCGATGAGCACATTGAAAAGCTGCGGCAACTCATCAAGGCTGGTTTTGCGAATGAAATTGCCCACGCGCGTGATGCGCGGGTCCTGCGTGATTTTGAATACCGGGCCGTCGACTTCGTTGAGGCGGCGCAACCGTTCTTTGATTTCCTCCGCATCCGCCACCATCGAACGAAACTTCAACAACGTAAATTCGCGCCCGTTGCGGCCGCAGCGTTTTTGCCGGAAGAGCACCGGGCTCAGCGAATCCCAGCGCACGGCCATTGCCACGAGCAACATAATGGGCGACAACACGGCCAGGCCGCACAGCGCGCCGACGAAATCCAACAAGCGTTTCGCGCCTTTGAAAGCTTTGTGGCGCAACGCCGCGCTCTTGCCCTTCCAGCCGCTGCCGCCGAGATTGAAAGGATCGTCGTCATCATAGAAGTTCATGTCTGCAGTGTCGTAACGCTCGGCGGTCAACACGGCTTTTTGCACCACGTGCGCGGGCGCGATTTCATTGTCGCTCGAAATGATCGCATATTCGACAAGACTGCCCGCGCCTACGCGCGCGCCGGCGAGGAGAATGCTCTCGCGCACGCACGCGCCGCTCTCGATCACGCAATCCGCGCCGATGGCAACCGGCCCGATGATTTGCGCGCCCGTTTCGATCACGGTGTTGTCGCCGATGACGACCGGGCCGAGCAGATCGACCTGCTCCGCGATTTGCGCGTTTTTGCCGGCCCAAATTTCTTTGCGAATCTCTTTGCCGAGCGGGCAACCGTTCGCGCGTTGCAGCAGCACGTCGCGGTTCATCAGAAAATAATCTTCAATGTTGTTCAAGCCGCGCCAATAGCCGTCGTGGCGATAGGCATAAACCGGCAAACCCGCGCTGCGCAGGCTCGGATAGAGCTGCTCTTTCAAATCGAAATACCGGTCTTCGGTTGCGATGAATTTGAAAATTTCCGGCTCGAACACGTAAACGCCCGCAGGGAAGTAATGGCGTTGCGCATCGTTGGCCGGGCCGTAACGCACGACGTTGTTGATGCCGCCGTCCGCGCCGATTTGCACGTGCTCTTCCATCGGCAGGCTGTCGCGCTCGCACGCGACAACGAACGTCGCCGCCGCGCGCTTCTCACGATGAAAACGCAGGAGCGCATCGAAATCCACGTCGATCATCACGTGGCTGCTGATCACGATGAACGGCCTGTCTTGCAAGCGCGCGCGCACCGCGCCCGCAGTGCCCAGCGGCCGCGTCTCCTTTGCGTAAGTGAGGCGCATGCTGCGCGCGCTGCCGTCGCCGAATTCCCGCCGCACCGCTTCACAGTTGCCGTTCACGCAAAGAATCACCTCGTCGATGCCCTGCTGCTGAAGGTGATTGAGATGATATTCAAGCAAGGAGTGATTGGCCACCGACAACAGCGCTTTCGAGACGTCTTTGAAAAACGGCTTGAGCCTCGTGTCGTGTCCTCCTGCTAGTATGACAGCTTTCATAGGCCTTCCATCGTGGTTGGTTCGAATAATCCGCTCACAACTTTGCTCCACTCTCACGCCTGCAGTGTGCAGCAAGGGCGGCGCGCGCTTGCTGCACATATACCGAAACAGGGTTGGTTTGTAATCCCTCCGGAAGCTGTCATTCAGAAGGAAACTTTTTATTCACTGGAGAAACAGCTCGTCTGGAGGTTGTGTCAGGCGCTTAAAAAGGTTCCTTCTGAATGACATGACGAGGGGTGTTACAAACTAACCCATCATCAGTATATATCTTTCTTTAGGCAAGGCATATGCCAATGCGGGAAAGCGGCGTCCGCTGAAATCGGCCATCCAAAATCAAGCGTTGCCATGGCCATTTGGTGTGATCGAAATTTTGTATCATGTGCGCCGTAATGTTTCATTGCAGTATCGCCCGGCACGGATTGCAAGAGCGCAACGATTTGAAGCGGGGCCAGACCATTGCGCAGCAAAAGCCGGAAAAAGATTCTGAGTTTTCAGGATGGGCGCCTGCCGGGCTGTGAACGCGGCCCTGAGCATCAAATGCAAAATGAACTCCTTTCACTGCGATTATGTCCGCTGCGCAATTCTGTCAAAAGCCTGCGCGCTCGTGTGCAATCGTAACCAAAAGCAAAAGAAGCGCTCGCTTGCGGGTAGGGATGCCGACTACGACATTGTATACCCAAGGAGGGTTGATTTGTAATCCTTCCCGAGGCTGTCATTCAGAAGGAAACCTTTTACTCGCTGGAGAAATAACCCGTCTGGAGATCGTGCCCGGCGCTAAAAAAGGTTCCTACTGAATGACATTACGTAAGGCGTTACAAACTCACCCGTCATGAGTATAAGCCTAGCAGAGGGGAAAAAAACCGGCTCATCTGCGCGTCGTCATGCAGATGAACCGGGGTTTATATGAGAGTGGGGCGAAGGACGAAAGGAGATTACAAGCGGCTGTAAAGCCCGTGAGGGAGATGGTGCTTGCGCTGATTGAGCACGGCGCCGAGCACGCGCACGCCGGAGCGCTCGAGCTTGCTCTTGACTTCTTGCACGGCCTCGATGCGCGTGTGCTCCGCTTGCACCACTTGCACCACGCCATCCATGCGACGCGCCACCAACAACGCGGAAGAGAAAGCTTGCAGCGGAGGCAGATCCACCAAGATCAAATCGAATTGTGGCGTCAAACTTTGCACGTGGCGCATGCCGGCCTCCCAATCGAAATCAGCAGCGCCTTTGACATCGCCCAGCGGCAACAGATAGGAGCGGCCCGGCGCGATGGGCTGCATGACGCTTTGCAGCTCGTGCGTGCCGCGCGCCACGTCGATCAAGCCCGGCGCTTCGGGCAGCGCGAACATCGCAGCCAATTCGGGATGAAAGAAATTCATGTCGACCACCAGCACGCGTAGATCAAAGCGGCTGAAATCACGCGCCAAGTTGGCCAGCAACGTCGAAGTTCCTTCCCCGCGATTGTTGCTCGCGAATGCGATGATGCGCGCGTGTTCATTGCGTTGCAGCAGCAAAATCTCGCTGCGCAGTTTTTCCACTTCCGCGGCGAGCAAACGGCGGCCGCGAAACTGCTCGATCGGCGTGCTCGCGTCCACGGAAGATGAGCCTGCAATTTCCACTTCCGTGGTGCCGGTAAATTCGGTCAGCGGCCCGGCGCCGTGCAAGACTTCGTGCAAACTGACTTTGTGATCGACGGGCACGTCGTAGGTTAAAGGATTGCTCGTGAAAAAATCTATTTTGATCTTTTTGGCCGCGTGGATCCTCTGCGCGTTCTTTTCTTCTTCCGTGGAAATCGTTGCCAGCACCGGCATTCCCAAAGCCGCGGTCATCTCTTGCGGCGACTTGAAGGTGCGATCAAACAGCTCGCGCAAGAACGCGGCGATCATGCCGAGCAATAAGCTGAACAACCCGCCCAACATCAAGTTGCGGAACTTGAGCGGGCGCACGGGCAAAAGCGGCGCGACCGCAGGGTTGATCACAGCCGTGCGAGAAATACGCCGGTCCGTGGCCTTCTCGACGTGCAGCTCTTCCTGCCGCGTGACGAGCAGCGAATAAATTTTCCGCGTGTTGTCGATGGCAAGCTGCATCTCTTCCAACATGCGTTGCTGCGCCGGCAAAGCTTTAAGCTCGGCGCGCAATTCTGCCACGCGTCGCGATATGATTTCTTCTTCGAGGCGCAACACGTATAAGCGCTCGTCTTCCAGGCGCAGCAGCCGATGAATCTCCGCCGCCAATTCCGCGCGCACGCCGTTGATTTGCTGCGTCACTTCTTCCACAAAGCGATGCTCGGGCAGATATTTTTCCAGCAAGATATTGCGCTGCAAACGCAGCTCGGTGAAACGCGCATACAATTGCCGCACGCTCGGGTGGGCGTCCATTTCCGCGGAAGGCGCGAACAGCGAATCGTTTGCAGCGCGCGATTGGCGCAGCCGCGCGATTTTGCGGGAGAGCGCTTCGATCTGCGCGCGCGCGTGTTGCAATTGTGTGTCGAAAGATTTGTATTCCTCCAACAAAAGCGATTCCTGCTTATCATACGACACCAGTTGATTGGCGTCGCGATATTCTTGCAGCGCGCGCTCCAAACCGTCCAAACGCGCGCGTGTGGTTTGAATGCGCTCGGAAAAAAATGACTCGGCTTCGCTGCCGCCCTGCACTTGCGCGGTGTATTGCGCGTAAGCCGAAACGAGCCGGTTGGCGAACCAAGCCGCGCGTTGCGGCGCGAGATCTTCAAAGCTGATCTCCATGATGTTCGCGCCCGGCACGGCTTCGACGTTCACGCAGCGTTGCAAACGCTCCAAAGCGCGCTCAAAATCCTCGGGCGCAGCGGCGCGTAAATGTGTGGCGCTGTCGGATTGCAGGCCGAGCAACTCGAAGAGCACGCCGCTTGCATATTCGTTGTGTTGCAATCCCGCCCGCAAAACTTCCTCGAGCACGGGCCGGCTCGCGGCGATTTGCAGCTCGGAGTTCATTTCCTCTTCTTGCGTCGAGCGCGAAAAATAGGGATTCAATGCGCCCGGCTTATCTTCTCTGCGCAGTAAAACTTTTGCCGTCGCGCGATAAACGCTCGGCGCGGTGAAAGTGGCGACCGCCACCGGCGTGAACACGAGCACGAAGACGAGCAGAATCGTGTTCCGTCGCCGGAACAACGCCTGCACGGCTTCGCGCAACGAAAGCATTTGAGAATTGTACTGCAGCATGAATTTCTCCACTCTCTGGTAAAAATGAGCCTTTCACTTTTTGCGGCAAACATTTTTTAACCGCGAATAAACGCGTATCGCCGCTAATTTTTAATTCGCGCCAATTCGCGCTCATTCGCGGTTGGCCCGGGTTTGGTTATTCTTGGCCGCGTTGGGAGGACGACGATTAATTTCGCACGATCGAATAAACCCACGCAAAACCCGAGATCGAACTGAGCGGCAGCAAGCCGTCCACAAAATCATCCATGAATTGATTGGCTTTGGCAATGCCGGATTTCGGCACATAGATCACGTCATACGGCTGCAGTTCCACGTTGCCTTCCTGGCCTTTGCCGCGCAGGGTTTCGCGCAAATCCAACTTGAAAGAAGTGTGGCCCTGCTCTTCGTTGCTGCGCAGCACGACGATTTCTGAAACGCGCGCGGAAGTTTTGAATCCGCCCGCTTCGAAAATTGCGGCTACGAGTGTGAGCCTTCCATCGATGGCGACCATGCGGGGCGTTTGCACTTCACCGCCGACATAAACTTTTTGCGAGGCCGAGCTTTTCACGATGGTCACGATCTCCGGCCGCACGAGCTTGGCGGCATAGGTCGCGAGCAGCGCCGAATCCAAAAGCGAGGTCGTCAAGCCCGACACGCGCACCTCGCCGATCCTAGGCAGAGATATTTTGCCGTCGGGCCGCACCCACGCTTCGGTGTTCAGTTCGGGGTGATAAGGCAATTTGATTTCGAGACGATCGCCGGAGGAGATGCGATAGACAATCGGCGCGCTTCCGACAGCAGCCGCCGGCGCGAGGGCCGCCTCTTTGCGCGTGCCGCCGCAAGCCGTCAACACCAGCGCTGCCGCAAGGCCGAGCAGCGCACGATGACCTGGAAAGTTCATCATAGCAGTTTTCATGGTTTTGATCTATTATTACTCAGAGCGAAATATAGGTTACACTTCTCCCTCCTTGCATGTCATTCAGAAGGAAACTTTTTACGTGCTGGAGATCCTGCCCAGTGCTTAAAAAGATTCCTCCTGAATGACATTTATAGAGGTGCGGAGTGCAACCTATTTTGTGCTCGGAGTAGTATGTAGGTGAATGTTGATATTGTGATAGCGATGCCGTAGCATCACATGCTTTCTTCAAGGCAACCCATATGCCAGTGGCATGTTGGAGTTCACGAGAAAATCACTTCGACAAAACAAAGAGTTGCTCCATCTCAAAAGAAAAACCAAACGTTGCTCCGCATGAAGCGTAACGTTTTATTGCAGTGCAAGCATTACAAACAAAATTCAGCGCAACGAATCGAAGCAGAGAAATGTGATTGCAACCTGGCAGAGAAATTTGCGTTTTTAGTGCTGGAGTGTCGCCCCAAACAAAACTCGATTTCACGTTGTTGCTCTTTTGCCGGAGGTGAGGAATCATGCTGACGTTCATTCTTTGGTGTCTCCTGTTTCTGCTTTGTTGGCCGCTCGCGCTTGCGGCGTTGCTACTCTATCCCATCGTATGGTTGCTCTTGCTCCCGTTTCGGCTCGTGGGCATCGTCGTTGACGGCGTGCTGGAATCGTTGTGGGCTTTGGTAACTTTGCCCGCGCGTTTGTTGGGCGGCCGCAAACCGGCTCGTTGATCTCATGCAACTCGCTTTCGCAGAATATCGCCCGCGTAAAATTCTCAACGTGCATCGTCGTGTTGACGGGCCGTGGTTTTGGAACAAATACAGCGCGCCCCATTAAACCGCGCTCCAAAAAATCGCCAACGGATAGAAACAATCCAACTGATAAAAGCCTTTCTTTTCATCCGCTGGGTTGTTTCTATCCGTTGGGAAACTTTTTGCTTTTTTCAGTGCTCGAACTTTTGCCGGACTACACTATGAACGCCGCCTCTTCAAATAGCGCTACCGAACCCAAGCTCGCGCAGACCCTTCTAGCAGACATGCGCGGCGGAAACTTCAAACGCACGCTCCGCCGTGATTGGAGCGAGATCAAAACGTTCTATCTCGATCAAGCGCGGCAAGAACGTTTGCAGCAAATGGGATGGTTCAAAAGGTTTTTCGTTGTGGGATGGTGGCTCATCAAAACGCTTTTTTTCAAGCTCACCCCCGTACGGCGGCTCTTGCTGGCGCTCAGCTTCATCATCCTTTTACTATCTTCACACATACGATCACTTTTGAAGGGGGTGGCGTGATCGTCAGCAACGACACAAAGATTTTCGGATTTGCGTTACTGCTGTTCATCCTCATGCTCGAATTGAAAGACAAACTTTTGGCGCAGAGCGAATTGGAAGAGGGCCGCGCCGTGCAACGCGCGCTCATGCCAAAAACGAACCCCTCCGTGCCCGGTTGGGATTTGTGGTTGATGACGAAACCAGCGAATGAAGTCGGCGGGGATTTGGTGGATTATCTCGAACTTGGAAAGAACCGCTTCGGCGTTGCGTTGGGAGATGTTGCGGGCAAAGGCTTGAAAGCGGCTTTGTTGATGGTGAAACTGCAAGCTACGCTGCGCGCGCTCGCCGCGGATTTCAGCTCGCTCGCGGAACTGGGCCGGAAACTCAACACCATTCTCCGGCGCGATAGTTTGCCGGACAGTTTTATTTCACTCGTCTATTTGGAACTAGGGCCCGAATCCGACAAAGTGCGTTTGTTGAACGCCGGGCACTTGCCGCCCGGCAGCGCGGCGCTCGGCGTGCTCGCGGGAGCAGTTTTTGTCGAACAGGAAATCGCATTGCAGCCCGGCGAAACGCTTTTCGTTTATTCCGACGGCTTGACCGAAGCGCGCAACGAAGCCGGCGAGTTTTACGGCGAAGAACGTTTGACAAATCTTCTTCCAACTTTGACCGGACTCTCTGCAACCGATGCGGGCGTGCGTTTAATGCTGGAGGTCGAGCGCTTCATCGGCGAAGCCAAAGCGCACGACGATTTTTCTTTAGTGGTGTTGAAACGTGTGGAGTGATTCGCGTCACAGTAATTCAAATCATTGCGGTTCGTGCTCCGTTTGAAATTTTGCTTGCAAGTTGATCCAAACTTGATTAGAAAGCTGGTGAATCAAAAAAGGAGAGCTTATGACTAGAGAAACGATCACTGCGGAAGAGGTCGACCGCCTGCCCGAACTCGGTGAAGAGATTTATGAGCGCAAGCTCAAAGCCAAGTTGGAGCCGAAGTATAAAGGCAAATTCCTCGTCATCGAAGTGGAAAGCGGCAAATACTTTATCGGTAACACTTTTGACGAAGCCTTGGATAAAGCCGAGGCGAAATTTCCACACGAGGTTTTTTATATCAAACGCATCGGCTTCAAAGCGGTCATGAAGAAAACGTGGTGACCCATGCTCATCAAAGGTTATTTTGATAAAGCCGAACAACCGCGCGTTAAACTCAGAATCAAAGGGCTGCGGCAGGCCATTGAAATAAACCCGGTGGTTGATACGGGTTTCACCGGCCATCTCTGCTTGCCAATCCCGACCGCAATTCCACTAGGCTTGGAGTTAGTCGGGCGTGTGGTCATTGAATTGGCGGACGGCTCTTTAAAAAGCGAGTTGATCTTTCGCGGTTGGGCAACTTGGCAAGGCCGAACGCGGCCCGTGCGAATCTTTTTGACCGACTCTTCCGACGCACTGCTCGGGAGCCGCATGATGCAAGGCCAAAACCTCAACATTGATTACGCCGACCACCTTGTCACCATAGCTGAGAAAGCCGTTGCGAAAAAGTCGAGAAGCAAAACAAAATAATCAAAAACTATGTGGACGACTGCCGTAAACAACAATCGCCCACGAACGACCAACAACTAACGACCAACAAACCACCCTCACACCGCAATCATCGCCTGCAATTCCACCTGCGTGTTGTGCAGCTTCGCATAAACCCCCTCCGGTTTCGCGAGCAATTCTTGATGCGTGCCTTGCTCCACCAGCTTGCCGTCTTCCATCACGAACAAACGGTCTGCCGCGCTCAACGTTGACAAGCGGTGCGCAATCGCAAACGTAGTGCGGCCCGAAACCAATCGCTCCAAAGCCTCCTGAATTTTTTTCTCCGTTTCGGTATCCACCGAACTCGTCGCTTCGTCGAGAATGAGCACGCGCGGGTTGTGCAGAATCGCGCGCGCGATGCTGATGCGTTGGCGTTCGCCGCCGGAAAGGGTGAGGCCGCGTTCGCCAACGATGGTATCATAACCGTCGGGCAAGCCGCACACGAACTCGTGCGTATTGGCCGCTTGCGCCGCGCGGATGATGTCGCGCAGAGACGCGCCGTGCGAGCCATACGAGATGTTTTCCGCAATCGTGCCGCGAAACAAATACGGCTCTTGCAAGACCACGCCGATCTGTCTGCGCAAGCATTGCAACTCAAGATCGCGCACGTCGAGACCGTCAACTTTCACTGCGCCGTCTTTCACATCATAAAAACGGCAAATCAAATTCACTAGCGTGGTCTTGCCGCTGCCCGAAGAACCTGCAAGCCCGATCATCTCACCGGGCGAAACTTCAAACGACACGCCTTTGAGCACGTTGCGCACGCCGTCATAACTGAACGTCACGTTATCGAAAACCACTCGGCCCTGCAGCGGCTCCAACATAATCGCATCCGGCTTGTTGACGATCGTCGGCGTGGTGTCAAGCACTTCGAACACGCGCGAGGCTGAACTCGTGGCGCGATTCAACGTGCGGCTCATCATACCCAAGTGCTTCACGGGCTCCCAAAACATCCACATGTAACCCGTGAACGTGATGAACACGCCGAGCGGCATGCCCTCCGCGCCATTGCTGAGCACGTGACGCAACACGCGCGGCGCGCCCACGGCCCACACAATCAAGCTGCACAAGTGCATCAACATCACCATCGTCGGCCAGAAGCGCGTCCATTCGTTGTGCAAACGGTCCGCTTCAGCCTCGACTGCTTTGCTCTTGGTTTGAAAACGCTCGTTCTCATGATCCTCTTGCGCGAACGCTTTCACCACGCGCATGCCGGGAATCACATCCGACAGGACGCCCGTCATCGCCGACCACTTTCTCCAAATGCGCAGAAAGAGCACTTGAATCTTTTTGCTGTGGCGATAGAAGAGCCACGTCATCAACGGCAGCGGCAGCAACACGAGCGCAGCCAATGAAATATCCATGAACAGCAACGCGACTGCGACGCCGATGATTTGCAGCACGGCCACGACGATTTCGATAATGCCGAAGGTGATGAAATCCCACAAGCGATCCGTGTCCGAGCTGATGCGCGTAATCAGCGAGCCGGTCGAGCGCGAAGAGAAGAACGAGAGGCTCAACTTCTGCATGTGCGCGTAAATTTGCTCGCGCAATTGCGTCGCGATTTTCTCGCCGGTGATCGCCATGATGCGCAAGCGCAAGAACGAGGTAAATTCTGCAGTGCTCCACACCACGGCGAGCGAGCCGATGATGACCCACAACCAAAACCACGGATTTGCAATCTGCCCGCTCTCTGCCGGGCGCAGAATTTTGTCGATCAACGCGCCGGTCAGATACGGCGGCAGCAATTGCAACAGCGTCAACACCCACGCCAGCGTCAAGCCGATTGTCACCTCTTTGCGATGCGGTTTCAAGTACGCGACCAAGCGCAGCATCACGCCCATTTTCGGAACCGCAAGCGCGGCTTTCGCCTCTTCGACGGATTCCAGCATGGCGTTGTGATATTCTTGCTGGCTATCGACTTCGCCGGCGAGCGCCACGGGCGGTTTGCCCGCGACCAAACGCTCGCGCAGTTGCTCGGCAATGAATTGCAAATTGCCGACGGTGCGGCTCTGCCGCCGCGTGAATTGCGCCGAGGCCAGCAACGTTTTCTCAGTGCCCACCACGTTCAAACGGCTGCTAGAAAGCCCGGAAAGCAATTCGAGCTTTTCGATATTGCGCAACGGAACTTTGCGCGGCAACCATGCCGTGCTGCCGTTTTGCCACGCGCCTTCCGGCTGAAGCAAAACAAGGTGCTCGTCGCTCAACACCAACCAACTTTGCGAGAATTGCAAGCGCGCGTCGAGATCGCTCATCGCAAACGCGCGAATGCGTTCCTGCCCGATGGCGCGCTTCACGGCGTCCTGCGCCTCGGGCGGCAAATGATCGGGTTGATGAAAAAAAGTTTGTAGAAAATTCGTGGTCATCCATTCTCCTTGATTCATTTGAAAAGGGATCTTTGCTCTTAAATTTTAAATGAAGGCAAAATTATTTTGGGCAAAACGTTTGAAGAGAATCGCTTTGCTTTTTTGTTTGCGGCCCACCTTTGGTTTGAAGAAGGCGCGCGAAACAACTGGCCACACACGATCTCAAGGCAGCGAGCGCGCCCAATGCAACAAGCGCGCATAGGTTTCCGCTGTTGGAAAAGACCGATCTCTTGCAAGATTATAGCCGGGGAAACAAAACGCTGCCGATGCCGCAGGGCATGGCATGAACAGCTCGGCGTGCGACGGTCAATGCCGCCTGGGGCGTGATGGGACGAAGTTTGTAAGAATCATAGCAGACCTCCCTCTTCCCTTCCGTTCGCATTGCCAAAACGCTGCATCTCGCGCAATGGCAAGGTTAGGAAGTGAAAAAGTTTTCAACATTATTTTCATATTGGGATCGCGCTTTATGTGGAGCAAGATAACAAAAGCTGGGAGTTTTGCAAAAATTATCTTTGGCCCGTCGAAAAACGCTCTTGCTTCACAGCGATCCTGTTTTATCTTGCCGACACGACATCAAAAGTTTATCTCAATCAAAGGGGTAAATATGGAAGCCATCGCAGTAAACGAACAAAAGCTCGAAGAGCTGATCGAAAAAGCGGTACAAAAACATCTCAAGGTGGATTTCTAAAACATGGAGGAAATTCGCCGGTCGCCCGCCGTGTCGATCATTCGCATCGAAACCCGCATCGATTCAATCGAAGCGAACATGGTTACTCGTGCCGAGTTTCACGAAGCGTTTGGGCAAGTCAATGCGCGTTTGACGAAACTGGAAGCAACCACCGTTACGCGCACCGAGTTCAAAGACGAGATTTGGAAGCTTAAATTGTACTTCATTCTCTTGGCCGCTTTGGTTGTGTTGACCAATCCCAAAGTGTTAGAATTGTTCGGCAAGCTTTTGGGCATTGTCAAGTAACGGGCTGCGTTGTTGCTCTCGGCTCGAAGTAAGTGTTGTTTGCTCGGTGGTATTCACAGCGCTTAAACACATTAGACTTTATCCGAAATAAGTATTTTAATTCATTGTCGTAGTTGTCGTTTCCGGTTTTGAACACGGAAATTATGTAAGCCACATGCAATAACCATGATCAAGTCGGAGAAACCTTCTTTCGTA
>Ga0247727_10005497_pt1 | contig 25657 bp, 19 predicted proteins | sample WisWelCaveWW1625_FD_202498 | JGI IMG/M metagenome (GOLD analysis project Ga0247727, IMG submission 202498) | Biofilm microbial communities from Wishing Well Cave, Virginia, United States - WW16-25 | ecosystem: Environmental > Aquatic > Deep subsurface > Groundwater > Cave microbial mat | place...
GGCATTGTGTCTTGATTCGGAAACAGCCGGTCGTAACTCGTCATGCTGAGCTGATGATGACGCGACATGGTTTCGGTGAGCAGATAGCTTCCCAGATTACGAGCAATAGAAGCTGGAATGGCTTCCGAGAAGAAAATCCAAACATGCCCGCCATTACCCGAGCGCGATCTTTCCAGTGCTGCCGGCACATTGTTCAATTTACAGACTTCCAAAAACGCGGCAGCGTCTTCCTTCCAACCTTCTTTGTCAAAATCGATGGCCAGAAAATAACACGTTTCATCTTGGCGGAGTGCATAAATACCGATGACCTGTTTGCCTTCGAGATGAGCTTGCAGCGCCTCGCTCGTCAGCGGCACGTATTTGCAGTTGGTGCATTTCGTTTCAGGTTTGGTGCAAATACCCGGCTGCCACTCGTATTCGCAAACCGGACTGTAGCCTTTCTTGCCAGTTTTTTGACTCATCCACAAATGCGCGAATACATCATCACGACCACGAAATAAATTTGCGAAGAGGCGGACTTTTTCATCGGGCGGGGCATATTGGGTAAACGCGGTCTCGTCAGTCTGATCCAGCAAGGCGAGTTCAGCTCGTAGGCTTTTCAATTCGACAATAGTCCGATTTCGCGTTTGGTCAAGTCGCGTTAATTCCGCCTCAGTTTGGGCGATGACATAGATGATTTTTTCGCGCTGATTCATGTCAGAAACAAGCTGGTTTTATGAAAGGGAACCAGCAAAGATCGTTAGGCAAACGGCTTGTCCTTGAATCCTCAAGTCGGGTCGTCGTCCGGACACCTGTTCACTTTCTCGGACAAGATTCAAAAAGCCTTCACCGCGCGCTTCCATGTAACTGCGCTGAGTCACCGGGCTAACATAATCTCGCAAAAAGCCAGCCAAGTGTTGATTGCGGCGAACGGGCTGGCAGCCCGCATACAAATCTTCCGGGCTGAGCGTATTATGCAGCCCCCCCGGACTCCAAAATTCAACGCGATCAGGAAAAAGAAAAATCCGTACCTGCGATCCCGGCAATTCGTAATCACGATGTACGACGGCATTGACCACGGCTTCTTGCAAGGCGGAAAGTGCGTAAGTTGGTTTGTCTTGGCGGCCCAGACCATCTTTAAGAGATATCGTGGCGATCAACGGCGAGGTTCTAAAATAATAGAGAACCTGCTCAATCTGTTCAGGTATGGGACCATAAACTTTTCTCGCGTCAGCCGTGTTCCCATCGGCAATATCGTGGGTGTAGCTTGCTACATCAATGAAGGCCCCGGTGAGCCAATTTTCCGGATGCTCGGCGAAAAGTAAAACACCAAGATTCGTCGGATGCCAATGGCTTTCCTCATCCTGCATAGCTAATTTGAGATTTCTTAATTGTTGAAATATGGATACGCTGCGTTCCTCGGGCGTTTGGTGAAAACGCTGTTGATAATAGGCGCGAAACCGACTCAAGTCCAAAACCTCGGTGGAAGTTCCAAGGACGGGACGTTCCTCAAAGGAAATTAAAAGGCTTTTAACCGCCAACAAGCGCCCAAGTTGTTCAGCAGGTATTGGCGTGCGATGGCTTCCGACACGTTTTAAATAACGTCCGTCAGAAGTATAATGAACATAAAAGCGCGACTTGGGTATGGTTACTTTCAAACATAATCTTTGCTGGTTCGTTTTATCTGGCAACATAATCCAGTCCAAAACCGGCTCAAGCGCGGCGGGGGGCTTACAATTTTGGAGCGCCAGATTGATCACAAATTGTTCCAGTAGATCACGCTTATTTTCATCTACCCCTATAATTTCGCCGTTACGATTGACGCCAAATAATATCACTCCTCCCTCCGTGTTAGCCATGGAGATGAATACTTCAGCAATTACGATTTGAGCTTTGCCTTCCTCGTCGCTGGCAAATCGCACTTGATTGCCCTTGAAAACAACTTCCTTGAATTCCAAAAGGGTGTCTTCACCGGCTGCAATTTCACTCAGCAAAATTGATACATCGTCGTACATAGGCTTTTCCTAAAAATGATATTTTTCCCGTCGTTTACGAAATGCTTCTTCTGATCCCTCCATAATGTCAAGAATTGCCTGTTTCACGTCTTCACGATCCAAACCTCCCTGCGTACGTATTTTGCCACGCCCATCTTTTGCTTCCAAAGCATACACCAACTCCGCATCGCCATTTACCGGCAAGTTGGCGTTATGGGTGACTAAAATGATCTGGCGACGTTCCTTGATATGTCTTAGTAACGGCACCAATTCTTTGAAAATGAAATCAGAATCCAACTCGTCTTCCGGTTGATCAAACAATATGGGACCCGTTCCCTTTGCAAGCAAAAGCGAGAGAACAGCCGTGTTACGTTGTCCGTCGGAAAGCCCTCGCTTTTGAAGCGACCCGGCTAAAGATCCATCTCCACGGTATAGAATAAGATCTACACCATCTTTAACACGAGTCAAGCGTGTTCTGTCCCACAAGTCGTTTTTATTGTTTTGCAAGTGTTTTTTAAGTTCTTGAATATTTGACTTCAGTAAATTCGGCGTTGCTGCGGTGTTGCCAAACCACGAGTCGAGAAGAAACCATGGACTGGGTATTGGTTCTGTTGTCGCTGCAAAAGAATCAAAGATGATTTTGCCAATTTCTTCCCATTGTCTGCCAAGTTGCGTTCGTCCGTCCGGCGCCAAACGATTCCATAGCGTGAAAAAATGGCTTAGATCGGCGGAGTATTTGATAATGACTTCAATGAAAGGACGTTTTGCGTCAACCGGGTTTTCCTGAATGGATGGAACTTTGCGAATACCAGCGCTGGTAAGAATTCCTTCAATAGTTTTTATTCGAATTTGCCATTGCAATCGCCATAGTCCGTAAAATTCATCAAACATTAAATCTATATCTTTGAGCGTTTTCCGTACCCGCTGAATTTCCGACTTTTTCTGTTCTACCTCAACGTTTTTGATCCGCCTTTGCGCATCAATTTCGCGCAAACGCTCTACATCCTTTGATTGCAAACCTTGGCGTTCACATGCCTGCAGAAAATCCTGCTCGGCTTGTGTGATGGCCTGTTGAACCGGCGGCCATTCTTTGTTTGCCTCCATTAACTCCCGAATGCGCAATTGATACTTTTCAAGAGCATCGCGAACATCTTGTGCAAGCAGGTTCTTAGTCTTTTCAATCTCTATATCGAGGCGTTCAAAATATTCTCGCGCCGGCCAATTTCTTATTACTGAACCAATCGGCGAGTGCGCTTGGACGTGATCATCCAACAACCCATTCCATTGGTTGCGGATTTTTTCTGCTTCCTCATGCAAACGTTTTAGATAACGATCGGCGTCTTGGGCGTGTCGATGTCGTGTGCTTTCTTCCTGTACCGCAGCGCGGGCATTCCACTGTCGTGTCAGCTCGACCAATTCTTGTTCATACGCCTGTTGCTCCTGTTCCAATCTTTGCAGAATACGTTGTTGTTGCATGATTTGGGAAATCTTGTCAACAAGCTCTAATTCTTGCTGCTTCCGCCGGGCCAACTCTTCGCCGCACAAACGATCAATCAGCGGCAACAAAAATGACGGTTGGTTATGCTCGTCCAATTGCGCCAGTTCGCTAATTTGCCGTTGACTGAAAATTTGAATATCAAGATTTTTAAAAACAGTTGCCGGATCAGCAACCTCTCGCCCGGTGACTTGAGCTTTCACCAGTTCAGGTCGAAACTCAAACCGGTCATGAACACCATCAACACCGCTCCATTCTAAGGTTAGCACCGAGGCAGGTTGGAGTGTCCCACGAATTCTATCCACTGCTTTCTTGGCAAGAGCCTCATCGTCTTGGCGAACCGTCATTCGCAAATATTCCAACACAGTGGACTTGCCTGTCCCTCGTCCGCCAATTACGCAAGTTAGATTGGGTGAAAAAACAATCTTCTGATTGTCTAAAAATGCGACTTTGTCAATTCCGAGGGACACGATCCTGCCGTGTGGATAATCTTGATCGGGTGGAGCTGTCTGCAACCTGATACGCGATTGATGGTCAAGAAACGCTTGTCGTAACGCTTCTACTGAAGGCTTTGACATCTTGATCCATGAAAAGCGGTATCCCAAAGAATTGGGCTTATCCTTCAATGTAGACTTTCCATCTGATGACATAATGTACGCTGGCTGCCGATGCTGTCTTTGCCAAGCCGGGTTCTCTCCTGTAAGAATGGACTCTTCCGGATCCTGAAGTGGATATCTGGTAATCTCAATACATAAGAGTTCCTCGTTTTTGTAATCATCTTTGTGGGCAGGATCGTTAGCAATTCCTTTATTGCTAAATGCGTGTGGCGCTATTACAACGCCACCAAACTCATCTTGCACTGTTTTTAATACTGTTCGCAATGCGACATTTTGCTCCTCTTGGCGAAGCAGATTGGGGTATCCATCTCTAAAGCGCTGGTCTGTAGGAAGTCCCAACTTGGTCAATACCTCACTGATTTGACCTAAATCTTTCCCTTTTGATAAGGGTTCAAATAGGCACAAGAGGTGATAACCAATATCGATCTCAAAACCGGGGAATATCCATAACGGCTCACCTCCAACCTCGGATGCGACAGGTTTGTTTTGTTCAATGAGATGGGTTAGAAACCAGTCACGGCAATCCTTATGTGCCGAAAAATTATGGTCGGTAGTCGCAATGACTTCCAACTTGAGTTCATGGCAACGGCGTAAGAAGTGCCTGGCTTTTTCTTGAATGTCAGCTTCATCTGGCTTCCCATCTTTTTTAGGCCGCCTCGGATTTGGTAACCTTAAAAGATCGTCAGGATCCCAATTCTTGCCATCTTCCGGTGTGTGAACTTGAAGGTCACACTTAAACCAACGCATTCCTTGATATTGAGTCATTTCAAAAACCTTATTCTGGTTGAAGATTTAGTTCGATTTCAATACCTCGACATCAAATACATCGGAATCCCATCCCAGCGCGTGCCGATGATTGACTGCATGCCGAAGCCGTTGATGAAACGGCGCGTGACGCGCTCCCAGAGTTTCGGTTTGACGCGGCCGACTTCGATGAGGTCGGGATCGACGGTGAGGTGCGCCAACTGCTTGGCGACTTCGACGGCGCGATCGAAACCGCCCAGCTCGTCGACGAGGCCGCAGGCGAGGGCTTGGCGGCCGGTCATCACGCGGCCGTCGGCGAATTTTCGCACTTTTTCCGGGGCGAGATTGCGGCCGCGCATGATCGCATCGACGAATTGCTCGTAGGTGTCGTTGATCATGTCCTGCAACATGCCGCGCTCCGAGTCGGTCATGCCGCGATACGGCGCCGGCGTGTCTTTGAACTGGCCTGATTTAACCACCTGCGACTCCACGCCGACTTTGCTGAACAGTTGGCTGAGATTGCGCGAGTGAATGATCACCCCGATCGAGCCGGTGACGGTGCCGGCATTCGCGAGAATGCGCTCGGCGGCCATCGACACATAAACGCCGCCGGAAGCGGCGACGTCACCCATCGAGGCGATCACCGGAATTTGATGGTCCGCGCGAAACTTGCGGATGGCGTCATAAATTTCCTGCGTCGCGCCGACAGTGCCGCCGGGCGAGTTGATGCGCAGGACCAGCGCTTTGGCTTTGAAGTGTTCAACGTCTTCCAGCGCCAGCGCGACGCGGTTCGGCAGCGACTCTTCATCGCTCTCTTCAATGACACCGTCGATATGTAAAATAGCAATGCGGGGAATTTTTCTGCGACGCAAACGAAACATGGGACGACCTTAAAAAGTATGGTTGCTGACAAAATTTAGATGGCGCGGCCACGACGGCGCCGCTATTTCAATATGGAGAATTTTTGCTGGAAAAGCAAGAGGCTGAGATTGATCGTGAACGCCAATTACAGGGCGTAAGATCAATGCGATGCGCCGCGCGCTTTACGCTGCGCCCAAAAATCGCGAATACCGAAGAAGAGCAGTACAAGCCACGGCGCGCCGTGGAGAAAGGCGTCGCCCCAATCGATGAATTGCCTGCCGCGCGCGCCGCCGAATATCCAGCGCCGCTTGCCAATAATGTGCGGCTCGGTAGAATATGGCGCGAGGCCCAACGTTAAACACGCGGTAAGAATGAAGAAATATTTTTTCATGTTATTGCGCAAAAAGAGAATCCCACAACAATTTGATTGAAAACACCACCACCAGGACAATAACGAACGCGCGAATCCAGTTGTGGCCTTTTTTGACGGATAAGCGTGTGCCGATCCAGCCGCCGAGGGCGCTGCCCAATCCCAAAACCACGCCAAACAGATAATCGACTTGCCCGTGTGCGATGAAAATCACCAACGCAGCGATGGTGAAGATGAACGTAACGAGAACTTTGACGGCATTGGTGGCCACAAGATCAAAGCCGGTGACGAGCATGACGCTGATGATGAAAAAACCCACGCCGGCTTGAATAAAACCGCCGAAGACGCCGGCGCCGAAAAATCCCAACAAAAATATCACGAGACGAAAGCCCGTGAGCGTCTGGGTGGTGGCGCGCAAATGTTTAGCGGGATCGGCCAGCGTTAAAATCAGCACGGCGATCATCACGCCGGCGAGAATTTGTTTGAACCGCGCCTCGGGAATCGCGAGCGCCCAATTTGCGCCAATGACGGCGCCGAGGGTGGCGGGAATCGCCGCGAGCAAACTGAGGCGCCACGGGAAAACTTTGTGCCGATGAAAGCCGGCGATGGCCACGATATTTTGAATGAGAATGGCGATGCGATTGGTGCCGTTCGCCACGGTGGCTGGCAGGCCGAGAAAAATCAAAACCGGCAACGCGAGCAGCGAGCCGCCGCCGGCCAGAATGTTGATAAAACCGGAGACGATACCGACGATGAATAGAAGAATTAATTGCAGCGGCAAAGAGCGCATCGGCTATTCGTTCCAATATTCTTCCAATTCGACGCCGAGGCCGTCGGCGAGGCGATTGACGAAAGCATAATAGGCGGTGACCTGGCAAATATCGAGAATGGCCGCGTCGGAAAATCCAGCTTGGCGCAACATCTCGACTTCGCTCGAGGTGACTGAAGATGGTTCTAACGTCAGTTTGATGGCGTAATCCAACATCGCGCGATCGGCGGATGAAATTTCGGCGCGGCGATAATCGGCGGTTAAATCATCGACGAGTTTGTCATTTTTTGTCAATCGGCGGAGGCCCGCTCCGTGATGGCGCATTCAATAATGACAGTGATTGGCTGCGGAAACCACGACGGCGATCATCTCTCGTTGCGCGCGCGACAACGGCGAGGGCCCGCGCATGAGGTGGCGATACAAGTCGTAGTGTTTCTCCATCGAAGCGGGATTGTGGCTATGAATGCGAATGATGTTGTCAACGCCGCCCCACGGTTCGCGATAGCGGCCATAGAGTTTTTGCAACTCTTCCGAAGCGGCGGTTTCGGGGATGTAGGAAATGAAGGCCATGCGTTTCAAGTATTTTTAAAAATACTTTGCGAAATGTCATCCCGTAGGGATCTTTTTGGTTTCGAATAATCTTTCTGGTTGCAAAAAAGACTCTTTCCGAATGACATTTAGTGGGGAACCGTTTGAATTCAACGTGGTAAACTATCGTTTCATTTTCTCAAAATTATTTTGCCATTCCAAATTTCTCCCGTCGTACTCGGCCGCTTGATCGCTGCCAAGATAGCGCGCGCCAACGTTTCGACATGCACCGGGCGATAATCATCAATCATTCGCCGCAGGCCGGGAACATAGCGCAAGACTATGGCCAACGGCGTCAATAAACGAGGTAATTGCCGGCCGGGGCCGACGATGGCGGAGGGCCGCAAAATGATCCAATCGAGCCCGGAAGTCATCACGATTTTTTCCGCCGCGGCTTTGGCGCGAAGATAGGCGGCACCGGTTTCAGACGCGCCGACGGAGCTGAGCAAAACGAAGCGTTTCACGCCCGCCGGTTTTGCCGCGGTCACGAGTTGTTGCGTCGTGCCGATATCAACGGTTTCATAAGAAACGCCGGGGCCGAATTGCGCACGCGTCGTGCCGATGAGACTCACGACGGCCTCGCATCCGGCCATTGCCGAAATCAACGCGTCTGTGTTGGCGAGATCAACTTCGCAGCGTTCAATATCAGGCGGCAACAAATCAACATGACGCGAGCCGGGTCGCACATGGGCGAGCGGTTTCCACCCGGCAGATTTGGCGATGAGCGGAACGAGCACGCGGCCCGTGTAGCCGGTCGCGCCGGCGATGAAAATTTGTTTTAGCATTTGTGCCTGTTGGTTGAAAAGAGCAAAATCGATTCATAGTTTATAAAAATGCCAATCGAGAAGCAAGCGGAATATGAGAGGCCACTGAAAAATTTCTTGATCTTTTGCTGTGGTTTTGCTATACTTTGCCTTCACCTATTGTGGTTAAGCATATCCAACTACCCTCTTGAGGAAAATTGCATGAAAAATCGCGGGAGTGGCATTCTGCTGCATATCACTTCCCTTCCCTCGGCTTATGGAATTGGAGACCTCGGGCCGGCGGCGTTTCAATTCGCCGATTTTCTGACCGCAGCCAAACAGTGTTTCTGGCAAATTTTGCCGTTGAATCCAACTTACGCAGCAATGGGTCATTCGCCCTACAGCGGCCATTCGGCTTTTGCGGGAAATCCGCTGCTCATCAGTCCGGAATTGCTGGCGCGCGCGGGTTATCTCCAATCCGCCGATCTTGCACCGGCTGCGAAGTTGCCGAGCGATCGCGTTGATTTCGACGCTGTTCTGCCTTACAAAAAAAAGCTTTTGCAAACAGCTTATCAGCGCAGCAAAAACCGCCTGCAACGCGATTCCGAGTTTGCGCACTTCTGCCATGAGAACGCGGGCTGGCTCGATGACTTTGCGCTGTTTATGGTATTGAAGGAAAATTTTAATGAAGTCGACTGGGGCAACTGGCCGCCGGATCTGCGCGATCGTCGCTCGGCGGCGCTGGCCGCAGCACGGAAAAAGTTTCACGGCAAAATTTTGCAGGAAAAATTCATCCAGTATTTGTTTGATCAGCAATGGCTGGCATTGAAGCAGTATTGCAAAAATCGCCACTTGCAATTCATTGGCGATGCGCCGATTTACGTGAGCTACGACAGCGCCGACGTGTGGGCGAATCCCACGCTGTTTAAACTGGATGAGGAAAAAAAGCCGCTCGGCGTTGCCGGCGTGCCGCCGGATTATTTCAGCGCCACCGGTCAGTTGTGGGGCAATCCGGTTTATCGCTGGGAGGCCTTGCGCGAAACCCGCTACGCCTGGTGGGCGAAACGTTTGGAGCACAATCTTAAACTTTTTGATGCGATTCGCCTCGATCACTTCCGCGGCTTTGTCGCGTTCTGGGAAGTTCCCGCCGGCGAAACCACTGCGGTCAACGGCCAATGGGTGCAAGCGCCGGTGGAAGATTTTTTCAAAACGTTGTTTCGGCATTTTCCCAGTTTGAACATCATCGCCGAAGATCTCGGCGAGATCACGCCGGACGTGCGCGAGACGATTCACCGCTTCGGCCTGCCGGGCATGCGCATCGCCATGTTTGCATTCGGCGAAGAGCTCGCCACCAGCATCCACGCGCCGCATAATTATCCGGAGCATTGCGTGGTTTACACCGGCACGCACGACAACAACACGACGCGCGGCTGGTTCAAAACCGAAGCCGGCATCGAGGGCCGCCAGAAACTTTCCGCCTATCTCGGGCGTGAGATTACGGAGAAAACCGTGCACCGCGAAATGATCCGGCTGGCCATGGCTTCGGTTGCCAAAATCGTCATCATTCCCATGCAGGACATTCTCGGCCTCGGCGAAAAGGCGCGCATGAATTTTCCGGGAACGTTGGACAACAATTGGGGCTGGCGCTTGCGTGCCGCGCAAGTGACGCCGGCATTGACGAAAAAATTGGCGGCCATGACGCAAATTTATGGAAGAGTCTAATCTGCAAATATGTTAAAAAACCTGAATCGGGCTTTCGCTCCACTCATTAGCAGCGTCGTCATAATTTGCTCCTGCGCGCGCCAACTTCCCCCTCCCGGCGGCCCCGAAGATCGCACCCCACCCAAAATTCTATCTGCCATACCGGAGCAAAATGCGACGCGCGTGGGGCTTTCCACGCGGCCGCGTTTTACCTTCAGCGAAAAAATCGATCATCAGAGTTTGGCGCTGGCGTTTTTTATTTCGCCGCCAATGCAGAGCGAAAAGCCAATGCGTTTTCGCTGGCACGGCAAAGAAGTTGAAGTGATCTTTCCGGATTCACTGCACGCCGCGCGCACCTATGTGATTAATCTCGGCACCGATGTGCGCGACTTGCGCGGCAATCGCCTCGCGGGCGCCTTCACGCTCGCCTTCAGCACCGGCGACAGCATCGACGCCGGCGAGATTCACGGCAAAATTCTTTTTGATAAACCCGCCGGCGTTTTGATCATGGCCTATCTGCGGCGCGGTGAAGCGGCGCCGAATCCGGCGCGCGATTTTGCGGATTATCTCACGCAGGCCGGCGCGAAGGGCGATTTTTCGCTGTCCCATCTCGCCGATGGCCGCTATCGCATTTTCGCGGTGCAGGACGGCAGCGGCGACCGGCTTTACAATCATGGCGAGGAACCGATTGGCGTGCCGAGCCAAGATATTATCCTTTCACCGGCGGCGCGCGAGTATCGTTATTTAAATTTGCGGTTGGCGCTCGCCGACACGATTCAGCCGCGATTAGCGGGGGTAACAGCAGCGGATCAAACGCACCTTGAATTGAATTTTGAAAAAGCCGTCGCGCCGGCGGATTCCCTGTGGCCGCGGCATGTTCGCCTCAGCGGTTCCTCCGGCGATTCGCTGAAAATTCTCGCCGCCCATTCGCACCCGCTCGATGCCCGGCAAATACATTTGCTCACGCCACCGCAGCAGGCGACGGAGTACAAAATTTTTTTTGATCATATTATTGATGCGGCGGGGAACGGATTGGATTCGTTATCGCGACAATCGGCGTTCACCGGCCGTGCGCAACCGGACACGAGCCGGCCGCGTATTGTACGTTTGACGCCGGCGGATAGCAGCCGCAATGTGGCGGTGACGGTAAATATTGAAATGATTTTTTCGGAGATGATCGCTCAGGCGCCGGCGCTAATGAGTTATTCGCCGAAAAAGATTGAAAGCAAGCCCGAACCGCTGGCCGTGTTGGATTCCACCGGCAAAGCCGTGCCGGGCAAAGGCGCCTGGTTGAACCCGCTGCAATTCAGTTTTCAACCCGACACGCTCTTAAAAAGCCGCGCGCAGTATTTTGTCAAAATTTTTGCGGACTCGACATTTGATCCGGGCGGCAACGCGCTGTTTGATACGCTTAAACAACTCACTTTTTGGACGATGAACGCTGACACCTTAACTTCAATCAGCGGAGCGCTCACTGACGCGCAACCAGACGCCACCGGAACCGTGCATCTTACTTTGCAACAAGTCGGCGTTTTTTCGAGTTCAGTCTTCGGCGTCTCGCCGGTTGCAACTCGCCCCGGCGTGGAATATTCGCTGATTTTGCCGGCGCCGGGGCCGTATCACTTTGATCAGATCTTGCCGGGGCTTTATCAACTCAGCGGCTTTCGTGACGCCAATAAAAACGGGCGTTATGATTTTGGCGCAGCGTTTCCGTTTGTTCCCGCGGAACGATTTGTGGTGTGGCCGGATACGATGAAGGTGCGCTCGCGCTGGCCGAACGAGGGGAATGATTTTGTGCTGCCGTAGAGAAATCGGGGAAGAAGGTTTTGAAAAAAATTTAAAACTGATTTATCAGGCTGATGTGCACCTTCCCGTTCGTCAGCGGATCGCCCTGACCCAAACCGTAATCGAGGCCGATAATGCCGAGCGGCGTATCGACGCGCGCGCCAAGTCCCCAAGCATAGACGCTGTTTTCCATTTGATTCAATTGCGAGGAGACGCCGGCATATTCGAAGCCGGAATAATAACCCGCGTCGAAAAAAACAAACGCGCGCGTGCGCTGCGAGAGCAGATAGCGATATTCGAGATTGCTCCACGCCACGCGCGAGCCGCGAAATTGCTCTTCGCGATAGCCGCGCAGCGTCGTTGCCCCGCCGAAGCGAAATTGATCCGTCACCAAAATCTCCGGCGGCGCATTGCTTTTCACCTGCCGGCCGTGTACGGCGAGACTCAAAACCTGTGACCGAAAAATTGGCAGCAAATATTGAAAATCCACCAGGATTTTATCGCGCGAAAAATTCTTGCGCCCGTCGCCGGATTGATCCGTGTTTTTCCGGCCCGTTTCCACTGTTGTCAGATAAAAAATTCCACGGCGCGGGTTGATGGGATCATCGGTGGAATCATAACGCAGCGACGCGCCGATGCTCGTCACCCGGCTGGCCGGCAAGTTGAAAAGTATTTGCGCCAGCGAGTCCGGCGCGATGCTCTCGCGGGCGAGGTGGCCGCTCGCGGAAAAATTTTGGCCCAGCGGCAGCTCGGCGATAAAATCCCAGCGGCGTTCCACATAGCTCGTGTCGCGAATCGTTTGTTGAAAACCGCCGGAGAGATGCGCCGGATACCCCGCCACCCACGGCTCGCGATAGCGCAGCGCCAGCTCCTGCGTTTCGCGGCTGCGTTTTTCCCAGCGCGCGTTGATCTGCCGGCCGGTGCCGAGCAGATTGCCGAATTTCACGTCGATCAATCCGGTGACAAAACCTTTTTGCGTCCCCTCGCCCGGATTATATCCGGCCACGCCATTGAGCACATTGCTATTGCCTTCGACAACAGCGACATCCAGCAAATAACGCCCGCGTGAATCGACCACGAGCTGCGGCGGCGCAACGGCTTGCAAATAGCCCAAACGCAGCAAACGCTCCGGAATATTCTGTGTCTGCTCGAGATTGAATGGCGCGCCGATTTGTATCGGTAGCTCGCGCAATAACACCGCACGTTTTGTTAATTTGTTGCCGCGAATGACGACGGAATCGATGTGCACCGCCGGACCGGAATCAAATTGCAAATGCAGCGTGGCGAGAATTTCCTGGCGTTGTGTTGCAACCGTTGCGGAATCAAAACTGAAATTTGCCAGTGGATAACCGCGCCGCGCAAAATCGGCGAGAATGTTCGTGAGCCGCTGTTGCAAAGCCGCTGCATCGTAAATTCCGCGCAGTTCGCGTTGCCAGTTGGTTGATAACTTCGGTGCATCACCGGATTGGACCGCTGTGGTCAATCGGACTCGCGGCATGCTGTTGAAATAAACCGTCGCCGTTGTCGTCGCGCTTTGGACGCTGTCGATTTGCGCGAAGTAAAAACCGTGCTGCTGCGCCATCTCCAACGCCCGCCGCATCGTCGCCTCCAGTTCCGCGACGTCGATCTTTTGCTTATCGCTCAACTGCCGCAAATCACTTGCGCCGATGTCGCCTCGAGCTCTCCAGATTATTTTTCTAACGGCTGAATCCGGCGGCGCCTGCCCGTTTAAAAAATTCGGCGCCGAAAACGTTATTAAAAGGATGACTAAAAAACTTAATAGCCGACTTTGAATGTCATTCTGGAAGAATCTTTTTTGCTTCCAGCAATTGTCCTTGATTGAAAAAGGATTCCTCTGGAATGACAGGTTGAGAGACACCCATTCGTTCATTCGCAACAGAGTTATTGCCAAAGAGGCGAAAAAAGCGCGAAGCGGTTTTCTTGGCGCCAACTTTGTCCCGCGCGCGGGACGTCTTTGCGTGAGTTTTTGTTTTATCGGCATGATTGGTTCGATTTAAAAAAACGCCCGCATCTCCACTTTGCCCAAATGCAGCGTCTGCCGCTGCGGCTCGTTGCGCCCGAGATACGACGCGGAGAGATTGATATTCGCCGACACGCGATACTCGAGCGCAAAATTCCAGCGCAGCGTGCGGCCCGGACGATTGCCGTTCGCCAGCTCAAACGGCAAAATGCGATTGCCCGGCGAAGCCGTCACCTGCGCCCACTCGATCTCACCGTTGAGCCGGCCTTTGCCGCGAAACGAATAGGTCGAGCGCGGCTTCAGCGAATACGCGCGCACTTCGACGGCGGGCGCGGCGCGATCTTCATCAAAGGCGACGCCGGCTGCGGCGGCCACCTCCCACATCGGGCGCGGACGATACGACAGTTCGACGGCGCCGGTGCGATTCAACACCAGACGATTCTGCCGCCGCGAAACGGCGTCAAACGTTCGATCTTCACGATTTAAAATCAACTCAGTCTGGCTGCTCACCCGGGGTGACAAAACCAGCGTGGCGCGCAGCTCATGACGCAACTGTTGGCGCCGCGACAAACCTTCGCCGAAATATTGATTGTTCAGCTCGCGCAGCGCCGTCAAGCGATAGCGCAACGAGCGCGTGCGATTGTTTTCCCACAAATTGATATCCTGTCGCAAACTCTGCGCGCCGAATTGCGTGAACTGCGGATTTTGAAAGCGCGACAGATTGAGCCGGTAAATTTGCCACACGCGCGGATCGCCGGTTTTTTCCTCAAGCCGGATAAATGTTTCCATGGTTACGGCTTTGAGATAATCCCGCCAATTTTTACGCGCGGGTGCGGGCGGCGTCTCCGGCGATTTTTCCGGTGAACGCAACAGGCTCGCAAAATTAATGCGAATATTGCTGCGCGCCCGCAACTCGACGACCGGCACAAAACTTTCCGTCGGCTGAATGCGCAAAACAAAATCGCCGAACAAATCCGGAATGTATTCATTTAAATCCGCGTCGTAGCGATAATTGCCCTCGCCCTGCCGGACTTTGATAAAGACGCGTTGTTGCTGCGCGGTCTGCGTGTTGGTGATTTGATATTGCCAGTCGGTATTGATGGCGCGCTGATACGGCGCGAAGCGCACGCGCACGTCGGCGAGATCGGCGCGCACGTCCGGCTGTTTCGGATCGGCAAATCGCCGCTCGCGATGGGTGAACGCAATGTCGGCGGCCAGCGCTTTCCAACGCTCCAGTGTCAGCGCGTAGTTTTGCGTGTAGGCGGTTGATTTGGGAATAAAATCGTTTTGAATGCGCGTCTCATCATTGCGCTGATTGAACGTCGTCACCAGTTTCATTTTGCTCAAAACCTGCGCTTCAATTCCGGCCGTGTAGCTGTTGAAACGGAAACCGGAGGCCGTATCGGCAAAAATTTCGTGGCGCTTTTCGCTTTCGTAGCCGAGTTGCGGCTTGAATTTCCAAAATGAATAACCCGCCGCGCCGCGCTGCCGCAGCCATTTGGAATCGGAGTTAATCGCTGTTGCATTTTCACGCGTGAGGTTTTCAATTTGATAGTGCAATTCAGGAAGCTTGACCCGTTTAAAATCCAATCCTGCTTCCCAGCGGCCGGAAGACGAGCCGCGATTTAACTTGCCATATCCGCCGCGCAAATTCCAGCCCGTCATCGGCGAATACGTTGCCGATGATTCCAGCATTTCTTCCGCCGTGTTGATCGCGTCGTTCGCCAGATTCCAGCGCCGATTGAACTCGACGACGTCGGCGCGGTCAATATCACGATAGCGCGAATCTTTTTTGCGAAACCGCGCCTGCAGGCTGAAGCGGCCAAACTTTGAGTTCTGCGGCTCGAGGCGCAATGTTGATAGCAAAGCGCGCCCCGCGTTGTCGCCGTCATCGCGGTTTGAATAAAGGTTTTGATCCAATTGGCTAATGGCAAATTCATTGATGAACGACACGCCGCGCCACGGCGAAATTTCAAGCCGCGAGTCCAAAACTTCCTGCCGCGCCGCTGGAGTCAACAGAATCACCGGCGCGTAACGGCCTTGGTTTTTGCCGATATAAACAAAATTGCCGAAGCCGCGATACGCATAATCGCCGCGGCCCTCGCCGAGATCGGAAAATCTCACTTCGTAATCGCCGGAATCGGGGCCGACATAAACCCAAATGGAGTCGCGCTGAATATAGTTTCCATTTTTAGCGTCGACGAATCGCGAGCCGTCGCGCGAAACCAAACCGTCTCCGGCCGCCGCCAGCAATTCCCGCTCCGCCGAATTTAAAGTAAACTCCAGCGGATTATTCTGATCGTCGCCCTCGCGCAGCAACGTGGTTTGCCATTTCAGTTTTTCATTGAAACCGGTGACGACGCCCTGCGCGCTGTACAGATTGCGGCGGAAGCGTTCGTCGGAAAATTGAAAGTCAATCGTGAGTCTGGAATCGCTGGTGATGAGCCGTTTGCGCGTGAACGTGATCTGACCGTTGGAATATTCGATGACGTAGTCGTTATTTTCGCCGCGTGTCATCAGCTGTCCGTCAATCCACACGCGTTCCGTTCCCGCCAAAATGAGAATGTCGATCTGGCCGCGATCGCCCTGCAATTGATACGGCCCCTGCTTGCCTTCAACGCCGTTGAATTGATTCGTCGTAAATTTCCCGCGTGACACCGCCGCAGAAAGTTGCAACTGAAAATTCGACGGGAAATTTTCCGTATTTCCCACCGCGATCTTCGCCCCTTGCAGCTTACGATTATATCGCGAAAATTCGCTGCCGCCGTACTCAATTTGAAAATCGCCAAGCGTTGCATTGAAACGCTCGCTTTTGAGTTGAATAAAAACTTTATCGATCTCATTCAGTGTTTGCGTGTTGCCTTCCGGTTGAATCGGTGTGCTTTGATCGGTCAACGCCGCCACCACTTCCGTCTTGTCGGAAAGCTTTCCGGAAAGCTGCAAACGCAAACCGGAATCCACTTTCAAGCCCTGCTCGGAGCCGAGACTCACGCCGCGCGTGAGACTGCCGCTTTTGGAAAGATTGGCGCCGAGGTTGTCGCGCAAATTATCCGGCCGCGCCGCCGTCACGACATTGCTGATCGCTAAAGTTGAATCCGATTTTGCCGGTTTCGCTAATTTGAAAATCGCCAATTGCCGCGGCAACGAAACGGGAAGAATGCGATAGGTTAAGACCAGAGAATCGCTTGCCGGTTTGTGAAGGCGCAATTGCGAGCTGCGATAGTTGATTTGATAATCGTGCCCGCGCTGCAAAACGGTTTCGCCGAGCCGCAGCGTGTCGGAATTGGCGATGATGAAACTGTCGGGCAAAGCGATGGTCGCGCTATCAAAAGACGCGGCTATGACGAGGCGACGATTGGCGAGTGAATATGGATAATGCGAAATATTTTGCGCCGCAAGATCGGAGAGAGAGTACAAGAGCAAGGTCGCAAAAATCTGCCCACCGGATAAAAAGATTGTTCGTAGTAGCGCCTTCAGGCGCAAATGTTGTGAAATGAAAAAAACTTTTTTATGGATCATGAAATTGGTGCCTAAAGGCACTACTACAAACCGCTCTTCATTTCAAAAATCTGCACGCGATTGTTGCCCGTGTCCAAAACGAAAAGACGAGTGCCGGCCACAGCGACGTCCGCCGGAAACTGAAATTGCTCCGGCGCGCGGCCCATTTTACCAAACGCCGCAAACACCTCGCCCGCTGGATTCAAATAAACGATGCGATGGTTGCTGCGATCCGCAACCATGAGCAACGCCTCGTTTGCATTTTTAGTTTTGCGTTTTACTTCCGCCACTCCCGCCGGATCGCGCAAAATGCCTTCACCGAAGCGGCGCACGAAATTGCCGTAATAATCAAATTCCACCATCGCCTCCGCCGTCGAGTCGCTCACAAAAATTTCGCGGCGCGACGTGAGCAAAATTTTCGCCGGCCGCGATAGCCGGCCTTCGCCCCAATTGAAATCGCCGAAGCTCGCTTTCGGCTTGCCGAACGAATCGATGCGCAGCACGCGATTGAACTCGTGATCGGCGAGAAAGATTTCGCCGTTCGGAGAAAAACCGACCGCAGTTGGATAGCCGAATTGCAATGATTCATCCTGCAGCTCATCGGCGTAATACGACGCGATATAATTGAGATCTTTGTCGTAGCGCTCGAGGCGCTGATTATTGTAGTCAACCACGAAAACGTCCAAACCGTTCCCGGCCCACACGTCAACCGGGCGGTCAAATTGCTCTTTATCAAAACCGAATCCGCCGACCTCGCGCAACAACTCGCCGCGCTGAGTGCATTTCAAGATGCGGTTGTTGCCGGTGTCGGCGATATAAATGTTTCCGTCGGGGTCAATATCCATGCCGAGCGGCTGCGAGAGTTTAGCGGCGCCGAGCGCCTCGTCCAAAATAACGCCGCGATAAACGATTTGAATTTGGTTTTGGGCTAAAGTGCCCGTCGCGCCCAGCAACAGGCAAAGCCGCATGATTTTTTTATGCATTATGGGTTTTATTCGCATTATGGAAAATACGTCCGCAAGTTGTTTTAATCAACAGGAAATTAAATAGTTTTGCCGCAAACCGGACAAGCTGGTACCAAACCTCGCCACCAAGGCACGAAGTTCACAAAGCCTGCTCTGCCGCAGGGCCAGGGAAAATCTTTGTGTTCTTCGTGCCTTGGTGGTGCAAAAATTTCTTGCGTTTTGTACGCACTTCGCTTTTAGAGAAATTGTTTTGCCTTGTCGTTGGGGACGGAAAATAAATATTGATTTTTAGGTAATGGTTATTTATTTTTGTAATGATCATTACAAAAAATATATGAAATGGCTTTTTCTCGTGCATCAAATCCAAACGCCGCGCTCGCGGGAACGCGTGAAAATCTGGCGGCTGACCAAAAAGGTCGGCGCGGTGTTGTATCGCAACTCGGTTTACGTTCTGCCCTTTGACAAAGAGCGGCTGGAAGATTTTCAATGGCTGTGCCAACAAATCAAAGACGCGCATGGCGAAGCCTCGATTTTTGTTTCCGCGGCGAACGATGAAAAAGAAAACCGCGAGGTGCGCGATCTTTTTATGCGTGCCCGTGAAGAAGAATATGTCAAGCTGATTGCGGGCGCCGAGCGATTGTCGGAACGCATTCAAAATCTGAAAGCGCAACAGCGGCTTTCCAAATCTGTTCTCAAGCGCCTATTAAAAGAGGCCAAAGCGCTCGGCGAGGCGCTAACGGAGATTCAACGCGTTGATTTCTTCGGCGCGCCCTCCGGAAAAAAGGCAAGCAGCGCGCTGGAGCGGCTCAAATTCCAATTGGCTGCTTTCGAGCCGTCGCCGGAATCGGCGACGCCGCTCAAACATTACGCCCGAAAAAATTTTCAAGGGAAAATCTGGACGACGCGCGCGCACATTCACATTGACCGTCTGGGCTCGGCGTGGCTGATTCGCCGCTTCATCGATCCGAAAGCCAAATTTGTTTTTGCCCCGGAAACCCAATTGCCGAAAAACGCGATACCGTTCGACGTCCTCGGCGCCGAGTTCAGCCATCACGGCGAGGATTGCACTTTTGAGACGCTGCTACAGGCGTTTCAACTGCGCGATAAGGCGCTCGTGATTATCGCTGCAATCGTCCATGACATCGATATGAAAGACCAAAAATTCGGCCGTCCCGAAGCCGCCGGTTTGGACACGGTGGTGCGGGCATTGGCGGATGCGCTCAAAGACGACCACAGGATTCTCGAAACCGGCGCCGGCATTCTCGATGCGCTTTACGTTTTTTTCTCGACAAAAAAACGAAAATGAATTGCGGTCAATATGAACGACCATCAGCGTCAATATATCAGCCTCTGCGCCTCCAGCTTTTTTCTCTACTTTAGCTATACGCTTTCGCGGTCGCCGATCATCCCGCTTTACGCCAAGAGCTTGGGCGCGTCATCGGAAGTCGTGGGCTGGACGGTTGCCGCCTCGACAATCGCCGGAGTTTTTTTGAAACTCCCGGCGGGAACGCTGTCGGATATTCTCGGACGGCGCGCGCTGCTGCTCGTTGGCGCGAGCGTTTTTACGTTGACGCCTTTTTTCTATCCTCTCATCGCCACTGTCGCCGGTCTCATTGCTCTGCGATTCATTCACGGCAACGCGACGGCCATCTTCGGGCCGACGGCGAGCGCGACGATTTCGGATTTTGCGAACGCCAACGAACGCGGTATTCGGCTGGGCTTTTACGCGTCAATTCAAGGCATCGGCCAAACGCTGGGGCCGCTGGTCGGAGGTTTTCTCGTTAGTTGGCAGGGATTCAAACGGCCCTTTCTCATCAGCGGTTTGCTCGGCGCGATCGGGTTGTTGCTGCTCGTCATTTCTCCAATCCGCACGATTTCCCGTGAGCGCAAAAACCTCGCAAAAAATTTTGCGCAAGGCTTTCGCGAAGTGTTGGGCAATCGCGACATTATCATGACCAGCATCGCGGTGGCAGCGCAGATGTTTACAGTGGGCGCGTACAATGCTTTTCTGCCGCTCTACGCCAAAGAAGTTGTCCATCTGGAAGCGTGGCACATTGGCGTTATTTTCGGTGCGCAAACCACGACGGCTTTGTTGACGCGACCGGTGATGGGAAAATCTTCAGATCGTTTCGGCAGAAAACCGCTCATTCTCGCCGCGCTCGTGTGGTGTGCGTTGCTGACAGCGCTGCTGCCGAAACTGCAACGCTTTGAAGCATTGCTGATGTTTGGCGTCGCGTGGGGACTCGGAACCGCGGTGGTCTCTTCAGTGGCAAGCGCCTTTATCACCGACCTCGCGAAGCGCGCTCATTACGGCGCAGCACACGGCGCGTTTGGAACGATCTTCGACCTCGGCGAAGCTGCAGGCCCGATCGTCGCCGGTATGCTCGTCGCGCGGTTGGGCTATGCGTGGATGTTCGTTATCGTTGCGATACAATTGCTGTTGATGGCGGCGGTCTTTTTTGCAACCAGATTTGAAAAAACACAGGAGATGATCACATGAAATGCCAGCTTCTTTTCAGCCTGTTGGGCCTGCTCATGCCGGCCCTTGCCTTGGCCCAGATCATTAATTTTGACGGCGACGAGATCGGAAAACCTCCGAAAGGATTTTCTCCGGCGCTCACGGGAAAGGGGAAAGCCGGTGTTTGGCTTGTCACCAAAGATGAAACCGCGCCGTCAAAACCGAACGTTTTGGCGCAGACCGACATGGATGCCACCGGTTATCGTTTTCCGGTTTGCGTCCTCGACGGCCTTTCTGCCAATGATGTCGACGTCAGCGTGAAATTCAAGCCCGTGAAAGGCGGCGAGGATCAGGCCGCCGGAATTGTCTGGCGCTACAGCGACAAAGACAACTATTACATTGTGCGCGCGAATGCGCTGGAGAATAATGTCGTGCTCTACAAAGTCGAAAAAGGCAAGCGCACCAATCTCGATCCCAAAGGCGCCGGTTTCTTTGCGTATGGCAGGAAGGCGAAAGTGCCGAGCGGCCAATGGAGCACGCTGCGCCTCGTCGCCAAAGGTAACCTCTTTGAAACGTATTTGAACGGCGAAAAACTTTTTGTAGTCGAAGACAACACTTTCACCGCCGCCGGCAAAGTCGGATTGTGGACAAAGGCGGACTCGTACACCTTGTTTGATGATTTATCCATCACCGAATTGAAAAGCGATAAACAAATCTCCAATTAAGCCGCTTTTAATCATTTTGACTTCAATTATTTTGACTTAGATCTTTTGCCGGTCATTCGCATTCGTAATTGCTTTTATCCGTTGGTCGTTTTTCATCCGTTGGGGTAATTGTTTTTAAGTCTGCTTGATTCCGGCTCTTGGACTAAATTTCTTGAATACCGCAAACACCAAAACTCTTCGTCACCCCACTTTTGCCGACGCCCGGCGCTTCTGGCTCAAGCTGGGCTTCATCAGCTTCGGCGGGCCGACCGGACAAATTGCGATCATGCACGCCGAGCTGGTCGAAAAGAAAAAATGGATCAGCGAGACGCGCTTTCTGCACGCGCTGAATTATTGCATGTTGCTGCCCGGCCCGGAGGCGCAACAGCTCGCCACCTATGTCGGCTGGCTGCTGCACAAAACTCCCGGCGGTATCGTCGCCGGCGCGTTGTTCGTGCTCCCGTCCATTTTTATTTTGTGGGGATTGAGTTTTGTTTACGTCGCCTACGGCAAGCTCGATTGGATCGCCGCAATTTTTTACGGCCTCAAGCCGGCGGTGATGGCGATCGTCGCGTTTGCGGTGATTCGCCTCGGTAAAAAGGCGCTGAAAAATGAGGTGATGTGGATGCTCGCGTTGCTGGCATTTATCGGCATTTTCTTTTTCGCGATTCCTTTTCCATTCATTATTCTCAGTGCCGGGGTGATTGGTTTCGCCGGCGGCAAAATTTGGCCGCAAAAATTTTCGGCAACTGCGACTCACGGCGCGAAATCACAATCCATTATCAGCGACGAAGACGAATCGCCGTTGCACACCAAACCGTCGTTGCGGCGTGCGATCAAAGTTTGTGCGATCTGTCTAATATTATGGTGGACGCCGGTTTTTGTTCTCGGCTGGTGGCAAGGTTGGAACAACACGCTTTTTCAACAGGGCATTTTTTTCAGCAAAGCGGCGATGATGACGTTCGGCGGCGCGTACGCCGTGCTGCCGTATGTCGCGCAAAAAGCCGTTGAAAATTATCACTGGCTCAACGCCGGACAAATGCTGGACGGCCTCGGCCTCGCCGAAACCACGCCCGGCCCGCTGATTATGGTGCTGCAATTCGTCGGCTTCCTCGGCGCGTGGCATCATCCCGGCAACTCGTCTCCGCTCGTTGCTGCAACGCTGGGCGCGTTCATCACGACGTGGACAACTTTCCTGCCCTGCTTTTTGTGGATTTTTCTCGGCGCGCCGCATATCGAACAACTGCGCGGTAATAAAAATCTCACATCGGCGCTGTCGGCCATCACCGCCGCCGTTGTTGGCGTTGTTTTGAATTTAGCAATTTGGTTCGGTCTCCACGTTCTCTTTCCAAATGATGGCGCGGTGGATGGGTTCGCAATTGGCGTGAGTGCCATCGCGTTTCTCGGCTTATGGAAATGGAATTGGAATATTATCGCCGTCGTGCTCGGCAGCGGGTTGGCGGGATTAGCTTGCACCTTGCTTGCAGCGTGATCGTACTCCCTCAGTTATCGGTGGACTACTATCCATGAGCGCTACGCCGAAAAAAAAAGCCCAGTTGCTCATTGTTTACGGAAGAAGGCGCGCCGGCAAAACCGAATTGCTCAAAGAATTCGCCCGCGACAAGGCGCATACTTATTTTCTCGCGAATTTAGCGAGTGAAAAAGAGCAACTGGCGGAATTCACCGAGCGCATCAAATTATTCAGTCGGGGCGCTGCGCTGGCTGATAATCCCTTTGCCGACGGGCGGACTTTATTTGCTTATCGCAATAAACTCGCGCAAAATGAGCCGCTGGTCGTGATCATCGTGGAATTTAAAAATGGAACGATAGCCTCAGAAAATGCTGAGTCGAATTCCCCGATATTTTGTTCCCTCCAACGGATGTCCTTCGCCGGCATTGATACGGCTGAATTCGTACTCGCCCTCGAAATGGCGGCTGATAAAATTTAAGACGGAGTTTCCTTGCGGGTTGAAATAGCGCTGATACTTCAAGACGCCAGCGAGACGAACGCCGAACCCCGACGTTTTGTAGCTCACCCGGCCCGACGGATCGAAATAGCGCCCAGCGCGGATGCTGAGGAGCTCAAAAAAATCAAACTCCCAGCCTTTTTTCGCAATGAGAGCGGGACTGCCTTTTCCCAAAATGACGTGCTTCCAAATGTTAATATCGCCTCGCCTCGGCGTGTAACGAATTCCGCCGAAACGAAATTTTCCTGCCGAGGTTTGCTCCGCTTCGTTGACCCGTTCAACGGAAAAAATCCGCCAGCGCAGTCTGGAAAGAGAGAGCAGGAGCCCCGCTTTGAAGCTGATTCCGCTTCGACTCACTTTGGACAGCGGTTCGGCCTGGGCCCCGTCAATCGAAGCAACGGCATGGCCGATATTGCTTTGGGCGTAACCAAAACCGGCGTCGAAAAAAGGCTGCAAGCCGGGTTTTATTTTGAACGATTTTTTCGTCACTTGCGCGGCAATCTCGACCAACGGCGCGCTAGCCGCGAAACCAAAATCGCGCGAGTTGGCTTGCGTCCGCCCGTCACCGGCCTGTGCGGTGTTGGCAACTTGCGGCGCGAGGTTTGATTCGAGATTTTTAAAATTCCAGCCAATTCCGGCTTTTATCAAACAGTCAATGCCGGCGCCGGCGCTCCACAGATTGGCCCGCTCCCAACTCTGGAAGACACCCAACGGCGTGGGATCAAGCTCTCCGGTAATGATTTGCTCTCCCAGGTTGATAAAAACTTTCGTATATCCGACCCCCAAAGTTATCGGGATTTTTCGGCTGAGGCGCTTGAGATTGAAGCCGAACAAAAACGTTTTAGCGTCATAGGTTAAATCCGGCGCGAGCTGGGGCAGCCAATTGGTTTTGGCCGGATAAAACGCCGCGCTGAAATAGCGCTCCGCCATCATCACGCCCAAATGTCCCGGATTGGAGGCGAGCGCCAGCGCGTCATTTTCTGCCGCTGCCGCCGAGGCGCCTGCCATGCCGTTGGCGCGAATCGACGGCTGCAACGAGAGAAAGTATGAGCCTGAGAACCCCGGCCCTTGCGCCGAAACCGAGGCGCCAAAAAAGAAAAAACTCAGCGAAACAATCAGCGTTGCACTCTTCATGACGGTTCCTCGGGTTGGTCTTAAAATCCGAATGCAGCTTTATTCGAACGCCGCGCGCTTCGCGACGCTATTATCTATAGACACACAAAAGCGCGAATTTTTCTCAAAGCGATCCAAAAATTTTCGCGCCGGCGCTTCCGGGGAGCGCCGGATTTTCTCTTGTTCGTTATTACGGCACGGGCGTTGAGGCCTTGCAAAATCAGCGGCGAGCGTTTGCTGCGTTTTGCAAAACAACTTGCTAAAATGTCCATAATGCTCTAAATTTGTAAAGCCGAGATCACTCGCTGCAATTCGAGAAAGCGGCTTTATCTAAAAATCATCACCTAAACTCGACATTGATGTTGAGAAAAAACTGGGCGCGCAACATAAATGTTGCGGTACATTTTCTTAGGAAATCATTCTACTGAATTATATGAGAAGAATGCCATGAATTTAATAGAACTAAAAATTCGACTGGAGCAAGGCGAAAATCTCCACACGGAATTCAAACAATGGCCGGTTCAACCCGATGACTTGGCCGCAGGGATTGTTGCTCTGGCCAATACTGATGGCGGACAAATCTTTGTCGGCGTGGATAACAACGGCCAAATCGTCGGCATTGACCAAAACGAACGCGACCGCATCAGCCAGGCGATAGACAATGTTGCCCGCAACAATATCGCGACACCAGTGACCGTCATTCAAGAGACGATGCTGGATGAACAAGGACGGCTCGTTCTCGTCGTTCACATTCCGAAGGGAGAACAGCGCCCACATCGAACGAACCGAGGCATCTATTATGTGCGCACCACGTCGGGACGCCAACAGGCTTCGCGTGAAGAACTGTTGCGATTGTTTCAAGCAACGGAGAGCCTCTATTATGATGAAACGCCCATTGTATTATCTTCTTCAATCACCGACCTCGAGCTGCAGGCGCGCGAGGATTTGTTGCGCTTGGCTCGCGGTCGCGGCGTCGATGTGGATAACATCGATCCGGAAAGATTGCTGCACAACTGGCGCTTGCTGCGCGAAGTCAATGGTGGAAGCCATCTGACGCTTGCCGGCGTGTTGTTTCTGTCCAGGAATCCGCAATATTTTTTGCCCACCGCTTGCGTTTCCGCGCTGCGCATTCCTGGAACCGCGATCGCGAACGAGCCGCTGGATCAGAAGCGCATCGAAGGCCGTATCCTGAACATTGTCGAAGACACTTTGCGTTTCCTTTATATCCATCTCCCGCGTCCCCATCGCATTCAGGGCATGGAGCCGGAAGTCCATGCGGAGTTTCCACCGGAAGTGTTGCGCGAGATTTTGATCAACGCGCTGGC
>Ga0247727_10005498_pt1 | contig 25655 bp, 20 predicted proteins | sample WisWelCaveWW1625_FD_202498 | JGI IMG/M metagenome (GOLD analysis project Ga0247727, IMG submission 202498) | Biofilm microbial communities from Wishing Well Cave, Virginia, United States - WW16-25 | ecosystem: Environmental > Aquatic > Deep subsurface > Groundwater > Cave microbial mat | place...
TTAAGCGAGTCATTTACAATAAGAATCCGCTCGAGCAAGTTGTCTGTCAATTGCGGTTTCCTCCGATTTTAAAAATTGACGCAGAAATCCCGGCGGAATTTCAGGAAAGTATTCGGCAAGAATTCCCTGATTATTCCGAAGCCTCGGAATGGAAAGTGGACTTCTCCCCAAAGTTTAAAGGTCAAATTCCGCCGGAATTATTAGCGCAACTGCTTCAATCCTCTAATGGCAAGAATTACGAATTTTTTTCTTACGATGGTCTGTGGAAAATTAATTTGACGCGCACCTTCGTTGCTCTTACTGCGAATAGATATGAACGTTGGGAAAAATTCAAGGAGAAATTGACGACACCATTAAACGCCCTAGTCGAGATCTATTCCCCCGCTTATTTTTCGAGAATCGGATTAAGGTATGTGGATGTAATTAGACGGTCGGTCCTGGATCTTGATGGAGTGAATTGGACGGAGTTGTTGCAACCGCACATATTGGGAGTTCTAAGTGTGCCGGTAATTGGCGGTTTTGTCAACAGTTTTGAAAGTAAATATGAAATGAGTCTCGCCGATAAACAGAGTGCGGTTCGAATGATTACAAAGTTTGTGGAAGCAGCAGATAACGGCGAAATATGCTATATGCTCGATAGCGATTTTTATAACGCGCATAAGACGCAAATCGATGAAGCGATAACTAAGCTTGATTATCTCAATGTGCGTGCGTCCTGGCTAATCCAGTGGAGCATAACTAATCGTCTACACCAAGCCATGGAACCCAAAACACTATGATCGACAGTCTTCAGGAAACTTATTCCAGCCTTCAGGAGATTTATTCAAGAATAGCGATGACTTTGCCTGCCGATTCCAGTTTGCCCTTGTTGAACTCGGAGCGGTCGCAAATAAACACGCGAAAGTTTTTGCCGAAAATGCAGCAATTCGGCTTTAAAGATATCATGGCGCGCCCCGATGAGACTGCTGGCGGCAAGCGGGTTCTAAAATTTCTTTCAATACCGATAGCATATAGTTTGATGCGGCCGGCTTGGAGTGTAATTCGCGAAACAAGAAATCAAGCCAATGCTGATGAGGCCCGGAAAGTCCTGTTGGTTATTCAGGAGACCATTATTGATTTTCAACTTCTACAGTTTGATTTAGGTTATCTGCCCCAACTGCACGCTTTCAATGTAGATGATGGGGCGATTTTAATTGAATGGATTTTTGACGACTTTAGAATTGGTTTTAGTATCGAATCCGAGCCAAAAGAGTCAAGCTGGTATCTGGTTTCCAATGCGAATTCAGGAGAAATAGCCGCCTCTGGGTATATTTCGCGGATTGATATTAAAACCCTGGCTCTCTGGCTTATTAATTTTGTCCTCTATCATTCATAAATTTCAGAGTATGAACTATCCACAAAACTGTATTAAAGGAATTCCGGACGGTTCTTTTTTAACCGAGGACGGGTCCATTGGGGCACATTTATTTTATTTTAAAACCGAGCGTTCCGGAAATGATGGATGGGTTGAACAATCAATCAACTGGGAAGATGACGGGACGGCCGTCGATTTTACTTTGAGTCAGCAACGCGGCGACGGTGAGTTTCAGTTCAGAGCTGGAATTGCAATTATCCCCCGTAACGAAATAGACCGGCTCAACACACTACATGCGATTCAGGGATTGCTTTTCTATGAAAGACACCCCTTGGCTAACAATCCGTATCACGGAAATATTCTGCTCAAGGCCAGCGTTCAAAAACCCACTATGAAAAAGATCGCTGCGGGTTTAGCTCTAATAGTATCGAAAACCATTGCGCCGCGTAGTGATAGCGTCACCGGATAAAAGTTTTTTTGTGAAATTGCAATCTTCCTTTTTGGTGAAATCATCCACTTCAACTGACTCGCGCCCAATCGCGGCCCCCTAAAACCGAAAATGGATTACGTCCATCCCTCGCGATGGATAATCAACCAATTTAAACTGGGTAAAAATCCTCTGTCTCATGCTTGAACAAGATGTTCCGGGCTGAACAGAAGAAATAGACCGTGCGTAAAAGGTGGACGAAGTTTTGCCATTAGTAGCCCGTTTTTGTGAATAAATGGTGCGACAGTTTCAACCACGAAACCGCTTTGCGGCTGGCATAGGATTTGGTTACAAAGGACAAAGGCCGGTGCTGTGGTCAGTTAAACGTCGCTTCCGCATAAGCAAATTAAAAGTTAAGCATTTATGGAAGGAATTCAAATCTCTCTGAGCAAAGTCGGTGCGCGGCGCGACATTGCCTTGTTCCGGGTCAAAGGCTATATTGACACGCAAACTTGCTCTGAGATGTTGCGGGAAATGACGAATGTGATCAAACAGGGGATGTTTCACATTATCGTCGACATGGGACAGGTGAATTACGTCAGTTCCGCGGGCTGGGGCGTTTTTGTGGGCGAGATTAAAGGCATCCGCGAAAACGGCGGCGATCTGAAGCTGGTGCAGATGATGCCGGAAGTCTACGACGTTTTTGAGATGCTCGAATTTCATCGGATTCTCGAGTGTTACGACAGCATCGAAGAATCAATTGATGATTTTGATTTGTCCATCGGCCTGGACGTGACGAAGAGCGTTTTTCAGACGTTCTCGGCTCGGGAGCAGGGTTTTCCGCAAGTGGCGGTGAGTCCCCCGCCCGTGAATCGGCCGCCGGTGGTGCGCGATGGCGATGGGCCGCGGACCAAACCGCGTCCGGCCTTCACCAAGCCGCGCGCGCCTGAACACGCGCTGCCATTTAGCGAAAAAATTAAAGCGATCATTATCGGCAACCCGGCGTTGAGTTCCTGGAAAATTCGCCAGGAGTTGAACACCGAACGCTTTGGCCATGTGCAAGTCAGTTGGTGGAAAGTATATCAAACCCTGCGCACGCTGAATCTGGCCACGGAAGACCAGCGTTTCCGTTTCTATCGTTCTCGCTGAACCTCCCGATTTTCGCGCCGGCCTGGCGGCCAAAAACTTGCCGTGGACTTTGCGCAAAAGTGTGACGTTTGCGGTATTCTGAATGATCTGGAGAAATTAACGAGTTAAAAATAGAACAGGAAGATTTTCGTATGAAAATTCCAGTTTGGCGTCAAGTTGTCGTGATGTTGTTGGTCTGCGGTCTCACCCTCGCGGCGTTGGCGCCGCTGGCGCCGGCGCCGCTGGCGCCGGCGCAAACGCGTTCCACTTCCAAAGCGGCGGGTGATTTTTCGCCGGGCGACGGCGTGCGCATTAAAGTGTGGCGCGATGTCAGCGTTTCGGGGCAGGGTGATTTTGGCGGCCTGGGTTTGAATGACGATTTTCTCATCGACAATCGCGGCCAGGTGTTGCTGCCGATCATCGGCGAGATGCGCATCGTCGGCCACACGCGCCGGAGTTTCGCGCGCGCCATTGAAGACAGTTTGAGCATCCGCGCCGCGCGGGTCATGTGTTTGCCCCTGATTCGGGTGACCTTATTGGGAGCGGTGAACAAGCCCGGTTCCTATTTGATCGAACCGCGCGAATCGCTTTGGAGCTTGATCAACGAGGCCGGCGGCCCCGCGAATAACGTCGATCTCAAAAAACTTTATGTCGAGCGCGGCGGTGAAATTGTGAACAACAATCTGCGCGAAGCTTTTGAACAGGCCCATTCGTTGGAGCAGCTTGGCGTGCGCTCCGGCGATCAGATTTATGTCCCGGGCATTTCCAAGTTTAATTTTCGCGCCGTGGTGGATTATGTGACGTTGTCCGCCTCGTTTGTTCTGCTCTATTTGCAAATTAAAGATCGTAACACTAATACCGGCAAATAAGAGCTTTTGCAATTGACTTTATTCAACGACAGTAACCTGGTGTGAAATTATGGGTGTTGATCCCTATTTGCTGGAAGACCATGGCGCGCCGGAGGCGGCGGCCAAAGCCGATCTTTCACGCTATTGGAAAGCGCTGAAGAAACACTGGTGGGTGGTGCTGCTCGTCGCCATTGTGGTGACGGTGCCGTGGGTGTTGTACGTCAAACAGGAAGTGGCGATTTACGAAGCCACGGCTAAAATCAGTTTCACCAATTACGCCGGCGCCTCGGATAATATTATGAGCGCGCGATTTCAGCAGCTCAGCAGCCGCAGTTTTTATGAACGGGTCGTCTCCGAGTTGGGCTTGGTGCTGACCATCGAGCAGCCGGAAGATCGCGACACGCCGATTTTTCGCAAACAACTGTTTGCCAATTTTACCAGCACCGGCGCGGCGGTTTCCGGCCGCTATGTGTTGCGCTTTCCCGGCAACGGCACGTTCGCCTTGCATCGCATGATGGAGGAGAGCGAGCAGGAAATGGAATTGCGCCGCGGCAACCTCGCCACGGCGGCGATGGATACGATCGCCGTCAACGGCTTTAGCTTTCAACTGGCGAGCGACCCCAGAAATTTGCCGGCGGAAGTTTTTTTTAGCATCGAAAATTTTCGCAATAAAGTTAAATCGTTGCAGGATCGCATCAACCTGAATATGGCGCGCGATGGCTCGATGGTGGAAGTGACGTTACAGGACACTGATCCTTTTGTCGTAACGCAAACCGTCAACAGCCTGGCTCGTATCGTCGTGAAACAAAGCGAATCCACCGCGAGCGGCACCAGCGATGAGCAAATGAAAATTTTGCAAGCGCAGTTGGAGAAAACCAAAGAGGAATTGGACGCTTCCAATGAAAGGCTCAAATATGCCAAGCAACGCTCCACCAGCGGCTCGGATCTCGCCCTGCGCGATCGCTTAAGCCGGCGGGATGCGACGGACCGCGAGGTCAATGAGTTGCGCGGCTATCGCGAATCGTTGCGCGGCCTGTTAAACAAATTAAACACGTTGCCGGCCGCGCCCACCAATGGCTCGACCGCTGACGTGCTGAATGAGCGCCGGCGTATTTTTAGTGCGATGGCGAAAAATCGCGCTTTTGACAACGTCACGACGATGTCGTTGGATCGCGAACATCTGGATGAGCTGGATCGCGAGTGGGCGGCGATGGTCAAAGAAACCTCGTTGAACCATCCCGAAGCGCTTAAACTCCAGCGCGACATTGAGAATTTGCACAGCCAAATGGCGGAAACCGCGCGCGTGCGCATGGGCACGCTCGAGAGTGAGATCCGGGAAAAGCAATCCGAATTATCGCGATTGAATGCCGTGCTGAGTCAACTTCCCAGCGAAGGTATTGAGTTGTCCAATCTGGAGCGGGAGAATCAACTCGCGGCCAATGCCCATAGCACGTCGCTCGCGGATTTGCGGAAGCTGCAACTGACGAGCGCGACCAAAACCGAGTTTATCGAAATTATGGATCCCGCCATCGAGCCGGAACTGCCGATTAACAGCAACAAGAAAACGAAGGCGGCGGCCGGCGGCATTTTCGGGCTGGTGCTCGGCCTCATGGTCGTGATCGTTTGGGAAATGATGGATCGCACCATTAAATCCGTCGATGACATCAAAAGCCATTTGCGGCTCAACGTGCTCGGCGCAATTCCACAGGTCGGATTCGAGAATGTCAATGATTTTCAAGATCATGAAAAAGCCCGGATGATGGACCAGCAACTGGTCACCCATGACTTCGCGCCGACGCCGATCGGCGAAGCGTATCGTTCGCTGCGCACGAGCATTATTTATAATAAAAAGACGGGCCGTTTGCAAACGTTGGTTTTAACCTCGACGGCGCCGGGCGACGGCAAGTCGTTTACCGCGGCCAATCTCGGCATTGCGCTGGCGCAGCAGAAGAGCAAAACCTTGCTGGTCGATACCGATCTCCGGCGCGGCGTGCAACACAACACCTTCGGCGTTCCGAAAGAACCCGGATTTAGCAACTATCTTTGCGGGCAGGTGATCGGCGCGGATATTATCAATGAAACGCACATTCCCAATCTCTCGATGATTAGCTGCGGCTCGCTGGTGCCGAATCCTTCCGAGTTGCTCGGGTCGCTGCAAATGCGCCGTTTTCTCGATGAAATGCGCCGCAAGTTTGACGTGATTATTTTCGACACGCCGCCGTTGAATGCCGCCACCGACGCAGTGGTGATCGGCACGCAGGTGGACGGCGTCGCCATCGTCGTGCGCGCCGGCAAAACGCATCGCGAAGTGGCAAAACAAAAATTGGAGCTCTTTCAAAACCTCGAGGCTAAAATCATCGGCGTGATTCTCAACGGCACCTCCGTTGATCTCGCGCACGAAGGTTATAGTTATTATCATTATTAAAAAACCTCGGAGTGCAAACTTTAGTTTGCGCCGGTTGCTTGGGCAATGCGAACAAAATTTCGTATTGCCAGGTTGTGTTAAAAAAATTGGCTTGCAAGCTGAAGCTTGCACTCCTCTATAAATAATCAAGGTTCGGGTATGCACTGTTTGGTTACGGGCGGCGCGGGATTTATCGGCTCGCATCTTTGTGAACGATTGTTGACGCTGGGGCACACGGTGGTGGCGTTGGATAATTTCAACGACTATTACAATCCCAATTTGAAATGGCGTAATATCGAGCTTTTGCGGCAGCACCCCGGATTCACGCTGGCGGAAGTGGATATTCTCGACCGCCCGCGCCTGCAACAATTGTTTGGCGCGCCGCCTTTTGACGCGATTCTTCATCTCGCCGCGCGCGCCGGGGTGCGGCCTTCAATCGCGCAGCCGCTGCTTTACGAGCAGGTGAATATTCAGGGGACGATGAACCTGCTCGAAATGGCGCGCGAGCATAAAATTGATCGTTTTATTTTGGGCTCGACCTCCTCGGTGTATGGGGAAAATCCGAAGGTGCCGTTTTCGGAAGACGATCCGGTTGACCATCCGATCAGCCCGTATGCCGCGACTAAAAAAGCGTGTGAGTTGATATGTTTTACTTATCATCATCTCTATCATTTAAAAATATCCTGTCTGCGTTTTTTCACCGTTTACGGGCCGCGCCAGCGTCCGGATATGGCGATTCATAAATTTACCCAACTGATCGCCGCCGGCCAGAAAGTTCCGATGTTCGGCGACGGCACGACGCAGCGCGATTATACCTATATTTCGGATATTATTGACGGCGTCTGTCTGGCGTTGGAGCGTTGCACGAGTTACCATCTTTATAATCTCGGCGAATCCCAAACGATTGAATTGCGCCGATTGATCGATTTGATCGCGGCGAATCTCGCCAAAGAAGCGCGGATCGAACGCCTGCCGATCCAGCCCGGCGATGTGCCGATCACTTACGCCGATATCACTCGCGCGCAACGCGAATTGGGCTACCGGCCGCGCGTGAATGTTGAAGAGGGCGTCCGGCAGTTTGTGGAATGGTTTAAAGAGGTGAATCACCTCAGGTAGAGGTTGTCATCGCAGTATTTATGAAGCTAAATACCGGCTCGGGCCGGACCATCATGCAGGACGAGGATTAATATGGTCCGTGAAAAGCAGGCGTTTCTACGCAATTTGGTGGTTGTCTTTGACGTCATTGTCATCGTTTTGGCTTTTTTGCTGGCCTATTTCATCAGCTATCATTTGCGCCAAGCCTACGGCCGCGGCGAGATGGCCTTTGCCATTGCGCCGAATCTGAGTGGTTTTGCCTATTTTACGCGCATGAATTTTGCGCTGGTGGTGTTTTATTTGCCGATGTGGATCATCGCGCTGGCCTCGCAGGGCGCGTATAAAGATTTTCGCACCAAAACGTTCCTCAATATCTCGTTCAATATTCTTGTCGCCGGCGGCTTGACGGCGTTCGCGCTCGGCACGCCGATTTTTTTGTTTAAAATGATTTTGACCAGCCGGCTGTTTATCGGCGTCATGTGGGGTTTGACGATTTTGTTTTTGATCGTCGGGCGGCAGTTGGTGAATTTGCTGCTGGATTATATCCACGAGCGCGGTTATAATCAAGTCAATCTGTTGATTGTCGGCACCGGGCGCCGCGCGCGCGATTTCATTCACGTCGTCAAGAGCCACGCCAACTGGGGCCTGCGCATCGTCGGGTTGATTGACGACGAGCACGGCATGTTCGGCAAAGAAATTGAAGGCTACCGCGTGTTGGGGCGCTTGCAGGATATCCCGTTTATTCTGCATCGCAAAGTGATTGATCGCGTCATTTTCGTCGTGCCGCGGCTCTGGCTCAATCGCATCGACGAGGCGATTCTGGCTTGTGAGCGCGAAGGCATTCCCACCAGCATCTCGATGGATCTCTATGATTTGCGCATTGCCAAAGTGCGGCAAACCGATTTTAGCGGCTTTCCGCTGCTGGAGTTTGAAACCTTAACCGCGAAAGAATGGCAATTGTTCGTCAAACGCGCCATCGACGGAGTCCTGTCGCTCACGCTGTTGACTTTGCTTTCCCCGCTGCTGCTGCTGTTGGCGATTGCCATCAAGCTGACTTCGCGCGGCCCGATTTTTTTCACCCAACAGCGCTGCGGCATCAACGGCCGGACGTTCACGTTGTATAAATTCCGCTCAATGTATGTCGGCGCTGAAATGAAACGCCGCGAGCTCGAGAAGCGCAACGAGATGGACGGCCCGGTGTTTAAAATCAAGCGCGATCCGCGCATCACGCCGCTCGGCCGCATTCTGCGCAAGTTTTCGTTGGATGAGCTGCCGCAGTTTTTTAACGTGCTCAAAGGCGACATGAGTTTTGTCGGCCCGCGGCCGCCGCTTGCCATCGAAGTTGACCTCTACAAACTCTGGCAACGCCGGCGCCTGTCGCTCAAACCCGGCATCACTTGCATCTGGCAGGTCAGCGGCCGCAACAAAATCGGTTTCGAGAAATGGATGGAGATGGATCTGGAGTATATCGACAATTGGTCGCTCTGGCTCGATTTTAAAATCATGGTCAAGACCGTGTTCGTCGTCATGTTTGGCTACGGCGCGAGTTAGTAGCACAGCTAATTGTCAATTAATAATTAATAATTGACAATTGACAATTGACAATTGATAATTGATAATTGTCAATTGACAATTGACAATTGACAATTGACAATTGACAATTGACAATTGACAATTGACAATTGACAATTGACAATTGACAATTGACAATTGACAATTGATAATTGATAATTGATAATTGACAATTGACAATTGATAATTGATAATTGACAATTGATAATTGATAATTGATAATTGACAATTGATAATTGACAATTGATAATTGACAATTGATAATTGACAATTGATAATTGATAATTTGGGTCTGCGGCTTGAAGACCATATTACGATAAAACTTCACCAACGGATAGCTGAAGACCAACGAATTATCCGCTGGCATTAATCTTTCTGTTGGTCACCTATAATTTTTTGAATTTTTTCTGGAGTTGCACATGCGAATTTGTATGATTGGCACCGGCTATGTCGGGCTGGTGACGGGAACCTGTTTTGCTGAGCTGGGCAACGATGTCACTTGTGTCGATATCATCAAAGAAAAAATCGACCGCTTGAATCGCGGCGAGTTGCCGATTTACGAGCCCGGCCTGGACGTCATGGTTGCGACCAACGTCAAAGAAGGTCGCCTCACGTTCACCACCGATTTGAAAAAAGCGGTGGAAGACGCGCTGGTGATTTTCATCGCCGTCGGCACCCCGCAGGCGGAAGACGGCTCGGCGGACATGCGCTATGTTGAAGCGGTGACGAAAGATATTGCCAAATACATGAACGAATATAAAGTCATCGTCAACAAAAGCACGGTTCCGGTTGGCGCCGGCAAATGGATAAAAAAAATGATCCAGGAAAGCCAGCCGAAGCCGTTGCACTTTTCCGTCGCCTCGAATCCGGAATTTCTCCGCGAAGGCTCGGCGATCGAAGATTTCATGCACCCGAATCGCGTCGTCGTCGGCACCGAAGATCCCGAAGCTGCGGCGATCATGCGCGATCTCTACAAACCGTTGTTCTTGATTGAAACCCCGATTGTCATGACCAATCTCGCCAGCGCCGAGTTGACGAAATATGCGGCCAATGCGTTTCTCGCCACCAAGATCAGTTTCATCAACGAAGTCGCCACGATTTGCGAGCGCGTCGGCGCGGATGTGCACGACGTCGCCCGCGGCATGGGTCTCGACCAACGCATCGGCACCAAATTTCTCCATGCCGGCCCGGGTTATGGCGGCTCGTGTTTCCCCAAAGACACCCGCGCCCTGGTGAGCATCGCCAGGAAATGCGAGTATGATTTTAAAATCGTCGACGCCGCCATCAAAGTCAATGATGAACAGCGCCAGAGAATGTTGGAGAAAATCAAACAAGCCCTCGGTAATATGAAAGGCAAAACCGTCGCCGTGCTCGGTCTCGCGTTTAAGCCGAACACCGACGACATGCGCGAAGCGCCCTCGATCGATATTATCGCCGGCATGCAAAAAGAAGGCGCGCGCATCAAAGCGTACGATCCGATCGCGATGCACGAAGCGCAAGAGGTTCTCCAAAATGTCGAGTTTGTCGACGACACCTATAGCGCCGTCACCGACGCCGATGCGTTGGTGCTGGTCACCGAGTGGAATCAGTTCCGCAGCTTGGATTTGGACAAAATCAAACGGCTGCTCAAAACCCCGATCGTTATCGATCTGCGGAATATTTACGAGCCGCTGAAGATGCGCGAGCATGGTTTTACCTATGTCTCTGTTGGCCGGTCATAAATTTTTCCTCTGTAGTCGCGTCGCATTTTTATGACGGCGCTACTACAGTTTTGATTTCATGCCGAATCGATTTTTGTGAGGAGATCGATTTATTTCCTGCAAATTGTAAAACTGGCGCTCACCGGTTTACCGTATTAAATTTCATCCCACTTACTCTGTCCATTTTTGGTCAAAATGCCATTTAGTTTTTACGCCATTGGCATTTTCAACCTCAACGCTGCGTCCAAATTTTAAATGTGTCACACAAATACATCGTTTCACCCTGGCACAGCCAGATTGCGCTTAAGTCTTGTTTTGAAAAAATTTGCAGCAGTTAAAAGGTTGAAAACAAGCGCTTTGCTACAAGAATGATAAAACAATTAGGCGTGGCATTCAGGTTGCATGATAAGGTTGCTGGTTGCTTGTAACCTGTGGCTGATAACTTGTCGCTGGTCACTGCTAAGTTGTGTCTAATTATTGCAACGAGTAACCAGCAACGAGCAACGAGTAACCAGCAACGAGCAATGAAAGTTTTAATGATCGCGCCGCAACCGTTTTTTCAACCGCGCGGCACTCCGTTTAGCGTTTTGCATCGGCTCAAAGCCTTATCGAAGCTGGGTTATAAAATCGATTTGGTCACGTATCATCTCGGCCAGAACGTCGAGATTGATAACGTGAATATTCATCGCGCTAAAAAAATCGCGTGGATTAAAGAGATTGCCATCGGCCCCTCGAAAACGAAGTTGATTTTGGACGCGTATGTTTATCGCCGCGCCGTGGAACTGCTGCAGCGACAGCGTTATGATCTCATTCACACGCATGAAGAAGCGGGTTTCTTTGGCATTCGGTTGAGCAAAAAATTCGGCACGCTGCATCTTTATGATATGCACTCGAGCCTGCCGCAACAGTTGTCAAATTTTAAATACAGCAGCGCGAAGACCCTGCTCCGTATTTTTGAAAAGCTTGAGGCCGCGACCATCAACAGCGCGCAAGCCGTGATTACGATTTGTCCGGAACTGTTTAATTACGTCAAAGGGCGCTTTCCGGAAAAATATAACAAGCTGATTGAGAACGTCGCCGATAACGCCATCGTATTTGGCGAGTCCCCAAACGGGAAAATCAGTGCGGCGGATTTGGCGCAGCGTTACGGGTTGTCGAGCCATGGCAAAAACGGCAAAACCACGGTTTTGTATGCCGGAACGTTTGAACCGTATCAAGGCTTGGATTTACTGATCGAATCGAGTCAACCGGTCATTTCGCGGCAGCAGGATAACGTGCGTTTTCTCGTCGTCGGCGGCAAGCCGGAGCAGGTGGCGCAATATCAACAGAAAACCGACCAACTCGGCGTCAGCGAAAAATTTATTTTCACCGGCCAGCGCCCGCCGGAAGAAATTCCGGAATTTATGAAACTGGCGGACATACTCGTCTCGCCGCGTATTGCCGGCAATAACACGCCGCTCAAAATTTATTCGTATCTGCGCTCCGGTATTCCTATTATTGCCACGGATCACCTCACGCACACGCAGGTGTTGAATGCCGATGTCGCGGTGTTGACGGATTGCACGCCGTCCGCCTTTGCCAGCGGCATCTTGCGCGTGCTGGAAGATCGCCGTTACGGCGAAACACTCAGCCGCAACGCCCAGACATTGGCCGCGCGCGAATACAGTTACGAAGCGTATTTGCAGAAGACCAAAGAGATTTACTCGTATTTGGAAAGTTTGTTATAATGTGTGGAATTTGCGGAACCTTTTTCTTCTCTCGCGAAGCGCAAGTTGATGCAGCCGAAGTGCGGCGCATGAACGAGCAAATTATTCATCGCGGCCCGGATGAAGACGGTTTTTTTATCCAAGGGCAAGTCGGCCTCGCGATGCGCCGTTTGAGCGTCGTCGATCTCTCCAGCGGCCAGCAACCGATTTCCAATGAAGACGGCACGATTTGGATTGTTTACAACGGCGAGATTTACAATTTTCCCGAGCTTAAAAAAGATTTGGAGAGCCGCGGCCATCGCTTCAAAACCCGATCGGACACCGAGGCTGTCGTCCATGCTTACGAAGAGTACGGCGTCGATTGCCCGAACAAGTTCAACGGCATGTTTGCGTTCGCCATTTGGGATGCGCGCCGTGAGCGCCTGTTTATTGCCCGCGATCGCCTCGGCAAGAAGCCGCTGTATTATTACAAAGATCATGAGCGTATTGTTTTCGGCTCGGAGCTGAAGTGTCTGCTGCAAGCGAAAAACGTCCCCCGGCAAGTTTCCAAGCCGGCGCTCGATTTATTTTTAACCTTTGAATACGTTCCGGCACCGCACAGCATCTTCGCCGATATTTTCAAATTGCCGGCCGGCCATTCCCTCAGCATTGAGGGCAGCGGCAAATTGGAAATTCGCCAATATTGGGATCTCCATTTTCATGAAAACGGCTACCACGAGCAGCAGTTGGAAAAAGGCCTTCTCGAATTGTTGCAGGACGCCGTCAAAATCCGATTGATGAGCGATGTGCCGCTCGGCGCCTTTCTTTCCGGCGGCATCGATTCGAGCTGCATCGTCGCGTTGATGGCGCAGGTGATGAAAGAGCCGGTCAAAACTTTTTCCATCGGCTTCAAAGAAGGCAGTTATAATGAGCTTAATTTCGCGCGCGCCGTTGCGAAACATTTTAAAACCGATCATAAAGAATTTATTTTAGAGCCGGGCGCGCTTGATCTTACTGAAAATTTGGTCAAACACCTCGATGAACCGTTGGGAGATTTTTCGATTTTCCCGACCTATCTCGTTTCTAAAATGGCGCGCGAACATGTCACCGTGGCGCTCTCCGGCGACGGCGGCGATGAGTTGTTTGGCGGTTACGACACCTACCTCGCCGATGCGATGTATCGGCAGTATCGTAAAGTGCCGGCGTTCATCCGCAACCAGGTCATAATGCCGGTAACTACTTGTTTACCACCAGGCGAAAAAAAGAAAGGCTGGCGCAATCGCCTGAAAAGATTTGTCGAAGGCACGCGCTATCCCGAAGATCTTCAGCACGTCCGCTGGATGATGTTTCTTACTGAGGAAGAGAAGGCGCGGCTCTATGGCGAAGCCATGTCGCCCCTGCGCGCCCAGCATTTGCCGTATAATTACATTCGAAGCCATTTTGCCCGCGCCGATTCGCCGGATTATCTCAATCGACAACTCTATGTCGATATCAAAACGTATCTCTGCGACAACATCATGGTCAAAGTGGACCGCATGAGCATGGCCACCTCGCTGGAAGCGCGCGCCCCGTTTTTGGATTATCGCGTGGTCGAATACGCCGCGACGATTCCGAGCGCGTTGAAAATTCGTGGCCCGCAAACGAAATATATTCTCAAAAAAGCGCTGGCGCCTTTGCTGCCGCCGGAAATCATCAATCGCGGCAAAGAAGGTTTCAGCATTCCGATTAAAAATTGGCTGCGCGCCGAGTTGCGGCCGATGATGTTGGATCTGCTCGCGCCGGCACGAATGCGGCGCGACGGTTTTTTTAACGCCGATTTTGTGCAACAGTTGGTGAATGAACATTTGCAGGGAGTTGAAAACCATAGCCACCGTCTTTGGGCGCTGATGGTTTTCAGTATTTGGCGTGACCAGTATTTGGTTTCGACTTAATCATTTTTGGCGCTGTGTGGTTCGTCGGGATGGCGGACTATTCGTGAGGATAACATGTTTAAACAAGTCAAGCATCTGCGTAATTTACTTCGCTTTGCCAGGGGAAAACAAGAACCCATTATCGGGCCGGTTAAAGCGGTTTGGGAAGCGGTGAATACGTGCAATGCCAGATGTCGCACCTGCGATCGCTGGAAAGAGAAAACCGATCCGACGATTCTTTCCACTGCCGAAGGTAAAAGTTTGGTTCAGCAACTCGCCGATCTCGGCGTGTTGAATCTGGCGTTTGCCGGCGGCGAGCCGCTGCTGCGCAAAGATATTTATGAGTTGATTGCCGCGGCAAAGGCGCAGCAGCTTTCCACGTCTTTATACACCAACAGTTTGTTGCTCAACGTCCGGCGCGCGAAAGAACTGATTGATTCCGGGCTCGATTTGATTTATCTTTCGTTGGACGGCAGCCAGCCGGAGTTGAATGATCATCTGCGCGGCATCACCGGCTATTTTGATTTGACGATGAAAGCCATGGAAAGCCTGAAATCGTTGCGCAGCAATGGTCATCCGAAAATTTTTATTGCCGCCACCATCACCAGAAAAAATCTGGGCGATCTCGAAAACATGGCGCGGCTGGTGAAAGTGAATGGTCTTGACGGCCTGTCGTTGCAGCTCGCCTTGCATGCGCCGTCGATCAATTATCGCGTCGAAGGCGACCTGGCCTTTCGGCCCGGCGACGGCGCGGCGCTGCAGACCGTGATTGATCGGGTCGTCGAGCAATACGGCCATTATTTGCCAATGAACCGCGAATATTATCGCCACTTTGCGGATTACATCGAGCAGCCGGAAACGCTGCACGAGCATCTCAACACCGTCGGCTTTGCCACCGCCATGATCAATCCGTGGGGCGATGTTTACCCCGATCCTTTGCAGACATTCAGCATGGGCAATATTCGCCGCCAGACTTTCAAAGAAGTGTGGTTCGGTGAGCAAGCCAGCTCGGTGCGGCAGCGCGTCGCCCGCCACGAGCATCCGGTGAGCTTGTTCGATAGTTTCGTTTCGCTGAATTTCGCCGTTGAGCACGCCTCGACATTAGGTCTGTATCACATATTAAAACCCATTTTTAACGGCGCGCAACATTTTTAACGTAACACCGGCTGCCAGCCGGTGTTTTTAAGTATTCTAATAATCCGAACGACTGCGTCCGGACGATTCGCTAAATCCCTACGGGCGTAGCCGCATACCAAAAATTTTCGCATGTCTGAAATTGCCATTACCAAAAATTTAAAGCATCGCCGCAACGGCGCGGCCGCCTCGTCCGCGTTGGCGCTGAATAACCCGTTGCTCGAAGCGATCCGCAAATATTGGAACGAGCATATTCACGATCTCGCGATTGCGAAACATCCGGTGGGCACCAAAGGTTTCTTTGCGGATTTGGACGATTATCGTTTTGACAAATTGCGCTACTTGCCGCAGGTGGTTGATTTCAAGGCGTATCGCGGCAAAAAGATTCTCGAAATCGGCTGCGGCGTCGGCATCGACCTGATTCGTTTTGCCAAAGGCGGCGCGTATGTCACCGGCGTCGATTTGGCGCAGCAATCCATTGAGCTGGCAAAGAAAAATTTTGCGCACCATGGTCTCAAAGCCGATCTCCGCTTGATGAACGGCGAAGCTTTGGAGTTTGCCGACCACAGCTTCGATATGGTTTATGCGCATGGCGTTTTGCAATACACCGCCGACGCCGATAAAATGGCGAAGGAAATGTATCGCGTGCTCAAGCCCGGCGGCGAAGCCATCGCGATGGTTTACAATCGCCTCTCATGGCTCAACGGCATGTCGCTGGTGATGAAGGTCGAGCTGGAGCATGAAGATGCCCCGGTTTTAAAAAAGTACTCGATCGGTGAATTTAAAAAAATACTTTCGCCTTTTTCCGCCACCCGCATCGTGCCCGAGCGTTTTCCGGTCGCCAGCCGTTTGCAAAAGGGATGGAAGGCCGCGGCCTTCAACCGGATTTTCGTGCCGGCCTTCAATCTCATCCCGCGGTTTATCGTGCGGCCGCTTGGTTGGCACCTCATGGCGTTTTGTCGAAAATAAATTTAGCAAAGCAAATTTTAAATTGACAATTGACAATTGATAATTGATAATTGATAATTGAGAAATAAAACATACGATGGCAAAAACCGTCTTCGTTACCGGCGCCAACGGCTTCACCGGTAGCTATGTTTGTAAACACCTCGTTCAGCGCGGCAATCACGTCCGCGCGCTGGTGCGCAAAACCAGCAATCTGGATTTGCTGAAAGGCGTTGACGTTGAGTTGGTGCATGGCGATCTCGCCAACGGCGAAATTGCCGATACGTTGACGCCAAGCCTTAAAGGCGTTGACGTGGTTTATCATATCGCCGCAGTTTACCGGACTGAAGGCGTGCCGAAGAAATATTTTTGGGAGGTACACGTTGAAGGCACGCGCCATCTTCTCGAAGCCGCGCGGCGCGCCAATGTGACGCGTTTCGTGCATTGCAGCACCGTCGGCGTGCAAGGCGAAATCAAAAATCCGCCGGCCACGGAAGACGCGCCGTACGCGCCCGGCGATCTTTATCAGGAAAGCAAAGTCGATGGCGAAAAACTCGCGCGGAAATTTTTTCAAGAGCACCAATTGCCCGGCGTCGTCGTGCGGCCCGTCGGCATCTACGGCCCCGGCGACACGCGTTTTCTCAAGTTGTTCAAATTTATTCACAACGGCAAATTCCGCATGTTGGGCAGCGGCAAAGTGCTCTATCACCTGACGCACGTCGATGATCTGGCGCGCGGCATTTTACTTGCCGGTGAAAAAAAAGAAGCCCTCGGTGAGGTTTTTACCATTGGCGGCAACGGTTATTTAACTTTGGCCGAGTTAGTCGAGCGCGTTGCCCAAGCTTTGAATGTTCCGACGCCGCGCAAAAATTTTCCGGTTTGGCCCGTGTGGTTGGCGGGCTTGCTTTGCGAAATTTTATGCCGCCCGCTCGGCCTCGAACCCCCGCTGTATCGCCGGCGCGTCGAATTTTTTATTAAAGACCGCGCTTTTGATATTTCGAAAGCAAAACGTCTGCTCGATTATCAACCGCAAGTTGATCTCGATCGGGGCTTGCGCATGACGGCCGATTGGTATCGCGCGCAGAATTTACTGTAGCCCAGACGGCCCGTCTGGATTTTTGATTTTGTAGCCCCGTCCCCCTGTGGGGCGCTGTTTTTAAAATAACATTTTAATAAAACTTGAATAAGCCTGTAAACTCAGCACCACCTTGCGACCCCGTCGTAACCCAGACCGCCGGTCTGGCTTCTCGCGACCAGGTCGAAATTCAAAAAGAACTTTTCGACGCCAAGAAATCAAAATTAGCGAAATATAAAGAACTCATTCTCGGCGAGCGCAACGTCGCGTTTTTAATCAAATATGAACTGATTATCACGCTCGTCAGTTGGTTGCCCGGCGCGCTCGGCCTGTTGCTCCGCAGCAAATTGTATCCGCTGTTGGTTGGAAAAATCGGGCGCAATGTGACCTTTGGCGCGAATGTTGTGCTGCGCCATCCGCGCAAAATTCAAATCGGCGACAACGTCGTGATCGACGACAATGTCGTGCTTGATGCCAAAGGCGAGAACAATAACGGCATTGCGATTGGTAACGGCGTTTTTATCGGACGCAATACAATCATAAGCTGTAAAAATGGCGATATCATCATTGATGACAACGCCAATCTTGGTTTTAATTGCGAGGCCTTCTCCGCGAGCCGCATTCGCATTGGCAAAAATGTTTTACTGGCCGCATATGCTTACCTCGTCGGCGGCACGCATCGCTTTGATCGCACCGATATTCCGATCCTTTTCCAGGAACGTTCGAGTCAGGGGATCGAGGTTGACGATAATGCCTGGGTCGGCGCGCATGCCGTTATTTTTGACGGCGTCAAAATCGGCAAAGACTGCATCATCGGCGCCGGCGCCGTGGTCAACAAAGACGTGCCGGATTGGATGATTGCCGTCGGCGTTCCCGCGAAGGTCGTGCAAGATCGCCGCGACGCCGACGCAACCCGGACGGTCCGTCTGGTAAATTTTTGAGTAATGAGTCGTAAATACAAAATCCTTCACGTCATCGACAAACTCAGCATGGATGGGGTGAATCCGAGCAGCATCGCCTTGTGTTTCATCGAATGGATCAAGCATCGGGAAGCCAAACGTTATGAGGTGATGGTCGCTTCGTTGCGCGCGCGTGACGCCGCCAGTCAAAAACTGGAAGCGAATGGCGTGAAAATGTTTTATATTGATAAAGGCAAATACTCGTTTGCCATTGCCGGGGCGTTGGCGGACATTGTACGCCAGGAAAAAATTGACTTGTTGCATTTGCATGGTTACAGCGCCGCCAATTTCGGTCGTCTCGCGGCGCGGCAATGCGGCATTCCTAACGTGATGCACGAATGGGCCGTGCTCAAGACGCAGCCGCATCAATTTCTGGCGGATCGTTTGCTGAGCCGCAAAACCGATATCGCAATTGGCGTTAGCCAGAGTGTGCGTGATTTTTTGGTGCAGAGCCGTTCTGTGCCGCTTAATAAAACGCGCGTCGTTTGGAACGGCGTCAATTTGAATAACTTTAAAACGGCCGCGCCGGAAAAAGTCAAGACTTTCAGAGAGCAATTTGGGCTTACCCCCCAGCAAAAAAATATCGGCACCGTCACGCGCTTACGCGAAGAGAAGGGGAATCGTTATTTTATCGAAGCCGCGCCACAGGTGTTGCGCGAATTTCCCGAGGCGCGTTTTATCGTGGTCGGCGATGGTCCGTTGCGTGAAGAGTTGGAGGCGCTCGCCAGGAAATTGAATCTTGCGGGCAAGCTGTTTTTTGCCGGTTTTGTTTCCGAAGTTGCGGTGGCGCTCGCGGCGATGGATATTTACGTGATGCCGTCGCTCACCGAGGGTTTCCCCTTTGCGCTCGCCGAAGCGATGGCCGCCGGTAAAACCGTTGCCGCCACGAATGTCGGCGGCATGAAAGAAATGGTGCAGCACGAAGAAAATGGTTTGCTCGTGCCGCCCGCGAATGGCGCGGCCCTGGCCGCCGCCCTCGTGCGCTTGCTCAAAAATCCGACTCTCAGCCAGCACCTCGGCGACGCGGCGCGCCAACGCAGCCAGGAATTTAGTGTTGAGCGCAACGTCCAAGCGCTGGAGGCGATTTACGCCGAATTACTCTCTAGGAAAACGGTCAAGGTTGACCTCGCGCGGTGAAATAGAAAATAATGAATTGTCATTCCGTGGAATCTTGTTACTTTCCAGCAACCGGCTTACAGCAAAAAAGATTCTTCCAGAACGACAACTCCTCGCGTGTTTAAACTGTGTGGAACACAAGCAAAATGTTTTCAATCGTACTCAACAAACTCCGCTGGAGTTATCGCAAAAATGTGCCGGATCTGCTTGCATTGTTGCGCCGCCATTATCCGGCGTTCATGTTCGAGCCAACGCCAAAATCTTTGCAGAATGAAATCCCCGTTTTCACGTTTCATTCCGTCGAGCCGGTTTCGTTTGAAGCCAAATTAAAATTTCTCCGCCAGAACGGCTATCGCACGCTGAACAGCGAAGAGTTTCGCGCCGCCATCGCCGGCGAGCACGATATTCCCGCCAAGAGCGTGCTCTTGACGTTTGACGACGGCACTGCCACGTTGTGGTCGGTTGCATTTCCATTGCTGCAAAAATACGGCTTTCGCGCCGTGAGTTTTATTATTCCCGGCTGCATTCCGGAGCGCGCGCCGGAAACGCCGACGTATTGGGATTTCGCCGCCAAACGCGCCACCGTTGCCAGCCTCACCGCGCGCGAACGCAATCATTCGCCGTTGTGCTCGTGGCAAGAAATTCAGGAGATGCACGACAGCGGCGTGATTGATTTTCAATCGCACACCATGCACCATCACATGGTCTGCGTGTCGCCGCAATTGGTCGATTTCATTCACCCGCGCTACGATTTTTATTTTTTCGCCAACATCAACGTGCCGGTGTATCGCGAGAACGGCAGGTTGAATTATGGCCGCCAGATGCCGTGGGGCACGCCGGTTTATCGCGCCGAGCCGCGCATGGCCGGCCGGCCGCAATATTTTGACGACGAAGCCGCGCGCCAAGCGTGTATCGAATACGCCGGCAAAAACGGCGGCGAAAAATTTTTTAATCACGAAGGCTGGCGCAAATCTTTGACCGCCGTTTATCGCGAAGCGTTGTCCAAACGCCGGCAAAACGAATTTGAAACGCGTGAAACGCAAGCGCAAACGATCTGGCAGGATTTGCACCTCGCCAAAGGAATGATCGAAACGCGCCTGCCCGGGAAAAAAGTCGATCAGCTTTGTTATCCGTGGTTCATGGGCAGCGACGTCGCCGTCGCCCAATCGCGCCGCGCCGGCTATCGCGTGAATTATTGGGGACATGTGCCGCAATACGAAACCAATCGCGCCGGTCAAGATTTGTTTTACGTCACGCGTATCGAAGATCATTATATCTATCGTTTGCCCGGCGAAGGCCGCAAGCGTTTGAAGGAAATTTTGCAAACGAAAGTGCAGGCGAATTTGCCGCGTTTTATGCATCGCGTCGCTGAAAAGCAATCATTTTGAAAACATTTTGAAAACGTAGCGCAGGCTTCCAGCCTGCAACCGACGGCAAGCTGGAAGCTTGCGCTACAAGTATTTCACGAGCATGATGGTTTTTCAAGATCATACTTATGCTGATCAAAAAAGTTTTTGCTGTTGGCATGATTGGAATCTTGGCATTCGCTTTTTATAATTGCGCCGAGCCGACAGCAAGGAACAATTCCATTTTTTTAGAAATCCGCGACGAAATTTGGGATGGCAATGGATATTATCCCTTTCCCGAGGGAATTTACGTTAAGTATGATTCCGATAAAGATACCACAAAAGGCCAATCATCGGAAGGTTTGCTCAACGCGCTAAAAGATAGTGGTGTTGACGTTCGCGAAGCTTGGAGTATTTTTTATATTACGAATACTAAACTATATCAACCCTTTAATCTAACTATTCGCTTGAGAGATCGATCTCAACCTATTGACACCACAAAGTTTTCGTATATCGACAAGCCGCGCTGCGGCTACAGGGCAAAGATTCGACATTATATTCTATGGTAATTTTTGTGAAAAGCTTTCTGCGTGTCTCATAAATAAAAGTCATGATCTTCGGAACCATAGGAAAATCTTTTCTCGCTGATATGAGCGCCGGTGCGCAGCGTCAAACCGCGAGCCAATACTTTCTCGACGAGAAAGAAATTGATCAGCGGTTAAATATTCTTTGCGACAAAGAAATCGCGGTCGGCTTGCGCCCGCTTGGCGTGCCCACGCTGGATGCGAACGCCGGCATCTACGAGCATAAACCCAGCGGCAGCCTCGTGGCGTTGCTCGGCAGTGTTTTTAATCGCGCCGAATTAAAAAAACAGTACGCGACCAAAGCTAACAAAACCGGCAACGACGCCGAAATCGCTTGGCAGGTTTATGAGCAACGCGGCATTAACGGCTTCCGCGAGCTGAACGGCAATTTTGTTTTGGCGATTTGGGATGGCCGCCAGAAAAATTTTTATCTCGTGCGCGATCATCTCGGCATCGAGCCGGTTTACTATTGCCGCAAAGACGGCGTGCTTTATTTTTCGAGTCGCTTGCAGCGCTTGACGCGAGTGCCGCAAGTCGGTCGCCAACTTAACTACGGCGTTTTGCAGCGGTATCTGTTGTTCAACTACAATCCCGGTTACGACACGCTCTTTGAAAATATCAACAGTCTCCGCCCCGGTTGTTACATCAAAATTGAAAACGGCAAATTCTCCGTCGAGCCGTATTGGCGCATTTCGTTTGCGCAGCCGTTTGAAAAAGACGAAGCCACGTACAAAGGCGAATTGCTCGAATTGATGCGCGATGCCGTGCGCCTGCGTTTGGCCGATGGAAAATTCCGTCCCGGCGCTTTTCTCAGCGGCGGCATGGATTCGAGTTCCGTCGTTCATTTCATGCATGGCCAGCTCAAAGCGCCCATCGCCACGTATTCATTTCGCTGTTTCGGCAAAACGTATGACGAGTCGCATTATGCTCGCATCATGTCCGAGCGCTATCAAACGCGCCATACCGAAGTGCCATTTCCCGCCGAAGACACGAAATTGATTGCGAGCATCGCGCAAAACTCGCAAGAGCCGTTTTCGGATATCGGCATCGAAGTTGCGTCGTTCCTGCTCGGTTCGCGCGTGCGCGAGCAAGCGGATTATGTGCTCACCGGCGATGGTGGCGACGAATTGTTCGGCGGCCATCCGGTTTATCTCGCCGATCGCGCCGCGGAAATGTTTGCGAAAATTCCCGGCTTTATCCGGCAGCCGCTCACCCACGCGCTGCAATTTTTACCGGACACCGACGCGAAGAAAAGCCTGTCCGTCAAAGCGAAACGCTTTTCTTACAGTTGTAAATTTCCGGCGTCGCTTTATAGCAATCGCTGGCGCATTTACTACACGCCGGAAGAGCTGCAAAATTTGTGTGTGCCGGATTTGCGGCAGCGGGTTAACGGCTGCAATCCGTATCGCGAGCTGTTGGAAATTTATTCGGAAGCCGACGGCAAAGATCATCTCAGCGTTACGCTTTACGGCGATTATTATTCCGTCGTGAATTTTTACATGCGCCGGATGGAATTGATTCGCCACTTCGGCGTTGAAGGCCGCATGCCGCTGCTCGATCACCGCCTCGTCGAATACACCGCGCGCATTCCCAGCGCGTTGAAAATCGGCAAAAAAGGCGAGACGAAAGTGATCTTGCACAAAGTGATGACCGGCGAGTTGCCCGATGAAATCGTCTTCCGCAAAGACAAGCTCGGCCACAGCGTCCCGATGAAAAACTGGATGCGCGAATCCGTGGCGATTCAAACGCTGTTCAAAGAGTATCTCTCCAGCGAAATCGTCCGCCGTCGCGGCTACTTCGAGCCGACCGTCATCTCACGCATGCTTGACGAACACCAGCGCAAAACACATAATCATTCGCATCGCCTGTGGTCGTTGTTAGTGTTTGAATTGTGGTGCCGTGCGCATCTCGGCAATTGATTGGCGAACTTGAATTAAAAAGCTTTGAACGCGGATGACGCGGATTTGGCAGAGTTACACGAAAAAATTCAAAACCAAAGATAACCACTAAGGCACAAAGACACGAAGCAAAGCTTTTTCTTGGTGCCTTCGTGTCTTGGTGGTTTAAAAATTTCGCAGTCATACTAGTTGTTGCGAAGTAAAAAAATCCGCGAAAATCCGTGTCATCCGCGTAATCCGTGTTCAAAAAAAGAACTCATGAAATTTTGGCTCAAAGCCGTCATTAGTTGCGCGTTACTCGCGTTGCTCATTTGGATATCAAACGTCGGCGAAATCATCCACGTCATGTCCGGCGCCGATATGCGTTTGTACGTTGCCGCGTTTGCGTTCTTTCTCTTTCAGCAAGTCATCGTCACCTACTGCTGGCAACTGTTGCTCGTCGCGCAGAAAAACGCCGTGCCCTTTTGGCAAACGCTCAAAGTGCATTTCATCGGCAGCTTTTTCGGCACGTTTCTGCCATCGAGCATCAGCATGGACGTTGTCCGCGCCTATCACCTCTCGCGTCACCTACGCCGTGGCGTCGATGCCGCCAGTTCGATGTTCGTCACGCGCGTTGCCGGCTTTGGAATAAATTTTTTATTGGCGCTCCTCGTCGCCATTCCCGTTTGCCGCGCCAACAATGATTTTCAGATTTTGTGGGCCGTCGCAATTTCGACGCTCGCTTTTTTTGCGGCGATCTGGGTGGTTTTGCACCGCTGGTCGCTGCAATTGCTCAACGCCGTTTTGCAGCGTTTCAAGCTCGCGAAGATCGCCGATAAGCTTCTTCACGTCCGCGCGTCGATTTTAGAAGTTGCCGTCGCCAAAAACGCCATGCTCAAAATGCTGGCGCTCACGTTGTTCTTTCAATTGCTCGGCATTCTCATTATTTTCATCGTCGGGCGCGCCGTTGGCATTGGGCTGGATTTTCAGTATTACTGCATTTACATCCCGTTGATCACCGCCATTGCCGTGCTGCCGGTTTCAATTCTTGGCATCGGCATCCGCGAAGGCGCATTTGTGTTTTTTTTCACGCAGGCTGGCGTTCCGAAAGCCGCGGCGTTGTCGTTGTCATTATTGCTTTTCTCGCAGTCTTTGTTGATGGCGGCGATGGGTGGAATTTGGTATTTGTTGGATAAGGCGAAATTACCACTTGATGTAAAAGTGACGCGCGAAGTTTTATCACCTTCAGATTAACTATTGTAAAAACCTCTTTGGGAAAGGATCTTCATGGAAGAAGTAAAAAAATTAGCCGTCATCGGTGCGGGCAAGATGGGCGAGACGCTCATCAAAGCCTTGATTGATGCCAAGATGCTGGCTGCCGATCAAATCGTCGCAACGGCCAAACATGCACCGCGCGTCGAAGATATCGCCAAGCGGCTCGGCGTGCCAACGACGCTGGATAATCGCGCGGCGATTCAATCTGCCGACGTGATTCTGCTCTGTGTCAAACCGCAAGCGCTGCGCGATGTGCTCGCAGAAATCAAACCAGTGATCGGCAATGATCAGCTCGTGATTTCCATCGCCGCTTCTGCTACCACTTCGTTTATCGAACGGCATTTGGAAAAATCCGTGCCGGTCGTTCGCGCCATGCCGAATACGCCGTCGTTGGTGCGTAGCGGCATGACCGCGCTCTGCCGCGGCACGCGGGCAACCGACGAGCATCTCAAACGCGCCTGCAAAATTTTCGAAGCCGTTGGCCGTTCGTTGATCATCGACGAGAAATACATGGACGCCGTCACCGCGCTCAGCGCCAGCGGCCCGGCTTACATTTATATTATTTTGGAGTCGCTCGCTGAAGGCGGCGTCAAAGTCGGTTTGCCGCGCCACGTCGCCACCGAGCTGGCCGCGCAAATGTGTTTGGGCGCCGCGAAAATGGTTTTAGAAACCGGCGCCCATCCCGCGCTGCTAAAGGACGCCGTCACGACTCCGGCAGGCTGCACGATTGACGGCATTTTGCAATTGGAAGAAGGCGGCCTGCGCGTCACGCTCATCAAAGCTGTCGTCGAAGCGACCCACCGTGCGGCGCAGTTGATTGAAAGTTGATATTTGGAATCGACGAACTCCGCTAGGAGTGAAATGTTTATAGGCAGTCCAATTCTCAGAAAGCATGAACTCCGTAGGAGTGGCATGTTACGTTTTGCCAAATAGCACGCTTTTATTATCGGAAAGAACATTTCACTCCTACGGAGTTTCTCGAATCTCGGATGATGCGTTTCTATAAACATCTCACTCCTAACGGAGTTTGAAATTGAGTAAATTTTAAAATTGATATGGCCATTCGCGTTGTAAAATCCGAGCGGGAATTTAAAGAGCTGAAATCGGTTTGGGAAGACCTTTTTCAGTCGAATCCCAACCACACGCCGTATCAATCATGGGAATGGAATTTTACGTGGTGGAAATATTTTGGCGCGCCGGAACGCTTGCGGTTGTTTGTTG
>Ga0247727_10005499_pt1 | contig 25651 bp, 24 predicted proteins | sample WisWelCaveWW1625_FD_202498 | JGI IMG/M metagenome (GOLD analysis project Ga0247727, IMG submission 202498) | Biofilm microbial communities from Wishing Well Cave, Virginia, United States - WW16-25 | ecosystem: Environmental > Aquatic > Deep subsurface > Groundwater > Cave microbial mat | place...
GCAGGAATCTTTTTAAGCACCTCGCACAACCTCCAGACGAGCTTTTTCTCTCCAGCGCGTAAAAGGTTTCCTTCTGAATGACAGCCACGAGAGGGATTACAAACCAACCTTTTTTTCGGTATAACTTCCCCATTCGCGTTGAACCGTCATTCCCGCAGTCTTTAAGCGGGAATCCAGTTTTGAAAGCTTATGGATGCCCGATTAAAACGCTCGGGCATGACGATCAGATGAGCGCGCGCGCGCAACGAAACGCTTCTGCAAGCGAGCGCTTCTTTTGCTTTTGGTTACGATTGCATACGAGCGCGCAGTCCCGCAGCGGCGGGATGACAGAATTGCGCAGCGGACATGATTGCAGTGAAAGGAGTTCATTTTGCATTTGATGCTCAGGGGAAAGTTCACAGCCCGGCAGGCGCCCATGCTCTGTTTGTTTTATAAATTTCTAGAAAGCTTTGTGCCGGTCCAGCAAGCTTTGAGTTTTTTTGCGCGAATGGGAAACACCCCCCTGGCCCCCCTCAAGGGAGGAATTGCATGGGCGCGCGCGCGCATTGCTCTTCTCGTAGCAGGGCTATTTTTTTCAGCGCACTTGCACGCGGCCACTTATGAAGCGCGGCCGGGCGAGGATTTGCGCGCGTTCATGAACAAGCTTGCGCCGGGTGATACGCTGCTTTTGCGCGGTGGAAGTTATCCTCTCGAATCTTTGCGCATCGATAAGCAAGGCGCGCCGGAAAAGTACATCGTCATTGCCTCGGCGCCGAACGAGAAGCCGGTGTTGACCGCGATTTCGCCGCAGCACAATCTCATCAGCATACGTTCGGCGGCATACATGGTCATCGACGGAGTGACGATTGACGGAACGCCGCTCAACGTCGATGCGATCAAGTTTGAGCACGGCCACGCGAGCCACGATGTGATCATTCAGAATTGCGAGATCAAAAATTTTAGAGGCGTGGCGATCAACTCCAAAGGCGAAGACCATCACATCACGGTGCGGAATTGCCACATTCATCATAGCTCCGGCGGCGTGGGCGAGGCGTTTTATATCGGCATGCAAGACGGCCGCGTGACGCCGCATCATTGGCTGATCGAGAACAACTTGATACACGACACCGCCGGCCGGCAAGGCGACGGCATTGAATTGAAATATGGCGTGCATAGTTCCGTCTTGCGCGACAACGTGGTGTTCAACACGCAGTATCCGGCGATTTTGAGCTACGGCGTGAAGGGCGGCAACGAGGATCGCTCGCGCTCGAACGTGATCGAGGGCAACGTGGTTTTCGATACGAAGGAGGGCATCGGCGCGTATGCGGACGCGGTGGTGCGCAACAATATCGTGTTCAATTGCAAGTTCGGTTATTTGTCGCGGCCGCACCGCAAGCCGCCGCAAAATCTCGAAGTGTACAACAACACGTTTTACGGCTGCGGCACGTTGTATTTCGAAGGTTGGAGCGAGGAGCGGCGCTGCCTGTTTGTGAATAACGCGGCGTATGACATCAAACGCGGCGCGCAATTGAAGGGCACGGGCGTGTTCGAAAATAATCTCGGCAATATTACGGCGGCCGGTTTTCGTTTTAGTGAAACGGAAAAAGATTTGACCGCACCGCATGAGTTGAATTTTTATCCCACGACAAATTCCGCTTTACGTGACGGCGCAAGCGCACATCCGGTAGCCACGTTTGACTTCAATCAACAGGAAAGAGATGCGCGGCCGGACATCGGCGCATTTGAATGGAACCGGGAGAAAAATTTCGGCGGGCCGCTCGCGCGAACATTCAAAGTTGTGAAGCGGCAGGCGGCGACTCTCAAACAGTGAGCTGGGCAAGCCGGAATCAAAAGGAAAATTCTGGCAGAATGATTTATCGGCAGAATCATTTCAAATCATTTTGCCGTGAAATCATTCTGCTAAAAAGCTTTTAAAATTTTCTTCTGAGTTTGGTTGACTAAGTCACCTAACGCGATGATGCATCCCCTCATCATTATCAGCGGGCTTCCGCGCTCGGGAACGACTTGGCTGGGAAAGCTTTTCGACAGCCATCCGCGCGTGCTTTATCGGCACGAGCCGGATAGCGTGTTTCCGATGAAATGGCTGCCCACGATCATCGAGGATGCGGGCGTTGATTGCGCCGAAGGTTTGCGCGAATTCGTCGCGCTGATTCCGAAAATGCGCGACGCGAAAGTTTCGGCCTCGCAGCCGATGTTCGCGAAAGAATTTCTCGGGCCGTTGCGGCACCTGCTGGCCGAGCAAGCGTTGCGCTTGACGAAGCTCTCCTCCGCTTCCGGCTGGCAGATCAAAGTTCCGCCGTTTTGTTTGCCGCAAGCGCAGGCCGATTATGTGCTCGCTTGGAAAACTATCGAGTCTTCCGGGCGGCTCGGCTGCTTCACACACGCGTTGCAGCCTTTGCGCGTGATTCACATTCTGCGGCATCCCGGCGGCATCACGGCTTCGCAACTGCGCGGCAAACGCTTGAACAAGTTCAACGGCTACGATCAAGCCGAGGATTATAACAATTTCAACCTTTGGCTCAAGTGCGCGGTGGGCGCGCGCGAGCTGCAATCGCTCGAACAAATCAAAGCGATGAGCGAAGTGGAGCGTCTCACGTGGTTGAGTCTCGTGCGCATGGAAAAAGCCGCGCGCGATATTGCGTCGCGGCCGGATTGCCGCATCGTCATCTATGAAGACTTGTGCGCGCGCCCCATGGAAATTTTGGAAGAGCTGCTGCGCTTTTGTGAATTGGATTTCTCCGCGCAAACGCAAAAGTTTCTCCACGCCAGCACTTCCAAAACGGATAAACGTTATTTCGGCGTCTTCAAAGATTCTGCGGAATCGGCGAATAAATGGAAGAGTGAATTGGAGGACGGAGCGCTGCGCACAATTCAGTGCATGCTCGCACAATCGCCGCTAGCGAAGTATTGGGCGGGTTCGTAGTGCGCGTTTTTTGGGGGATCAGCCACGGCTTTGCCGTGGCTTGCTTTTGAGTGCGGACAACGAGCCGGAAAAGCCACGACCAAGTCGTGGCTGAACTTCTGTGATGCGGCGCTGTTGCCAGAGCCACCAACCGGCGGCGACGCCCAGAACGCTATTGACGCCGTCGGTCACTCCGCTCGCGCGCGCAGGCAGACCGAGCTGCGCGATTTCAACCAGCCCGCTCAATCCCACTGCGATTCCTGCAATGATCAACATGTCATACAAGCTGACGTTGATTTGGCGCGGCTGCAAACGATACAACAACAAGAGCGTCAAGAGCGCGAAATATGCGAGTCCTTTGCTCAGATCAAAAAGTGAGAGCGGCTCGGTTCTATTATAGTATTCGATAAAAGGCAGCCAATGAAAGGCGAGCATTTTACGAGAGAGGCTTGCGCTCGAAAAGTTGAAAGCATACGGCTGCAATTCCATCAAGAGATAATAAGACAGCCAATGCCCCAACGCCAAGTTGAGCGCGAGATTGTGAGAGCGCGTGACGCGCCGCGCTTTCGCGACGCGGGCTGCGCGCATTTGCGCGAGTAGATGCAACACTGCGCCATAAAGCCCGCCCTCCAATCCGGCCAGCAGATTTCGCAACGTGGCGGTATGAGAGACGATAAAAAGCTGCGCGCACTCGATGACTGTAGCCGCGCCGAGGGTGAGCAATACGGACAAGAAAATCGTTTTGGGTTCGCGATTGCGCTCGCGTGTTCTCAGCCAAAGAAAGCCGAACGCCGCGAAAAGAATTGACCGCGCCGAAAGCTCGCCCAAATGCGCAGCGGTTTGCGGCAGATAAAAGTCGATGGACTTGACCGCCTTTTTGAGCGTGGAAACGTCAAGCGAGATTGCAAACGGCGCGAGTTGGGAGAGAAAGAGGAGCGCGGCATAGGCGTAAAAGAGCGTGAGTTGCGGCGAGCGCGCCAATTGTTGCTGCGCAAATTTCAGAACGTGCGGTTGAAAGTAGCGCTGATAACGGAGCGCGACTCCGGCTCCGATCGTGACGCCGGCCGCATTGGCGATGAGATCGATCGCAGAAGTGGTGCGCGTTTCCAAAAAGAGTTGCAGAGATTCCACCAATACACTCAATGCCAAACCCGCAAACCCAGCTTGCAAAATTACATGCCGCCGGCGCAACAACATATTCGCAGTCAAGCGCGCCGACACAAACAGAAATCCCAGTGGCGCAAATAAAAGCACGTTGCTCACGATATCCGTCGTTCCAAAACCTTGCGCAGTTTTAAGCTGAAAGGGATTGGAGCCGAACGCCGCCAACTTTGCCTGCAAATATTCTGCGCTGAAATGAAACGCAAAGGGAATGGTCGTCGCGTAAAGAATGAACAACGCGTAGGTGAAGCAGAGTTGTGCCGGAAGATTGGTTTGACGAGGCATGAGCGTCTTTGAAGCTGATTCATATTCAACGCCTCTTTCATGTCATTCTGTAAGAATCTTCCCTAGTGCTCGAGAGATAGCTCGTTTTGAGATTAGTGCCTAGTGCGAGGGAAGGTTCTTCCAGAATGACAACACGAAGGCGCAACCAACTTAATGTTGTCGTATTAGTATAGTCGCTAATCATTCGATTCGCATATCTCATGTGTGGCATTTGCGGCAAAATCTTTATTGATCCGCGCGCGCAGGTCGAGCGCGGGCTTGTTCAACATATGACCGATGCGCTCGCGCATCGCGGCCCGGATGCCGAGGGCTTTCACATTCGCGGCGCGGCGGGTTTGGGACATCGACGCTTGAAGATCATCGATCTCGCCGAAGGCAAGCAGCCGATGTACAATGAAGACGCCTCGCTCGTCGTGGTCTTCAACGGCGAGATTTATAATTATCTCATGCTGCGCCGCGAGCTGCAAGCCGCAGGTCATCATTTCAAAACCAACTCCGACACGGAAGTGTTGCTGCACGGGTATGAGCAATGGGGCAAAGATCTGTTGCGGCGTTTGCGCGGCATGTTTGCGTTTGCGTTGTGGGATGAACCTCGGCAACAATTATTTCTCGGCCGCGATCAAGTGGGCATCAAACCGCTGCACTATTATTGGGACGGCGGGCAATTTCTTTTTGCTTCGGAAATCAAAGCGATTTTGCAAGACCCGAGCGTGTCGCGCAAGATCGACGCGCACGCGCTCGACGATTATCTCACCTATCTCTACGTGCCTGCGCCGAAAACCATTTTCGCCGGCATTCGCAAGCTGCGGCCCGGACACGGCCTCGTCGTATCAGCGCGCGGCCTTGAAGAGTTTGAGTATTGGGACTTGGATTTCTCGCCGCAAAACGGCAAGCCCGAGGCCGAGCTTGCGGAGAGCATTAAAGAGGCCTTGCGAGATTCGGTCTCCTCGCAGTTGATGAGCGAGGTGCCGCTCGGCGCGTTTCTCTCCGGCGGTATCGATTCGAGCGCAGTGGTGGGCATGATGGGGCAGTTGCTCGATCAGCCTGTGAACACGGCTTCGATTGGTTTCACCGAATCCGCGTTCGATGAGCTACCTTATGCGCGAATGGTGGCGCAAAAGTATCGCACGAATGCGCATGAGAAAATCGTGCAAGCGGAAGCCGCGCAAATTCTGGATACGCTTGCCTGGCATTTCGACGAACCGTTTGCCGACTCGTCGATGGCGCCGACGTATTACGTTTCGCAAATCGCGCGCGAGCGCGTAACGGTCTGCCTCTCCGGCGACGGCGGCGATGAAAACTTCGCGGGCTATCGGCGCTATCGTTTCGACGTCTTCGAAAATCATCTGCGCGGATTCATGCCGCAAATGCTGCGCGGGCCGCTCTTCGGTATGCTCGGAAAAATTTATCCGAAGGCTGATTGGCTGCCACAAATGTTTCGCGCGAAGACGTTGTTCACGAATCTCTCGCTCTCGCCGGAGCGCGGCTATTTTCACACCATGGGTTGGTTCAACGCGGCAATGAAAAAGCAGAGTTACAAAGCGACATTGCGACAAGAGCTGCAAGGTTATGACCCCTTTTCGGCGATGCAAGCGCACTTCGCGCGCACGGAGGGTTGGGACCCGCTTTCACGCATTCAATACGTCGATATCAAAACTTATTTGGTGGATGACATTCTCACCAAAGTCGATCGCGCGAGCATGGCGCACGGCCTCGAAGTGCGCGTGCCGCTTTTGGATCATCTGTTTATGGAGCACGTCGCGCGCATTCCTGCTGAGTACAAGCTCCGCGCGGGCGAGGGCAAATACATTTTTAAACAAGCGTTGTGCGGCATCGTGCCGCATGAGATTTTGTATCGGCCAAAGATGGGCTTCTCGATTCCATTGGCGCAATGGCTGCGCCGCGAGTTGAAACCGGTGTTCGAAGCGCGCGTGTTCGGACCGGATGCAATCACAGCGCAATGGCTGGAACCGGCAACGGTGCGGCGATGGTGGCAACAGCATCAACGCGGCACGCGCGATTACGCGTATCATCTTTGGGCCGTGCTCATGCTCGAATGCTGGGGCAGGAAATTTATACAATGATGGCAAGATAGTTTGCCTCCGTCAACAATGTCATTCAGCAGGAATCTTTTTAAGCACCGGCACAACCTCCGGACGAACTGTTTCCCCAGCGAGTAAAAAGATTCCTTCTGAATGACAGGAAGTGTGTGGGGCAGGCTCTCGCCAAAGAACATCTCTCCTTATGAAAGTTCTGGTTTTCACCACCCTCTATCCGAATCATCTCTCGCCCAATTTCGGCGTGTTTGTGAAGGAGCGCATGACCGGCTTCGCGCGTTTGCCGGGCCATGAAGTCAGAGTCGTTGCGCCGGTGCCGTATTATCCGCCCATTAAAATCGGCAGTCGCGCGAAATACACGCAGATCAAATTACAAGAAGAGATCGAGGGCGTCACGGTTTATCATCCGCGCTATTTTATGACGCCGAAAATCGGCATGAGCATGTATGGCATGATGATGTATCTTTCAGTGTTGTCGTTCATCAATCATCTGCAACGAGAGTTCGATTTCGATCTCATCGACAGCCATTATGTTTATCCCGACGGCTTTGCGGCAATCAAGCTCGGGCAATACTTCAACAAGCCCGTCACCGTTTCCGCGCGCGGCAGCGACATCCATCTCTTTTCCACGTTCCCGCTCATTCGCCGCTTGTTGCAATATACGCTCACGCATGCCGATCACACGATTGCTGTTTGCCAGGCATTGAGAGACGCGATGGTTCGGCTGCATGTGCCGGAAGAAAAAATCACCGTCATTCCTAACGGTGTGGACGAAAACAAATTTTTTCCGGCGGATAAAACTACGAGCCGAGAACACCTCGGGCTGCCGAATAAAAAAATCCTGCTCTCCGTCGGCCGGCTGGAGCCTCTCAAAGGCTTTCAGCTTTTGATCAAAACGCTCAAGCGTTTGCGCGAAGATTTCGGCAAAGAGGATTTGTATTTGGTGATTGTCGGGGAAGGCCCCTATCGCAAAGAGTTGGAAGCGCTCATTGCGGCGCTGAAGCTGAACGAGCACGTGTTGTTAGCCGGAGTTAAGCCGCACGCAGAGCTGCGCAAATGGTACAACGCCGCAAATTATTTTTGCCTGGCGAGCGAACGCGAAGGCTGGCCGAACGTTCTGCTCGAAGCCCTCGCTTGCGGCACGCCGGTGATAGCGACGAACGTGTGGGGCATTCCGGAAGTTATCACTGCGGAAGAGATTGGCATTCTAACACAAAGAGAAGAGAGCGCGCTTGCGCATGCCGTGCTGCATGCCATGAACAAAACTTGGTGCATTGAAACGTTGGTGCAGTATGCGCGCGCGCGAACTTGGGAGAACGTGGCGAAGGCAGTGGAAGGAACATTTGAGGGCTTGATGATCGATCAACAAGCACAGAGTTGCAATTACATAATGCAGTAGCCTCAACGCTTTGGCGTGCGCTTCTTTTTCACGGCAGGCTTATCCGTCAAGATCGCCATCACCGTGTCAACAATATCCAACGGCGTTGCAGCGAAAAGCCATTCGACTTTGATCCAAAAGCCGGCAATCGCTTCCGAGCGAAACACGCCGTTTTCGTCCACGGCCATTTCATGCCATGCGCCGAAATCATTCCGGAAGAACTCCGCAGTTTTTTTCTCGGGATCAATCAACCAATACTCGCGTACCCTGCCCTGAGCATACAGCGCCATCTTTTTGACGCGATCGATATGCCGAGTGCTCGGAGAAATAATCTCCACGATCATGTCCGCTACGCCATCCACAAAATAGGAATGCACCAAATCGCGGTTGGCATTGCTGATGAACACGAGATCCGGTTGCGTGCCGTCATATTCCGAGAACTTGATCGCAGTGCGCGAGCCGCGCACGATGCCCAATTTCTTGCGCACGACGTAGGCGTTGATGATCCCGATTAAAAAAGCGAAAATCTTCTCATGACGATCCGCCGGCGGTGATTGAGTATGGATAACCCCATCGATTAAATCGGCCTTCCTTTCTTCCGTGAGCCAATCCAAATACTCTTCAAAACGAACGGGATCGGCGGTCGGTATGTCAACGGGCAGAGTTTGTGTGAGCAGTTCAGAATCCATAATCATATCCTTGTTTGCATGATGCGTGAAGCCTAACGAAACCGAGAAACAAAAGCAAATGCTTTTTCAGGCAGATTCACGGCGTGGTGCGAACAATCTCCCTTGCATGAAAATTCTCTACCACCACCGCACGCAAGCGGAAGACGCGCAGGGCATTCACATTTACGAGATGGTGCAAGCCTTTCGCGAGTTGGGACATGAAGTAGAAATGGTCGCGCTCGTCAAACGCGAAGGCGAAAGTTCGAAGCCCTCGCAAAACAGTAAATGGAAATGGCTCACGAATTTGGCGCCCGCGTGGTTGTATGAGTTGATGAGTTTGTCATACAATCTCATCGGCTATCGCAAACTCGCGCAAGCGATCAAGCGCCGCCAGCCGGATCTGATTTACGAACGCTATGCCTTGAACACGTTTTGCGGCGTGTGGGCGAGCCGGCGCTTCGGTATTCCGCTCGTGCTTGAAGTGAATGCGCCGCTGCGGTATGAACAAGAGAAGCTTGGCAAGCTCGTGTTCAAAAGTTTGGCGCGTTTTTCCGAACGGTGGATTTGTTCCAACAGCACGCGAACGCTCGTCGTCTCCAGCGTGATGCAAAAGATTATGCGCGAACAGGGCGTGCCGGAGGCGCACATGATGGTGATGCCCAACGGCATCGATGCGCAAAAATTCCATCCGAAAATTTCCGGCGCGGCGATGCGCGCGCGTTATCAACTCGAAGGCAAAGCGATTATCGGTTTCGTGGGTTGGTTTCGCAAATGGCACGGCTTGGAAATGCTTTTGGAGATTTTTTATGAAGCTCGTTTGCATGAACAGAACGCATGCTTGTTATTGGTGGGCGAAGGTCCGGCTGAAGCGGAACTGAAGCAATATGCGCAAACGCACGGCTTGCAATCTGAGGTAGTTTTCACCGGGCCGGTTGCGCGAACGGATATTCCCGGCCACTTGGCGGCGATGGACATTGCCGTGCAGCCCAAAGCGCCGGAGTATGCGTGCCCCATGAAAATTTTCGAGTACCTCGGCATGGGCAAATGCATCGTTGCGCCCGATCAACCCAATATTCGAGAGATTCTCCGCGACCGCGAAACCGGCTATCTTTTTCAGCCTGACAATAAAGAGAGCTTGCGCGTTACGTTGCTCGAATTGTTGGCGGATGCCACGAAACGCGAGCAAGTAGAAGCGCGCGCCTATCAAAGTGTTTTCGAGCGCGGGTTCTTGTGGAAAGAGAATGCGAGGAGGGTGGTGGAGTTGGTATCAGTCACTCAAGCTTCACTCAACGCGGAAGAGTGTTCCTCGCAAATTGTTTAAAGGGCATATGGCTTTCGAGCATTATAAAACCTCGTTACTCTCTGTTTCCAAATCAAACACGCGCCGCTGGCTGCCGCTTGCGATCTTAACTCTCGGCTTCATTGCGCTGTTCTTTCCGGCGTTGCGCGAACTGGTACGCGATTGGACGATCGACGAGAATTACGAGCACGGCTTTCTCGTGCCGGTCATTGCCGCGTATTTGCTATGGCAAAGGCGCAGCGTGTGGCAACAACTTTCATTGCAACCCTCCTTCGGTTTGGGCTTGGCGCTCGGCGTCTTGGGACTCTTGCTCTACACCGTTGCCAATGCCGGCGCGGAATGGTTCGTGGCGCGCGCGGCGATGCTACTCACGTTTTATGCTTTGGTGATTTATTTTGCGGGGTGGCATTTCTTCCGGCGCATCTCCGTGCCGTTGCTCTATCTGGGTTTCATGATTCCGCTGCCGTACGTGATCTATTATCGCCTGACTTTTCCATTGCAACAAATCGCGAGCACGGGCGCATTTCGCGTGATGCGCGCACTCGGCATGGCCGGACAACAAGAGGGCAATATTCTTCACTTCTCCGGCTTCAGCTTGGAAGTCATCGAGGCGTGTAGCGGGCTGCGTTCGATCATGGTGCTGCTCACGTTGGGCGCGCTGGTGGCGTACATGACGCCGCTCTCGAACCCCTGGCGTTGGTTTTTGTTTACGATGGCCGTGCCCATTGCTATCGCGGCCAATATTTTCCGGCTCATCACATTGGCCATGATCGGCATTTTTGTAAGCCCGGAGGCGGCCATGAGTTTTCTGCACGAAGGCTCCGGCATTTTGGTTTTTATGTGCGGACTTTTTCTGCTCACAACTTTGGCAGGTATTTTAAGATGGCGCAATTCTCGCCGCGCTACTGGCTCATCCTCGGCTTGATGGGTTTGGCGTTCGCGGCCAATCTTTGGTTGCAAGCGCCGAAAATCGCCGAAGCAAACCTCGTCGAGCTGCGCGCGCTGGCGCCGACGGTGCCGGGCTGGCGCATGGAAGAGCCTCTGCTTCCCGCAAGCGCGGCGCAGCAATTGAAGGCGGATCAAATTCTTTTGTTCAACTATCACGACGCGCACGAACGTCGCGTTGAGTTTTTTTTAGGCTATTATCAAGATCAGCAATTCGGCGCGCAAGTGCATTCGCCGCTGCACTGCTTGCCCGGCGCGGGTTGGACCATTCTGCGCCAAGAAAGATTTCCGCTGCCTTTTGCGCACATGGCTGGCGAAGCGAGCAAATTGGATATCAGCAAAAAAGACGAACAACAAGTGGTGGTCTATTGGTTCGTCTCGGACGGTGAAGTGGTGAAGAACGAAATGGATTTGAAACTGCGGCTGTTGCGCAATGCGTTTTTGCGGCGGGTCACTTCGGTTTATTTCTATCGTGTGTGCGTTTCCTATCAAGAGAATGATCCTCAATCTGCCCTAACGTTGTTGCAGGATTTTCTCGCCGCGCTTGGGCCGCGGTTGCAGCAGCGCAACGCGAATGCGGTCGCGTCGGAAATCTAAACACGTGAAGCGCAATGTAATCATCGCGTTCACGCGCGCGTATGTAGCCTTGTCGGTTTTCTGAACAGCAGAACGCGCATGCAAGACCTCATGCGTTCGCGCAATGCTAGGAAAAACAGTAAAGCATTGCGCGAAGAATGATCGGTGTGTAATGGCACGTGCTCTGCAATTACACCAGCAGCAAAATCGTCTTGTGCTTCGCGCTTCTTCCGGCAAACAAAACTTTATTCGGAGAAAACTATGAAAGCAAAACTTCTCGCACTGACAGCCGCGGCTTGCACGTTCCTCGCCGGCGAGGCTTCGGCTGCGCTGAATATCGCGGTGACTTCGAACCCGTACGTCAATAATCCGGGTTATAGTATCGGGTCCACGACCAGCGGTATCGTCACTTATCAAATCCAACACTTGCCGGGCAGCACGGACCCGATGCAAGCTTTTTGGTTGAGATTCAACAAGAGCGCTTTTGATTTTTCCGGCGCGAACGTCAACGGCTTCTCCATTGTGAGCGCGTTGATCGACGGCTCCACGGATATTTCTTCACATCTGAAATGGACCAATTCTGGTCTGCACAAACACATGGCCATGAAGAATACGTTCCCCGGTCTCACGCCCGGTTCTTCATTGGTTGTGCAAGTTGCATATCAGTTGCTGGCGCCCGCAGCTACGGCCAATTGGGGCATGATCGGCCCGATGGCTTTGGGCCCGTGGCAACAACGTTATGGCTACGGCTCGACGCTGGTGCCGAACAGCCAAGGCAGCACGGCTTTGACGCCGGAACCCGGCACCATGATTCTACTCGGCAGCGGCTTGCTCGGCATGGGCCTGGCGCGCCGCATGCGCGAACGCCGGCAGAAAAAAATGTCGGCATAACAAAAACGTTTGCCGTAACACGGCGCGAAGTTAAAAAGCCGGATTGGCGATTTGCCTGTCCGGCTTTTTTTATGCGAGAACCTGAATTTAGCGCTGGTGATCTCGCCAACCTCCGCCTGATGATGAATCATCAGGCTACAAGACGAAAGCCATCTAAAGATGGCTAAACTCCGTTGAGTGGTAGCCAACTTTAGTTGGCTTGCACCTCTTAGCTTGATCCCGACTTATTCGGGATCAAGCGATGGTTGGCGACGGCACAGCACAAAATTGAGGTAGAAATATTTTGCTCAAATGAAATCACGGCTTCTGCTTCTCCAACTCCATCTTGCCGAATTGCCACTTCATCGCTTCTTCCGTAGCCGTGCGTGAAAGTTTAACGAGCGCATCAACCGAGTTGAGCATCGAAGTTTGCCCGCCGACGAGCAGGCGTTTGGTTTCGACGTTCTCGGCCTCTTCACCGTAATTGATCGTCGCCAGGTTTTCTTGAAACGGCGTGTACAACGTTTTGAGATATGCGATTTCCTCTGGCCAGTGTTTCAGCAAAGCCTGCAAATACTCGTTCTCCGCCGCGAAGTGTTTATCCATCGCAGCTTGCTTGAGCGCGTATTCCGCTTTCGGCTCCGGATACCTGCCGGCTTCCCCGAAACTCACGAGCGGGATTTTTTTATGCTCGGCGGTGTACCATGTGTTGATCTCATCGTGCTTGCGTTCGCGCGCCATTGTAAGCTCGGCTTGCTTCTTAAAACGCTCGTTGGGATTTTGCCCGTCGAGCGCGAGGCGTTCATTGAGCTTGCCATACTCTTCCTGCGCGGCAATCACTTCCTCCGATTCCGGCGTCAACGCTTTCGGCCCCAAGCCCATTTGCTGCGTCATGGCCATGGCGAATTTCATCTTCTCTTCCACGCTCATGGTTTCCATCTTCTTGCGAATCTCTTCGGGATCCATCTGTTGCGCCGCAACCGGCGCCGGCGCATTCAAAACCAAACTCAACTTTGCAAATTGCTGCCCGAGCGCGTTTTGTTCGTCCACGATCGCCTTATAAAACTTTTCAACGTTGCAGCGCAGGTACGTGTTTTCTTCTTTGCACTCGTGGCGGGCATATGCCGCTTGCACATTCGCCGGCGGCAACGGCACGCGCCCATAAAGCTCGAGCACGTTCACTTTGATCATCTCCTGTCCGAACGCGCAAATTAAAAAACAGAAGGAACATCGAAAAAGCAATGCGTCGTAGCATTTGAAGCCTCCTCTTCTCGTTAATTTTTAGGAAACCACTTAACCGCGAAGCAACGCCGATGAGCGTTAGTTTGCGCTCGCTACGCGGCCTTTCGTGAAACGCAAATCGAGGGTTGTAAAAATTTCCTTCAGTCTTTGCACAGCGACTCCCTTATTCTCATACAGGAATGGTTGCGGCAATGACATTATGCGGCATGCATGCGCCTCTCTGCGAAAGCAGTGAGCAGCTCTAACTCTTGTGCATAAAGGCGGCGCAGCAACCTTGTTGTGAAAAAACGTTCCAATTGGCCGAACACACCACCGCGCGTTTTCAGATCGGTCGTGATCATCACTTGCGCGTGTCGCTTCTCCCCGAGCGGTTGGACCGTGGAGGTGGTCATCGTGCCGGAAGCCAAATCAGTTTCCACCAGCTCGCATCCAGGGTTTGGCTCCGTCACAAACATACGAAAAGAATGCATTTTTCCAAACACGTGCATTTGGATGCGAATGATCGTGCCTGCGCCGATTCCGCCTTGCTCGACTTCGAGCGCAGTGAAGTACGGCTTGGACAGAATGTGTGGATGGCCCGCGCGATAATCCGCGAGAATCGCGTAAAGTTTTTCTGCGGGAGCTTTGATGAAGGTGGAAGCCGTGATTTGATAAGTCGGCATTTTTACTTCTCCATCTGCGTGTTCGTGAAAATTTTCGCTGTTTTATTATAGCTCAAAAAATCTCACAGCGCAAGTAACACAAAGCCCTCTCTCTTTTTATAAGAGAGAGGGCTGAGAGGGTGAGTTTGCACTTCAATTCGCCATGCTAACCGGCGTGCCGGGCGGCACCGGGAAAGGCACTTGATTCTTCACCGGCGGAATGCTGCGCAAGTATGCCCACACGGCTTTGAGATCGTTGTCCGACATTTTCCCATAGTTGAACCACGGCATGGGCGGCAAAATATCGCGGCCGTTCGGCTGTCCTTGATGCTTGCCGCTGCGCAGGGTGCGAATAAAATCCTCTACGGTCCATTCGCCGATGCCGGTGCTGGTATCCGAGGTGAGATTCGCGGTGAAGCTCACGCCCCACGGTCCGGCCCACGCGGTATTGGTGCCGGCGGCCAACATGATCGCGTTGCGTTGCGCATCCGCAGGCGTCCAAATCGGATAAGGCGCACTTTCCGGATGGCCGGAAAGCATACGGGTTTGATCCGGCTCGGGACCGTTGGGTCCCATCTTCCACGGCGTATGGCAATCATTGCAGCCGCCGATGGTCACTAAATACTTGCCCAACTCCACCGGAGTTTGAGCGGTTTGCTTCTGCTCTTGTTTCTGCTCACAGCCCATGAACGATGCGAATAGGGCCGCGCCGAGGATCAGGTTCATCAGCTTTTTCATTTTATGCTCCTTTGGGTTTGATTGAGGTGAATTACGAATCTCTGCAAAGTGAAATCTTTGCTCGTTCCAGGATGTTTTTAAGCCGCTAATTACTACTTCGAGCTAAATATAGGTTACACTTTCCCTCCTCGCCTGTCATTCAGGAGGAATCTTTTTACGCGCTGGAGATACTGCCGAGTGCTTAAAAAGATTCCTACTGAATGACAGCACTAGAGGTGCGAAGTGTAACCTATTTTGTGCTCCGAGTAGTAACGCCAATGGCCGCTAATTTTTCATTCGCGCTCATTCGCGCTTATTCGCGGTTGTCCGTCTTGCGGGTCAAGTTTTCATCGTGCAGAGCATATCGAGAACTTTGTAAAACTCCGTGGACTTGTCGAAGAACGCATCTGCGCCCAATTCAACGCAACGCTGCCGCAAAACCTCCACGGGGTAGTTCGTGAGCATGATGACCATCGTGGCCGGTGCGTTTTGTTTGATCGCCTTGAGCACCTCGATGCCGTTGCCGTTTGGCAAATGAATATCGAGGATGATCGCATCCGGTGTGTGTTGCTCGAATGCCGTCTTCGCCTCCGGCACGTCGCCGGCTTGCCATGCGATCTCAATACCCTCATGCTTCGCCAAGATTTCCGTCAGACGTTCCCGCACCACGAGGGAATCATCCACGATCGCGACCTGCATTGTTTTCACATTTTTGTTTGTCATGTTGCATCAGCTTCGTTTTGACGGCATCAAGATACGAAATCACGCATGGGCAAATAAATTGGCAGAAGGCGGATTCAAACGTAGTCGAGCAGGAAAACCAAGCGTAGTCTGAGGACTACAAAACCGTTCGAATGCTTTTGCAACGTCTTGGCTCGCAAACATGACCTACATAATCATACTTGCGAGCCAAGAACGGAGCGCGAACTTATAACCCATCCAAGCCCAACGTAATCCGATCACCGGTCTCCGTGGTCAGCACCAGCTTGGGCCGGTAAGGAACGTTGTGTTCCGGCACAACTTTGAAAGCGAACGCAGAAGCTTGCAGCTCATTCTGTCCAGCCTGCGGTCCCATATTGCGCAATGGCGCGCCGGCTTCACGAACCTCCGTGTATCCCGAAGCCGGATACAGCACCATTTGCGAGCCGGCCATTGCGACCTTGCCCTGTTGGTAAAGCTGGTAACGCGCTTCGGCATTGTTGAGGTAAACCGGCTCGACGGCTCCGATGCGGTACTCGCCGTTCGGCTGAATCGTCAAGAACATGCCCTGGCCTTCGCCGTTCTTCCATTCGCCGGTCTTCGCATTGTAAAAATCCACGGTCGTGATGTTGCCGTTGCGCCAAGTGCCGACGAGCGCCGCGGGTATCGCCGCTTTCGGCGGAGACACACTCATTCCCTCTTCAGTAACACGCACAACGGGATTCGCACTCGCCGGTTGTTTCGCACATCCCGTGAACATGGGCAGCAAGCCGAGGCTGACGAGCACAACAAGTGACTTTTTCATATTTGCTCCTTGATGAAGGTTAGTTGTTTTGACTCTAATCATTTTGATTTTCACTGCTTTTCATACGCGCGGGCACGGCTTCGGTCTTTGAGGTTCCAAGCCCGGGCGCAGGCATGAGGCTCGCTTTCGGAACGGCAACGTACGCGCTGTTGTTCGTTGCCGAATCGGTCTGCAACATACCGGGCCAGCCGATCGGCATGAGGCTCGTCTTGGGAATCAAGATCGTTTCGCCGCCCGGGTTTTCAGCTTTGGGCATTCCCGTAAAGCTGAACGCCACGATCGCGATGATCGCGCCGATGCCGACGTAATCTGAAACAGGTTTGGTTTTCATACTTAGCTCCTTTTTTGAAAAGTGAAATGCTTTTGTTTGCGACTTCAACTCTCACTTGCTGGGCATAAGATACAAAATCAGGCAGGGGCAAATAAATCGGCAGAAGGCGGATAAAAGCGTAATCGTGAAGGAAAACAGTTTGTAGGCGGGGGATTACAGGATTTCTCTCAAGAAAACCCTTGTCGCGAACGCTATTTGTTTTAAATTCGGGCTTTCGAAATCGCGCTACGCTTACAAGAAAGGATTTGCAATATGACCACACCCGCTACTCTCGAAGGTTTATGCATCAACACCATTCGCACGCTCGCGATGGATGCCGTGCAAGCCGCGAACTCCGGCCACCCCGGCGCGCCCATGGCGCTCGCGCCCGTGGCGTTTACCATTTGGGATCGCTTTCTGCGCCACAATCCCGCCAATCCCGACTGGCCCAATCGTGACCGCTTCGTGCTCTCGAACGGCCACGCTTCGATGCTGCTCTACGGCACGTTGCACCTCATGGGTTATGACATTACGCTCGACGATCTCAAAAATTTTCGGCAATTGCACCATAAGTGCGCCGGCCATCCCGAACACGGCTTGGCCCCCGGTGTGGAAACTACGACCGGCCCGCTCGCGCAAGGCGCGGCCAATAGCGTCGGCATGGCCATCGCAGAAAAATGGCTCGCCACGTACTTCAATCGCCCCAACCATGAAATCCTCGACTACAAAATTTTTGCAATACTCGGCGACGGCTGCATGATGGAAGGCCTCAGCGGCGAGGCGGCCTCGCTCGCGGGGCATTTGGGGCTGAACAATCTCATCTGGTTGTATGACAACAATCGCATCACCATCGAAGGCAAAACGGATTTGGCGTTCAGCGAAGAAGTGGCCACGCGCTTCATCGGCTATCACTGGAAAGTGCAGCACGTGCGCGACGCCAACGATGTTGACGCGCTCGATCATGCCATTCGCACCGCCCGCACGGAGGCGCACGGCCCTTCGCTCATCGTCGTCGATAGCCACATCGCATTCGGCGCGCCGACCAAGCAGGACACGCACAGCGCGCACGGCGAGCCTTTGGGCGAAGAAGAAATTCGCGCCACGAAAAAAATTTACGGCTGGGATCCCGATAAAAAGTTTTATGTGCCGGAAGAGGTGCAGGCTTATCGCAGAGAAGTACTCGCGCAAGGCAAGAAGTCCGAAGAAGAGTGGCAGAAAAAATTTGCAGTCTATACCGAAGCCCATCCCGATTTGGCAAAACAATTCACGCAAATACAAAAACGCGAGCTGCCCGAAGGCTGGGATCAAAATCTGCCCACATTTCCTGCCGATGTGAAAGGTATCGCGAGCCGCGAATCGAACGGCAAAGTGTTGAACGCGATTGCCGAGCGCATTCCGTGGCTCATCGGCGGCTCTGCAGATTTGGCGCCTTCCACCAAAACCTTGCTCAAAGGCGCGAAGAGTTTTGAGAAGAATCAATACGAGGGCCGCAATTTTCATTTCGGCATTCGCGAGCACGCCATGGCCGCGATTCTCAACGGCATGGCGTTGAGCAAGCTGCGGCCCTATGGCGCGACGTTTCTCGTGTTCTCGGATTACATGCGTCCTTCGCTCCGGCTCTCTGCAATTATGGAGCAGCCCGCAATTTACATTTTCACGCACGACAGCATCGGCGTGGGCGAAGACGGGCCGACACATCAACCCATTGAACATCTCGCTGCGCTGCGCGCCATTCACAATCTCGATGTTATTCGCCCGGCGGACGCGAACGAAGTCGCGGCGCTATGGAAGTACATTATGAATTTGCGCAATCGTCCGGCTGCGCTCATGCTCACGCGGCAAGCCATTCCGACGTTTGATCGCACGAAATATGCTTCTGCGGAAGGCGCATTGCGCGGCGCATATGTGCTTGCGGATTCCGGCGGCGTGCCCGAAGTGATTCTCCTCGGCACCGGCTCCGAAGTGCAGCTCTGTTTGGGCGCGCACGAGCAATTGCAAAAAGAAGGCATTCGCTCAAGCGTGGTGAGCATGCCGTGTTGGGAATTATATGAACGCCAAGATGCGGCTTATTGGGAAGAAGTGCTGCCGCGCAACGTGCGTGCGCGCGTTGCGGTCGAGGCCGGAGCGGCCTTCGGCTGGCGGCGTTATGTCGGCCTTCACGGCGAAGGCGAGGTCGTCGGCATGCGCAGCTACGGCGCCTCCGCTCCCCTCAAAGATTTACTCAAAGAATTTGGCTTCACCATCGAACGCGTCGTGCAAGAAGCGAAAGCCGTGTTGGCGAGAGTGAAGCAGTAAGTAGAGTGAAGCAGTAAGTAGTGATCGGTATTTTTTCTCGTTCCCAAACTTCCAGCCTGTGTGAAAATGTTTGGTTCATCGTCAGGCTGAGCGGAGTCGAAGCCCGTCTCATTGAATTTAGCGCCCTTCGACTTCGCTCAGGATGACATGCTTTTGAGTTTACACTCTTGTTCCCAAACGGACAGCCTGTGTGAAAATGCTTGATTCATCGTCAGGCTGAGCGGAGTCGAAGCCCGTCTCATTGCATTTAGCGCCCTTCGACTTCGCTCAGGGTGACATGCTTTTGAGTTTACACTCTTGTTCCCAAACGGACAGCCTGTGTGAAAATGTTTGATTCATCGTCAGGCTGAGCGGAGTCGAAGCCCGTCTCATTGAATTTAGCGCCCTTCGACTTCGCTCAGGGTGACTTGCTTTGGAGTTTTCACACAGGCTGGGAGTTTGGGAACAAGAGGCAAAAGCGGTGATGGCAAAAGACGATCAACGAATTTTACCCGGAGAATGAAATGTCTAACCGGCAAAATCAGCGTGTAACCTCTCTTGCTTCTCTTGGCAAATACCAAGCTGCAGTGGACGCCGCTTGCAAAGATTTGCGTGATGAAAAAATTCTGCAACGCATTTGGCAACACGATCACACCGTGTGGAAGCCCGAGCCAACCGAAATCGCCAATCGTCTCGGCTGGCTGCACAGCCCGGAGGTGATGCAAAAAAACATTCCGGAGATTGCGGCGTTCGTTGCAGAAGTGCGCGCAGCGGGCTATACTCATGCGCTCTTGCTCGGCATGGGCGGCTCGAGTCTCGCGCCGGAAGTTTTTCGTTTCACCTTCGGCGTGAAGCCCGGCTACCTTCATCTAGCGGTGTTGGATAGCACGCATCCCGGCGCAGTATTAGAGCAGGCGCGCAGGCTCGATCTCAAAAAAACGCTCTTCATTGTCTCGACCAAATCCGGCGGCACGGTCGAGACCTTTTCCTTCTTCAAATATTTTTACAATGACGTGATGAAGGTTGTGGGGAAGGAAAAAGCGGGCGAGCATTTCGTCGCGATCACGGATCCCGGCAGCGGCCTCGCTGACACTGCCGCAGAACACAAATTTCGCAAAACCTTTTTGAATGATCCCAACATCGGCGGGCGCTACTCTGCGCTCTCGTATTTCGGGCTTGTGCCTGGGGCGTTGCTGGGCATGGATCTCAACAAGCTGCTCGAACGCGCGCGCGACGCGGCGAGCAATAAAGATGAAGACACCTCCGGCGTCCGGCTCGGCGCGATTATGGGCGAGTTGGCGCTTGCCGGTCGCGACAAACTAACGCTCTTCTTGTCCCCGGCAATTTCCTCTTTTGGCGCATGGGTGGAACAACTCGTCGCCGAAAGCACGGGCAAAGAAGGCAAGGGTATTTTGCCGGTGGTGGAAGAAAAAACCGGCGCGCCTTCGGCTTATGCCGATGATCGCTTGTTCGTTTATCTCCGTGTGGCAGGCGATAGCTCGCACGACGCTGAGATCAAAGTCTTGACAGATGCAGGCCACCCTTTGATACAAATCGAATTGCAAGACACGTATGATCTCGGCGGAGAATTTTTCCGTTGGGAGATTGCGACGGTCATCGCAGGGCGGCAACTAGGCATCAACCCGTTTGATCAACCCAATGTCGAGTCCGCCAAAGTGCTCGCCCGCAAAATGGTCGCAGAATTTCAAGAGACTGGAAAACTGCCAGAGCTCGTGCCGACGGTGCAAGAGCATGGCCTCACGGCATACGCGGATTTTCCTGCGAGCACAATACAACAGGCATTGAAGAACTTCCTCGCACAAATCGAAAAAAGAAAACCGCGCAGCTATGTATCGCTGCAACCTTACCTCGCGCCGCACGAAGCCACGGATGAAGCGTTGCGCTTGCTCGCAACGAAGCTGCGCGATCAGTATCAAATCGCGACGACCATGGGTTACGGCCCGCGCTTTTTGCACTCCACCGGCCAGCTTCACAAAGGCGATGCAGGCAATGGGTTGTTCATACAATTCACAGCGAACACTATGGAAGACGCCGCGATTCCAAACAAGGCCGGAGCAGAGGATTCGTCCATGTCATTTGGTACTTTGATCGTGGCGCAAGCCTTGGGAGATCGTCAAGCGCTGTTGGACAATCAGCGTAAAGTGCTGCGAGTTGATTTGGGGGGAAATGTGGTGGAAGGATTGGAGAGATTGCGAGAGCTGATTTGATTTTTATGCTCAGTCTGCATGAATCGGTTAGGCAGCTTTGTTCATTTCAAGTTCGGCGACGCGCGTATCGAGAGATTCCAGCAACTGATTCTGCCCGTCGTCGGATATCTTGAGCGCTTCGATTTCCTTTTTCTGTGCGAAATTCCTTGAGTTCCGTGTCCAAGCCTTCCACTTTCTTGTCCAAGCCTTCGAACTTCTTGTCCAAGCCGACCAAGAGAGCGAGGATCTGATCGCTTTTATTAACGCGCTTTAGAGAATCTGCTTTTTTCTGCGTTTTGCCGGCCATCTGTTTCTCCTTCCCAAAGACATAAGCCGGACGAGCCGGAACCAAAAAGAAAAAGCCTCACGCAAAGACGCAAAGAACCCGCAAAGTCTTTTCTTTGCGGCGCCTTTGCGGCTCTGCGTCTTTGCGTGAAAGTTTTTGCTTTTTTTGCGCTGATTTGACTCTTTAGGCTTACAGCCCGCACTTTCTTGTTCAATCCGCTACGCCCGGTCGAACTCGACGCGCTCGGGTTCGTGCGTTTACGCCTTTTGCTCGTCATCGCATGCCCCTTTGTAATGGGTACGTGCTGCGGCGGCAACGATATAAAATTTCCTCGCGAGCCGCAACGACTTTTTTCTTGGACTTCAGCGCATGAATACTTACTCTTGCCGGAAAAAAAACAGGAGTCTCACTTGCCAATCCTCCTCGAACCTTCCATTCTCTCTGCCGATCTCACGCGGCTCGGCGAGCAAGTGCGCGAGGCCGAAGCGGCCGGCGCTGAAGCCATTCAAATCGACGTGATGGATGGGCGCTTCGTGCCGAACATCACTTTCGGGCAAGGCACAGTGGCGACGCTGCGTTCGATCACGCGCATGTTTCTCGACGTCCATCTCATGATTGTGGAGCCCGAAAAATATCTCGCGGAGTTTGCGGCAGCGGGCGCGAATCGTTTGATCGTGCATCAAGAAACGTGTCCACATTTGCATCGCACGCTGCAAACCATTCGCAGCCTGAAGGTCGAAACCGGCGTCGCCCTCAACCCGAGCACGCCGCTGTGCATGTTGGAAGAAGTTTGGGATTTGCTCGACGTGGCGCAGATCATGACCGTGAATCCCGGTTTCGGCGGGCAGGCATTCATTCACAGCCAGCTTGGTAAAATTCAAACCTTGCAGCAAATCATTTCCGGCCGAGGAATGAATACTCGCATTGCCGTGGATGGCGGGATCGATGTGACGACTGCGCCGCTGGTCGTCGAAGCCGGCGCGACGATTTTAGTGGCGGGCTCGAGTGTCTATAACAAAAAAGCCTCCGTCGAGGCTTGCTTCAAAGCTTTGCAAGAAAGTGCGCGAAAGTAGCGAGGCTTTGGAGTATTGGATTCTTGAAGAACTGCTTCCACAGCGACCCATTAATCCAACGCTCCAATAATCCATGCTCTTTTTACCACACCACCTGCTCTCTCAGATAACGCCGCGTGTTGACGGGGTGATAATCCTTATGATAAGCAATCTTCCTCCAAAACTTCGCGCTTGACTTTTGAATTATTCTTCTGCATATACGCGCCGCAAAATCAGCGCACTTCCTCCCTCCTCCGAGTTTTTACCGCCGACGATTACCGACTGCCCCGCTGATCTTGTTTGAACAATCGTGAACTCGAATTGCTGACGAGGCTACGATGACTCAACTCTTGCGCGCCACTCTTCCCACGCCACAACCTCTCAAGCTGCTCGACTAAGCGCGCGCAGCGAGCCGCACGAAGCGTTATAAACGCCGGACCGAGAAAACGCATACGCCGAAATTCATAATCAATCCAACAAAATATTTTGCGTTGAAAGGAGAAGATCATGAGAAAACGAGTCGCACTTCTAAGGTTCGGGCTCGTAATCCTTGCCGGCGCCATCGCGCTGGGCCTCGCACAAACGCAGCAGGTTCAGCGTCCGTACACAGAGGGAAGCGTAGTTTCCCACGCCTACGTACGGACCAAGCCCGGAATGTTCAGCCGCTACATGCAATACCTCGACACCGACTGGAAGCGATACATGGAGGAGTTAAAGGCAGCAGGAGTGGTTACGAGCTATCGAGTGTTGCAGTCGCCGCCACGCTCCAGCGACGATCACGACCTGATCGTGTTGGTAGAGTACAAAAACATGGCAGCGTTTGACGGACTGGAAGACCGGCTCGACCCGGCCCTATCGCGGGTCTTTGGATCCGTGCCGCAGTCAGACCAACGCTCCATTGAACGGGGCGCATTACGGGAGAATCTTGGCGAACGGATATATCGAGAGCTAGTCCTGAAATAGTGGATCGCAGCCTGTTGCGTTGACCCGCGTCGTTCCGGTCGATGCTCGGCGCCGTGCATGTACGCAAAACTTCGACTAACAACGTGATGACCGCCGATTCGACCAGCAATTCCCTCAAAAAACTAATTTATTACTCAGAGCGAAATATAGGTTACACTTCTTCCTCCTCGCATGTCATTCAGAAGGAAACTTTTTACGTGCTGGAGATGCTGCCCAGTGCTTAAAAAGATTCCTTCTGAATGACAGTAATAGAGGCGCGGAGTATAACCTATTTCGTGCTCGGAGTAGTAATTGAGGAGTAAACCAACATGAGAAATTCAACAGCAAAAACTGCTGTTACGCAGTTCGCCAAAAAGATACCGTGGAGAGTTCTACTCTTCCTTGCTGCGGTGCTCGGCGCCAGCTCTGTCATAGTAGTCGCTCAGTCGCAGCAGGACGTGGCAAGCGTTCGCGAAGCAGTGGAGCGCCATTACGCCGCGATTAATGCGGGCGACAACAATACCATTGCACAGCAACACTTGCCGGAGTTCACGCACTTCAGCCTTCGCGGCGGCCTGCTGCGGTCGTCTGGCGAACAGAGCCCAGAATCTCAGGCGTCCCGCACGTCCAATCAGCATATCCGCCACTTCGCGGCGCAGGTCTATGGCAACGTCGCGGTGGCGACATATTATCTCGTGGGTTCGGTGACGTTCGGTGAAGAATCGCTCACGGGCACATGGCGAGTGACCGAGGTTTGGGTGCGCCAGAGCAGTGAATGGAAAGAGGTTCATCACCACGAATCGCCGTTGGAAGGCACCGTGCGATAATGAATCAAATTCCCAATAACAAATTTTCCCTCAAATTGAAGGAGGGACAATTCATCCACCATTTCAAATTCAAAATAAGGAGGCATGTATGCGACGGTTAAAGCTGGTGCTCTTTGCTGGAATGTTCCTTCTCCTAGGTCTATGGCTCCTAGGTCTATGGGCCGGTTTCGCCTGGACGCAGGGGTCGGCTCCGTATACCGAGGCCAATGTTTGGGACCTGACCTTCGTCCGGACCAAGGCCGGGATGGACGATGACTACCTTAGGTCTCTGGCCAAGACTTGGCGAGCCAACATGGAGGAGGCGAAGAAGCAGGGGCTCATCCTCTCCTACAAGATCCTTTCCGCAGCCCCGGCAGACCGTGATGACTGGAATCTGTTGCTCATGGTCGAGTACAAGAATATGGCAGCACTCGACGGGCTAACGGAGAAATTCGACGCGATCGCCGCCAAGATCGTGGGCACGGAGGAACAGCAACGGGAGCTCGCGATCAAGCGCTTCGACGTGCGCGAAATCTTAGGCGGCAAGCTGGCACGCGAGCTCATCCTCAAGTAGCGCCGCGCCACTGGAACTCTCTGAACATCGACGGCCTTCGGCGCGCCGAAGGCCGTCTTGGTTTCCGGCGATCGATGCCACTCCGCCGGCAACATATTATCTCGTGGGTTCGGTGAAAGTCGGCGAAGAAACAACTGAGGGCACATGGCGTGTCACCGAGGTTTGGGTTCGACAGGGCGGCGAGTGGAAAGAAGCTCATCACCACGAATCGCCATTGCTAGCCTCGGTGCGCTAGCGAGCCGCGGACCAACGACGGATTCCGAAAAGCCGGCGGCGCTCGATTCCTTTGTCGCCAGCTTCGGCGGCATAAATTCCTTTTTAAAAAAGAAAGGGCAGTCTAAATTTTTTATCAAATCATTATTCAAGAAAGGAGTCGTTCCATGAAGTCAATTTTTCTTATTGTCGTTGGAGCATGCCTCTTGCTTTTTGCATTTTCCGCACAGGCCCAAGAACAACAAGGCGGCGATCAGGCGGCGATCAACAGGCGCGTTGAAGGACTCTATGAAGCGATTGCAAAGGGAGACGTAAAAGCCTACGTTGCGGCGTTGCACAAGGATGCTGTGAGGGCCATCGGAACGAACGTCGCAGTTGGGCGTCCGGCGATCGAAAAGGCTGTGGCTGCGGCGCTCGTGCAGGGAGGGCTCCCAATAAAATTCACACGGCACGGGACCCGGCTCCTATCCCCCACAACGGCAATTGTTCACGGGGCTACGGAGGATGCGAGCACGCCACCGCAGAAAGGGCACGCGATATTCACCCTCGTTAAGGAGGGCAACGACTGGCTTATTGCCGCGTTTCAGACAGCGACCGCGCCGACGCCGTGATCGTAAAAGGAGCTCTTCCATTGGGCCATTTCGTTGTCGGCAATAGTTCGGCACGGCTTCGACGATGGCCCTCTAGCAAGATGGCCTTCAACCACAGTTCGTATACTTTCAATTAACGAAAGGAGCCCAA
>Ga0247727_10005500_pt1 | contig 25649 bp, 15 predicted proteins | sample WisWelCaveWW1625_FD_202498 | JGI IMG/M metagenome (GOLD analysis project Ga0247727, IMG submission 202498) | Biofilm microbial communities from Wishing Well Cave, Virginia, United States - WW16-25 | ecosystem: Environmental > Aquatic > Deep subsurface > Groundwater > Cave microbial mat | place...
ATCCTTTTTATAAATCCTTGCCAAAGTCTTGAGCTGGACGACATCAACCCGCCGCTGGCCGGACTCAAGTTTCGAGACGTAGGACTGCGTCCGTTTCAAGAGACGGGCGACATCCTGTTGTTGAAGCCCCGCCGCTTCCCGCGCCCTCTTAAGCCGAGAGACCAATCCTTTATGTTCCCGTGAATAGATGGTTTTCTTCATAGTTCTGATAAGATAGTTTCCATAATGTAATATGCCAAATTGGAATGTCATAAGAGCTTTTTCGATGAGGCCAAGATGTCTCTGAGTGACGAACAACGGGTTGTTTGGGGCGGGAGGGGATCATTCAAACCGGGGGCTTGGAGGTCTCCGTCATCATCCGAGACGTACGGCCAAAGCCCAACGCGGTGGACTATTTAATCGAGCCTACGGCTGGAAACGGGAAAACCTGGATCGATGGCCACCAAGTCAAAATTGTCGGCTGGTCGGAATAATCGTGCCCATCGCCAGAAGGGTGGATCTCTCCCGGCGGCGGGGAAACCCGGCGGACTTGGCGGCCGTGCGGTGTGTCTCGCGTTGAAAGGCGGCGGGTATATCAGTCACAAATTGTGACTACTCAGGTCTCCCCGACCCCTACTCAGCGAAAGTCGGGATGAAGGGGTTGCCCATGAAGGCGGCGACGATTTCCTGAAAGACGTCGCGGTTATTTTTTCCGGCGGAGGTGCATTCGATGAGCAGGCGGAACATGGATTTGGCCCAAGGCCGGCGCTGAACCTCGAAGAGGAAGACGAGCTTGCGTAAGAGGCGCGCGTTGCGGAGGCCGTGAAGGCAGTTCAACTGAAAGTAGGCGCTCAGGCAATCGTGGACGAGGCGTCCGGAGAACTTGGTGAGGAGCGCGAAGTGCTTGACGGCATCCCTGCCGCGTCGGCGGCTGACGCCGTGCCAGGTGAGGAGCTTGGTTCCCGCGACGTGGAGCCAGTGGAGTTGACCGGCCACACGCAGGCCTGTTTCATCGGCGTGAGCGACGGAGGCCCGTGAGAGGAGGCCGGCCACTGTGGTTTCAAAGGCGTCGAGGGCGCGGTAGGCGGGTGAAACGGCGTTGTGAATGATGGCTTGGCTGACGGTCGCTCCGAAGAAGTCGTGGGCCATCTGGGCGATGCGCTCCAAGGGGATGAGTTGCTGGACACGCAGGCAGACCAGCCGGGCGTTGAAACAGGGGCTGTATTGCGCGGGGGCGATGACGTCCGCCGGGAATGGCGCGGCCACCTCGCGGCCGGAGTTGGGGCAAACCTTGACTTCGACGCGGTGCTCCGTGACGATCAATTTCCGCGGGGGCAGCGCCACAATCGATGGACGACGGTGCGGTCGGGGTTGGCGACCTTGGTCGGGGTCTGACCTGGATGACCGGTTTGTCCGCCCGAGGAGCGGCTGCTCTTTTCGCGCAGGCTCGATTCCCCTGTCTCGATTCCCCATCTCAACGTCCTCCTTAATTAGTAAAATAACAGGCGATGCTAACGTCCATCGTTTCTCCGCCGTTCCCATCACGACGCTGACCGCCCCTTCGCCGAAACTCCCCTCCGCCTTTCCCCTGTTGCAGGAGTTGGGGCCGTGGCCGCGGGTGGTCGCGTTGGCGGGTCTGTCTTCCGTGGTCGGATTTGTGGCGGCCTTGGCCGCCCAGGAGCAGCGTCTCTTGACGGGGTTTTTGACGCGGGAAGCCGAAAATTGCCGGTGGGTGGTTTTCCTGAACGACGCGGCGGATGCGCCGGCGTTGGAAAAGGAGATTCGCACCCTCCCGGGAGTTCGCGCCGTGGATTTCGTCACGAAGGAACAGGCGCTCCAACGGGCGATTCTCAATCCCGCCTTGGCGGAAGGGGCGAAGCTCTCCGCCCGGAACCCGTTCCCGGAATCGTTCGAAGTTCGCTGGGACGCCGCTTTTTTGCGCCCGGATTACCTGCTCCCGGTTTCCAGGCAATGGGAGCGTTGGGACGGGGTCCACAGCGTGGGTTTTGACGCGTCGCGTCTGGACCGGGTGGTCCTGCTGGTGCGCCTGTCCGCCCAACGGCGCGTGGCGGCCGCGGCGTTGGCGTGGGGCGCTGCGGCGCTCGGTGTTTTCCTGTGCGGCCGGTGGCTTTTTTGGCGCCGGCGCGCGGCGGGGCGCTTCCCGTGGATGGATCCGCCGATCGGCGCGGCGATGGGCGCGGCGGGAGCCGGCGCGGTCCACCTCTGGTTGGGCGGATTCTTCCCGCACGGTCCCGTCGCCGGCGCGGCGGTGGGGCTTCTTTCGGCTCTCGGGACCGCCGCCCTTTCGCAGGGCTTCAAGGACGCCGCTCGGTCCACGGGCCCGATGTCCCGCAATGTTGGAGGAGAATGAGACGGCTTTCAACATGGGCCCGGGCTCTCCCGCCGTTGACGGCTTTCGCGGTCCTCGGGCTTGCCTTACGCGCGGGGGGGTCTTCCGGTCCTGTCGAGCGGCCCCGCAGGGAATTGGAAAAAATTGAGGCCGAACTGTCCGAGAAAAAGCGGGAAAAGACCCAGACTGACCGGCGCGCCCGGGTGCTGGCGGAGGAGGTCGACCGGATCTCGGGGGAACTCGAGGCGGCGCGGCGGGCGCTGACGCAGACGGAATCCCGCTTGGCGGAAGCGGAGGAAAGGCGCTCCTCGGCCGAGTCGCGGCTGTGGGCGTCCCGGGAAATCCTAGGGCGGTGGCAGGACCGCCTGGCGTCGGCTTTGTCGGCGCATTACCGGCGCGGCGTGGTGGCCGCGGAAGGGGCCTTTTTGCCGCTCGTCTACGAACAGGCGCTCCTGACCGACCAGATCACCCGTCTGAGTTTCGCCCTTGAAAAGCATCAGGACGCGGTCGTCGCCCGGGATGAACTCATGGTCGCCGAGGAGCGTCTGCGCGGGCTGAAGCTAGAACGCACGCGGGACGAGGGGCGTCTGGAATCCGCGCGCGCGCGGTTGAAAGTTCTGCAGCGGACGGCCGAAGGACGGAAGGCCGTCCTGGAGCGGGACATTCGGGCCCTCGGCGTCTCCGCCAAACGGTTCGAGCGGAAGGTCCTGGAATTGATCGCCGAGCAGAAGGCCGATGAAGCGCGGCGCGCGGCCAGGGCCAAGCGCGCGCCGGAGGCGCCGCCGGCCGTGGGCGAAATCGCGAAGAAATGGCGCGGGAAAATTCCATGGCCCGTGGCCGGGCCGGTGGTGGAAAAGTTCGGACGCTCACGCCATCCGGAGCTGAACACTTACGTTTTTTCGAACGGGGTGATGTTGCGTCCGTCGGCCAACGCCGCCGTCGCCGCCGTCGCCGAAGGGGAAGTTCTTTTCGCCGGGCCGTTCATGAATTACGGACTGATGGTCCTGGTGGGCCATCCGGACAACTGGCACTCCCTTTACGCCCATTTGGGGCAATTGACCGTGGCCCGCGGCCAGCCCCTTCGGGCGGGGGTGGTGGTGGGACGGCCCGGCCGGGACGACCGGGGTCGGCCGACCGTTTATTTTGAAATTCGCGCGGGAGGGTCTCCGGTGGATCCGGAGGCCTGGATTCGGTGACCCCGTATTTGAAAAGGAGATCCTCATGAATCGCCGTGCCCGTTTTTTCCTGACCGGGGGAGCGCTCGCGCTTTCCGTCGGCCTGTTGCCTTCCGTCCGCTCCGCGGTGGACACCACATACGAACGCATCAAATTGCTCGTGGACGTCCTCCAATACATCCGCGAGCAATACGTGGAGGAGGTGGAACCCAAAACTCTGGTGTACGGCGCGGCGGCCGGCATGGCTCGCACCTTGGATCCCTTCAGCCAATTCATGGAGCCGGAGGCCCACAAGGAAATGAAGACCGAGACCCATGGCCAGTTCGGCGGGCTCGGCATCCGCATCGCCTTGAGGGACGGTTGGTTGACCGTGATCACGCCCATGCCCGAAACGCCGGCGTACCGGCTGGGAATCCTGCCGGGGGACCGCATCGTTAAAATTGAGGAGGAGATCACCCAGGGCATGGGGGTGGAGGACGCGGTGACGCGGCTGCGTGGAAAGCCCGGGACCAAGGTGTCCCTCACCATCTTCCGGGAGGGGGAAAAAGACCCCCGCGTCTTCACCGTGACCCGCGAGGTCATTAAAATTCAAACCGTGCGGTCGGCCCTGCTCGAAGGGAACATCGGCTATCTTCGGCTGAGCGAATTTATCGAAACCTCGAACGCCGATCTTTTTAAGGCCGCCGCGGCGTTGAAAGGCGGGGGGATGACGTCCCTCATCCTGGATCTGCGCAACAACCCGGGGGGCCTTTTGACATCGGCGGTGGACGTTTCCAAACTGTTCATCGGCGATGGAAAGCTTGTCGTCTACACGCAGGGTCGCGCCCAGCCCCGGGCGGATTACGTCGCCAACGCCGTCGCGCCCTACGGCGACCTTCCCCTGGCGGTCCTGGTGAACGGCGGGTCCGCTTCGGCCTCCGAGATCGTGACCGGCGCCGTGCAGGACCAGAAGCGGGCGATCGTGATCGGATCGGAGACCTTCGGCAAAGGGAGCGTCCAGTCGGTGATCCCCCTGGAGGACGGCTCGGCCTTGCGGCTGACCGTCGCCAAATATTTCACCCCCTCGGGCCGTTCGATCCACCGGGACGAGAAAACCAAGAAAGGCGGCATCACCCCGGACATCGTCGTTACTGTGACCCGGGAGACGGAGGCCAAACTCCAGGCGCAGTCGGAGGAGATTTTCGCCAAGGACAAGGCCCCCCAGTCCACGGTGAAAACGGAGGAACGGGTGAAGGACGATGTTCTGGAGCGCGCCATGCAAATTTTGAAGGCCGAAGCGGTGTTCGAAGGGATGAGGAAATAGCCTCCGCGTGCGGACCGGACGCGGGGGGATTCTGCTCGATTTCTTTTTCATTCTGCTGATCATCTCCGGCGGCGCGGCGGCCTGGCTCTCGCGGGATCGTTGGTGGCCGATCGTGGCGCACCGGCTTCCCTGGGAAACGGCCGCCGCCAGGGGCCGTCCCAGTTTGTGGAATGGGGCGGCCGCCGCGCCCGGTGGGCAAGATTCTTCCACCGCGCTTCACCGCGGAGCGTCGTTTCAGGCGGCCGTGCGCGACCTTTTGGCGCAAAGCGGCGTCGGCGACCGGAACGTTCTAAAAACTTACACGGAGGAGCGCGGCGGAGACGGCGACCGGTGGGTGGAATCCACCTTGGAAATCGCTCCCGATGGCGAGTTCCACACCGGGCGGTTCCTGGAGCGCCTCGCGCCGGCGCTGCATCGCTCAGGGCTTTCGGTCCTTCGGGACGACTCCGAGGGGGAGAGATGGGTGCTGGAACTGGGCGATCGCGATCGGGTGTTCCAGCGGCTGGTGTTTCAAACGGCGCGCGGACCGCGCGTCCGTTCAAAAGGGGTTTGACCATGTCCAAAACGATCCGCGTGTTGGGAATCGAGACGTCCTGTGACGAGACCGCCGCCGCCGTCGTTGAAAACGGCCGCCACATCTTGTCGAACATCGTTTCCAGCCAGATTTCGCTCCACCAACCCTACGGCGGCGTCGTGCCGGAAATCGCCAGCCGCGCCCATGTGGAAAACGCGCAGGCGGTTGTGGAGGCCGCCCTGAAAGGCCAGTCCCCGCGCGGATTGCCGCCGTTTCCCAAAACCATGCCGGTGGACGTCATCGCCGTCACGGTGGGGCCGGGCCTCGTGGGTTCCTTGCTGGTGGGAAAGGTGGTGGCGGAAATGCTGGCCTGGGTCTATCAAAAGCCCATGGTGGCGGTCAACCATTTGGAGGGCCATCTCCTTTCGATCCTGCCCGGCCATCCGGAGTTGGAGCCCCCTTACCTGGCGCTGGTGGTGTCCGGGGGGCACACGGAGCTGGTCCACGTTCAAAACTACGGCCGCTACCACATCCTGGGCCGCACCCGGGACGACGCGGCCGGCGAAGCCTTCGATAAAGTTTCGAAAATGTTGGGCCTCGGTTATCCGGGCGGGCCCGCCATCGACCGCGCCGCCGCCAAGGGGAACCCCAAGGCGATCGCTTTCCCCCGGGCCCTGTTGGCCGACGGCTGGGATTTCTCCTTTTCGGGTCTCAAGACCTCGGTGGTGTACCACCTCCGCGACCACCCGGAAATTTTGGCCTCCAAAAAGAAGATTGCCGACGTGTGCGCGTCGTTTCAGGCGGCGGTGATCGAGGTGCTGCTGAAAAAGACCTACGCGGCGGCGGAGAAGCTCGGCCTGAAGCACATCGCGGTTTGCGGCGGCGTGGCGGCCAACAGCGCTTTGCGGAACGCCTTCGCCGAGCACCACAAGCACCACCGGACGCATGTGGCCGCCCCGTTGTTGTGCACGGACAACGGCGTCATGATCGCCGTGGCGGGCTATTACAAATACATGCGCTCCGCCAAAAAGAAGTTTTCGCCCGATCCGCTGTCGGTGGATTCCACCCTCGCGATCGCCAATTGGTGACGATCCCGGCTTCGGCGACACGGACCGCTCCTTCCATCGGTTCTCTGCGGCTGGAGAACCCTTTCATCCTGGCGCCCATGGCCGGGATCGGGGACCCGCCTTATCGTCGGCTCTGCCGCCAGGGGGGAGCCGGCATGGTCTGCGCCGAAATGGTGTCCTCCAACGCGCTTCACTTCGGCGACGAACAGTCCCAACGGATGCTTCGGACTTACCCGGACGAACATCCCATCGCCATGCAAATCTTCGGCGCCGAGCCCAACCGTCTGGCCGAGGCCGCGAAGAAAGCCGAGGCCGCGGGCGCCGACGTGGTGGATTTGAACTGCGGCTGCCCGGTGCCCAAAATCACAAAAACCGGGGCGGGCATCAGCCTCTTAAACGACGAATCCCACTTCGCCAAGTGCCTGGAGGCCATGATCAAAGCGGTGTCGATCCCCGTGACCTTTAAAACACGCTTGGGTTTCCACCGGGGAGAGAACGTGGCCTTGTCGTTCGTCAAAATCGGCGAAGCCGTAGGCGCGGCCGCCGTGCACATCCACGCGCGCTCGAAGGAGGATCACCACGCGGGTCCGCCCAACCGGGAGGCCCTGCGGGACATCGTCCAATCGGTGAACATCCCCGTTTTCGGAAACGGCGGTGTGCGATGTTATGACGACGCTCGGCGAATGATGGAGGAAACCGGCTGTGCCGGCGTGCTCATCGGTCAGGCCGCCATGGGGAACCCCTTTTTGTTCGAAGAATGCAAGGACGCCGCGGGTCGAAACCCGGGGAGTCCGGGGAACCCAAAAAGTCCGGAACCGCTCCGCCAACGCTTTCAACTTTTTCGTCGCCACGCTCAATCCATTGTGGAGTATTACGGGGAATCCCTGGGCGTGCGCCGTTTCCGAAAGTACATCACCGCCTACACCGCCGGACTGCCCGGTTCCGCCGCGTTCCGCCACGGCGCGGTCGCCGTCGATACCCTCGAGGCCCTTTTCCGCCTGACCGACACCTTCGAATCTTCATTGACCTGATCCGCGAACCGGCTGGAGAGCTAAAAAGCCCTATTTTTCAACTCAATCCGGTGGCGCGGGCGGGCCGAGTGTCCAGGGTTTGACAGGAAACGGCCCGTGTGATACCATGCGGCGAAAATACATTTTCATCAGAAAGCGGACCCTTTTCCCATGAGCATCAAGTTCGGCACCTCCGGCTGGCGGGCCATCCTGGCCGAGGAATTCACTTTTCCTCGGGTTCGGATGGTCGTGCAGGCCATCGCGGATTATTTGCGCGAAGAGCGCCTTCACAACAAGCCCATCGTCATCGGGTACGACACGCGTTTCTTGGCGGAGGACTTCGCCAAAACCGCCGCCGGCGTCCTGGCCGCGAACGGGATGGAATCCCTCCTCTGCGCCCGCGACACCCCCACCCCGGTCGTGGCCTTTGAGATCCTGCGCAACAAGGCGGGCGGGGGGATCATTTTCACGGCCAGCCACAACCCGGCCATTTACGCCGGGCTCAAATTCAATTCGTCCTGGGGCGGTCCCGCGCTTCCGCAGATCACCCAAAAGATCGAGGCCTTGACGGAACCCTATTTCGCGGGCGAGGCGTCGCCCAAGACCGGGCGGGAGGCCGTCGGCATCAAGAAGCGGCTCATCGTCTCCCACGACCCGGTCCCCGCCTACTTCAAGCATTTGGACGACGTGGTGGACCGTTCCCTTTTGAAGAAGGGAAAAATTCGCGTGGTGACGGACGCGCTCTGGGGGGCGGGGCGGGGTTTCCTCGATGACTATCTCAGGAAAGCCGGCGCGGAGGTCACCGCCATCCACACAAACCGGGACGTGCTTTTCGGCGGCAAAGGGCCCTCGCCCGACGCGGAAACGCTGACGGACCTCCAGGCCGCCGTCCGAAAACAGAAGGCCCACCTCGGCCTCGCCACCGACGGGGACGCGGACCGGTTCGGCATCATGGACGCCGACGGGAGTCTCCTGTCCCCCAATGAATTTCTACCGCTTCTTCTCGACCACTTGGTGAAGACGCGGGAATGGGAAGGGGTGGCCGCCCGCAGCGTCATGACCTCCCACTTTCTGGACGCGGTGGCCAAGAAACACGGCCTCACCGTTCAGGAAACGCCCGTCGGGTTCAAATACATCGGCGACGTGATGGCGCATGAAAATTCCGTTTACCCCTCGCGGGGCGGGCACTTCGTGTTGGGCGGCGAGGAGTCGGGCGGGTTGTCCATCCGGGGCCACGTGCCGGAAAAGGACGGGATCCTGGGATGCCTGCTGGCCGCGGAGATCGTGGCCTTGAACAAGCGGCCCCTCCGAAAATCCCTGGAGTTGCTGCAAAAAGAGGCCGGCGCCTTTTACACCAACCGCCTCAATTTTCACCTGACATCGGAGAAAATGAACGAGTTGAAAGACCGCCTCACGCACAATCCGCCCACGCGCTTCGGTGATTTCGCCGTGCGGCGGATCGTGGAGACGGACGGGCACAAATTCATCTTGACGGACGGCAGTTGGATCGGCGTCCGGCTTTCGGGCACCGAGCCCGTCGTCCGGGTGTATTTGGAGACGCAAGACCCGTCGAAAAGAAAAGCCCTGGAGAAAGCCGGCCGCATTTTGGCCGGCGTGTCTTCGGGAAAATAGTAAGGAAATCAGCCTGGATTCCCGTGTACGCGGGAATGACGGACGATCCGAGTTAACGCAGCGCTGAAAACAATGCACCAGCGGGGGATCTATGGCGAAAAAAGTGGTGAAAACGTCCAAGAACTTGTCCAGGAACGGCCACAAAGCGCCGGCCGGCGTCAAAATTTCATCGGTGCGCGCGCGGGAGATCCTGGATTCTCGCGGCAATCCGACGGTGGAAGTGGACGTCTGGACGTCGGACGGCTTGTGGGGCCGGGCGGCCGTGCCTTCCGGGGCCTCCACGGGCGCGCACGAGGCGTTGGAGCTTCGGGACGGCGATAAAGCGCGCTACGGGGGGAAGGGTGTGCTCAAGGCCGTCGGCAACGTCAACACCGTCTTGGGCCCGGCGCTGAAGGGAAAGGATCCGCGGGAGCAAAAAACCGTGGACGCCCTCCTGCTCGGACTGGACGGCACCGAAACCAAATCCAAAATCGGCGCCAACGCGATCCTCGGCGTGTCCATGGCGGTGGCGCGGGCCGCCGCGGCGTCCAAAAAGATTCCGCTTTACGCGCACCTCCGCGCCGCTTTCGGGATCCGCTCCAAGGACTTTGTCTTCCCCGTTCCCATGATGAACATCCTAAACGGCGGCGCCCACGCGGACAACAACGTGGACATGCAGGAATTCATGATCGTGCCCGTGGTCGGGAACCGGTTCCGCGAGGCCCTGCGGGCCGGCGCCGAGGTGTTTCACGCTCTCAAAGCCTTGTTGAAGAAAAACGGTCAGAGCGCCGGTGTAGGCGACGAGGGCGGCTTCGCCCCGAATTTAAAGTCCAACGAAGAAGCCGTGCAGGTCATTTTGACCGCCATACAAAATGCGGGCTACAAGGCGGGCAAGGATGTTTATCTGGCGCTCGATTGCGCCGCGAACGAATTTCACGCCAACGGCCAATACCGGTTGGAGGGGGAAATCGCCATCCGCGACCGCTCGGTGGACGAAATGGTCGGTTTTTACGCGGACTGGGCGAACAAATACCCCATCGTGTCCATCGAGGACGGTCTCGCCGAGGACGACTGGGCGGGTTGGAAAAAGCTGACCGAGAAGATCGGCGACAAGGTCCAACTCGTCGGCGACGACCTCTTCGTCACCAACTCGAAGCGCCTGGAGGAGGGCATTCGCCGGGGCGTCGCCAACGCCATCCTCGTGAAAGTCAACCAGATCGGGACCCTCTCGGAAACCGTCGACGCGGTGCTGAAGGCCCAGGCCGCCGGCTACCGCACCATCATTTCCCACCGTTCGGGCGAGACCGAGGACGCCTTCATCGCGGACCTAGCGGTCGCGCTGAACGCCGGCCAGATCAAAGCCGGTTCGGCCTCCCGCTCCGAGCGCATCGCCAAATACAATCAGCTCCTGCGATTGGAGGAATCCCTCGGCGCGGACGCGCGGTTCGCCGGCGCCAAGGCCTTCCTCCGCGGATAGACGCCTCGTGGGGCGGTTCCTGCGTGGACGGAGGGTCTGGATGGCGCTTGCCGCCTTGGCCGCGGCGGTCCTGATCAGCGGGGACAGCGTCCGCCATTATTTTTCGCGCCGCCGGGAATTGACGCGGATGGAAACCCAGGCCGTGGAATCCCGGCGCCGCGTGGCGGCGTTGGAGGCCCGTCTGGCCCAGGCCGAAACGGACCCGTCCTTTATCGAGACCGCGGCCCGCCGGGAACTCGGGTTGATCCGGGAGGGGGAAATCGAGTTCCGGTTTGTGGAAGGCCATGAAGAAAAAGTCGAGGTGGACTGACCGTGTCCGAGACGCTCTGCCCCAAATGCAACGCCAAAGGCGCCGTGTCCGTCAAGAAATCAAGGACGGATAAAGGCAAGGATTTAAAATACTACGAATGCGGAAAATGCAAAAGCCTGTGGACGAATTCCGTGGACGTCGTAAATTTGGCTGTGGAAGCCTGACGCCGCGCCGGTCCCTCTGTGAGCCTCATATCAGCGCTCTGAATGGTCCGCTGGAATTCCGTCCGGGCCGCTCAAACGCAGAGCGTTTTCGCTCGGCGGAGTCTTGGCCCGCTTGCCGAGGCGGGCCGGCCTCCGACGACCCGGTCGGAATTCCATCCGGACCCTTGTTATCGTTGGTGGTTTCAGGGGGCTAACGAGACACCCTTGATCTCTCCTCCTTTTTCCCGCCGCGACCTTCGATCTCTTCAGCGCCAGGGCGTCACGCCCGCCGAGGCTCGGCGGCAGGGCGGGTGGATTCGCCGGCCGCCCCGTCCCTTCCGCCTGCTTCGCCCCTGCGGGGTCGGCGACGGGATCGAGCGGTTGACCGCCGCCGAAGCCCGGCGGCTCCCTCGGCTGGCCCGGGCCGCGGCGGCGTCGGGGCAATTTTCCGTTTTCCTGCCCGCCTCGGGCGCCGCCAGCCGGCTTTTTCAAACGCTCCTTTCCCTTCAGCGAAGAGCGCGGGAATTCCATCGGCCCGCGGCCGAGGTGGTTCGACGAGGTTCCCCTTGGCGGGAGGCCAGGCATTTCTTCCGCTGTCTTCCCTGGTTGGCCTTGGCGCGCCCTTTGGAACGGGAGCTTCGAACCCGTCGGCGGTCGCTTCGGGGCCTGCTGAAGCGGCGGGATTACGATGAAATCCTGGACGCTCTTTTTTCCCCCCGGCGGCTCGGACTGGCCGACCTTCCGAAAGGATTGGTGCCCTTTCACGGTTCCCGGGGAGGAGCGCGGACCGCGTTTGAGGAACACCTGCGGGAAGCCGCGTCATTGACGGCCGACGACCATGCCTTGTGTCGAATCCACGTGACCGTGGCTCCCGAGCACCGGCGGCTCTTTGCCGGGATCGCGCGGCGCGTTCGAATTCATCGGGCGGGGGGGCGGCGTGTCCGGTTTTCTCTTCGCTGGTCCCTGCAGCATCCCCGCACTCACACGCTGACGCTGGACTTCCGGGGTCGCTGGGGCCGGCGGAAGGACGGTTCACTGCTCTTTCGTCCCGGGGGACACGGAGCCCTTCTTTCGAACCTCGAAAGGTCGCCCACGGAGTTTGTTTTCATTCGAAACATCGACAACGTGCCGATCGAGGCCTGCGGCCGCCGGGGGCGGCTGTGGCGCTGGCGGCTGGCCGGGAAACTGTTGGAGGTCCGCGGAGAGGCCCGGGAATGGCTTCATGGCCTCGCCAAAGGGCCCGTCGATTCCGTCTCGCTGGCAAAATCTGAGCGCTTCGTCCGGGGCCGGCTGGGCCTTGAACCGCCGGAGGGCACGGCGCGCCGCCGCCTCGCCTGGGTTCGGGGCGTCCTGGACCGGCCCTGGCGCGTCTGCGCCATGATCAAGAACGCCGGCCAGCCGGGGGGAGGCCCCTTTTGGGTGCGCGAAGGGGCCCGGAAATCGAAGCAGATCGTCGAATCGGCGCAGGCGGAGGCCGGCGGCGCCGCGAAGATTTGGAAGCGGAGCACCCACTTCAACCCGGTGGACATGGTCGTGGCTCTGCGCGATGCCCGCGGCCGCGTTTACCGGCTGTCGGATTTCGCCGACCCCCGCGCCGTCATCGTCAGCCGCAAGGCGCACGTCGGCGGCGCGATCCGCGTGCTGGAACGCCCGGGGTTGTGGAACGGCGGCATGAGCCGTTGGAACACGATTTTCGTGGAAGTCCCGGGGGCCCTCTTCCATCCCGTCAAGACCATCACGGATTTACTGCGGCCCGGACATCGCGGGCCGCGATGATGTACCATACCCTTCGACCATGAAAGGCATTGTCCTCGCCGGCGGGGCCGGCACGCGGCTCTATCCCCTGACGCGCGGCGTCAGCAAGCAGCTTGTCCCGGTTTACGACAAGCCGATGATTTATTATCCGCTGTCCGTCCTCATGCTGTCCGGCATCCGTGAGATTCTATTGATCACCACGCCTCATGAGCAGGAAGGGTTTCGTCGCCTTTTGGGGGATGGGAAGGCCATCGGCCTGGACATTTCCTATGAGGTTCAGCCCGCGCCGGGCGGCCTGGCCCAGGCGTTTTTGATCGGGAAAACCTTCGTGGGCCGGGATTCCGTCGCCCTCGTGCTGGGGGACAACCTTTTCTTCGGCCATGGGTTCCGGCACTACCTCCTGAGAGCCGCCCGACGGGAATCCGGGGCAACGGTGTTCGCTTATTTCGTCCGGAATCCCGAGGCCTATGGGGTCGTCTCCTTTGATCCTGACGGGAAAGCCACGGAAATTGAAGAAAAACCGGCACATCCCCGATCGAATTTCGCCGTGACGGGGCTTTACTTTTACGACAATCGCGTGTTGGAAATTGCGGCGGGGTTGAAGCCGTCCGCCCGCGGCGAACTCGAAATCACCGACGTCAATCGGGTTTATATGCGGAGGGGGGAATTGAACGTCGAGCGGCTGGGCCGCGGCATCGCCTGGCTCGACACCGGGACCCCTGAATCCCTGCTTCAGGCATCGGTTTTCATTCAAACCATCCAGGAACGGCAGGGGCTCAAGGTCGCCTGCCTGGAGGAAATCGCTTTTGAACAGAAATACATCACCGCTGACGATCTACGCCACTTGGCCGAGCCCATGAAACAGAACGAGTACGGCCAATACCTGCTCCGCCTCATCCAAGAAAAATCTTAGTCCATTCCCCCGGCCTTTCGGGGCTCAAACCCGCTTTTTTGACGAGGCCGAAGAGACCTTGGGGCCGAATTCGGTGGGGAGAGGAAACTTGCCGCGGACGATGAGGCAGGCACGGTCTTTGTGAAAAGAGCTGATGAAGAACGACCTGGAGGATGGCGAGAGTTTATTTGTAATTCTGGGTATTACGCCTGGGCGGCGATGATAAGATTGAGGCGGCCCAGGGTGTCGAAATGTTCCGGCTTGATGAGTTTGGCCGGAAGGCGCAGGCGGCCGGGGCGCAGGGGGTCGGAGAGGGAGCGGATGAGGTCTTCGGCCTGCGTCGGATCGGCGGCGTAGGCCGCGCGAATCTGGTTTATGAGGGTTTGGGCGGCGGCTCCCGAGACTTCCATCTCCTCCTCAAAGAAGAACAGGCGTCCCCAGTCTCCCAGGAACAGCCCCTGACGTTCCCGAGACGTGAAAAGTCGGGCCGCGCCCCCCCGCACGGAAATCATCAATTCCTTTTGGGCCAAGCCCACCAGGGCTTCCAGAAATATTTTTCCCGAAGCTTCTATCGCTGAATAATGATTCAACTGCTCCACCCCCGCGTAAACTGTCCTAAAACCACCCAGCGCCCAGGTCGAGGCGCCTTTTTCGATTTCTTCACGGGACGCCGTGTTTGAAAAAAGGACCAAGGGGGTGGAAAGCTTTTCGGTTTGCGCGATTTCCCCAACGAAACGCTGAATTTCCAAAGAGGGAAGGTTTTTCAGGTAGTCAAAATCCAGGAGCAAGAGAGGCTCGCCCTCCATGTGAATTTTATGAACCCAAGGGAGGGTGGCGGCAAGGGAAAGCGGCCGGCCGGGGTCGGGCAGGGGAGAAAGCGTCCCGGAAGGAGGGTCCCCCGGAGCCAAGCGAAACCAATTTTGAACCCACTCGATAAGGGACACCAGGCGGTCCCAGGTCGGTCCCGAAAACCCCAGCATGGTCCAAGAAACAGCGACACGCGCCACGTCGCCATTTGTTGAGGTCTGGGACATTTCCGCCGGAAGCGCCATATACGCAAGGCTCCCCACAATGGCCGCAAGGCTCGCGAGAGCCGAGACACTGATGAGCGAAGCGGGGGTGGCCGGAGGGTTTAAAAAAAGATGGCCCAAGAAATCGTCGGTCTTGTTCACAAGAACGTAGTCACGGCCCAGAATAATTTTATGGTTCTCCAAAAGACCTTGAATGGCGGCGGGGTCTCCCTGAACGCGCAAATAGTCGTTGTCTTCCTCGATCTCAAAAGCGCTGCCTTTGATTTTTCTCCGAAAGGCTTTCTCATCGGTCAGACCGACCAACTCCCTGTCCGGACTCTGGATGTTTTTATAAAGAATAAAAGAATGGACGGGGGCTTTGCCGGCCGACAAGGAAATGACGCGCCCCACCGCCCCGGCGTGGTTGCGCATGGCCTTGAAAAGATCCTCTTCGTTGGCCTTGGGAAAATAAAGGGTTTTAGCTCCCGCGCGAACGGCGGCGACGACCTTGTCGTCAATGTTGGCAACCCCGTTGATGAAACCTTTGATGTCGATTTCACCGCACACGATTGTCGCGGGAGAGACGGCCCGGCCCAACAGCGCCGAATAGAAAGCCGCCAAAAGTCCCAACCCTCCTTCGCTCCCGCGGAGCAACGGGCCGGTGTCGCCGTAGGGGGCCTCCAGATTTATGTGGAAGGTTTTGCCATTCAGGGCTTTCCCGGCCGGCGTTTTCCGGGTCAGTTGCCAAGCAATTTCAGCGCTTTCAACCATGGCCTTTTCTCCCAATTCCTTGTCCTGGCCGTCTTTTCCGCCCTTGACCGTTAACGTGGCGGGGAGCACGTAGGTGACGGGACGGTCGGGAGTGTCGAGCATGGTCACCCGGGTCTCCAAAGCCAAACCGTTTTTTATAAAGGAGTGAACCTCCCCGGGCTGCGGCGCTTCAGTGTCTACGGACCGCTTTTGCCCCGGGATTTGCTTCCGTGGGGCGCCCAAAGAGTGTTCAACGTATCGATCCAGGGCTTCGGGGTCCGCGGGATCAACGCGCAGGCGGAGGGGCTCCTTTTCCCCGGGGATTTCAAGATAATCAAGGTAGGCCACGTCGAAAAACCGCGCCATCAACTGCCGAAGGTTCCGCGGACCGGAGGTGACGTAACGTTGGACAATTTTTCTGACGATACGTTCCTGGGCTTCCGGCGTCGCGTAGATTTTGGGGCTTGGGGGCCCTTCGACTTTAAAGAAGAGGTTTTTTTCCTCGAGCAATTTATTCCAGAAATTCCCTAGCGCGATATTGATCAATTCCTCATCCGTTGGTTCCGGGATTTCAATCATTTCAATCCGGCTGAGAAGGTGCTCGGGGACGCGTTGGGTGTCGTTCAGGGTCAAGACGAAAAGGACGCCGCTCACGTCCAGGGGGACCTCCATGAACTCATCCATGTATTTGTCGTTGTGTTTGGGATCCAGGAGCCGGGTGAGCGCGTCCGCCGGGTTGCCATGGTGCCCCGCCTCCACCTTGTCCAATTCATCAATGGCCAAGAGCACGCGAGTGGTGCGCGCGGCCGTGATGGCGCGAACGATACAGCCCGCTTCCGCCCCAACCACGTTTTTTGGGAATCCGCGGATCATTTGGGGGTCCGAAAGGCCCCCCATTTCCACATCCCCAAACCCGAAAAGACCGTTTTCCCGGTTCAGGGACAGGTCGCTGTCGTCTACCGTCAGGTCCAGGATCCGGCGAAGGATGCGGGTCCAGGTGGATTTTGAGTTCCCCTGCCGACTCACCAGGCCGATGGGTTTAAAGACGGGTTTTCGATCGTTATAAAGTTGATAAAGATAGTTTTGGTAGAGTCGCAAAAACCGGATTTTGACGGCCTCCTGGCCATAAACGTGCTTGTCCATTATGGCGCGGGCCTTTTGGAGCAGGAGGTGAATATCCTCTAGGGCCACGGCGGGACGGGGTTTTTCCCGCCAGGGCCAATCCACAAGGGCATTCAAATAACGATTTAAAACCGCGAAATCGGCGGAATGCGTGGGCTGTTGGCTCCACGTGGAGTACAACGAAAGGCCGTGTGTCCGGGCCCGGGGATTTGGTATTTGAGAAATAAGGCGAAGAAGCTGACGGGGGGTCCTTTCCGGGGACACCGCGTCGCGCTCGGCGAATAACTGTTCCAGAGATTGGACCGTCTCCAAGGTGACGGTCCGTCCCGGTTTCCGCGCGGCGTTGGCCGCGGCGTATTCAAGCGCGGAGAAAAGATGGCCAAGGTCGGCCTCCAATTTTTCCGCCTTAGTTATCGCGTATTTCCAAGCTCCGGGGGAAAACTGAACCTCCCGAGAGGCCGACAGGCGGGACAAAACGGCTTGCGCGGCCTCGGGCATGGCCGTCATGGGAATCGTCACGCTTCGGACCGTTTCATCATAGGCCGGATTGGCCTCCAAGGCCCCGGCGTGAACTTCTTCGGAGGCCACGAAAAGCAGGGGGAGAGGAGGCAGTTCATCCCCCGGGCCGTTTTCCCGCGCCGAGACCAGGAGCACGTCCAGTACCGCTTTGGAACGGTTTTTGAAGACCCGATGGAACTGATCCAGGTCGATCAACAGGGCGCCCAGGCCCGCGGTTCGGCAGTCCCGCACGCTTTGGATAATTCTGTGGGCATTGTCCTCTCTTGGGTCCGGGAGATCGAATTTTTCAAAATTCAAATCAAATATCCTTGGATTTTGGGGAACATGGCCGTTCAAAAAGTATTTGAGGTTGGCTTTCGTCCATTCCAACACATGTTCGTTGGGGGCCACAACGGTGAGCACCCCATCGCCTTCCGCCTTAAAAAAGGTTAGAACCGGCCCAAAAATCTGCGCCATCCGGAAAGGTGTTGGCGGTCTTGATTCGGCCGCGGCAAGGTTTTCAATGGGCGAAAGGAGTCCGTTTATTTGGGAAATGGCCAGGGATCGTTCGGAGAGCAATGCCGCGTTGGCCTGTTTGGCAAAGGTGCTGGACAAACCGGCCCCCGGAAGAAGGGCGCTGGTCAACCGATTCTGGGCGTAAACCATCGACGGTTGATGGAACCGGGGATAAGGGACCACGCCACCTTCCGTTGGAAAAAAATGCAGTGCATCGCTCAGGAATTGCCGCTTTAAATCAATAACCCCTGTCAGAACGGGAAGAAGTTCATCGGTTTTTTCCGCTTCCTCGATCTTCGATAACCGATCCGCCAGATTCTTAAACCGATCGAAATAGGTTTCCAAAGACCTTCGAACAAGGGATTCAGGCATTACGGCCAAAATGTCCCACAATTTTTGAAGTTCGTCATCAAGCGCTCCGGAGATCACAAGACGCATCTCGTTGAATGGAGCCGTGCGGGCTCCCCCAAGATCGATCAGGAGGTTTTCCTCCAGAATCCGCCGTCTCTTCATCAGGATATCCACCAAATAAGCCGATAGCCGTCCGATCTGTTGGGCCATAATCGGGTCGTTTTGGCGCTTGAGAAATTTGCTGAAATCCCCCGTGGCCCGGAGTTTGTCAAAAAGTTCCCCGGCCTTGGAGGGGTCTCTTTTTTCAAGAATGACGAAGGCCTTTCGGACCCAAACGTCGTTGGACCCGTCGTCCTTGGATAGATTTTCCCGGAACATTTTCAGGATCGAGTCGAAATCATTGCGAAGGGATTCCGTGCCGTCTGGGACTTGATCTTGCGATCCACCTCCCTGCGTTTTATTTTCGTCTCCTTCATTTTCTCCGTCTCCCTCGATTTCATCCTCGTCTTCATTATTCCCATCTCCCTTTTCCTCCTCCGGGTTGAATGGGGCGCTTTTGATCACAAGGACCGGGGGGGCAACGAAGGAGGCCGATTCTCCCGGCGGCAGGAGGGCAATGTCCACGGCGTCGTCCGCCCGGGCCAAGAGATGGTATTCCATGTTGGGGACCAGGAAAGGTTTATCCTTGAAAAGTCCGGCGAGGGTTGCTTTGTTATCAGTCACGATCAGAAGATTACCGGTGACTTTCTCGATTTTGAAGGATTCCGCCGGAAATTCCGGAGTCGCTTCCTCGTGATTTAGTGCTTTCACAATGAATTCTTTGAGTTCGGCGAACCGGCTTGCGGGAATCAAAAGTTGCGGGGGGGGGTTGGCGGTCCCGTGTTTGTGGACCCAGCCCCAAAGTTCTTCGGCGTCGGACACCGTATCAATGAGTTGCGACAGATTGGCCTCCGGAAGAATGATGCGGGTGTAGCCGGCGTTGGCGGCCGAGAGGACTTTTTCCGGCAAGTCGCCGATAGCCCCCACCTTCCCTTTTTCATCAATGGTCCCGGTCATGGCCGTGTCGGGTCGGGGTTGCCGGTGAAGCGCCTGGGACGCCAAGGCGATGAAGAAAGCCACCCCGCCGGAAGGACCGCTTTTCGGCTGGCCGCCCAGGGGAAGGTGGAAATGGATGATCTTGTCCTTCAGGAGGGGCCGCAATTCAGGACTGGAGAGAGCAAAATCCACCGCCTGCTTCGAGCTGTTGTCCATATCGCTTCCCACCAATCCCGTGACAATGACCCGGGGTTCGCCTTTGGCTTCCCCGCCGTCCTCCGCGATCTCCTCCGGCGATTTGTCATAAACATCAACCTGAACGGGCATCAGATGGCCCGAGGCCGCCCCCTGGGCGCTTGTTGAGTAGGACAATCCCATGGATTGGCCCTCAAGGCCCCGTTCCCACGAGGGATCGCTCGCTTTTTCGGGCGGGCCAAGCGCTTTTCGGACATAGGAACGATTCACCGCGACCCGTTTTCGCGTCGGGTCCCTCAACCATTCCTCAAAAGCACATTCAAGAACGTTGGAAATTTTTTTTGCCAAATCCCGCGTGTCGGATTTGGGAAGGTGGTGGAGGACGATTTCCTGGACCATGCCTGCGGGATCGTCAATTTGGACCATTTTCTTCGTGTACCCATGGATTTTCCATTCGGCCGGGAGAAGATGGTCGGCCCCAATGGCGACCAACTCCTTGGGAGAATAAGCGCGCATTTGCACCGGAAAAAGCCGGCTCTGGAAATGGGGGAATTTCGCCAGGATTTCCTCCGCGTTATTGGCCGTAACGACGAAACGCACGTTGTTCTTGTTGATGCGTATCCCCAGGAAATTATCGGTAAAATCCGGTTGGTTGGGGTCCATCAGCCGCGTGAGACTTTCGAGAACGGCCGGGGACGCCTTGTCTATTTCATCGATCAGGATGAGGATCCGATCCGTGCCCGCCTCTTGGAAAAATCGCACCGGCTCTCCGGGCTGGGCCCCGACGTAGGTGCTCAATTGCCCTTTGACGATGGTGGAGTCCACGCGCCCGGCCATGTTCATCTCAAAATACTTCCGACCCGTCGCTTCGGCAATGGCCTCGCCCATGGCCGTTTTTCCCGTTCCGGGAGGGCCGTACAGAAACAGAATCTGCGCTCCGGACGGCTCTTCCGAGCCGATTTGTTGGAGGTCGTGGACAAGATAGTTGTTGATGATGTTTCGTTTGACTTCGAAAAGCCCGGAAAATCGCCGGTCCAAAATGGCCCGTGCTTCGGACAGTTTCCTTAATTGATCCGCTTTCGTTGGAGACTCTACGGCCGGGGGTTTATCGGCCCTCCAAACGTGGCTTAGGGCCAGCAGGATTTCCAGGAAACTTCGAACGACCGGGCGATCGGCGTTTTGGGCGGACAGGTGGCTTAACTGTGTGAACTTTGCCTCCATGAGCTTTCGAGCGTCGGCCGTTAAATGGTCGATCACGGCCAGGTAGCGGCGGCGCAAGGAAAGGGTCGTCGCGGGGCGTCCCAATTCCTCATCGAGACAGGGGGCGAAGGCGTTGGGAGTGAAGGCCCCATTGGCGTCCCTGGCCCTGGCGGCGGCCCACCGAAGGGACTGGCGAAAATGGGCGAAATCAATGCCGCGGGCCTCCTCAAAACGTCCGATGATGAAGGCGTCCCGATCGTTCCCGGCCGGGAGCAGGCCCTCCTTGACCATGCTCTGGATTTCCACGTTGACAGCCTCCCGGCGGAGGGCCGGGCTGGATTTCACTAGGAGGCTTGGCACCTCCAATTTGAATTCCGGCATCGCCTTTTCCTGGGACCCCACCAGCAGGAGAGGGGGGCGGAGGTGGAGCGATTTCCAGTAACCCAAGAAATCCGAAAACGAATCGGTCCGGTTTCTAAAAATCGGCGCAAGTTGATTGACGTCCAAGACCAAGGCGACGTTTCCCTGGTTTTGGGCCTCTTCGCAAAGGTTTCGGAGCCAATGGAGTGTCTTTTCAGGACCCTCCGCCGCCCAGGGAATGGAATTGATCCTAACGAGGCGGGTTCGCCCTCCCGGGGAATGGTCAGGCCGGGAGGCCAAAAGGGTTCCGATGGCCTCCACCCACGGCCGCTTCAGATTGTCGAAGGGGAGAGAAAGGATTTTTGGCGATTCAGGATGTTCGCTTTCCAAATAGGCGACGGTTTCCGTTTGATATTGATCGGACTGCGGGTCCGCCGCCGTGGGGCGCGGGGACCCTTCCGGTCCCGGTATCTCGAAAAGGACACCCTCATTCATTTGATCCCTGAAACGGAGGGCGGCCTCAAAGGCGGCGCGAGCCTCCGATGATTCCGTGGGCGTCTGCCAATCCATGAATTCCCGAGCATCGACGGACCAGGGGACAAGGACTTCCCAGGTCCGCCGTTGATCGGATTGATGTCGCTCCAATTCGGACCCCAAATAAGGCGAGGTCAACTGCCGGTAAGCCTTCTCTTCGTGGGCGCTCTCCTTCGATAAAATGTCGTGGCGGATTTGACGAAGGTTTGTAACGACCTGGACATTATCGGGTGACTCTTGGCCGATCAACGGGACCAAGAGTTCCGATAAGGCCGAAAGCCCGTCGTCGTAATGTTTTTTCAAATCGGGCAAATAGGACCCCGCTCCCGCGGCGTGGGGGGCCCAGGCGGGGATTTGGTTGATTCGAGCAGGCGTCACGTCGAAATTCTTCGCCATTCGGTCAATGCGGGCGCGAATTTTTTGCAGCCCCGTCAAGATTTCTTTGACGTTAACGTCTTCGAAGTTATCAAGGGCCCAGCAGGCATGGTCAATTTTCCGGATGATTTGGAGCATGAGGAACGCCAGATGTCCATGGGCCAAACGCCGCCGGGATTCCCGCAACCCCCAAAGATCCGCCAGGAGGAGGCCTCGGTGACGGGGGGTCAGGAGTTCGATGGACCTTTTTCGCTGGGGCTCGGACAGTTGTCGATAGGTTTGGGCGGCGATATGCCTGTCGGAATGCCGGCGGATGAGGATTTCAACGAGGACCCGCAATTCCACCACGCTGTCGACTGCCAGGAGGTCTTCCCATTGGGTTTTCCAGGATTTTTCCGGAGTTGAGGAGGGGGGAGACCGCGGGCCGTCGCGGCCAAAATTGTTATGCACGGGAATCAGTCCAAGCGGGGCCGTCGTCGCTTGTAAAAGGTACGGGTAGACCAGCACGAAGTTTACGATGGCCGAACTGAATTCGTGGAGGAGGCGGACGATAGTGGCCGAGGAGGAGGTTCTATTTCCCCGAGACTTTTTGAGCGCGGACCGGCTTCTGAGCTGGTCCGCCAAGGCCGGTTTCCACGGGGTGGAATCCGGGATGGCCGATAAAAATTTGGTGGATTCGAGGGGAGAAATATTCGAAACAATGCCTTGTCGAAGTTTTTCGACGATATTTTCCGGCGAAAGGAGAAAGGCAGCCTCGGGAGAGACCGTGACCAAGCCCAAGCGGACCTGATTTTCCTGAACGGCGGCGACGAGATGGTGGGGGCGGCCGTCCAATTGAAATGTCACACGCAATTTTTCAACGGTTTCGGTTCCCGCGGGAAGGGGGGCCGTCAAACCCTCTTGGGTCAAGGCCGCCAGGCTGTCCACCACCAACCCCATCAGCGCCCGGTTCACGGGGGAAATTAAACGGCTCGGGCTCCGAAGCGTGTGATTTTCAAGGGGGGTGAATTGTGGAAGCACCACCATGTGGGGGACCGCATTCCCCCGGAGCAATTGGGTCAAACCCGGCGTGTGGAACCCGCCGGCGACGAGAACCACCGTTTCGGCCTCCCCCTGGCGCGCCGCCGCCAGAAGGTTTTGAGTCATGGCCGCATTTCGCCGGCGCGCCAGATCGTAAAACGACAAAAGCGCGGGGTTGACCCGGTCCCTCAGGCGCTCCCAGGCCTTTCGGGATCCGATGCTTGTGAAGACGGGAGGATGACGATCCAATTCATTTTGCAGGCGCCAGAATTCCCGCCATTGGGCCGGGGTCAATTGCATGGACGCCAGGCGGTCCGCCAAATTCAGCCATCGGGCCACCCTCCATGACTCCCGCAGGGAGGAATCCGTGAGGACTTTTTGGAGGGCCACCGTCAGGAAATCGTCCGTTTCGGCGGTCATTTTGGCGGGACTGATGGAGGCCGCGTATTGAGCGTTTTCCATATAATCCGCGAGCCGGCGGGCCATGTTTTCATCGTGCCCCGTCACCGTCCGGAGTCGCCGCGCAACGTCGCCCAGGGGATTCCCGTCAGGCCCCGGAGGGATTGAACCGAACAATTTTGCATGGGACGGGTTGGAGGACAGGCGATTGAGCCATTGGCGGGCCTTCTCGGGAGACACTGTCCGGGTCATGGACATCTTTGTCCAGAGCGACAACGCGGGAAATCGACGGGGGTCGGGAATCCCTCCGCGGGCGATCAGGCCGCGAAGCGTCTCCGAAAAATCGCCCTTGCCGGAATCGATATTTTCCTGAATTCGATCCAGCTCTTTCAAGGCCGGCGGCCAATGAGCCTTCGCCGCGGTCTCTTTCCGAAGAAACTGGACGAGGCGCCGGGCTACGGCGGAATTGGCCATGGCCTGGGATTGTTTTTCGGAGTTGAGGCGATGGAGAAGGGGATCGTCCACCCCGATCAACTTGATTCGGGGATTTTCGGAAGTGGCTGCGGCGTATTCCTCTCCGGTGAGCCATTTTTGAAGGAAGAGTAATTTCGCCGCGCGATCGCGAAAAGAGGCGTCGGGGAATTTCCGAAGCCATGAAATATCGATCGGTCCCCAGGCCCCTTCAACCGCCACGAGCAATGGTCCCCCAACGGAAAGGGAATCCACAAGCCTCGATAAGTTCCCCTGGGCTTCCAATTGCCCATGGGCGTCTTGAACGTGAATCACGAAGGGGTAGAGGGTTTTTCCGTATCGCCAGGCGCGGGGACCGAAGAGAGGCCAGTATTTTTTCGTGACAGTCCCGAATTCCGCTGGAATCCGGGGGCCCTCTTCCCGGGGATCGGCGACGGCCTTGGGAAACACCGGGAGGGGGACGCTTTTGGGGATGGATTCTCGACCGTCCGTCCGTTCACTGGACTGGCGCGATCGACGTTCCAGCCAAAAATTTTGATTTTCGGTTTGCGCTTTCGCTTCGGAAAATGGGGGCAATAGGGTCGAAAAAAGGAAAGCCCAAGCCGTGAGGAAGCCCATCATTTTTTGGGGTCGTATAAGAAAGCTAAAATCGGGTTTAATTGACTTCATGATCAACTAACTCCACTATGCCAAGTCATACACATGGGTTGATCTGGCTATGATCCACGACGGTGGTAACCGATGAAACTTTTTCCAATGATGGATCCGGCTTTGTTCGTTCCGACGCAGCCGACGGGTGATCTTCTTGGCCAACTCCCGTACGTTGATATCGGGGTTCCTCAGGATTTCCCCCAACGCTTCCGCCGCTTGCTGCACCGTGATCGCCGGCGTCCGCCGACTCAATCGCTTTTGTTCCAAGACCAAGACCAGGAACATCAGCGCCAACAGGCACAGCGTCATGTGATGATGCCATCCTCAATGGGTTCCGTGCTCTTGCGTTCAAGGTCTGTCAGAAGCCCTTCCAGAAAGTCCGCCCCATGCTCCCGCATTTCAGGCCGGCATCAGGGTCAAATAGGGCTTCGCGAATTCCTTCAAGCCTTCCAGCGCCATTTCCAAGTCCTCCGGAATCACTTCACAGCTTTTCATCAACTTCACTTCCCCCGTTTCTTCGGGGGACCAGCAGCGGTTCAGGAGCGGCGTAAGAAAGGCGTGTTCCGCAAGCCGTGGACGCTGGGGCTCGAGGAATATGACGAATTGAAGGGGCTCCAATGGCGGTCGAGGGATGGGGCGATGACGAAGGCGCCGTTGGGCGGGGAAAAAAACCGGTCCGAATCCAACGGACGGAGCCAAGGGCGGCGTCAAGCGAAGCTTGCCGCGTGAAGGAACTGGGATTCCCATCGGCATCGCGGTGGACGGGGCCAACCGGCACGACAGGAAACCGGCGGAGGCCGCCCTGGCGAGCACGCGCCCGTGGAGCGGCCTGAACCTGGGCCTTGGCGCCGGCAAGGGCTGTGCCTGGAGAAGGACTGCGATTTCGACGACGTCCGGGACTTGGCGCTGGAGCTGGGTTGCACGCCGCGCATTCGCGCCCGCAGTGAAGAGGCGCGGGCCATCAAGCGTGGGAAAGGGTTCAAGGCCCATCGGTGGGTGGTGGAACGCGCCTGCGGTTGGATGAACCGGTTCGGCGATATTGATCCGCAGGGAGAAGATCCCGGAGAACTGTCCGGCCATGGTCCATTTCGTTTGCGCCCTCCTCGCGTTCAGATGCATCGGCGTTTTAGGATTGGCTCTAAGTTGGATTTTCGTGCGATTGAGCTTCATGGATTTCCTTCAATACAAAATACAAAAGCCGATTAACGTCTCTCTAAATAAGATGCAAATTTGTTGTAAATAAAAACAGCTTAAATATTTGCAAGCCGCCCCTGCTACGTCGGCTAAAAAATCTGTATAATCTTAGAGCGGCGTCGTAGACGCCGCTCTAAGATTCCAAGCCACATCGTTACTGTTCTTTTATAAGCGCGGGCGGCCGCTCCCCAGCGGCACTACCGCTATCGCGGGCGTAGTTCAGTTGGTAGAACGTCTCGTTGCCAACGAGAAGGTCGTCGGTTCGAACCCGATCGCCCGCTCCACCTCAGCGATAAAAGACTTGTCTCCTCAAGGGAGGCAGGTCTTTTTCGCTTGTGTCCTTGAAACCAAAAAGAATAGGTAAACTGTCCCCGGAATTGCC
>Ga0247727_10005501_pt1 | contig 25649 bp, 17 predicted proteins | sample WisWelCaveWW1625_FD_202498 | JGI IMG/M metagenome (GOLD analysis project Ga0247727, IMG submission 202498) | Biofilm microbial communities from Wishing Well Cave, Virginia, United States - WW16-25 | ecosystem: Environmental > Aquatic > Deep subsurface > Groundwater > Cave microbial mat | place...
ATGACCGAAACGATTTTTTCGTCGATCCCTGCAAACAGGCTCTCGAAACGAAATTGCCGCGACCTGGCGAACCTCATAGTGAATTAAACAATGTCTCATAATCAAAATGTGCAAAAGGCCAGTTAAATAATGATAAAGCGAAGTTGTGCCTGCTTTTGCAGCACCAATAATTATAAAATTAGGGAATTTCATATTACTCTATTCAAATTAACCAAAAATCCTTTTTTGTTCACAACAGCAATAGTTAGTTTCTTCTGTTATATGATTTGAAAGTAAAATACTATGCCGTCTCAAAAATCGTGGTATGCATCAATTCTAAAAGGCTTCACAAATTCACGTACATATTCGATCTGCCAGTGATTCATTTCCGCCTTCCATTTATCAGGCTCTTGAGATGATATGCGTTCGGGTACGTAAGGCAAATTACTATGCCGTTTGGTTGAGGTGTTAAGCATATTATCCGTTTCTGCTGTCCAACTAAGGTTTAACTCGCTGAATAATTTCCTGTATTGTCCAATGGAATCACGGCACAATTTTTCATGTTGTATCACAATCCAATGTGGTTGTTTCTGTTGTTGCTGAAGCATAACATAATATACTGCTCCCCAATATGCTCCTATTTTCTGCCAAAAATCTTGAGCCCCTTTCAGGAGATATTCAAAAGGATTTAAATAATCCTCCATGAGACGAGATTGATTGAGTAATCTCTGAATACCGCGTATCTCTGTCCAATTCATCCGGAACCAACTGGATGCTACCCCACAGGGGTGACGCATAACAATGATGATGTGTGGCCTTATGTGTTGATAAGTCCAAGCTAACGCCATACAGGTATTTATGTCCTTAATCACTACTCGTCCTGGCCACCAGCGAAATCTTTTGTATGGCCACAAAAGCCTTTTGTTAACATGATGACCCTTCGTTCTGCCCGAAAGCGCATCATGCCAATGTCGAGCAAATTTCGGATTGTCATTGGTAGCACGCAGATATTCCATAAAGTGCGATGCAGCATTAGGTACAGTTTTATAATTAAATGGTTCGTGGAAATATTTTATGCCTTTAGCGGTATTCAAAACTGAAGCAACCCATGTTGTTCCAGAACGCGGCAAGCCCACAACGTAGATTGGACGCTGAAAAACTTTAATAAAACCTGACATTAACTGATCATAGCCACGTAACAATTTTACTAACTTTATTAACATTTCTTAATTGTACAGCGGCCCCAGGATGAAGGATTTTGCTAGGTTCTTTTAAGCGTAGCGGGCAACTTTTGAGATGAATTTCAGATAATCTTGAACCTGCTGAATGGCAAACTTCGTGACTTCAACCACATTCCCTTTGCGGTTAAGCATATGACTGTCAAAAACATCCAAGACATTTTTCGATAACGCTATACCAGTAACAGCATTGGCAACTCGTTCCGGTAATTTGCGAATAAAACTATGTTTGTTAAAGCGTAAATAAATAGCCTTTGTTTCCGTCAAGTTTTCAGGAAGCTCTATGTCCTCATCAAAATTCTCAGCAAAAATAACAGGGGTACCTAAATTTTGGACAGGTATTTTGGAAGCAACAGCTAGATGATTCAATGTCCGCTCCAACTCATGACCGGGTTTGAGTTGGTTAGCTCTTTTATTGGAATCAATAATTTCAAATCCATAGGTTGATTTCATTGCTCTTATTTCCGAACGAACTTGTTGGTCTTTCTGTTTCAGGAAAATGACATGCGTGTTCGGTAGCCTCGGAGATTTTCTGAAAAGACTCCTAACGAGCTTTTCATCATAGTCAAATATAAGCAATGCATTTTTATTACTTGCGACAATGGATCGGCGAAACGTTTTAGTTCTTATATCTAAAGGTATTTTTCTTGCTGAAAAATCAGTTATTATGGGCTGCTTCAACTCTGGTAACTGCCGCAATTCAGATCTTGGAGAAGCTAATCCATTGGGGCCTAAAGGGACGGTGGTTTTTCTGCCATCCTTATGGGTCACGGAAATAATAGGATTCCCTCTTATAGTTATAGCTTCACGTGGTACATTTTCGCTTAGATCGTGAATCCCTTTTTCATCAGCAACTAAATAGAGTAATAGATTACTTCTTAATTCTGGGTCTGCCATCATTTCTTTATGTTTCTGAGATGAGGTTGTGGCTTCATGTATTAATTTCACCTTTTCTGGCCCGACTGCTTTACCAAAAACCTGAAGTTGAATTAACTCTCCGAAAAAATCATGATCCTTGCTGATCGGATGGATTCCGATTATTGAGCTGTTAAATTTTGGGTCGTATGTCACCCCCTGCAGCTTATTAGTCCTAGCTACTTGTTTTCCGTTAATCCAAAGTGTTTGAACATGGTTAATATTGTCGAGAGAAGCTACGAGAAGTTTGCGGCCTTTTTCTGCAATATTTTCTTTGAAAGTAATATTGCCCCACAGAGTATTGGGTGGTTCTCCCGAGATTCGCCATATACCCATGAAACCATTACTGCTACTATCAGCGCGCAATACAAAAGTGTGTCCTATATCAATGATTTCAGATCCATATTTGCCTGGAGCTTTTAAATCAACCAATGCGACTAGAGTAACATTAGTAGGCTGGCCCAAAAGACTGTTAATTACTATAGCGTCGCCGTTGCCGTTGAATTGCATGCTGCCTTCGTAGGAGATGGTTCCGGAAGGGCTGGTGATTTGGGAAGAGCCGGATTTCGTGGGTCCTGTGGTTTGCCCGGGCCAAAAAACGGTGGTGAGGATGCCGATCACAGTGACAAAAAACGCGGCGGCGGCGAGGATTAAGTATTTTTTGAGACTCGAACGAGAGGGCGCAGCTTTACGATGCCCCGGAATGACAGGATGGCCTGCCGGATCATAGATTTCCGTAGGAGCAGGTTCTCTGGCGAGTGCTTTCTTCTTTTTTCCTTGATCACTTCGGGAAACAGCCTGGCTAAAAGTTTTGCTTACTTCTGCCTTCTTCGGCCGGAAGATATCCCGGAGGGATTCCAGCTCGTCTAACGCAGCCTCATCGCGTGGTCTCACAAGAACACCGCCCTCTTTACCTCTTAAAGCCTGCGCCTTGACTTTGGGATCCTTAAGATTCATGACCTCAACCTGGGGACCTTTTTTTGTCTGGACCATCGTACGGATATGGGCATCAGAATCACTGACAATCCCATCCCAATATTCGGAAGCAGGATCAAGCCCTTCATAGAAAAGGCTCACCATGGCTTCCACCACAAGGTCAATCCGGTTATGAAGCTCGGGGGCTAGATTCTTAATTTCAGGATTAAGCTCACTGACTTTGGGATGAATCCCGTGCCGGCTGCCCAGCAAATATTCCATCATGGTGCTTGCATGAACAAGCTTCCTGCCAGTCAACATTTCATAAAGCACGTATCCCAGGGCGTACATGTCCGCCGCCGGGGTAACATTCTTTGCCACAGCCTGCTCGGGAGGAATGTATTGAGGAGTGCCCAGAACCGTGCCTGATTTGGTATCCGTATTCGCCGCTAATTCCTCAACGAATTTATTCAAGCCAAAGTCCAGAAGCTTTGCCTGAACGTGGTGGCTGTTACGGAGATTCACCATAATATTGGCCGGCTTGACGTCCCGGTGAATAATGCCCTTCTCATGGGCATGCTGAAGCGCCTCCCCGATTTGAAGGACAATTTCAAATGCCATGTATAAAGGCAGCTTGCGCTCCTTGAATTTATTTAAAAATTTGCCCAGATTATCCCCTTGAACATATTCCAGGGCCATATACCCAACGGGGATTTTTCCCTTGGGCGGGGCAAAATGATAAATCTCAACAATATTGGGGTGCGAAGTCTGTCTTAGCGCCTCGATTTCCCGATAATAACGCACCATTGATTCTTCCGGCTTCCCCCTGTAATCAATGATCTTCACAACGGCTTTTCGCTTATTCAGCCGGTCGTGAGCCAGGTAGACCTTGCCCATTCCGCCCTCATCAAGATATTCTTCAATCTTGAAACGTCTTCCGTTCTCCTGATCATCAATAGAGATATCCGGCACTTCGGGTCCAATCGCCGGCACTTCTTTTATTTTTCCCCGCTTGATAAAGTCCTCCAGGATCAAATACCAGTTGCCGGGGGTGTCCAGTTCAGCAGCAAGGTTTTCAAGAAAAACGGTCTTCTGTTCAAAAGTACGGTCCCTCAGGATTTTTGTCAGCACCCGCGTAAAAGCTAACCGTGGAGCAGCCCCTTCTTTTGGGCCGCGGTCATTTAAAATCACGTTCAAATAATTATAATTATTGATATATCTTCGCGCAGCAATCATCTGCTGCTGGGCTGTTATTTTTTTATCTTTTTGCACATCCGGCTGTTTAAGTTTTTTCTCGGCGAGTTTACCCTCGTATAATTCCTTGTAGCGGTTTAAAATATGACCGACAAAATCGTTCCTCAATGTGACTGCGATCAGCAGTTCCGCCATTCCTTGGCCGGCTTTGAGGAATTCTTCAATGACCTCCAGGTTAAATATGATTTCAAAAGAGTCTTTCTTCCTGGATATGGCATCACGCCAGCGGATTTGGGAGTCCTTCATTTCCGTAAAGCCTATGTGAAGGGGGTACTTATAAATATTTGCCGGGACAAGATCTTCCGCAGCATTTCTGGATTCTGTTTCGCGCTCCCACTCGATTTTCTGCAAATAGGCGCTCAAAATATTCACATTTAGTTTTAATTGCCCCTTTGAAGCCTTGTTCAGATTTTCGCTTAAGACTTTGCTCAATGCCGCCGCCAGCGCTGCTGTATTCTGAGGCTGTCTGCCGTTCGAGGCATAATAATTATTTACAAAGTCTCCGAGTTTGATAACCACCGGAGGATAATCCTGGCTCCGGAGTTCACTGCGTGCCTGAGTGGATATGGTTGGACCGATGCGTTTAAGAATCAGAGACTTATCCGCATAGCCAAGCCGGTGGAAGTATTGCGGCAGTGCCGCGGAAAAATTACTGTGAGTGGCTTCAATATCACGAACCACCCCTTCCCGGAAAAGGAGGTTTTCCATATTACCCGCAGCGAAACGGTCTTCCAGGGCGACGGTTGAAACGTCATTCCCCGGCTCGACCGGGGAATCCATAGATTCCTGTTGGAGTTCCCGCCACAGTACTTGGCGGGTCCGTCCTTCTTTGTGGCGGATACCCCCTACTGGCTCCCCGCTTCCGCGGGGATGACGGATAAGGCGCGGGAATGACGGATTTTGAGCATCTTTCGCAAGAAGCCGCCAATAGTTTTCCTGGCCCTCACCGTTTGCGATTCTGGGAGTCATGACAAGATAAGGAATCTGCATATCTTTAAGTGCCGCAGTAATGCTTTCACGATGAAAGCCGCCGGCCACAAAGAAAACTTTTTTATCCGGGCTTTGATCAAGAAGCGCTGCAATATTTTTGCTTAAAAACTGATTTCTTTCCTCCGCAAGCCTGTAAAAGTTAAGCGGGTATTGAGATGCTTCTTCTAAAAGAAGCATCTGCTTTGCAGTAGGCCGCAGGCTGCGCGGACGCAGGATAAAATAATATTTCCTGATTTTCTCCTGCAAGGCCTCAAACGAATAAAGTTCAGGGTGCTTTACGTATTGCTGGTATTCATCCGGGGTGAGTGAGAAAGCAAAAAGCTTTTTGTAAAATTGAACCGCGCGGTTAATAAAGTACGCGGCCCTGGCTTCTTCATAGAAAAGTAATTTGTTCCAGAGATCTATGATAAAGGCATCCAAATCTTTAAACAGTTTGCCGGCTTCAAGAGAGCGGGATAAATTTGAAAACTCAGCTCTTTCTTTTTCAAGGTCCGGGCGGCCTGTGATTTTGGCGTCAAGGCTCTTTAACTCAAGGAACTGATAAAGCGAGGGATATTTTTTAAGTTCGATTTTATTTTTTTCTCCCAAGTATTGCAATTGCGCCAAATGTACGGTGAAGCGGGATGCGTCTTTTTCAAGTTTCTCAGCAATCTGATTGAGTTCAACCAGATCCCCGTAATAAATCCGGTCTTTAAGGATACTATTGGCCTTGTCAAGATGCCGAAGCGCCTGATCCACCTGCGGCTTCAAAGAGATAAAATTTCGATAAGCTTCCCTGTTTTGTTCGGCTAAATCCCCCTCTTCAACTCCAAAAAGTTTTGCTTTGGGTTTATAGCGGACGGCAAAATAATCAGCGCCATTCAGCAACCCTTTGGCCAGAAGCGCCTCTGCGACCTTATTTTTCGTGGGCAGATGCGGGTAAACTGACAAGATTCGGTGGTCAATCTCCCCTGCGCGGGACCCTTCAAGCGCAATCCAGGGCTCGCGTAAGTTGCCCTCCCGCGCGAGTTCACGCATCGTTTCGGCAATGTTTGTTTGGGCGGCGGTCACTCCGTGTGCATCTTCAAGGTAAATGACAAGTTTTTGAGAGGGATTGCGGAGAAGATCATTAATTCCCCTCACCCTACCCTCTCCCCTGAGGGGAGAGGAAACAACCTTAGGGGACAGGTACGTATTTGGTTTGCCGTACCTGTTCCCTAAGTCTGCAGAAGGGAGGAAAACATCAGCAATGCTGACGTATTTATCAAGCTGCGGCAAACCACTTGCAGACGAATCCAGAGCTAAACGACCCGGCGCCTGCAGATCTTGCGGAATCAGGTTCCCATAAAGGGATTGATTGGCGGCAAGGAGAATGGAAATCCCCAAGGAAATGCTTTTAAGTGAGAATCTTTTTATTTTCATTTTTTAGGCTTTGTAAATATTGAAATGATGCTTGGGATGCGACTATTTTCGCCGAACTTGAATACAAGTCAAGACAAGATATACGAAAAAATAGCACATCTTTTCTGGTTGTCAAATGCTCTAATGGGAAACTAATCTTAAGAATTGACATAACCTTTTGCGAATATAGAAGTTATGAATTTATACCCCCTCACCCTAACCCTCTCCCCGATGGGGAGAGGGAAGGGTGAGGGGTGTTTGCGTTTCCCACTTTGCCGGGATGTGGACAAAGCCAAGGTTTGGAGAAGGGGCACTATCGTGATCTTTTGCCTTGACGGTAAAAACATTAAGCATTTCCGCTGAAAACATCGCGCGGCGGAATTTATCGAGTACCTTTACCCGCAGGCAATATATACCAGGCACAAAAGGGAGGTCAGGAATGTGACACTCGATGATATTCTTACCTGCCTTAAGATCGGACAGCCCATTTAAATGAGCGTTACTGATCGAAGAAATATAAACAAAATCCGTTGTATGAAAACCATAAACCACCTCCGCTTGCTCAAAATGCCGCGTCGCATTAAACACTCCCCGGATAGTCACTTCTTGTCCAGTCGTCAATTCCTCGACAGGATGGCCTTTCTTATCAAGAAGCGCGAGCGACTCCATTTCCACTTCACCCGTTTTACGAATGTGCCGGTTAGCAAGTTGCTCTTGAGCAGTCTGTTTTGCGATTTTGGCGTTGCTTCGCTCATAAAAAAGCTGACAAACTTCTTTAGGTGTGGCATCCATTAAAACCTTGCCGCGTGAAAGAAGAAGGGCTCGGCTGCAAAGGCGCTCGATCTGGCGAATATTGTGGCTCACAACAAGAACAGTCTTGTCCCCACGTTTAATTAAATTTTCCATCCGGTCAAAGCATTTACGCTGAAAAGCAAGATCCCCCACGGCCAAGACTTCATCAATGATTAAAATATCTGAGTCAACGCTTGTCGCAACGCTGAAGCCTAGCCGTATTGCCATCCCAGAACTATAATATTTCACCGGAGTATCAATGAACCTTTCAAGCTCTGCGAATTCCACAATTTCTTTGAATTTCTTACGAATCGTTTTGCGGGGAATCCCAAGAATGGCCCCGTTCAAATAGATATTCTCCCTCCCCGTGAGTTCCGGATGAAAGCCAGCACCTACCTCGATTAAGGGCGCAACACTTCCCTGGACCTTAACTGATCCCCTGGTGGGAACACTCACGCGCGCAAGCAATTTCAATAGCGTACTCTTACCTGCGCCATTTTCCCCGACAAGCCCCAGAACTTCGCCTTTTTCGACCTGGAAATGAATATTATCAAGCGCGATGAGCCGCTGTCTTTTCTGCTGCGGGTTTTTTCCTCCTTTAAGCTGCTTTAGGAGACCTACAAGAGTTTCTTTCAAGGTATAAATATGCCCCAAACGGAATTCCTTGGTTACATGATTCATTTCTATGACAGAGTTCGTGGACATTGGGAGAGTATGGTTATTGGTTATTAAGTTATTAGGTTATTGGAGATGTCCAACAAGCATAGCGCAGAGCGCCAAGGGCAGAGCGTGAGAAAAAGATAACAAGTAAGTTTCATTTGCCTATAAGAGAGCGTTGAAAGTTTGTGATTTTCCGGCATAAATGGTCGAGCTTGTCCAATAAGATCTCAAGATCTGCTTTATCTACTATAAGCTGGCGCTTTTCTAAAAGGATAAGGATGTTCGCATTCTCGAACGTGCTGCGCTTTGCTATGTTCAGAAAGTTGGAAAAGTCTTTATGCGACCGGGATCCACTTCCTTCTGCGATATTATTTGACATACTCATTGCGGCGCTTCGAAGTTGTTCGGCAAAACGATATAATTTCTTTTCTTCAAGGTGATCTGCGATGTCAAACAGATTCATGGCAATAGCAATCGCATCTTTCCAAATTTCTAAATCCTGGAATCTGAATTTAGCCATGCGCTATACCGTATCCGCTCTGCGCTATGCACTTTGCGCTTTGCGCTAAATCACATCCGCAAAAAAGGTCTCGGCTTTTTTAAAAATAAGGTAGCTTAAAGGTAATAAAAGTGCGGTCAACAGCATTCCGGGCCAAAGAATGCTAAGATCAGGCGCCTCACGGTAAAGCAGGGTTTTCTGGAAGGCATCAATAATGCCCGTCAAAGGATTTGAAACATAAAGGCCATAAATGAGCTGAGACCATTTTCCCGCATCCTGATTCACTAACAGGGTTTGCTGCACGAGAGATAGAGGGTAAAGAACAGGCGATGCATACATCATTAGCGAAAAGAAAATAGGTAATGCCTGCCCTACATCCCGGTAATAGACATAAACGGCGGCACCGGCAAAACTGACCGCAAGTGAAACAACCACAGTGTAAAGGATAATCAAGGGCACCCAGAGGATATGAATACTTGGAACCATTCGGAAATAAATCATCAACCCGGCCAAAAGGACAAAATTAATCCCAAGTTCAATTAGTTTTGTAACCGTCGCGGTCAAAGGGAAAACCTCCCTCGGGAAATAAATCTTCTTAATCAGCGCTCCGTGGGCAACAACGCTGCCAACCCCTTCGGAAGCCGATTCCTGAAAAAAAATCCAGGGCATTAAGGCGGCAAAGGTCAAAATAGGATAAGGGATCGGACCGGACTCAATCCCCACAAAGCCTTTGACAAGTACGAAAATAAAAAGAAGGCATAACGGCTTGAGGACAGACCACGCCAGGCCAAAATAGGCCTGTTTATAACGCACAAGGATACTCTTCCAGGCCAGGACTTCAATAAGCTCGTGATACTTTAACAAATTTTTAAGGGTTTGAATCATTTCAGGCAGGTTGCTTGGGTGGAGTACTTTTTTTAAAAAATTTACTAAAACCTCGTTTGATTACATTGGGCTGCTGGTAATACTCAGCTTCATGCCTGAGATATACATTTAAGTAGTAGCTATGCTTGGATGTATCATAATAATTAATGATGCCGCCGATGACTTTTTCACCGATCTGTTGAAATTGCTCATTGATTTTTCTGATAATTCGTTTCTCGGTTTTTTCGGAATTAATCACGAGGACAACCCCATCCGCCAACGGCGCAAGGATCATCCCGTCCGCAATGTTCAGTACGGGAGGTGTATCGATAATAACCTTATCAAAATCCCGACGCAATACCTTGACGAGCTCTCTTAACTTATTTGCGCTTAAAAGCTCTGCCGGGTTTGGCACATGATCCCCTGACGGAATCACAAAAAGGTTAGGAACTCCGGCGCTTAAAAGAATGGATGAAAGCTCCACTTCGTTATTAAGATAATTCGTTAATCCTGGGGTTTTACTTAAATGAAACACCTGATGAACCCGGGGACGCCTGGTATCTGCATCAAGCAGTACGGTTCTCAAACCATCGCTGGCAAGTGAAGCCGACAAATTGGAGGCCATCGTGGTTTTACCCTCCGAGCGGAGAGCACTTGTCATTAAAATGACTTTGGACTTATCCTGCGGCATCGAAAACCGGATGGCCGTGCGGATATACGCAATGGTATCTTTAACATCAGGCGGCAGGTCTGCATACTGATCTGCTTTTTCATTCCGGAGAAGCTTGGGCACAATCCCAAGGCAAACCATACCGGTTTGCTGCATAAGCTCTTCTTCTGTTTTAATCCTTGGGTCAAGCTGGTAAAGCAGGAATACAAGCCCGTAAGCGCCGGCGAGGCCACCCAATGTAGCAAGGAGAATGCCGCGGACCCGTTTGGGGCCAACGGGTTTTCTGGGGACTTCGGCATACTCGACAACAGAAACTCCGCTCAAAAGATCCTGCCCATCCAGAAATTTGATCCAGTCGTCAACCGCTTTTCGGGTTTCTTCTTCAAGGAGCTGATCAAGCTCTTTTATTTTTCGTTTGACAGCCTCCATCGGCGGATAATTGTCTTTAAAGTTTAAAGACATATCATCCGCAGCCCCTTGGAGCCTATCGCGCCGGTTCTTAAGCCGTACAATAACAGAATTACCCTTCCCTCCCGTAAGCATCTCTTCAAAGATTTGATACGATTTTGCTGCCAATTCAGGTTTTTGTTTTTCTGTCAAGATTCTTTCCGCAAATTCACGGCTCCAGGCCAGTGAATCTGTCTTATATTGCTCCGCATAAATTTCAGCAAGGGTGTTGGTCACATTGGCTGCCAGGACCGGGTCATTTAATTGGACCGAGATATCCAGTAAATTTGTCCCGCGGACCGATTCAATTTCTATCCGTTTAAGAAGAGTCAGGATAAGCTCTACGATATTGGTTTTAAGAAGCTGTTTTTCACTGCCAAAGGCACGCATCCCCATAGTTTCGACGAGTTTTTTCATGGTTTGCTTGCTTCGGATCAAGGCCCTCTGGGTGCTCATAAGCTGTTCGCCCGCTTGCCCCTCGGGCATCAGCATCAAATCTTTAAAATCCTGCGTCTGGAGAAAAACTTCCTTCGGAGATTTTTTAATCATAAGACGGGTCGTTGCCACGTATTGATTGGGAAGCGCATAAAAAAAGATCACCGCTCCGATAAAAGCAATAAGCGTGACCCCCAGGATAAACCAGATCTTATCCACGAAAAGGCCAATCATATCGCGGATTCTGGCCATTTCCTCTTCGGGCATACCGGAATGCTTCAAAGGAAGCGGATAGTCGTACCCTTTATTAGGATTCGCTGTTTCGTAGCTCATAAATCACCAGAACGATTCCGGGACAATCACAATATCGCCCGACTCCAGGACAATATCCTTTTCTTCTCCTTTAAGGATTTTTTTGGCATTCACTTTGATTTTTCTTTCAACCCCATTAACCACACGTACAATCCGCACGCGGTTAGCAGCCGCAATCCGGGTAAAGCCGCCGGCAAGGGACAGCACCCTCACCAGTGTCATTTCTTCTTCTCCGAGAAGCACCGCATCAATAGGGCCAGGCCGGTTCACTTCGCCAAACACGTGAATCGCATTGGTGCCGCTGGTGGACATAAAAAGAAGGTCTCCCTGCTCAAGCGGGATATCATCTGCTTTCCCTTCGACGATATCCCCGGCCCTCACATAAAAACTATTCAGATCACCGTCAATGGACCGTGTAATTTTTAAACGATTCGGATCCGTCCCGGCCGGAAAACCCCCTTGCCGCGACATGACTTCTAAAAGCGTCACACCTTCACGGGTCGCATAAAACGCGTTTCCTCTGGCTTCCGTAAAAACCAGAATGGGTTTCACATGCGCATCGCGCCAGCCGCCGCGCCACTCTTCCAGAGTACTCACTTCTTTTCTGACGAAAATCCGGGGATGTTCCAGATAGTCTTTTTCCAGAACCGCGGTTAATTGCTTTTCAAATTCCTCCACGTTTAGACCCGCTGCCCTTATCTTTCCGATATAGGGAAAAAATAAATACCCTTCATTATCCACATACCGGGAGGAAGAGAGGTTCTCCTGAGGATAAACAATAATTTCAAGCAAATCCCCGCGCTGAATGGTTTGATCGCTGAGCATTTTATTTCCTTCCATTCCCTGAGCCCTGAGATCCTGATCCGGTTCACTTGTCAAATCGGTTTTATAAAGCGCCTTGTCCTCCGGACTCAAATCCCGAATAGCTTCCACGATTTTATCCGACCTTAAATCCGATTCCTTGGGACCAGCACTTGGCGGCGGCCCGTCAGACGTCTGGGCAGGTTTTTCCTGATTTTGTTTTTGTAACTTGGCTGCCTGCCAGTCCTGTTCAAGGCCCTGAACCGTCCCAATCTTACCGGCATCTTTTCTGAAGGCCGACCCATCCTCACCAAGCCGATCTCCCAACGCATTTTCAGTAAGCAAAAAAGATAGCAAAAGCAGATAAGTCATCCTGAAGGCCAAAGGCCTGAAGGATCTCATGAATAGATCCTTCGCGGAGTTTACCCTGAGATGCTTCGCTATGCTCAGCATGACAATCGAGGGGCTCAGGATAACATAACGGATAAAAAAACTTTTACGCATTGGCAAATGCCTTTCCGCCTCGACGTACATTCACCAGGCTTTCTCCTCCGCCCAGGTCATAATCCAGGCTGAGAGTTAAAAGGTTATTTCCAAAGTCATCATTCGAGAAATCCGAGTTTCTCAACGTATATTGGTAATCCAAGTTAAGCGAAAGATTATGACGCAGGCGATAAGTAAACCCCGTTTCCCACGAATAGAGAAGGTCGTTCCGACTTTGATCCCCCCCCCTTTCGCTGATCACTTCGCCGCGCGTAAAAACCGATATTTTTTCTGTCAGGGAATGATCCAGCTGGGCGCTCAAAGTCATGCGAATCACGGAAGGATTTCCTTCATTAATGACTTCCTGCACACTTCTTGTACCTGAAAGACTCCCGAGCGTTGAAAGGCTGTCCGTAATCCCGTTACCGGCCTCAATACGCAAATTGGTTTTGCGGCTGATTCTGTGATTGTAAAGAAATTCGAAAATCATACTTCCCAGTCTGTCATTTTCACCGTCACTTCCGGTATTCTCCAGAGTCACCCGCCGGTTATTAAACGTCCGGACCTGATACCCCGCTGAAAATCCAACATTCACTTTAGCCGTCAGGGCTTTAAAAATGCCTCCCTGCAGGCTGAAGGTGTTGTAATTATCCGCGTTATCCTGAAATTGAAAAATACCGTAGCGGCCGCCTGCGAAAACTGAAGTTTTAGGGGTAAGTGCGTAGGAAAAAGTGGGTGCAAAATTGTGGGACATTGAGCTGAAGCTTTTTAGTTCCGAATCCCGGTACCGGATGATGCGATTAAGATACGGGAAAGAAAAAAGAGCTTTTCGAGTGATTGGATAGTTTAAAACCGCGTTAAAATCATTTGTGAAACGGAATTGTCGCTCTCCCCGGTCTTCGATCAGGTCATTGGTAAATTCTTCCGGGTGCATATTGTCGCTCACGGTAATCTCGATCTTGCGGCCAATCCCCCTTTGGAAAAAGGGCAGCTGAAAGGTTGGAACATCAATGTCAAAGCCAAAAATATCATCCTTGTCATTTAAATCCTCGTTACGGCGGTAAGAATCATAGACGAACAAGTACGTGAGCCCCAGATTGAAACTCCCGCCTTTAAAAAAGCCTAGCCAATCAGGGGGTTCTAATTTGAGCAAATTCAAATGGAACTCAGCCTCGGTCGTATAAATGATGTCCGCTTTTTTTTCAGCATCGGATTGTCTGGAGATGTTGTCATCGTACTCAACGTTCTGGCGAAGGGAAATTCTCACAAGGTCCTTCAGCCGCTTTTTCATTTCAGTCTGCTGTATGTATTTCATCTGCAATCGTTCGTTGAGGGGCGATTCCGTACGTTGAAACACCTCGCTCATCTGCAGGTCCTTACTTCCAGGCATATGAATCGCCGGGACGCCCGAAATCTGCGCGAACCCCAAACGCTCAGACATCAGCACCGTTAATCCAATGAGAAAAGCAAAGGTTATGATCCACCGCGTCACGAGGTCCTGTAAGTTTGTGAATTGTTCTGTCTGAAGGAAGAACCCAACGCAGAGTAATTTCCTGTCTGCTGGATTTGATTCTTCATCAGCACTCTTTCCTTAGGAGGAAGGTCCACCCGTTTAAAGACTTGGTCTGATTCAGAGTCATTTTGCGTAGCACATCCAGAAAGAAAAATCAGTCCAAAGGCAAGGGCTAGAAAGCCAGTTGTCATCCTGAGCGAAGCGAAGGATCTCATCAAAGATTCTTCGCCCCTTGGCTGGAAGCCAAGGGACGGTTTATGGAATCCTATTAAATCCTGGCGTCTACGGCGCCAGGGTTCGGCCTTTGGCCTCAGAATGACAGTTTTACAACGCGTACTAAACCACATCCGCAAAAGTACGCTCCATACGCCGGAAATAAAAAGCTCCGGTCACAAGCAAAAAGAGTGCAGCACAGACAGAACTTAAGACAAGCGAAAGCGGGGCCTCGGCTTTTCCCAAAAGCGCCCAGCGAAATCCTTCAATCACACCGACCATCGGGTTCAAACCGTAGACGGTATGCCAGGGCTCCCGCAGCAAGCTGCTTGGGTAGGCAATCGGCGTTGCAAAAAGCCAAAACTGCGTCAGAAAGGGCACCACATACCGGACATCCCGGTATTCCACATTAAGTGCCGAAAGCCACAAGCCCGCCCCAAGAGAAGTCATCCAGGCCAGAAACAAAAACCCCGGAAGCCACAGGATATTTGCGGTCGGGAAAATGCCGTAGTAAAACATCATGAGGATCAGGACACCAAAGGCAATCACAAAATCAAGGGTTCCAGACACAACGGTAGAAATCGGAATAATCAACCGTGGGAAATAAACTTTCTGGATTAAATGAGCACTGGCCACAAGACTGTTGGAAGACTGATTCAACCCATTTGCAAAGAAGGTCCAGGGAACAAGGGCCGCGAAACTAAAAATCGGATAAGGGATGCCGTCCGAGGGCATTTTAGCAAGCCGTCCGAAAAAGATTGAAAAGACAACCATCGTCATGAAGGGCTGAATAATGGCCCAGGCAATTCCAAGCACGGTTTGCTTATAACGCACCTTAACATCTTTCCAGATAAGAAAGTACAGAAGCTCCCGGTATTCCCACATATCTTTGAGCTTCAAGGAGACCCACCCTTTGGAAGGCCGGATGACGATCTTTTCCGAGTGCGGATCCGCAGCCAAAGAGGGAGAAGCAGTTTTCATACGCCCCTTCCAAGAAAAAAATGAAAGGAGGTTTGAAGCACAATTTTAATATCAAAACTAATCGTCATATGTTTCAAATAATAAAGGTCATAGCAGAATTTCTCCTCAAGGTCGGCTACGGTAGCGGCATACCCGTGAGCCACCTGGGCCCAGCCGGTAATCCCGGGCTTGGTAAATAAGCGAAGCGCGTAAATCGGGATTCTTTTTTCAAGTTTTTGTATAAATTCCTGCCTTTCGGGCCTAGGGCCCACAATGCTCATATCCCCTTGCAGCACATTGATAAGTTGAGGAATTTCATCAAGGTGCGCCTTACGCAGGAATTTACCGAACGGCGTCACCCGGTGGTCATTTTTGGAGGTAAAAACCGCTCCCGTTTCTCTTTCAGCATCCATTTTCATGGTTCGAAACTTGCGCATGAGAAAGGGGCGGCTTCGGAATCCGACACGCTCCTGAATATAAAAAATACTTCCCGCCGACGTGAGTTGAATCCCGATCGCAATCAGCAACGCAAGAGGCATGAGAGCAAGGATTAAAAAAGAAGACAGGACCATATCGAAAATCCTTTTTTTTTTAAGCTGTGCAAACCGGTTCGCAAGCAAGCACTCATTTAAAAGTTCTGTTTTATTGACCTGGAGGTAGGGCACTTTTTTCATGCACTCTTCATAAAGCTGATCCAAAGTCAGCAGGCGGCTGTGATTGTGATGCGCCATAATCAAAAACTCCTGAAGGCTTTCTTTCTCTGCGTAAGACGAGGTAAGGATCAAAGTCGTGACCTGATATTGCTGAACGATTTTTTCAATTTCGTCGTAAGGACCCAGGACGCCAAAAGGAAGCTGGCGCATGAATTCACCCTCGCAAGTGTCCGAAACAATCCCCACAATCTCAAAAGGGAGCTCATGACGCTTCGCATTTTTTAAAAAATCAAAATAGAATTCCTTCCAGGGGTTGTAGCCCACAATCAGCGCCCGCTCCCTGGGACCGTATTTGTTGACCGCAAAAGAAAGCATTCCTTTGGAAAGGCTGAAAAGCACAAATTGAGTCACGATCGAAGCCGCGAAAATCCCCCGCCCGATAGTTTCAATCGATCCTGATAAATAGACTGCAAATCCCTGCATCAAAAAAACGTAAACCAGGGCATCCCATAAAAGCATCATCCCAAAAAAGGAAGTAAACCCCCGGTAATGCGGATAAACATCAAACACATAAAGGGTGGCAAGGGTCATTAGTGAAAGTGCGAAGACGAGAAAGAAGCGATCGAAAAAGTAAATATTTGCATCGGCATTCCCGATGACCCAATCCGAGGCCAGCCAATAGGAGAAAAGAACCACCCCACAATCCACCATAAGGCTGACGATTTTGATGGTAAGCGCCTTCATGCTGTAAGAAGACGCTCGTGCATACAATCGCGAATTGATGTGAACCTTATGTCCTTTAAGAGCTGAGCTAATTTGCATTCTGTGGTATCCAGGTTTAAGTAATGGCGCCAAAATTTTAAAAAAGGAATCCGAAGCCGCGGTTGATCCGGATCAAGCTCCCAGGGATGAACATAAAAAAGGGTCACCCCTTTTCCATTCGCGCCGGTATGCTCCAATCCCCAGCGGGTCCATTCATAAGGATAGGCCCGGAAATAGCCTCCCCCCATTGGGATGCGGAAATCCCCCAGCTTCATCGAGGCAATCGGAAATTCCCAGATCCCTTCACTAATTTGAAAACAATCTGAATTTTCTTTCAGGGCATCAAAAGAAGATGACCTCCGGAAGAAAGAGGACGAGATACTGCTGTCGTAAACGAGCCGGTGTTTGCGCAGAACATCAAAGAACCATTCCATTTTGTCAGTCAAAGAAAAACTAGTGGCGCGGTATCCCAAAACCGGTTCACCTGTGATATCGGACAAAATTTTAATGGACCGCCCCAGATCTTGATCAAATGTCTTGGGCGTATGTTCGTGCAACGGAATGTGGCGGTAACCGTGACTTGCAATCTCATGCCCGGCTTCATGAATTCGCTGAATGAGCCCCTTGTTTTTTTCTGCAACACAGCCAAGGACAAAAAAGGTGGCTTTTTGGTTGTTTTTTTCAAGGAGATCAAGGGTCTTATCGACCCCGATCCGGATCCGGCTGGGCATACTGTGGAGGGCTTGTTCGGTGAGGGACTTGAGAATATTCTCTGCGTGAAAGTATTCTTCAACATCCACTGTGAATATTTTTGGCATCGCTTACGTACAGCTTCGCCCTCTCAGTCCCAGGAATGCGACTTACGAGGGTACTTTGGTGAAGCTATTAAGTTACTAAGTTATTGAGTTATTCGCACGACTTCCAAATAACCTGATAACCCATAACTTAATAACCGCCTTCAAATCGGTTCTACACATGCTTCATCAAGCTGAATGGAAATCGACTGCATCAGGAGATGAAGCGAAATCACAAGCCGGCAATGCTTGTCCTTACGGACAATAAAACCTTCCACGCCCTTAAAGGGCCCGGAACGAATATAGACCCGATCCCCCTGTTTTAAGTACGGGAAAGGATCTATTTGAATTTCTTCTTCCACAAATTGCCGGACGGTTAAAATATCTCTTTCCGGAACTTCCAGGGCCTCTTCGGCGGATTTGCCAATAAAGCACACAGCACCCGGAACATTTAAAACCGTCCACCGCTGTGATAAGGGCGCGTGGACGAAGAGATAGCTTTTAAAAAGCGGCTCTTCGATTAATTTCTTGCGGTCAGACCAGTGACTCATAATTTTTCGAAGCGGCAGGAAAGTCTCAATCCCTCTTTTGTTCAGTTCCCGGTCAAGCAGTTTCTCGTGACGGCTTTTGGTATAAAGGGCAAACCAACGGGAGGTATTCCATTTGAGGTCATAAGCTTCTTGACTCATGACGGGCAAATCTTCGCAAACATTGATCATTAGCTTTAACCTTTCCCTATTTTTCCAATTCTCAAGTTGACACATCTCGAAAGCAGCTTCCGCTCGGGCCACAACCGGAATTGGATTTTGATCTTGAATTCCCGCAGATTCAATTATGAATCGTGATTATTCATCCGCTCCAAAAGCCAGGCATCCAGAATATCTTTCTTAAAGCGCCACTGACCGCCAATTTTAGTCGCAGGAATCTCGCGTTTTTTCAAAAGCCGGTAAATCGTGACTAAGTGAAACCCGAGGTATTTCGCTGCTTCTTTGGGGGTCATGATCTGGGTGCGTTCTGGACGTTTGAAAGGATCGTCTCTCATCTGCTGCAGGTCTTCAGAACCACGTTTTTCTTCTTCCATTGTTCTACCTATTTAGTTTAAGTTACATGTTTGCGTGTTAAAGTTACAATCTAAATGTAAGGATACAGTATTTTTATAAATTGTCAAGTGTTGCTATATATTATTATACTATTGATCTAATATTAACCTGTTGATATGACATAGGTTACTAAAAATATATAGTGTATTAAAAGATAGTTTTTGATAGTTAATTATAGCTAATTTTATTAAAAGAATGTTATTGATCTATATTAAATCCTGAATCATTCCTCAAAGCTAAAAGGAAGCGGAAGGTATCAAACTGCGGAGAATCTAAATCTCAAATTGAAGGCGAAAGTGGAATTGGCTCTTCTCGGATGCCGTTTGCGGTGCGTCACCTAAAGCCATCCCCCACTCCGTTCTGGCATAAAGGTCTTTCCAAAGTTGAAACCGGAGCCCGCAACCCGCGCCAAGAAGAGACCTGTTCATGATCCTTTGCTCGGAACGGACATAAGCCTGTCCTGATCCTTGATCCAAAAAGGCCACAACGTTCAATTGGTCCCTTAAGGATTGGCCCGAATAAGGTAAATGCCAGGAGGAGGGCATTAAAAAAAGCGGCGTCGCATATTCAAGGCTAATCAGCAGCCCGGTCTCAGCAAGGAAATCACTTTCCGGATAGCCGCGAACGCTTGAAGCTCCTCCGAGCGACAAAGCCTCAGGGGACGGAAGCCCTTGGCCGGAAAACTGGTAAACCATCTTTAAAACGGCCTGAGTTCCCCAGGGCATTTTTTGGTATCGTGCCAAGGACAATTGCGTACGGAAAAAATCGGGCTGGGAGGAATATTGTTCCACGGATTTAACGGCGGCGCCAAACGCAGGAAGCCCTAATGAAAAATCGTTAGTCAGCTCTGTCCTTCCCAGCCGGTCTTTCTCCTCGATACTAGGCAAAAGACGCAGGACACGAAACCTTTCTTGAAGGTAACGTTCTTTAAGCACGCGGGTCTCATTTTGTTTGAAATCAAAGACGGCTTGAGCTCCTATTTGTAATGAACAGAATGACCCTTTGTAAAACTTCAAGACTTTCTGTACCCCCAGGGAGTAGGTGGTTGAAACGGCTTGTACCTTATAACGCTTGTAATGCTTCTCAGGCCGGACAATTGCACGGCTCCATCCGCCAAAAAACTTTGCTTTAAGAGGCGGAAGGGGCAGGAAATATTGCGTTACAAAAGTATAAAAATCCCTTCCCGCAAACACTCCGCCAAAGAGCGTGTCGTCCTTTGCCGTCGCGTTATTATGCCGGGCAAAAAGGCCTAAACGCGTCCTGCCCGAAAACTCACCGCCGTGGTTATCCCAGGAGGCCCCTGCGTGAAAAGGAAAAGTGTCCTGGACATGCAAGATAAGGTCTGTTGAGCCAAGAAACGGGCCCGGACGAAGAATGGCCCGGACCTTGCGGTCCTGGTTTTCATTGAGAAGGGCCAGCATCCCCTCGAGCTTCCGGGACTGAAGGAACTCCCCCTCATTTAAATCGACATAGGAAAGGATTTTGTCTGTTTCAAAATACCGGTTTCCTTCAATAAACACATACCCCACCCGCCCCTCAATGACTCGAACACGAATGACTCCATCCAGGATTTGCTGGGGTGGAACGTAGGCAAAACATGTCAGAAAACCTTGTTTCAGGTATTCACGTTCAATATTCCAGGTTAGCTGCTTTAATTCTTTAAACGTTAACTCGCGATTTTCATAAGACTTTGTGATTTTGCGGAGCTTGTTTCCTGAAAGGGCAACATTCCCCTCGAGAATAATTTTCCTGACAAAAAATCGAATTTCGGGTAACGCCTTTTCCTCTGCATCCTCTTTTGGCATTAAAGGACTTGCCTGCATCTTTTCCTGCATGACCCTGGTAAGCAAAGAAAAATTGGCAAATCCTTCTATCCCCTGTGCCCCAAGAGGCGGCACGCCGGAAATGATAAAGAGAAAAAGAAAGAACCACTTATTCCATTGTCGTTTCTTCATAGTCGTCATTCTGAATGAGTCCGTAAGAAACGTAAGGCCAGAACCGCAGGATGGCTTCTTTGACCCCAAGAGGGGTTAACGCGCTTAAACCTGCAGGCGGTTCCGGGAGCTCAAAAAACCAGTTGATATTATCCCCCCGGTCGCTGCAGCCCTTAAGGCATAGTATAGGGTCGTAGCTATAATGGTAACTATTCTTGACATCCACGTACGAAAGCCGTTGTCTGCCTTTTGCGTCGATTTTCCATAAAGCACCTTTAAGATCCGAACGCAAATGAAGTTTATTTTTTGAATTTCCCTCAAGCGTAAGTGCCCCCAAAATGGTCTGGATAGAGGTAGAGTCAAACGTAAGCGTACTTGGTTCAATGTTTTTTTTGGTCAAATGATGAAATGTCGTATCCCCGGCTATTTTTTGGTCTATTCCGTCCAAGAGAACAGTCCCGCGGTGAGCCTCAAAAATGCCGCCTGTATGCAAAAAATCCCCTGAAACCGTCATAAGGCCTGGCGGGGCAATAAAAGATCCGCCTGTCTGGAGAAAACTTCCGTCAATATCGATCATCCCTCCTGAAGACTGGAGTGCTCCGGCACTTGAAACAATAAGCCCTCCGCGAAAGTTTTGTCTTCCCCCTGAAACAAGGTAAGTTCCCCCCTTCAGAGAGGTTAAACCTTCTACGGTCATATCAAAACCCTTTGTATTCCATACTCCACTTGTTTGAGTAAAGGTTCCATTCACGCTCAAAGAGTGAGAAAGGTCCGCAGCTCCTGTCCCCCGATAAGTCAAATGATCCAGCGAAAAGCGGTTCAGGTCTAACATCTGGGTCCCGTTTCCGTCCAAGATTAAAGTGCCGCCCTGAGGAGAAAAACTGGCCAAATCTTTTACAAGAAAGCTGCCGGCTACCGACATCACGCTGCTTGGTGCAGTAAAACTTCCTCCTTCGAGAATTAAATCCCCATTAAAATCAAGCTGCCCTAATCCAGAGACAAATTGGCCTTTTTTCAGGATAAAATCGCCATCCCAAGAGGCTTTACCCGTATTAGGCCCTTGCAAAATAACTTGCTCAGAGTCCAGAGTCACGTTGGGAAGCTGTCCTGTCCCTGTAAGTTGAATGGTCCTTGGAAAATCGCCTGTAATTTCAATGGTTCCATTTCCACCGTCAAACCCACTGCGAGGAAAAACATTTCCCAGAGCCTGAATCCGGCCGCCATTGAGATTTCCATTGGATAAGATTAAATTCCCCGTAACAAGCAGCGTGTCTTCAATCGAAATGGTTTTTGTTCCGATCACACTCAGGGTGAGGTTGTTAAAAGTCGCGAAAGTTGGGACGTCCATTAACCCTTCGGTTCCGTTCAGCGTAAAAGTTCCGGACCGTGCATTAAAATGGGCCAAATCGGTTTGGATCCAATCGCCTGCAACCGAAGTATTTCCAGAACTCGCAAGAAAAGTTCCACCGGCAAGTTCAAACCGGCCGTGGATACTAAGCGTTTGACTCTTGCCATCAAAGGTCCCGTCTGTTTGAAAAAAATCGCCATTTAACGCCAACGAGCGGCTCTGCGACAGAATCCCCGTATAACCTTTCAACAAATGGATTCCTGTTACCGAACTGCCAAAAGTAGAGTTAATCACTGAATTTTTGCTTGAACTCGGGTCAAAAGTCACAAGATCAAACGGCCCCGGCAGAACACCCGTATTCCAGTTTAATGCTTCTGACCAATTGCTGGTTTTACCTTTCCCCACCCAGAGCGGACCGACTTCCCAGCCCAGGTTATTTCCAAAACTATTGGAAGAGGTATTTTTAATTGGATTTTCAGAAAGATTCACGGCATCGCCCATACGCGCGTATTGAATCGAAGCGCTTCCTTTGAGCTCAAGGCTCCATTGCCCCTGGCCCGGGTCCGTGGAACGGATCTCCACAAGATGTGCCGGTGAGCCTTGGATGACAAGGGCTCCATTTACCTTTTGGGTTTTACCTGTTTCGAAAAAGACTTTTTTACCCGTTCCGCTGATTTCCAGGTTATGAAAATCATTATCCCCCGAAACAATGGAGCTTTGAGAAGCGTCAGAAAAAACAACCGTCGAAAGATCACCGTGAAAGATTCCTTGATTCACAAAATTCCTGCCGATTTCAAACACCGCATTGGCCCCATTGATTTCGACTTGGGGTTGAATGACAATATCGCGCGCAATACGGATTTCAGCTTCCGGTTGAAAGGTATAACTTGCCGGTTCATTATTGGATGAGCTTATATCTAATGTTGAGGCTTCGATGCTGCCACCCACTTGGTTTGCTCCATTGGAACTGATTTCAAGAGAGCCTTCCCTTTCACCCATTTGCCCCGCCTGGACTATTCCTTCGAGGTTCATCGCGTGATGAAAAACCTCACTTGCCGCCTGGGCCTTCAAAATAATCTGCCCCCCATTCGCTTGAAGCGTTCCCTTGTGGTGAATCGCGTCAGTGGTTGTAAGGCTCGCTCTCAAAAAATTTTCAGAGACAGGTTTTTCAAACCCCACAGAAATAAGCCCTTCGTCCGAAACTGCAATCGTTACCAGGTCTCCGCTTATAAGCGAAATCGTGCCAAGCGGGGCTTGAATCACACCTTGGTTAGAAATGACGGGAGCAATAAAGAAAACGGCTCCACCTGATTGTGCGGTTACCCGGCCCTGGTTGATAATTGCCGGTGTCTCTTTTGGTATTTGATCCGTCCCTGAAAATAGAAAGCGCCCTTCGAGAAAATCCTGATTTCGAATATTCAACGCAGAGGCAATGAATCCTCCCGTTTCAACACGCGCCGTGGGGCCAAATTGGATCCCGTTTGAATTCACGAGCAGGATTTTCCCGTTGGCAAGGAGATTACCTGCAATATCGCTTGCGCCATTCCTGAGGATGCGGTTTAAGGAGCTTGCCTGAGAATCCGGCAAAAAAAATTGGACGGTTTCATTCTCTCCGATATTGAAGGATTCATATTGTATGATCGAGCGGTCAGAAGCATTGATATGAAGCGTTTGTTCATCCACTGCGTGGAAGGATGCCTCCCCTTCCACGACTTGCGGGTCTTCCGGCAAAGCATCAAGAGAGGATTTCCCGGGAAGCAGGAGAGACAAAATTAAAATAATAAGCAGACTGCCTTTTTGATTCATTGTATAAAGTTTATATAAATTATGCAAATATAGCAATATTTATTTCAAAAAAATTTTGTCGGATAGCGACTAATCACTCAGTTTAAGGTCGAGAAAATTTTTAAGCTTGCGCGCCCGTGTGGGATGACGGAGTTTCCGCAAGGCCTTGGCTTCAATCTGACGCACACGCTCGCGGGTGACGCTGAAAATCTGGCCTACTTCTTCGAGTGTACGGGGATAACCATCCCCAATGCCAAACCGCAGGCGCAGAACTTTCTCTTCCCGTTCACTTAAGCTGAGCAACACGTCATCCATTTGTTCCTTAAGCATCGTGTAAGCCGTCGCGTTTGCGGGGGAGACCGCGGATTTGTCTTCAATGAAGTCACCAAAGTAAGTATCCCCTTCATCCCCGATCGGGGTCTGCAGGCTGATAGGCTCCTGGGCAATCTTCAAAATACCTTTGACTTTTTCAACCGGCATTCTCATCACATGAGCCACCTCTTCCGGCGTCGGCTCGCGTCCGGTCTCCTGGACCAAATGGCGCGAGGCACGGAAGAACTTATTAATGGTTTCAATCATATGCACCGGGATACGAATGGTTCGCGCCTGGTCCGCGATGGAGCGCGTAATCGCCTGCCGGATCCACCACGTCGCGTACGTGGAGAATTTATAGCCGCGCTTATATTCAAATTTATCGACCGCTTTCATGAGCCCAATGTTCCCTTCCTGGATCAAATCAAGGAAGGAAAGACCTCGGTTGGTGTATTTTTTTGCAATACTCACAACCAACCTGAGATTGGCGGCCACAAGATCTTTTTTGGCGTGGGAAAGAATTCTTTCGCGCTTTTGAATTTCCTTAAAATGCTCGTAAACTTTCTTCTCAGGCTCTCCCAATTCATGGAGAATCTGGCGGCTGCGCTCTTCGACCTGGCCGATCTTTCCCCGAACATTGCGCTTTCTGAGTTTAACTATTTCCTCGCGATTACGCCTCAATTCCAAAAGCTTCGTGCGCAAATCCGCAATAATCTGCTCAACAATTCCGATATTCAAGTTAAACTGGATCAGAAGCTCTACCAAATCCGCATCTTTCCGGGAGGCCCTAAGACGGCGAATTAAATTTTTTAACTTCTTTTTGATCAGATTGATCTTCTCTTCTTCGGGCTCATCAATAATGGCTTCCAAATGAATTTCACCGGTCAATATTTTCTTGGCAAGCTCCAGGATTTCATGCCGGATGGCCTTGGTCGCATAGACCGCCCGGATAAGCTCTTCTTCCGAATTTTCAATTTTTTTGGCCAATGCAATTTCCTGCTCGCGGGTCAAAAGCGGAATCTGCCCCATCTGGCGCAAATACATCCGGACCGGGTCATCCATACGAACGCGATCATATTCCGCGATCACTTCCTTATCCTCTTCCAGATCCCGTTCTTTTGTCGGCGAGGCTTTTTCGGCCGTCTCGGATTCAGAGGCCTTGGCGCCTTCCATGGGCCGGGAAACCACTTCTATTTTTTTCTCATTCAATAATTTTGTAGCTTCCTCAATTTTGTCCGGCACCGTGATTCCCGGCGGCATTAAAGAGTGGATTTGCTGATAGGTCACATACCCCTGCTGCTGCTTTCCAAGTTGAAAAAGCTTCTCGTAAATCTTTTCGAGATTAAAGTTTTTGGAAGAAACGGGACTCTCGGTTTGTTTCAAAGAAGTCCCAGAGGAAGATTTCGCACGGTTCTTTGGGGGGGGGAGGAGAACCGTTACGGACTTCTTTTTCGCATTTTTCATAGGCCGAGTATTATACGGATTCACTCAAAAGAAGCTAGTAAAAATACCAATTTGTCAGTTAAGATTCAAAAGTGGACAGTTTTAAAGGGATTTAAGACTGAAAAGTGGACACCCCCCTAAGGTCGCTATTCTTGAAAGTCTGAACATCGACGAGTTTGTCTTTATGCCAAAATCTTA